>PDWI01002206.1_pt1 | contig 29650 bp, 27 predicted proteins | sample 1430891 | NCBI WGS metagenome assembly PDWI01 (sample SAMN01162508, study PRJNA174530) | Oral metagenome, whole genome shotgun sequencing project. | biome: Marine environment; feature: Marine mammal; material: Swab sample of the gingival sulcus; isolation source: swab sample of gingival sulcus... | reverse complement strand
CCAGATCGTCCCTCCTACGGAAATGGTTGTTCTGGTAACTCTGGAAACCAAGGTGGAGGATGTGGAAGGCATGATGAATTTCTGCATTCCCTACCTGACTATTGAGCCCATTATTTCCAAGTTGTCCGCCCAGTATTATTATTCCTCCATCCGCAGGGGGACGACAACGGAAAATCTGAACATCCTGCGGGACCGGCTGTCGGGAATCAGTGTACCCATGGTGGCACAGGTAGGAGGCATTAACCTTTTTATGAAGGAAATTTTGTCCATTAAAAACGGGGATGTGATCCGCCTTTCCAATACAAGCATTAACGATCCCATGACCCTTAAAATCGGCAACCGTCCCAAATTTGACTGCCGTCCCGGTGTGGTCGGCAATAAGGTTGCCGTACAGGTTACCCGGAAAATTGAAGATATAAATCAGACGGACTTTGAAGAACTGGCCGTTGAAGGAGATGAAGAATGAGTGATGGTTCCCTCTCTCAGGATGAAATTGATGCTCTGTTAATGGGTAGTAACGCTTTTGACGGTCTGGATTCCCCATCCCCTGCTGATGGAGAAGGGGGCTTGGGGGTCGGGGAAGTAGATGCCCTGGGGGGCCTGTTTAAAAAAGTGGCCGGAACTTTGGCATCCACCCTGTCGGGGATTATGGGAACCAATGTCTCCATAGGTTCTCCCCTGGTGGAAAATATTTCCAGAGATGGACTTTTAACCTATCTTTCTGACGAGATCGTGGAAGTAAAAATGGACTTTAATCAGGGCCTTTCCGGAGGTCATGTCTATTTGTTTTCACCGGATAATGCAGTAAAAATAGCCGGCCCCATGATAGGGCAGGACAATATAGAACTTGACGGCACCGCCATTAGTGCCGTGGCGGAGGTTGTTTCCCAGCTTACCGGATCGGAATTGACCTTTATTGGAGATACCATAGGGGCGACTATCATGACCTCCAGCCCCGAAAGTCAGAAAATGGCCAAGGGTCTTTTGTCTCTGGGAGGAGATTTCCTGTTAAAGATTACCTATCCTGTGGAAATTGAGGGCCAGGGCCCGGCAGAGATGACAGAGGTGCTGGAAGAACAGGTCGCTTCGGATTTGGCCTCCCGTCTGGGGGCGTCTTCCCAGGGGATGGCCGGAGGTTTTGATGCTTCTGCAGCTTCCCCCTCTCCTTCACCCCAGCCCAGTGCTGCCATGGGTATGGGCGGCGGTATGCCTGGCGGGGCTCCCATGGGCTCCGGCATGATGGGAGGAATGCCCGGGAATCAACAGCCCATGATGGGAGGGGGCATGATGCCCCAGCAGCCCATGATGGGGGGGATGCCGGGACAACAGCCCATGATGGGAGGTATGCCCGGCGGCCAGGGTATGAATCCCTATGGCATGACTCCCCAGGCGCCTCCCAATGTTCAGGGCGTGCAGTTTCCTGAATTCGGAGCTAATATTTCCTCTTCCGAGCAAAGAAATATCGGTTTGCTTATGGATGTTTCCATGGAGCTTACGGTAGAATTGGGGCGGACAAAGTGGCAAATCAAGGATATTCTGGGCATTGGGGAAGGAACCATCATCGAGCTGGACAAGCTGGCTGGTGAGCCTGTGGACATTTTGGTAAATAATAACCTCATAGCCCGGGGGGAAGTGGTTGTTATTGATGAAAACTTCGGAGTCCGTGTTACCGAGATTGTTTCCAATCTTGACCGGGTAGGAGAAAGCTAAAACCTCCGGCGGAAGAAGGCATCCGACTGGCCTTTTGTTCTGCCGGGATAAACCAAACATAAAAGTGAAACTTGGGAGGGGGACACTGAAACAGCATATTGTACTGATTCTTTTGCTATTAATGGGGGGCTTGTTCAGCATTTACGGCCAGGCCAAGGGCCCTTCAGGAAGTCCTGAAGCTTTGAAAACAGGTACCGGCAAAACAGGGCTCAGGAAGGAAAAAAGCACTTACCCCGCCGTAAAAGAAGAGGAACTTCTTCTTTTTGATAATACCTCGGAACCCCGCACAGAAAGCACGGGGGCTGCCGGGGAGGCTGAAAGGCCTGTTCCTTCCGCCGTAGGCTTGGGAGATTTTATCCGGGTTGCCGCTGTGCTGACTTCCCTTGTTCTGGCAGTTTATTTTCTGATGCGCATTCTGAAAAAGTTAAGCCCCCTTTCAGAAGAAGGGGAAGACCTCATCAATGTTATTTCCACCCGTTATATCCAGCGGGACCGGGCCCTTCATCTTGTAGAAGTGGGAAATCAGGTTTTTCTTATAGGCTGCGGGGCCTCTTCCGTAAATCTGATTTCCGAAATTACAGACAAGGAAAGCCTGGACAGGGTAAAACTGGAAAAATCCGACCTGTCTTCTGTTTCTCCTCCTTCTTTCCGTAAGCTTCTGGGCCGCCGCAAAAAAAACTCGGGGACTTCTTTTTCCATTACAGAGCATTCCGCAGCCTTTTTAAGGGCCCAAAGGGAACGTTTGAAAAAAATGGGAGGGATGAAATGAAGCGCCTTACCCTTTTCTTTTTTCTTGTTTTGTTTTCGGTTCCTGTTTTTTCCCAGCAGCAGCCTTCTTCCGATCCGGGAGAAACTGACGGAATTCTGGACATCCCCTTTGTGGATTTGAGCATTCGTGAGCCCCAAAGCAATAAGGAAGTAGCCCTGTCCATTCAGCTTCTTCTCTTATTGACTGTCCTTTCCCTGGCCCCTTCCCTGCTGGTTTTAATGACTTCATTTTTAAGAATCTCCATTGTGCTGGACTTTATTAAACGGGCCCTGGCTCTCCAGCAGGTGCCTCCGGCTTCGGTTTTGATGGGAATTGCCCTGTTTTTGACTCTGTTCATTATGTGGCCAACTTTTAATCAAATTTATGATGAATCCTTTAAACCCTTTGCCGAGGGAAGCATCGGAATTGATGAAATGGCAGATAAAGCCGAAGGGCCCATCCGCTACTTCATGTACCGCCAGATGAAGGACAGCCCCAAAAATATTGAGCTTTTCATGTCCATGAGGGGGCTTCCCCGGCCCCGGAGCTTTGCGGATGTGCCTACCTATGTGCTTATTCCTGCCTTTGTTCTGAATGAGTTGACCATTGCCTTTAAAATAGGAATTCTCCTGTATGTGCCCTTTATCATCATTGACATGGTTGTGGCTTCGGTACTTATGTCCATGGGGATGATTATGCTGCCCCCGGTCATGATTTCCATGCCCTTTAAATTGATACTTTTTGTTCTGGTAGACGGCTGGGGACTTTTAACCCGCCAGCTGGTGGCCGGATTTATGTGAGGTAAAAAATGTCCATAGGTTTTATTGTAAGCCTGCTCAGGAATTCCATTCTCCAGACCCTTATGATGGCAGCTCCTGTGCTGCTGGTGGCCATGGCTGTGGGGCTGATTATTTCCATTTTTCAGGCTACCACTTCCATACAGGATCAGTCCTTGACCTTTGTGCCCAAAATCATGGCTATTTTCATGACCATTGGACTGGCGGGAGCCTGGATGGTGAATTCCCTGATCAATTTTACCAAGGGTATTTTTGAGCTGATTCCGGGCATGGCCGGGTAGGGGAAAAGCCTTGGTCTTTAATGAGCTGATTCTGGATTTACAACTCTATTTTCTCATTTTTGCCCGGGTTTTTGCCCTCCTTATGGTTACTCCCGTGTTTTCTTCTTCCGCCATTCCCCTCATGGCCAGGGGGGGATTGACCCTTTTTACTGCGGTGGCCCTGTATCCCCTTGTCAGGACCCTGGGCTATGTTATTCCTGAATCGGGTCTGTCTTATGGGGCCTTATTCATTGCCGAAGCCCTTACAGGTCTGCTTACAGGCCTTTTTTTGCAGCTGATTTTTACGGTGTTTCAGCTGGCAGGGCAAATGTTTTCCATTCAAATGGGTTTTGGAGCCTCTGCGGTCTTTGATCCCCAGGCCCAGGTGGAAATCCCTTTGGTGGGGCAGCTTTTTAATCTTTTTGGTATTTTTGTCTTTGTGGTTTCCGGCAGTATCCAAAAGGTGTTTATCCGGGGCCTGTACCGCTCCTTTCAGGCTTTTAAGGGGGATTATATCCTGACAAATCCTTCTTTTCTGGTGTCCAGCCTGGGCAGTGCCTTCAGTCAGCTTTTTGAGCAGTCCCTGATTCTGGCCATACCCATGATGGGTACCCTTTTGATGGTTTCTGTTACCATGGGGCTGCTGGCCAAGGCTGCTCCCCAAATGAACCTGATGATGGTGGGCTTTCCCATACAGATTTCTGTCGGCTTTCTGATTATCATGATGGCTGCTCCTTTCCTTATGGAAAAAATGGTGCTGGTCATGGAAAAGGGTTTTTCCCAGATAGAGGAGCTTTTGCGCCTTTATCACTTTGAAGGGGCTTCCCTGTGAAGGCCCGTCCTGTTCTTTTGGAGGATGGAGCCTTTGGAAAGCTCTTGCCCGTTCCTGCTTTAAGGAATGATTCCCGGTTTAATATTCACCTTCAGTGGTTTGCCGCAGAAGATGAAGGCCGGACAGAAGAGCCAACGGAACAGAAAATCCGCAAGGCCCGGGAAGAGGGCAAGGTCGTTAAATCCGCCGATTTGGTAGCCTCCCTTATTTTGCTGTTTTGCCTCCTTTTTATAGCCTTTTTAAGTCCCTGGATGATCCGTACCATGAAGGGAATGCTTGAGTTTTTTCTGAATATGGCGGTGCAAAGTGATGTCAGCACCGACCGGAACATCCCCAGGGCCTTTGCGGGGTATTATTTCAGGCTTACCCTGCCTGTTATGGGGGTTGCTTTTTTGTCTGCCCTTTTGGGAAATATCCTTCAAGTGGGCTTTTTGTTTACCACCAAGCCTATTCAGCCTGACTTTAACAAGGTTTCTCCCAACATTGTCCGCTGGGCCCAACGGGTACTTTTTTCTGTTGAAGGGCTGTTTAATTTGGCTAAATCCCTTTTGAAAATCGGGGTTATTGCCTTTCTGGCCTGGTGGAATATCAGCCGGATGGTGCCGGAAATCACCAATCTGGTCTTTGGCACCGTGGCAGATGCCGCCAGCCTTATTGGCTCTCTGGCTTTTCGGCTTATGATTGAAGCGGCTGTTTTTCTTTTAATCCTGTCCATTCCGGATTATATGGTTCAGCGGCGGCAGCACAAGGAATCCCTTAAAATGACTCGCCATGAAATCAAGGAAGAGACGAAGCAGACAGAAGGGGATCCCCAGGTGAAAAGTCATCTCCGCCAAAGAATGCGGGAACTCATGAACAATCAGATGATGCGTTCTGTTCCCGAAGCGGATGTGGTGGTAACAAACCCCACCCATTTTGCGGTGGCCCTGGAATACCGGCAGGAAAGCATGACCGCCCCCCGGGTGAGTGCCAAGGGCATGGATGATGTGGCTCAGAGGATCAAGGCGGTGGCCCGGGAACATAATGTTCCCATTGTGGAAAATAAACCTTTGGCCAGGGCCCTTCATGCCTCTGTGGAAATAGGGGATGAAATACCGGAACGGTACTATCAGGTTGTTTCCGAAATCCTCGTGAGAATTTATGAACTTAAGGGTAAGGAAGCAGGTTAGGCCATGACGTTGCAGGAAAAAATACTGAATTTGCTTAAAGGGGATAAAACCAATTCCCTGGTCTCGGTGGGGGTGCTGATTGTGGTGGCCATGCTTATTATTCCCCTGCCTTCGGTTTTGCTTGACCTGTTCATGATCTTCAACATTATGCTGAGTCTTTTGATTATCCTGATTGTCCTTTTTAACAATGACCCCCTTGATTTTTCCATTTTCCCTACCCTGCTTCTGGTTTCAACAGTTTTTTCCCTGGCCCTGAATGTCTCTTCTACCAGACTCATTTTAACAAAGGGAACCCTTTTTGACGGACAGATTGTAAAGGCCTTTTCCTCCTTTGTAGTAGGGGCTGTAGGTCAGGAAGGCCTTGTGGTGGGCTTTATCATTTTTATCATTATCATGGCCGTGCAAATTGTAGTTATTACCAAGGGGGCTACCAGGGTTTCAGAGGTCTCAGCCCGGTTCAGTCTGGATGCCATGCCGGTAAAATCCATGTCCATAGACGCCGAGTTGGGCTCTGGTTCCATTACGGAGGAAGAAGCCCGGAAACGGAGGCTGGATCTTCAGAAAACCTCGGATTTTTATGCCGCCATGGATGGAGCTTCCAAATTTGTTTCCGGGAATGTGAAAGTCGGTATTATCATTACCATGGTGAATATTATAGGCGGCCTGATTGTCGGCGTTTCCATCCATAACGAAGCCTTCACTTCTGCTTTGGGAGTTTATACCAGATTGAGCATAGGGGATGGACTGGTTTCCCAGCTCCCGGCTCTGCTGGTTTCCACGGCTACGGGTTTGGTGGTAACCCGGTCGGTTTCAGATGGAACCTTTGGGGAGGATGTAACAAGGCAGTTTACGGAACAGCCTGTGGTTTATGCCATCGCTGCGGGCTTTCTGGTTTTTATGTCCTTTTTGCCGGGTTTTCCCTGGTACCTCCTCCTGCCTCTGGGCATTCTTTCCGGCTTTATTTTCCATAAGTTGACCCAGGTAGGTAAACGGGAAGAAGAACAGGCAGCCCGGGAAGAGGCGGGGGAGTCCCGGGAACCAGCGGAAATGTCGCCTCTGGTGTTGCCGGATCCCCTCTGTCTGGAGTTGGGTTATGGCCTTATTCCCTTGGTGGATAAGGATCAGGGGGCGGAACTTCTGGAACGGATTACACGAATCCGTAAAGAATCCGCTCTGGATTTGGGACTGGTTGTGCCCCGGATCAGAATTATAGATAATATGCGCCTGGAACCTTCGGAGTATTGTTTCAAAATCAGAGGGGCCGATGTAGGCACCGGCATAATCAGAATAGACCAGTTTATGGCCATTAATCCCGGGGGAGAAAGGGAAGTCCTGGAAGGAGAGGCTGCCGAAGACCCGGCCTTTGGGCTTCCCGCAGTCTGGATTGGAGCAGGTCAGAGGGATAAAGCCGAGAGGGAAGGGTATACGGTGGTGGATCCCCCTTCCATCATTGCCACCCATCTTACCGAAATTATTAAACAGCATGCCCCCGAAATTCTCGGGCGACAGGAGGTTCAGGCTATGCTGGATGCCCTGCGGGAAGATTATCCTGCGGTTGTGGAGGAAATGACGAAAGAAGGCTTTACCACCGGCATGATTCAGAAAGTACTGCAGAACCTTCTGGCAGAGCAGGTTTCCATACGGAATCTGGTCATGGTTCTTGAAACTTTGGGAGATTACGGCGCCATGACAAAGGATATAGGTTTCCTCACCGAAAAAGTGCGGCAAAGCCTTGGAAGACAGATATGTTTGCAGTATGCTGTAGGAAATAAGGAATTAAAAGTTCTGACCATTGAGCCTGCCCTTGAACAGGCCCTCATCGATTCCCGCATGGAAACCAACGAAGGAGACAGGGCGGCTTTGGAACCGGACTTTCAACGGGCTTGGATTAACGGGGTTGCCAATCAGTCCAGAAGCATGCAGGAAGCAGGATATTATCCTGTGATTCTCTGTAGTGAGGCTGCCAGACCCCTTGTAAAATCTTCTACATGGAAGGCCATGCCGGATCTGGCTGTCTTGTCCATGCCGGAGATTGCAAAAGATATGAAGCTTGAATCTGTGGGGGTGATTACCCTGCCGGAGCAGAGCCAGGAAAAGTGAGAAGAAAGACTATGATTTTTGAGAACATGCCTTTTAAAGAGTGGGGATATACGGATCGGGAGGCCATTGACAAGATCAGAAATAAATATGGAACACGTGTTACCATTATGAGTAAAAAGAAGATCAATGTCAGAGGCCTTTTTGGGCTTTTCCCCCGGGAGGGGGTGGAATATACAGGCTATGTTCCAGACAAAAGGCTGTTGCCCGAGAAGGAACAGGATGAACGGAACAAACAGGCTATTTTGAATATGGCCGGAAATCCAAAGGCTGTAAAAGAATTTGCCCAAAGGGAAAAAAAGGAAAAATCCGCCTCCATTGATGATGTCCTGAAGGAAATCCAGGATTTGAAGCAGCAGGTGGATGGCGCCGCCTTTCAGGAAAAAGTCCTCCCCTCCGGTCTGGAACATATCAAAACCCTTTTGGAGGAAAATGATTTTTCCCCCCGGTATATCCAAAATTGTCTAAGTCGCTTAAAAAAGGAATTTTCCCTTGAAGATTTGGAGCAGAAAGAGGTGGTGGAGCAGGTCGTTTTTCAGTGGATTAGCGACTCGGTTAAAGAGGGGACAAATTCCGCCTCCCATAAACCCAGGATTTTTGTACTGGTAGGCCCTACAGGGGTGGGAAAGACCACTACCATTGCCAAATTGGCGGCAATTCACCACAAAGCCTCTTCCAGTGAGCAGGCAGTCCAGTCCATTTGCCTGATAACCATAGACAACTATAGAATAGGAGCCCGTTCCCAGCTTGAGGCCTATGGTAAAATCATGAAACTCCCAGTGTTTTCCGCAGAATCCTATGGCGATTTGAAAAATATCATAAAGCAGAATAAAAATATGGATTTAATTTTGGTGGATACCATTGGAAAAAGCCCCCGGGATTTTATGAAGCTTTCGGAAATGCGCTCCATTGTTGAAGCCTGTGGTGAAGGTGCCGAAATTCACCTGGCCATTTCAGCCACCACCAAGAACAAGGATATGGAAGAAATCCTGATTCAGTTTGAGCCTTTTAATTACAGCTCATTGATTTTGACGAAACTGGATGAAACCACCAGGGTAGGAAATTTAATTAGTATTATGGAAGAAAAGGGTAAATCCCTCTCTTTTATTACAGATGGTCAAAGGGTCCCCCGGGATATTTCCAGAGAAGCCCGGCGGAAGCTGTTGCTGCAGCTCCGGGGCTTTCGGGAAAATCCTGAACAGATGATTGAGAGTCTGGAAACTAAAAATACAAGGATGTGGAGCTGATGCAGGATCAGGCAGAACTCCTGAGGGAGATGATGAAAAACAAGGAAGGCCGGGAGGATGAGTCCCGGGAAGGGAGAAAGACCCGGATCATCACGGTAACCAGTGGAAAAGGCGGGGTGGGAAAAACCAATATTTCCATCAATCTGGCTCTGGCCTATGCCAGGATGGGACAGAAAGTTATAGTTCTGGATGCAGATTTGGGCCTGGCCAATGTAAATGTTGTTCTGGGGGTTATTCCTAAATATAATCTTTATCATGTTATCCGTGAAAAAAAGACCATGAAAGAGGTCATTCTGGATACGAATTACGGCATACAAATTGTGGCAGGGGCCAGTGGTTTTTCCCGGGTTGCCAATCTGAGTAATGAAGAAAAAAATCATTTTATTTCCGAACTTTCACAATTGTCTGTTGCAGATATTATCATTGTGGATACCAGCGCAGGGGTTTCCCAGAACGTTTTATCCTTTGTAGAGGCTGCAGATGAAGTGTTAATTGTTACGACCCCTGAACCTACAGCCATAACCGATGCCTATGGAATCATTAAAATTATTTCTACAGAGGTGGCGAACCTGGATATGGGAATGAAGCTTATTGTAAACCGGGCAGGAAGCGTGGCGGAAGCCAAGAAAGTGGCCCATAAGGTCATCAGCATCGCCGCCCAGTTTCTGAACCTTAAAGTCGATTATCTTGGCTTTGTCTATGACGATCCTTCGGTTCCCCTTGCGGTAAGAAAGCAGCTTCCTTTTATGATTGCCAGTCCCAGGGGGCAGGCTTCAGCCTGCATTCAGCATATGGTAAACCGCCTTGAGAAGGTGGAGTACAAGGAAGGCCGGGGAATGAGCCATTTTATACGGCGTTTGATGGGGCACAAGGATGATTTGACCTGAATGGAATAATCCGTTAAAATTCGGCAGGGGGGGGTGAGTATTGAAAATACCCGGGAAATTGATGACAGCGCTTGGTGCCGGCGCCGCAGCCGCAGTGATTTCGCTGTCCCTTGGTTTTTTAAATTCAGTAAGATTTGATAAAATTGCGGTCAGACTCCTCTCCTTTTGGGTGGTTACTACAGGCTTTGTACTCCTTGCCGGCTATTTGATAGACTCTTTTCTTCTGGATACGGAAGAAGGAGAGGAGGGAATGCCTGATAACCTGACGGGGCATCATGTAAATATTTTGAGTCCCGAAAGTCATGATGACGGGGCAGAGGGGCATCCTGAATTTGAAAGCTTTGATGAACCGGATACCCCAGAGGGGAAAAGGGCAGTATCCAGTGCAGGAGTGCTGGATGCCATGGATGAGCTTCCCGATCTGGATATTCTGGAAGGGGCATATGATGATCAGGACAGGACGCCGGAGAAGAGGAATGACCGGGGGCTTGACAGTCTGGAACCGGCGGTAAACAGGATGGCTGCCTCTTCAGCTGTTCCTGATTTTGGTGAGAATAACGATCCTGCAGAAATTGCCAGGGCGGTCAAAACCGTTTTGGCCAGAGACAGGGAATAACAGGAAGTAACGGGGTATGTCTGAAAAGAAATTGGAAAACATGACGGAAGAGGAACTGTGGAAACAGTACAGGAAAAACCATGGTCAGGAGATTCGGAATACTCTTATCAGGCAGTATGCACCCCTGGTAAAGTATGTGGCGGGCAAGGTGTCCATAGGCATGCCCCAGAATGTTGATTTTGACGATTTGGTCGGCTTTGGTTTTTTTGGACTTTTTGATGCCATTGAAAAATTTGATCCCGGCAAGCATGTCAAATTCAAAACCTATGCGGTTACCAGAATACGGGGCTCCATTTTTGATGAGCTTCGTTCCATTGACTGGGTACCCCGTTCCGTACGTCAGAAAACCCGGGAAATTGAAGAAACCATCCAGTCTCTGGAGGCCGACCTGGGCCGTTCTGCCAGTGATACGGAAATAGCCAAAGCCATGAACATGTCTTTGGAGCAGTATAATCAACTTGTTTTGAAAGTTCGGGGCACCAGTATTCTGTCTCTGAATGATGTATGGTTTACAGGAGATGACAGCGACAAGGTTTCCATCCAGGACAGCATCGAGTCCCCCTCCAGTCTTCAGCCGGAATCCATCGCGGAAAAAGATGAAATCCGCCGGGTTATCATCCAGGCCATTCATGAGCTTCCCGAAAAGGAAAAGAAAGTTCTTGTTCTGTATTATTACGAAGATTTGACCCTTAAGGAAATCGGGAGGGTTCTGGAAGTAACGGAATCCCGTATTTCCCAGCTTCATACAAAGGCCATTATGCGCCTTAGAGCCCGGTTGACCAATGTGAAAAAGGGAATCATGTGAAATGATGGATCAGGAGCAGTTCCAGGAGATTCTGCAGAACCTTCTTGAAAAGGATAGAGCCCGGCCTTTTGTAGAGGCCTCCGGGGCTTCTGTGGAAGAGGCTCTTGGACAGGCTGCCATTGAACTGGGAATTCCGGTACGCCGTCTGGAATATGAAATCCTTGAAAGGGGCAAGCGCAATTTTTTGGGCATCAGTAAAAAAGAGTGGCGTTTAAAGGCTTATGAGGCCCAAGGCAGTATTTCTTCAACAACCGATGAAAGCCTTGTTTCAGAAGACGTGGAAGGAGGAGAAGACCAGGACGTTGAACAGGTCAAAAATGGAGATTTTGCAGTGCGTCTGGCTTCTTCGGGAGCCTACCTTAAAGTTACTGCTCCCGGTCCGGGAGGAGTAAAGGTCAAAAGGGAAGATATTATCCACAAGCTCAAGTCCCGGGCTGTTGAAAAGCTGGATATGGAAAGGATTGATGCCATTTTGGCAGCCCAGGAAGGGGAGTATGTCAAGGTGGGAGAATTCCAGTACAGCCCCATCAATGACGCCTGGATGACTGTGGAAGTTTCTCCAGATGAAATGGAGGCTACCATGGAAGTTCAGGAACCGGGCCTGGGCGGGGCGGACATGACGGCTGCGGGAATTGTGGAATACTTGAAAAGCAGCGGTGTGGTCTTTGGTATACTGGAGGATGTACTGAGCCAGTTTGAGGATCATCCTGTTTATGGAACACCTTGGGTTATAGCCAGGGGAGATCCTCCGGTTAATGGGCGCAACGCCTCTGTCAATTACCTTTTTGAGCATGGCCCTTCTCAAATCAAGTTAAAGCATAATCCTGACGGTTCGGTGAATTTCAAGGAGTTGAATCTTATACAGAACGTGGTGGAAGGCCAGCCCCTGGCCCGTAAAATCCCCCCTGAACCCGGCCACGATGGACGGACAGTTTCAGGAAAATATATCCCGGCCAAAGACGGAACGGACATACAGATGGAGCTGGGAAAAAATGTAAGCATTGCGGATAATGGAAGAACCGTTATTGCCGCTGCCAGCGGCCAGGTTCTTCTTCTTAAAGGAAAAGTTACGGTAGAAAAGGTTATGGTTATTCCTGGAGATGTAAATGCAGCCACAGGAAATGTTAATGGCCTGGGAACCGTGATTGTAAAGGGTAATGTAGAAGATGGCTTTTCTGTTTCCGCCCAGGCCAACATAGAGGTAAACGGCTTTGTGGGCAAGGCCAATCTTCAGGCCGGGGCAGACATTGTGGTAAAAAAGGGAATCAATGGGGGAGAAACCGAATTTGGTAAAATAACAGCAGGAAAATCCCTGTGGGCCAGTTTTATCAACAATTCCCATGTGGATGTTCTGGAAAATGTGATTGTTTCTGACGGCATTGTCAATGCCCGTATCAAAGCTTCCGGGAGGATCCTGTGTAAGGGTAAGCGGGCCCGGATTGTAGGAGGAGAGCTTCAGGCGGCTGAAGAAATTAACGCTGTTACCCTGGGATCTTCCAGCGGGTCCGAGACCATCCTCAGGGTTGGTTTTGATCCCAGGGCCAGGACAGAAAAAGAAGAACTTTTAAAGCAGCAAAAAGCCCTGGATGAGGAATTAATGGAACTGGAGCGGAATCTTAACAGCCTCCTTAAGCATAAAAGGCGTCAATCAAAATTAAGTGCCGAAAAGGAAAGTTTATTCCGGGAATTAAAAAAACGGCATGATGACCTGGTAGATGAGGTAGAAACAAATATAAAAGCGGTCAAGGCCATTGAAGAGCATCTGGTATCAGTCCAAAAGCAGGGTAGAATTTCTGCTTCCAGAAATGTGAACACGGGAGTGAAGGTTTTTATTTGTGATGATGAATATGAAGTAGCTATTCCTTATGATTATCCTGTAACTTTTCTGCTGGAAGAAGGTAAGGTTTCCACGGCCAAATATGAGGATATTCCCGAGGAGGACCTCCAAAGGAGAGAATAATGTCTATAACCCCCCTTGATTTGCAGACCATGTTTGTACGGTTGAATGACATGAGCAAAGAACAGGCCCATACCCGGCATGCGGCTTCCCTTCAACAGGAAGAGGAAGCCCGGAAGCTGGCGGAGCAGGAAATCCGCATGGATTATTCTGTAAATGCTTCCGGGGAAGGCAGGGAGGCCGATGCGGTGGACGATGAGTCAGAAAGGCAGGACAGGGGAGACTCCCGGTTCCGCAAGAATCATGAGCCTCAAAAAGAGGCCTCCCGGGAAAAGGAAGTGGTGAAAGACCCGGCCAGGGGAACTCATATTGATATATCAGGGTAAAGCCCTTCCCCAGGGACCGGGTATTTTGAAATTTGAGGAGAGGACATGACGGTTGTTTTTATCAGTGCTTTACTTCTGCTTATGGTGGCAGGTTTTTTTTATTTGAAAGTCCAGGTAGATAAAGTCCTTTCCGGAGAAGAATGGATAAATAGGATCAAAGATGAAATGGATGACCTTGTTCTGGAAATAAACCGGACAACCGAGCAGAATGTAACCCTCCTTGAAGAGCAGATACGCAGGGTAAAGACTCTCCTTGACAAGGCAGACAAAAAGGTTTTACTCCTTCAGGAGGTTCTGGAAAAAGCTTCTGCTGTTCAGCAGGAACTAACGATTCGAAAACCTTCTATTGAAACCCGTAAAACCTATACCCACCTTAAAAAAAATCAACCAAAGGCCTCTGCGGACTTTCAGGTTTTTACCCCCCGGCCTTCTTCTGCTCCCCCCTCTGAAAGGGCAGAGCTTTTTGATTATGACGAGCCGGGTGAGCCCCCCAATAAAGGTGAGACTCCCAATAAAAAGGAAAAAGAACAAAACCTGCTTCCCAATAGTCATGTAATGGATTTGTATGGCCGGGGTTTTGCCCCCGGAACCATCGCCCAGAAACTGGGAATCAGCATTTCCGAGGTGGAACTGATTATCAATCTGGTAACAGGAGACCTTGGATGAAGGACTTTCAAAAACATCGGCAGGATTTTCAAAAGGATACCCTCTCCCTCCTTCATGCTTTGAATCTTCAGTTGAAAAATGCCCTTCAGGAGCCGGGGAATCGGGACGTGGAGGATGAAATTTTCAGACTTCTCCATTCCATTAAATCCGGGGCGGCTTTTTTTCAGCTTTCCGAAATGGAAGAGACCCTTCACACCATGGAGGGGCTTTTTGAGAGCATGAAAGCGGCTTCTGATCCCCGGATATTACACACCGGGATACAGGAACTTCTGGAGAAACTGCCCGCTCTGGAAACGATGCTTTCGGGGCAGGAAGCCAGCTCCGGGGTTCAGCCTCAAGGCTCTGATGCGGAAAATACCCTTCCTTTGGGCAGACAGGAAGAGTTTATAATGTCACTGAGTCCTTTTGAAAAGCAGCTGCTCCGGGAAGCGGAGGACAGGGAGGAGGAACTCTTTCGTCTTTGTGTCCAGCTGGATCCGGAAGAACGGCTGCCCCATGTTCGTTTTTATCTGCTGTTAAATAATCTTGAATGCCATCTGAATGTCATTTGCTTCCATCCTCCCCTGGATGATCCTGACCAGGATTTTTCTTCCCTTACCTTTATTTTGAGTTCCGATCAAGGGGATGAACCGGTTTTTGAGGCTATTAATGTGGACGGGATTCTTCAAAGTTCTCTGGTCAGTCTGGATTATTCGGTTTTTCTTGATGATGAGGGGCCCGGGATAAAGGTTTCGGAACATCTTGTACGGGAAAGCCTGGCCCCTGTTATAAACAAGGTGGAGCTGGACAGTGGTGTGATTTCCCGGCTCAAGGACAATCTTCTTGAAATGAAAGAGATGGTTTTGCCCCTTCCTCCGGGGGGGAACCAGAGGGATGTTTTTTTGCGCCTTATTGGAGAAATGGAAGAGCAGATTTCCGCCGTATCCCTAATTCCTTTCAGTGCTTTGTACCCTGATTTGAAGCGTTTTGCTCTGGAATCAGCAGCCCGGGTGAATAAAGCCCTTGTTTGTGATTTCAGGGGAGGAGGCTTTGGCATGAAAATCCAGAGTCTGGAAATCCTCATCCGCATTCTCATCCAGCTTGTCCGCAATGCCGTAAGCCATGGGGTGGAAACCCCGCAAGAACGACAGGCCGCAGGGAAGGAGGCTGCAGGGCATTTAATTGTGGAGGCTTCAATGACAGGTGATACCATAAAAATTGCTATTTCCGATGACGGGAAGGGGGTAGACCGTCAGGCTGTGGCAGACAAGCTGGGGCGGCCTTTGGAAAAACTGGAAAACCAGGACATTCTGGGAGCCCTTACAAAGCCCGGGTTTACAACATCGTCCCGGATAGACCGCCTTTCCGGCCGGGGTATAGGCCTGGATTTGGTTCGTCATGATGTGGAAAATGCCCTGGGAGGCAGTCTGTCCTTTCAATCCGCTCCGGGCAGGGGAAGTTGTTTTACCCTTACTTTACCGGGGCAGAAGGACTTGCTTTCCCTGCTGGTGTTTCAAACTGCTTCCCGTCTGCTGGCTGTGCCCAAAAGGAATTCTCCGGGGATTCTTCCCCTGAAACAGGAGCAGGTAAAGAAAAAAGAGCATAATCAACTTTATTACAGCCTCCCCGGGGGGGATCTTCCCCTCTTTAGCCCGGAAGGCAGGCTTTGCAGTTCTGGAGCCTCTCTGGAAAGCCCTTATATTCTGCTTCTTCAGCATCTGGGTAAAAAAGCGGCTTTCCCGGTGGAAGAGCTTGTTCTGGAAAAAGAGCTGATCAGGGAGAACTTCTTTCTTGGCCGTCAAAAGGAACCCTTTCTTTATGAGGTGCGCATAGGTGAAAAAAAGGCAGATTTTCTCTATCTTTCCCCCGGGATTATCAGCTGAAAGGCCAGTCTTTCACAGGGTCTCGTCTCCTGGCCCTGAATCCTTTTAATAGATCCTTTCTATGGTGTAGCCTCCCCTTTCCAGGGCTTTTATGATGCTTTTTATATGGGCAGCTCCGTTGGATTCAACCGTAACTTCCAGCTGTACCTGTTTAAAGCGGTCCAGGGTCTTGAACTGGTTATGATCCAGCTTGATGACATTGGCATTTTCCTCTGCCAGTATGGAGGCAATATTCAGAAGCTGTCCCGGTTCATCGGGCATTTCCGCAGAAAAACAGAACACCCGGCCCCGCCTTACCAAGCCCCGGTCAATCATGGAGGCAACAGTTACCACATCAATATTCCCTCCGCTGATGAGAGACACAACATTTTTATTCCTGAACCTCAGCTTTTGGAGCGCGGCCAAAGACAGAACTCCCGAAGGCTCTGCAATCAGTTTGTGCCGCTCCAGAAGGAGAAGAAAGGATTCCATAAGTTCCGGGTCTGAAACCGTGATTATGTCATCCACCAGTTCCTTGATGAGGGGAAAGGTTTTTTTCCCTGGTGTTTTTACCGCTACACCATCGGCGATGGTTTCAACATTTTCCAGAGTTTGAAGTTTGTTGCGGAACAGGGAATCCGACATGGCCCGGGCTCCTTCTGGTTCCACCCCTATGACCTGAACTTCCGGTTTGAGGGCCTTTACTGCTGCGGCCATACCGCTGATTAAGCCCCCCCCTCCCACAGGAACCAGAATGGCATAAACATTCTCCAGGTCTTCCAGAATTTCCAGAGCTATGGTTCCCTGCCCGGCCATAATTTCAGGATCGTCAAAGGGATGGATGAAAATGCGTCCTTCTTCCTCTTCCAGACGTTTGGCCTCGGAATAGGCATCATCATAGCAGTCTCCAGCCAGTATGACCCCGGCACCCATTTCCTTTGTGGCCTCTACCTTGATGAGGGGGGTGGTTTTAGGCATAACGATAACCGCATCAACATGCTGCATTTTGGCAGCCAGAGCCACCCCCTGAGCATGGTTTCCCGCAGAGGAGGCAATAAGCCCCTTTTTTTTATCCTTGTCCGAAAGGCAGGAGATTTTGTAATAGGCCCCCCGGATTTTGAAGGCTCCCGTGAGTTGAAGATTCTCCGTTTTTAAAAACACGGAATTCCCCGACTCTGCGGAAAACACAGGACTGGGAATTACAGGTGTTCTTTTAATTACTCCTTTCAGGATTTCGGCGGCATTCCGTATTTGTTCCAAATGGGGTTTCATAACATCAATTCCTTATATGAAAGCAGTATGCCGTGGAAACAGGCCTTTGGCAAGGGGGCGAATTGTCTCATAAGTAAGCAGTAATTCCCGACTGGGTTTATATTGACGCAACGGAGATTCTCTGGGGCTGTCTGACTGTTGTTTTACTTTCCGGAGTAATGGAATCTTCTGCAAAACAGGGGGGACCGGGGGGAAATCCTTATTTTTATGAGTTATAAAATATAGTACTGTATGTAAAAAGAGACACTTTTTTTCGGATTTTTTGAAAATATTTACAATCTGAATTTCTTTTAAATATTTTCATATTAGGTAAATAGGATTTTTATCGATGTGTTTTTGCTGTTTTGGCATGATATTTGCTAAATGTTTTTTATGAGGAAGGTGAATTATGGAACATAGTGATGACAAACAAAAATCCATTCTCGGTGTTTACAGAGAAGAGATTGCTCGCTATCCTCTTTTGACATTTGAACAGGAACTGAGGCTGGCTGAAAAAATCGAGGCTGGAGACAAGGATGCCCGGCAAAGCATGATTAATGCCAATTTAAGACTGGTTTTGAAAATGGCTGCGGCCTATAAAGTACCAGGTGTTAATCTTCTGGATCTTGTTCAGGAAGGAAATATGGGATTGATGAAAGCTGTTGATCGCTACGATTATCGAAAGAATGTCCGTTTTTGTACCTATGCTTCCTGGTGGATTAAGCAAAGCATTTCCAGATATTTATCTGAAAAAAGCAATTTTATACGTTTACCTTACCGCAAAAAGGAATTTTTGGGCAGGATTCAGAGCTTTATCAAATCCTATATATCAGAGTATCAAAAATCTCCTTCCATCAATGAAATTGCAGAGGCTTTGAACTCAAAATATAAGGAAATCCTTTTTATTATGAACTACCTGGACACACCGGTATCCCTGTATTCCAGCACCAGTACAGAGAACGGAGTTTTGATGGATTTTCTGGAAGACGGGAATTATGAACCGGAAGGCCGTATCTTAAAAGAGTATAAAAAGCAGGCTGTTCAGGATGAAATACATAAATTGGAAAAAAGGGAACGGGAAGTTATCCGGTACCGATACCATTTTATTAATGGCAAAAAGCATACCTTGAAACATATTGCCCAGCGTTTGGGAGTTTCGCCGGAAACTGTTCGCCAAATTGAAATGAGGGCCTTAAAAAAACTGAAAGAAGGCTCTGAAGAATTAAGGGATTACATGTATAGCTGAGTTCCTGTATAGTGGGAATATGGCAAACAAAACGCTGTCCCGGAAAATTGACAAGGGGCTTTTGAAATTCAAATTACTGGAACCAGGGGATCATGTCCTTATTGCTGTATCGGGAGGCAAGGATTCCCTGACTCTGGCCTGGTTTCTGGGGCATAAACAAAAGCATTTTCCCATTCCCTTTAAGCTTTCCGGAGTTCATATTCAGGGGGATTTTCCCGGCTGCGGCAAGTCGGATGTAATGCAGGATCTTATGGACTGTTGGGGTATTCCCTTTGAGGTGGTGGATGTTCCGGTTATGGCCAGGCTGAAACCGGGAAAATCCATGAACTGTTACTGGTGTTCCACCCAAAGACGGATGGAATTAATCCGTTACGCCGGGGAAAAGGGGTGCAACAAAATTGCCCTGGGCCATCATCTGGATGATATTCTGGAGACCTTTTTTATGAATATGCTGAACAAGGGGGAACTTTCCACCATGCTGCCCAAGCTGGCATATGACCGCTATCCCTATACGGTTATCCGGCCCCTCTGTTATGTCCGGGAAAGTGAAATTCTGGATTTTTCCCGGGAAAAAGGGCTTTTGGAAGGGGCAGGAAATTGTGCCTGGGGAAGCAAGTCCAAACGCCTTCAGGCCAGAGCTCTGGTGGAAAGTATGGCCGAGAAAGGGGGCCCCAGGGCAAAGGAAAACATGTTTGAGGCCCTTTGTCGCCCCATTCACCGTTATATGCCTTATTCCCTGCTGGAATCTGCCGGTTCCCGGGATTTGCTTCAGGAGTCTGGGGATGAAATGTGAACGCTCTTTTCTTATAGGCATACAGGAGGAAAAATCTTCCAGGGAAGAAAGCCTGAGCCACCTGGAAGAGCTGGAAAGTCTGGCCCGTACCATGGGCATTCCCGCAGCAGGAAGCCTTGTGGCCAGAATCCGCAAGGTACATCCTGCTACTTTGCTGGGAAGGGGCAAGCTGGAGGAGATTGCCCGGGAGGCCGAAGCTTGCCAGGCAGATTTCCTGATTTTTGACTGCCCTTTAAGTCCTTCCCAGCAAAGGAATCTGGAGCATATGCTGAACATTACGGTGATAGACCGGGAAGAGGTGATTCTGGATATTTTTGCAGACCGGGCTTCCACAAGAGAAGCGGTTTTACAGGTGGCCCTGGCCCGGATGGAGTACAGCCTGCCCCGGCTGACCAGGGCATGGACCCATCTGTCCCGTCAAAGGGGAGGGGCTAAAGGCAACCGGGGAAAAGGGGAAACCCAACTGGAAAGTGATCGCCGCCTGGTTTTAAAGCGTATTGCTGCTCTTAAAAAAGATCTGAAAAAAGTAGGCCGTAACAGGAATACCCAAAGGAAAAAACGGCAGAGTCTGCCTGTACCCTCCCTTTCGGTGGTAGGCTATACCAATGCGGGAAAATCTTCCCTGTTGAATGCTCTGGCCGGTTCTTCCGTCCTTACAGAGGACAAGCTTTTTGCCACTTTGGATCCGGCTTCACGCCGTGTGGAACTCCCCGGGGGGCGGCAGGTGGTTTTAACGGATACGGTGGGCTTTATCCGTAAATTGCCCCATAGCCTTATTGAGGCCTTTAAATCCACTCTGGAAGAAGTCCTCTTTGCCCGGGCCCTTATTCATGTTCTGGATTTGAGCAACCCTGAATGGCCTGAGCACCGCCGGGTTACCGAAAAGGTTCTGGAAGAACTGGGGGCCGGGGACAAGCCTGTTCTTATGGTGTATAACAAGTGTGATAAACTGGGGGGGCCTGCCCTTTGCCGGGAGCTCCTTTATGGTGGTGGCTGCGGGACTGCTCCGGAATATGAGTTCTTTTTTTCAGCGAAAACAGGCATGGGCATTGACGCTCTGGAAAAGGGAATCTGTCGGATTCTGGATGCAGAACGTCCTGTTTGCCAGCTGTTGATTCCCCTGGATAAATGGGATACTCTTGCTTATTTACGGAGGAATGCCGTTGTGATTAGTGAAGAATACGGAGAGCAGGGAATTTGCGTAAAGGCCGCTTTGAGCCGGAAGGATCAGAATATGCTGAAGGCGCATATACAGCATTCCGGGAAGAAGTCTTGAAGTTCCCCCTTATCCTGCCGATATAAAAATTATGAAGGCCTTTTCCATGACCCCATTGCTTCAGGACAGGCGCTCTGTTCTTTTTACCCTCGTCCTGGTCCTGGCTCTGTTTTTTAATCTCCTGATTTTTGAAAAACCCCAGGCAGAAGCCAGTTTTTCCTCCCGGGAAGAAAAGGTCATGCAGGAGGATGGGAGGGATTCTCCAAAAGAAGATGAGCCAGAGGCCTCTTTAATCAGGGTAGAGATGACAACCATTCCCCGGGGGAGTGCCCTTTACACCCATCTTGAAGGTCAGGGCATTTCTGTTTCAGACAGCAGGGAAGCCATTAAAGCTTTAGAGCCCTATCTTGATCTCAGGAATATACAGGCTGGACAAAACATCGAGATTCACTATGAAAACAATTTTTTTCAGGGCATTCTCATTCCCCTGTCCATTGACCGGGACATTGAAGTGAGCCGGGCAGGAGGTCAGGGTTTTAAAGTCCGTGAGCATTTCCGGGATTTGCAGACCTATCCTGTCCAACGGGAAAGCAGGGTGAAAAACAGCCTTTACGCTTCGGCGTTGGAGGCCGGTATTGATGAAAATATTATTATGGAGCTGATTCAGCTTTTTTCCTTCGATGTGGATTTCCAGCGGGATATACATAAAGGAGACCGCTTAAAGGTCTGTTATGAAATGCTTTATGATGAAGAAGGAAGGCCCGTGGATACGGGAAACATCCTGTATGCGTCCTTAAGTAATACAGACCGGGTTCTGGAAATTTACCGTTATGTAGATACACAGGGAAAGACGGATTATTACAACCCTGAAGGGCATACTGTACGTAAAACCCTTTTAAAAACCCCTATCAATGGGGCTTATATTACTTCGGGCTATGGCCCCAGGGTCAGCCCCATAACAGGATATAACTCGGTACACAAGGGGATTGATTTTGGGGCACCCAGGGGAACTCCTATAAAAACCTCCGGTGACGGAAAGGTTATTTTTGCAGGTTACAACAGGGTTTATGGCAATTATGTGATGGTGCGTCATGTTAATTCCTATGTTACTCTTTATGCCCATATGAAGGCCTTTGCCCGGGGCATAGGGCGGGGACGTTCTGTAACCCAGGGACAGGTCATCGGCTATGTGGGAACCACGGGAATGTCTACAGGCCCCCATTTGCATTATGAAGTCCGATACCGGGGACGCCAGATTAATCCGGCTCTGGTAAAATTCCCTCCAGGGCGCACTTTAAAAGGACAGGATGCCCGGCTTTTTCAGGATATGCTGGCTTCCCATGCGGCGTCTCTGGATTAAAGTGTTTAAAAAAACATGGTCCTTATTGTTTTGTCCTCTTTTTCACGGTATAATCGGGGTATGAACGTGGTAAGAACTTTTATTTTGCTGGCCTTGGCGGCCTTTATGGTGTCCTGTGCTTCTTTGGGTAGTGTAAAGGAAGGGGATGCCCTTGATGTTGTAACCCTGATCAATGGAGGGGAGGCGAAAATTCTTATGGAGCATTCCCGTCTGCCCTTTGTGTACAGACAGGAAATTCTGGATTCCGATGCCCAGCTTCGCCTTTTATGGGAAGGGTTAAAGGATGGGGGCTTTGTTCCCGGCGAGTCTGTGCTTAAAACTTTTCGCCAGGTTAGGCCCGGAGACAGCAGTCTTTTTTCCGAAACCTGGGAAGTCCGCACCTGGTTTGACCTGGTTATAAGGGAAGAAGACCGGCTGGCTCAAGTGGTTACTTCCCAGGGGAATTTGTATATGATTCTTCGGCCGGTTGGGGGGCGGGACTACGGGATTTTAGCCTTTAAGGAGGGGAAGTGATGAAAAAATTATTGATACTTATGACCCTTTTAGCCTTTACCTCTTCCATCTTTGCCCTTTCTGGCGAGATTGTCTATGCCGAAGGAACGGTGGATATCAAGACCCTGGGGGGCACTTTGGAATACGGGGATATAGGTATGCCTGTGGAAACCGGAGAATCGGTGATTACCGGTTATGACGGCTATGCGGAACTGGAAATGGAAGACGGTTCTACCATCAAGGTCAATGAGGATTCTGTTTTTAAACTGGAATCCCTTAATGATGAAGAGGGTAAAAGTAAAAACAGTTTTCAACTCATCCTTGGATCGGCCAAGTATAAATTTGCCCGAACCGTAAAGGATGAAGAGCCCATGATTTCCACCCCCTCTACGGTTTGTGGTCTAAGGGGAACTGAATTTACGGTCTTTTCCGGACTGGACGGTTCAGCCCTTTATGCTGTGGAAGAGGGGGCTGTGGCGGTCAGTGCCAGGGGCAAGGAAGTCCGTCTGGGGGCTGAGCAGGGGGTAAAGGTGGCTGCGGGCAGTCAGCCCGGGGAGCCCTATAGTATACTCAGGGGGCAGCTGGACTATTCAACTTTCCGGTTGGAATCCCAAGCTGCCTTTTGGGAGGATCCTGCAGGATCGGTGTATGCCCTTATGGAGCAGCTGCTGGATTTTGCCCGCAAGGCGGATAATTATCAGAAGAATTTTGAGGTACAAAAAGAAATTTTGGGGGAGTTGGACAAAAAACTGGAAGGTCTGGACGGGGAAGAGCGAAAGGACTTTTACAGGGAAGTGATTTTTCCTGCTGAAATAAAAACCTCCGGGATGCGGCAGAATGTCCGTTATTATGCCCTTTCTGCTTTTTCCATGCGGCGTTTTATGTTGGGAAATATGTATGTACAAATGAATACCTCTTTTGTGCATAAGCGTAATGATCCGGTTTATCTGGATTTTATGGATGCCTATGGGGAATTTATGAAATATTTTGAAAAAAGGATTGTGCCCTATTTGCTTGGGGCCGATATTTATGAAAACAGAAATGAAAGCTGAAAGGAGACAAGATGATGAAAACCGTGTTGAGATGGATGAGTGTGGTTATCATTCTGGGATTTTGGGGGAGTTGTGAGCTTTTTGAAGATGAAGTTACGTTGTCAAAGAAAGTCGCCAAAGAGAGGATGACTGCTTTTCAAAATGATTTAAATACAGGAGATTACGGTACGTTAAGGGATAATTTTCATCCTTCCATGCCAAGCTACAACAGTTATAGGGATAAAACAATTTTTACCACTGGGCCCTTAAAATCAGGAAATAAGCCTTTTACTTTTGGTTGTCCCAAGGTGGAGGGAACAAAGGTAACAGGTTCTTTTAAAAATGGGCACTCAGCACATGGGAGTTATTCTGCGGAAATGAAGAAGGATGGAGATGGCTGGAAGATTTACAGCCTCAAGATTACCATTGGGGATAATTCTTACACCATTAAGTCCCTGAATTAGCCAGGAAATGCAGTAGTAGGTCATCAGGAAATGCAGTCTGCTGGAATTTTATCTTTGATCTTTGGGAGGATGTAGTGCATTGAAAATTGAAGTTTTACCCTCCGGGGCATTACGCACAAATACCTACCTGATTATTGAGGAAGACAGCAGGAATGCCCTGGTTATTGATGCTCCTCCTGAACTATGGGATCAGTTAGAGCTCCGGGTAAAGGAGGAAAAACTTGCTATAAAGGCCCTTCTTCTGACCCATCCCCACTGGGATCATTACATGGATGTCCACCGCTTTAACGAGGCGGGGATTCCTGTCTATGCCCATAAAGAGGCTAGGGACACACTGGAAAATCCTGCTTCCCAGGCTTTTATGGCTTGGCCGGGGATGGAATTTGTTCTCGGTCATGCCGACAACTGGCTGGCTCAGGGAGACACGCCGGATCTGGGTTTTGGCCCTCTGGAAGTGCGGGAAACGCCAGGGCATTGCCCGGGCTCCCTGATTTTTTATTTTAAGGAAATTCAGGCCTGCTTTGTGGGGGACGTGATCTTTAAGGGTTCTGTCGGCCGCAGTGATCTTCCTGGAGGGAATATGGCTCTTCTGGCTCGTTCCATAAGGGAGCAGATTTATACTCTGCCGGAAAATACCTTCCTGTATCCCGGGCACGGCCCCTGTACCAGGGTAGACAGGGAAAAAGCCTCCAACCCCTTTGTTCCGGCCCGGGAGGGAAAGGCTGGAAAAACAGTCTGAAAATTGAATTGATGAAAATCCTGTTTTCCTGTATATTCCCTTATCATGACATACCAACAGGATAAAATTCGCAATTTCTGCATTATTGCCCATATTGACCACGGTAAATCGACCTTGGCAGACCGTTTTCTTCAGAAATCCCATGCCGTATCTGACCGGGACTTTCAGGAGCAGATGCTGGATTCCATGGATATAGAACGGGAGAGGGGAATTACCATAAAATCCCAGGCGGTTACCATTGAATATCCCTCAAGGGACGGTCATACCTATCAATTGAATTTGGTGGACACACCGGGGCATGTGGATTTTTCCTATGAGGTTTCCCGGGCCATAACTTCCTGCGAGGGGGCTCTGCTTCTTATAGATGCCTCCCAGGGGGTGGAAGCCCAAACCCTTTCTAACATGTACATGGCTCTGGAGCATGACCTGGATATGATTCCTGTGGTCAACAAGATGGATTTACCCAGTGCCGATCTGGAGAGGGTTGCTCATCAAATTGAACATGATTTGGGGCTGGAGCGGGAAATGATCTACCCCGTTTCCGCTAAAACCGGTAAAAACGTAGAGGAGCTTATAGAAGGGCTTATCAAGTGGATTCCTGCACCCAAGGGATCGCCGGAGAATCCCTTAAAATGCAATATTTTTGATTCCCATTACGATCCTTACCGGGGAGTCGTTATTCATATTCGTATTTTTGAAGGAACCATCAGAAGCGGAGATGAAATCCTTATTATGTCTAACGGGGCTGCTTATAAAGTGGAGGAACTGGGGATGTTCAAGCTGGGCCTGTCTCCTGAAAAGGAATTGAAAGCGGGCCAGGTAGGGTACATCATAGCCGGGATAAAGAATATTGGGGACATCCGGGTGGGGGATACCATCACTTTGAAAAACAGCCCCTGCGCAGAGGCCTTGCCGGGATTCAGGGAGGTAAAACCTGTGGTTTTTTCTTCTATTTATCCTGTAGATACTAACCAGTATGAAGAACTTCAAGGGGCCATAGACAAGCTGAAGCTCAATGATGCTTCCCTCATTTATGAAAAGGATGCTTCGGCAGCTTTGGGTTTTGGATTCCGCTGCGGTTTTTTGGGACTGTTGCATCTGGAGGTGGTTCAGGAGCGTCTGGAACGGGAGTTCGGTCTGAACATTGTTCTTACCTCCCCCTCTGTCCGCTACAGGCTGACCCGGCAGGATGGAACAACCTACTATCTGGATAATCCTGCGGAATATCCGGATCCCGGCTCCATACAGATGAGTGAAGAACCTTATATTAGTGCGGACATTATTACCCCTTCCGATTTTTTGGGCTCCATTATGACCCTTTGCATGGGAAAACGGGGTATACAGACCTCCATGAGTTATCTGGATGAAAAGCGGGTGGAAATCAAATTTGACATGCCTTTGGCAGAGGTGCTTTTTGATTTTTATGACAAGTTGAAATCCATCAGCCGGGGCTACGCTTCATTTGACTACGAGCTTACAGGATTTCGGGAGACCAATCTGGTAAAGATGGATATTCTTATCAATGGAGACCGGGTGGATGCTCTTTCCCAGTTGGTGCATAAAGACAATGCCTATGAACGGGGTAAGAGGGTCTGCAAAAAGCTTAAGCAGGAAATTACAAGGCAGCAGTTTAAAATTCCCATTCAGGCTGCTATAGGCAATACCGTGATTTCCAGGGAGACCATTTCGGCTCTGCGTAAGGATGTAACCTCCAAATGCTATGGAGGAGACATTTCCCGGAAGCGGAAACTGCTGGAAAAACAGAAAGAGGGAAAGAAGAGGATGAAGATGGTGGGAAATGTGGAATTGCCCCAGTCTGCTTTCCTTTCCGTATTAAAAACCGGAGACGATGATTAGGGAATTCAAGATAAGGGACGGGTTTTCTTTTCTGTTTTATTCCACATTCCTTTTCAGGTAGTTCAGTATCTTTCTGGCATCATGGATGGCCCGGAACAAAAAGGCCGGGGATGTATCAGGAAGAGTGCTTCTGTCAGGATAATGGAAATACAGGTAATTACAGTCCCGGAGGTGATTCAGCAGTTCTTCTTCCCCCTTATTTTCAAGGCTTAATTTGTCCCAGCAGGCAATGAGCTTTTCCAGTCTTTGGATTTCAGACCGGATAAAGGAGGAGACGGCCTGAGTATTGATTTCCCCATGAAGGGGAGCCGGGGGCAGGGAACATTGTTTCCGGGAGAACCAGGCCTTTAGAATTTCCATAAAACGGGGCCTGTCTGCCTTTGGAATATTCAGGGTTAGTCCCCGGTTTCCCAAATCATGAACGGGGCGGGTCATACCGGCACAAAGGCTTTCCAGTTGACGGGCATATCCCCGCATCAGGTTGTTTGTATGAATGAATCCTTCCTTGCCATGGACCTTTTCAGAAGGCCTTTCCATGGTAAAATTGTACCAAAGATCTCCTGTAAGCCGATTTTCTTTTAGATGGAACCAGTCGTGGAAGGGGCTTTCTTTTACATGGGTCTTTCCCCGGGTATAACCAAAGTCCAAGCCACTTAAAAAAATAGGTGCCTTGGTCATTTCTGCTGCCAGATACAGGGCTGTCACCCCCACAGAGCCCAAGGGGGGGATTTCTTCGGGCAGGATGTTTGCCTTCTTCATCCTCCGGTGTAAGGCTGTATCCTCAAAGGACGAGGCAAAAAAATAGTGCCTGTGTCCGGGAAAATCCAGGGAGGCTGGATAGGCTGTAATATCCGAAAAAAGGTCTACTTCCCGTCCCGCCAGGGCATAGAAATCTTTCAGATTGTAAAACTGGGATTCCAGATTCACCACCCCGTCAGGCACAATCTTGCTGCGGACAAGGCTTTGGCAGGCTGTATCTACAGCCAGAATGTACAGGCTATTCCTGAATTCTTTTATCAGGGGAAAGCTTTCTTCAAGGGATTCTCCGGCTCCGGCAATGAAAACAGGCTTTTCCGTTTTGAAGCTGGAAAGGCTTTGTTTCCATTTGCCCATTGTAGAGCAGATGTTTTTTATCCATAAAAAACCCATCTGGCTCATGGTCAGGCGATTATGCCAGTAATTTTTCATAAAATGCTGCAAGGCGGTAAACAGGGCATCATAGCGTCTTTTGTTCAGGGTGTAGCCCCCGTTTAAGGGGTATAAAAGGCAGTTTCTGAACTGTCCCTGTTGTAAAGACGTAAAGATTTTGTATAACTCGGCGGGGGAACCATCCTTAAGGCGGAAGCCCTGAAACCTCCCGGGCTCAGGACTTTCAGGGGCGCAGCTCATGGGCAATTCAGCCTCCAGCTCTACAGCCAGAATCATGGAACTGGAGGGGATGGTTTTTAAAAGACGGGGAAGGCCGTAAGCCAAAAGAGGGGAGGGTACAAAGTAAATGCACTCTTCCTTTAAAGGAGCCCTTGCCGCCGCCCTCTCAGCCGAAGCCGAGGGGGCATAACGGGAATACAGGGCTTTTCCTTTGCAAAAAACATTTTGAACCGGAGGCTCCATTATCCCTGGGGGAAAATCCGGTTATAGGTTTTGCTGAAATCATCTTTCAACAGGGGCGATTTGAGAAAAATATCCTCCTGAACAGACTGCTGAGATCGTGTGAGTTCATTCTTGACCTGATATTCAAGGTAGGATTTATATGCTTCCTGCTCTTCTGCATCACGCTCTTCCTTCAGGGAAAAGACCAGAACTGCTTTTTCAAGTACCATGGGACTGGATACATCCCCGGAGGCCTTGAGGGAAAAGGCTTTTTCAAAAAATTCATCACTATAGGCTGCTGCCTTGAGGAAGGGAACATCTTTTTGCATGGCCGGGCTGTTCATGAGAAAAGGAATATTGCCAAAAATCGCAGAAATAAAACCAGTTTCTCCTTTTTCTGCCCCCAGTTTTTCAGCCGCAACATCAAAATCTCCAGATTGGGCAGAGGCTTCCCGGGCAATTTCTTCCCCCCGGGCCAGCAGATAATCCTCTATCATGCCAATTTCTTCCCGTTCCAGATAGGAGCGGAGTTCCGTTATCATTTCATCCTGGTCAAAATCAGCTTTTTGAACGGGACTGTCAGCCTGAAAAATATACCAGCTGTCCCCCTGTTGTATTAAATCACTATGCGTGCCTTCGGGCAGGGCCATGACAGAGGCTGCCTGTTCTTCAGTCAGAAAACTTAACAGTTGATGCATGGGGGCAGAGGAAACCAGGCCGCCTTCTTTGGCATAGGCATCTTTTGACCAGGCCTTTGCCAGCTCTTCAAAGGAGCTTTCTCCCGTGTCCAGCTTTTTAAGTATTCCCTTGGCTTCTTCTTCCGAGGAGGAAATGGTGATTCTCCGTATATCCCGCTTTTCAAAAAGATTAGCATGTTCTTTTCCCCAGGATTTGACCTGTTCTTCGGGATAAAGGGAAAAGGGGAGTCTGGCATAGGCGAGGTTTCTTTCTTTTTTTCCCATGCCAAGAAGAAAATCTGTCATCTTTTCAGAAGGGTGCCGACTTGCAAGGGTATCGTTGTAATAGGTCTGAACCAGAAGATCTTCCTCAAGGGAAATGCGTATTTCCCGTAATCTGCCGGGGGAAGCTTCCAGGTAGGCAGCTTCATTAAAAGCACCGTCTTCACTGAACATTCCGCTTTCTACAATGGCCTTGTCAATGCGCCGGGAAGATACCCCTGCATCCGATGCAGCCAGCTCTTCCAGAATCCCGGCCCGGACAACAGCCTTGTTAAAGGCAGACTGCCATATCATGCGTCTCATGAAGTCCATGTTTCCATTATTACCCAGGGAATCCCTGTACATATTATTAATGGATTCTACCTGTCTGGAAAAATAATTGCCCTGCTGAAAACGAATGGGTCTTTTTCCGTATTTACCAAACACAAGGGAACCGCTGTTTCCCCCCCGCCCGGCCAGGGCAGGCACAAATACAAAGCTTATAATGGTAATCACAAGGACCACGATGGTTCCAAACATCAGTTTTTGCTGATGTCTGCGTTGTTTATGTTCTTTTCTCTTTTTGTCTGCAGCTTGAAAATCCGCAATTTTTGTTTCTTTTGAAGACATGCCTCATCCTTAAAGTCAATAAGATTACAATAACTTGAAAAAAACTATCATGAAAGGGGAAGGCTGTCAATGTCATATTTTGGGG
>PDWI01002235.1_pt1 | contig 29651 bp, 21 predicted proteins | sample 1430891 | NCBI WGS metagenome assembly PDWI01 (sample SAMN01162508, study PRJNA174530) | Oral metagenome, whole genome shotgun sequencing project. | biome: Marine environment; feature: Marine mammal; material: Swab sample of the gingival sulcus; isolation source: swab sample of gingival sulcus... | reverse complement strand
AATCTAACCTACCTGTTAAACGAGAGTGAATACGCATATGGTAATGCTACGGGAAAAGAGTATATAACCTATTTGGGAGAGTTAAGTGGAAAAGATCTAAACTATTTTTGGGATCAATGGATAAATCATGGTGGCTATCCAAAATATACATACGGATCAAATAAGATAGATTCCGGCAGTGGTTCTATTGTAGATGTTCAGATAGGTCAAGAGCAAGATATAACAACAAAAGAAGTTCCAATGAAGCTGTTCAGATTCAAAACTTTAGTTTCTCCTTTGATAAAGTTGTAAAAAATGATGATTACCTTGATTTTGATCCTAATAATTGGATTCTTTGTACAAGTAGAGAGATAGAGTTTAACTCTACTGATGAAGAACTTATTGTAGAGCCAAAAATCCACTTGGCAAAGAACTATCCAAACCCGTTTAACAATCAGACAACAATATCCTTTGTTTCAAACTTTGATTCAAACTTTCAGCTATTAGTTTTTAACCAAGCAGGACAAGAGGTTTACAGAAAAGGGTTTTCAGCTGTAGGTGGTAATGAAAATAGAATTAAATTCAATGCTCAAAGCCTTAATTCCGGAGTCTATTTTTATCAGATAAATGATCTTGAAAGAGGTTTAAGATCTAATGTTAGAAAAATGCTATATATTAAATAGGTTATGATTTTAAAAGACGGGAGAGGATTTGCTTAGCTCTTTTATTTACTAGTAAACCCTCACCTCCAATACTGTTAATTTAGTAAATAGCTTTAAAAGATAACAAGGAAGTAACCTCTCCTGGAAGGGTTAGATTCCCTAGAAATACTAGGCAATCCATTGCAGAAAAAATTTCGAAGTTACGACAAATGAAACTATCAGAAAATACCAATTATTATATGTTGCTATATTTAACATTCCAAATAAAGCTATGGCTCAAACTATTAGCCTCTTCTGAAAAATCCTTAAACCCAATAGGAACTTTCCCTCTTTCTAAACGAGAATCTGATATAAAGGCAGGAAGAATACCAACTGTCCCTAAATATTTCCAATAGCCTCTTTTCTTTGCATTGACTCCATGCCACCATCTAAAATCTCCAATACCCTTTGCAATAACAGATCCAATACTAATAAAGCGATAACGACTTCTTGTATCCTCATTTATATTTGCAGGAACCCAGTACAGAGGAGAATAGGTATACTTAGGATCTATAGCAAGAGGACCAAAATTACCATAAGGTGAGTAGATAGATGCTGTTACCAACATTGAGTTATTTCTTCCACCAACCTGATCACGACCACTATTACCTTGATTAGCCAAACAGCCTCCCCCTAAATAACCTCCGCCAATAGGACCTATATCTGCAGGCTTATTAATACCTGCAATAATACCACAGAAGATACCCTGTTGTGCAACTTTATTCTTAACTTTTTCCACTATATCGGGATCTGTTTGAATATTAGGATTCCCGTGTTTATCAGGATTTTTATCTTTGGCATAGTCATAACCACTCATATTGGCATAATGTTGGAGACCATCATAGTAAAGATCTCCGGAAATTCCCACATTATTTGCTTCAGTTATCAAAGTAAAATCTTTTGAAAGTCTACCCTTAATTCTAACCATACTGTTTCTGTATTCCCTGTTGTACTCTCCCAAAGTATTTATAAATGGCTTAAATTCAGGAATAAGAAGTGTATTTTTTTGGGATAAATTAATGGTTTCAGTTTTTGACTTCCAATCTGCTTTTGGATCGAGACCGGAACCCCAATCAATAGTAGAAGATTTACGCTTATACCAAGGGACACCGGCTACTAATTTGTATCTTATGTATTCATATTCTAAAATTACTTTATCACCATTAACTTTTACATCTATATTTCTAAATTGAGTATTTTTTCTATCAATATTTTTCATTGCCAACTTAACTTTAGCATCTCCGGCACTATTATTTACAAAATCCTCCCAACTATAAGCTACTTTTTCAGGAATATTTTCCACTGACTCAGGAGGAACACCAAATTTATATCCACCTCTAAATATATCATCGTATCTATATTCTGTATCTTCCAAAGATTCAAAAGTATTAGCACCTTGAAGAACTGTTTTTTCCCAAATACCCATGTGGTATCTACAACCTTTATAAGCAAGATTATTATTGGTTGTATTTGGATCGTTAAGAGCATTTTCATATTTAAGAACATCCCCTTTAGAGCAAGCAGATCTTTTATTTGAAGATGAAGTTACCAAACCGTGAAAAATAGGATAGCCTGCGAAATTAAAAATATCACAGAAGTGAACATTACCATAAATTTCATCTCCATTGCCAAGCTCTTTTCTAGATTTAAACATATGAGTTATATATAGAGAATTACCAAGTGGTCCCACCTTATTGCCCAAATCATCAATTGTAATTTCACAACATTGATTATTTTTATTAGTTGCTTTAGATTTCATTAAAAAGCCATCTTTTCCGAATGAAATTTCAGTAAGTGAAACACTAATTCCATTGCGACTAAAATTATAGTCGCTTAAATTTCCGGGACTTCTATTTATTTTCCATTTTACTGCAGTATTTGCTCCGGCTTCGGCAGCCCAAAACAGCTCTGTTTTAACTTTCTCTCTACTTATTGAATCAATAGATCTTTTACTTAGATAATAAATTCCAGTTATTGCTAAACCGATCATAACAAGTAACACTAACGCGAAAATTAAAACTCCACCCTTTTTATTAAAAATCTTCATATAACTTCCTCGCTTATTTGATCATCTAAAATGGTAAGTTCATTTTATTATTTCTGCATGAAACCTCTTTCATTGTGAATCCATTACTGTACTCTTCTTTATTTACTTTAGTAGATACATCCACCTTTATATTGATTGCATACAAACTAAAAGCGTCAACATAAAATGTTGAATCATCAAAAACACAATTTACATTGATATCTTCAGAATTAATTCTATTACCATTTCTATAAATAGATTTTTCATTTTGATTGTATTCAAACAACACAGGTTGTTTACTACCTTTAAAAACCACCTTAAACTTATTTGGATTACTATCATCCCAGTATATCTTCTCACCCTCTCGAATAGTTTCTGTTAAGCTTGTTAAAATAATATTGGTATATGAGTTAGTAATAGTCAAAGCATGGACTCTACTACTAATTTTTCCTGATAAAATCAAAAAAGAGGAAACCCCTACAAAAATAAAACTAACAATTACTGAAGTTACCAAAACCTCTATGAGAGTAAATCCTTTTTTCATAACTTTTCCCTTAATAGTTTGATCTGGTAAACATAACCAAGGAATCTTTTTTCCCATTTTCTACCCAAAAGAGCTTAGCATCTATCTCTAAAATTCCCTTTCTGTCATCATCTTCAATATTATTATCTATAAGAGGCAGCTCTTTACTATCCCATTCAAGATTAAGAGTAAAATTTACGTTGGGAACTACTTTACTGGAAACCTTACTACCATTCTGTTCTCTTAAAAAAGAGATCAAAACACCTCTGTTGATTTTTCCCTTAAAAGTCTCAAATTTCTTTTGTAAAATCATATTCCCTTCTTGAATCAAAGCCATCTTCTTATTTATCTTATAGAAATCAACCTCCATTTTTAGCATGGCAACTACAACAACGCTTAATAGAAGAGAAGCAACAAGAACTTCCAGAAGTGTAACACCTTTTTTCATTATCACTTTTACTTTTTTATTTCTAACACTCAAAAGCAAGACGACTGTCAGCTTTACAAAAATAAGAGTAGCATCATAAAAACCTGACTACTACAATTAAAAAATCCTATATTAAATATACAAACACACACATTATGTTAGCAAATGTTTTTTAACTATTTTAAGCCTAGACTACATTTAACAATTATAGTATAACTATCATATGGAATTGAAATATCCTTGTTTAAGGAAACTCTTTTTTATAAAAATAAAAAACTTTAGGAGAAACATAAAAACTAACAAAACGAATAAAAATCATCTTTTAAGAAAATCCTATTTATTGATAATACCCTATACTTTTACAGTAAAATTTATTCTTAACAAGAAAAGTAAATTAAAGAGAATCCGATATAATCTTGATCTTTCTCTTGATTAGTTATAACTTAATCTATTGCATTAAAAAAATGGTGTACAATAATGATAGTAGTATTAGATTCAAAATATAAAGAAAAATCTCTTGAAAGAGTGAAAAATAGAATAGGTGATGCAGGTTTTACCTGTAAGGTTACAGAAGGAGCAGAAAAAACCATTGTAGTTGTGGTGGGGGATAATGTAAAAATAGATAAGAGTCTTTTTAGCTCCATAGACGGTGTTATGAACATTATCTCTGTTTCGGATAAAAAGAATCTGGCTCACAAAAAAAGCTTGGATGATAAAACTGTAATAAAATTAGAGAATGGAATAACCATTGGTGATGGGTCACAAACACTAATTGCAGGTCCTTGCTCAATTGAGAGTGAAAGACAAATGGAAGAGACTGCAACTTTTTTGAGCTCTTTAGGCATTAAAGTTTTAAGAGGGGGAGCATTTAAACCAAGATCCTCTCCATACAGTTTTCAAGGCTTAGAGGAGGAGGGTTTAAAAATAATGAGAAAGGTTGCAAACAAATTTAATATGGCTTCTGTTTCTGAAGCCATAGATGAAGATTCTCTTAAACTTACAGAAAAGTATTGCGATATTATTCAAATAGGTGCTCGTAATATGTCCAATTTTTCTCTACTAAAAAAAGCGGGAAAGACAAAAAAACCTATCCTTCTAAAGAGAGGAATGAATGCAACAACGGATGATCTTCTCTCATCAGCAGAGTATATACTCTTTAATGGCAACAGAAATGTTATTCTCTGTGAAAGGGGAATAAGGGTAAGTTCAGGTGTTAAAGATCAGTTTGTTATTGATTTTAACGGAGTTGATGAGCTTCAATCAAAAACACACCTACCTGTAATTATTGATCCCAGCCATGTTGCAAAATTTAGGGATAGAGTATTTAGGCTGGCATTAGCTTCCTACAGCTATGGAAGTGATGGTATGATAATAGAGGTCCACCCGGATCCACAATCTGCTCTCAGTGACGGAGCACAAAGCTTGGATTTTGAACTATTTGGCAAGCTATTCCCACTTCTCACAAAAATAGGGGAGATTTTATAGTGGATGTTAACATTGGATTTATACACGACAGAGAAGAGATAAACATAACTACAGAAGGATCTTTTAAGATAGTATCCGGAGAGGAGACAATATCAATTGTTAATGGCAAACAGTTCCATAGGTTTTCTATATCCTCAGGAGCAAAAACAGAGTTTGAATGGTATGAGAAAATTGATACTTTCTACTCCATAGAGAAACTTAAACAGATGAGAGATAGAGAATATTTTAAAGATTCTAAAGTAAGGATAGAAAAGGTAGGAAAAGATTTTGGCAATGGACTAAACAACTATGAGTATTGGGTATTAAAGTGGATAGCACATCCCCCGGCAGGAATATATAAAATGGGTGATTTTAGATTTAAAAGAATACCTAAAAAAAGAGCTAAAGGGGAAATTGAGTATAATGGAAAGATTTATGAGAACAGAATAGACCTTATTCCCATGAATGAGGAAAGCAAGTTTTATGTTGAAGATGTTGTTGTAGGAATAGGATTTCATTGGGAGCATAAAGAGAGATTATCATACAAGGGAAATCTTGGTATTATTGTCAATATGGATGGAAACCTTTCAGGTGTAAACCGTATAGATCTTGAAGAGTATCTTATGAGTGTCAACTCATCTGAGATGAGAAATGATAATAATATTGAGATGTTAAAAGCTCAAACAGTAGCAGCAAGAGGAACAGTGCTTGCCACTATGGGGAAACATCACTTTGGAGAAGGTTTTGACCTCTGTGGAGATGATCACTGTCAATGTTATCAAGGATTTTCAAAAATATCTGATCTTTCAAGAGAAGTTACTCTCTCAACAAAGGATGAAGTACTATTTTTTGAAAATAGGGTAGCAGATACAAGATATGCTAAAATTTGCGGTGGAGTTTCAGAGTACTACTCATCTTGTTGGGAGGATATGGACTTCTCATATTTAAGAGCTGTTTACGACAATAGAAGAGAGGACTATCCTAGTGGAGATTTGAGAGAAGAGAGTGAAGCAGAGAGGTTTATTTTAGATGAAGGCTATGATTGTTTTTGCAATACTAAAAACCATAATCTTCCACAATCTTTAGATTTTTGCAAGCCATTATTTAGATGGGAGTTTTCTTTTACCCATAAAGATTTTAAAAGATTATTGAAGAAAAACTTAAATTTTGAAGTAGGTAAAACCATAGATTTTGAAGTGGTAAAAAGAGGGGTATCAGCTAGAATTGTCGAGTTAAAAATAATCTCTGACAAAAGATCTATTACTATCTCCAAAGAGTTGAAGATAAGAAAGGTTTTTTCCGATTCATTCTTGCCAAGTTCAGCCTTCTTTATTGAAAAAAATGGAGAGATAACAACTTTCAAAGGTGCCGGATGGGGTCATGGAGTGGGCTTATGTCAAGTTGGAGCAGAGGTAATGGGAAGTAAAGGTTATAACTATAAAGAAATCCTTTCTCACTACTATAGAGGATCTAAATTAAAAAAATACACTATTGCATAAACAAAAATTAGGATTATATAATATCTTTTAGATACTAAAATATAAGGAGAAATAAAAAATGATCAGTAAACTTATAACATCTATGTTGCCATATATGCCCCAAAGCTTAGTGTGGATCTTTTCCAAAAGATACATAGCAGGTAAAAATCTAGATGAAGCAATTGAAACAATCAGAGATCTAAACAGTCAAGGTTTTATGACAACTATTGATCTTTTAGGTGAGTTTATTGAAGATCTTAAAGAGGCTGAAGAGAATAGAGATAGTTACTTAAATATTATTGAGGTAGCTGAAAAGAGCAATTTGGATACAAACTATTCACTTAAACCTACAATGTTTGGTCTTCTTATTGATGAAGAGAAATGTTATGAATATATAAGATCTATTGTTGCAAAAGCAGCTGAATATAATAACTTTGTAAGAATTGATATGGAAGATTCCCCTTGTACAGATATGGAGATAAAAATTTTTAGAAGAATAAAAAATGAGTTCCCAAAAAATGTAGGTCTTGTTCTTCAATCTTACTTAAAGAGAACAGAAAATGATATTAGAAATATGATGGATCTTAACAACGAAGAAGTTCCTCTAAACTTCAGAATCTGTAAGGGAATATATGTAGAACCGGAAGAGATCTCCTACAAAGAAAAGAGTGTTATAGGGGAACATTATTTGAGAAATCTTGAGATTATGCTACAAAATAATGCTTATCCCTGTATAGCAACCCACAATGAAAACTTTATTGAAGGAGCTCTTAAATTAATTGAGGAGTATAATCCTCCAAAGGATAGGTATGAGTTCCAAATGCTCTATGGTGTCGCTCCAAATTTAAGGAAATCCATTTTAGATAAGGGTCACAGAATGAGGATTTATATACCTTTTGGAAAAGATTGGTTTGCTTACTCAGTTAGAAGATTAAAAGAGAATCCAAATATTTTCTGGGATATAGTAAAAGCATTTTTCTCAAAAAGATAAATTAAGTTTTCTTGTAATATCAATTTTAAGGGTAGAGAAAATCTACCCTTTATTTTACATTCAAAAAACTATGTAGGATCTACCCCAAAAAGCGTAAACCCTCGAAGTTATACAACAAAATAGATTTGAGAAACAAAGCTTACAATAGGAAAATGAAAAAATATGTTTTAATACCGACCACAAAGAGACAGCAAAACTGAATTCTAATCTTTTGATTCAAACTCATAGGATATATCCTTAAGTTTTTTATACCCTTCTACATAGTCAAAAATCTGCTCAAAATTCTCAAATCTTATAATATTTGTCCTAAGTTCTCTGTGAAGATCGGCCATTGAAAGATCATCTAAAAAAAGGTTATTATGCCCAAGAGATGTATTGGGAAGAACTAAAAGATCTGTCTCTTTTCCCTCTTTCTTAAACGCTTGTATTATATCATTTCCCGTAAGTAATCCTGCTACAGTTATCTCTTCTCCATAGTGAAGAGACTCAGCAGTAATAATATTAAGAGTAAGATTTCTAACCTTATTTATTCTTGTATAAACATAACCGGAAAGTATTTTTGAAAATGATTTCCCTGTTAAAAATGTCAATCTAAACTTTTTAGGCAACTTTTTAGGTAACTTCTTCTCAAAATCTTCAAACTCATTAATAAATGATCTAACCATGCCTATACCATCTTCATATTGCTCATAACCCTCATAATATTCATCAGAAGGGACATCTCTTCCGGCTTTAAGGAAAAACTCATCGGCAGGGAAAACAAATCTTGATCCAATCTCCTCTAAAAACTTCTCTTGATACTTCTCTATTTGATCAATAACAATATTTGCATCCTCTTTAGTAACAGATCTCAGGTTTACCAATTTTTTTCTATGCTTAGTTTTACCCAACGGAACAACGGCTACAGATTGAACAGCAGGATAGAATTCATACATTCTCTCAATAGTTTCAGAAAGGACCTTTCCATCATTATAATCCGGGCACATAACAACTTGAGTATGCATAACAATACCATTTTCAGCCAAATAGGTCATTTTAGGAATAAGATTATCAGCTCCCATATTGCCTAACAAAAACTTTCTAACCTCATTATCAACAGCATGAACACTTATATAGAGCGGAGAAAACCTTTGGGTTACAATCCTTTCAAGCTCAGCATCGGTTGTATTGGTAAGAGTAAAATAATTGCCATATAGAAAACTAAACCTATAATCTTCATCTCTAACATAAACCCCTTTTCTCATACCCTTTGGATTTTGGGTTACAAAACAGAATACACAATTATTACCACAATGCTTTATCTTAAGATCTTCAACGGTTATACCTAAATCGTCCCATTCACTATCAAGTGCAATTTTTATGTTTAACCTCTCCTCTCCCCTCTTTATGATAAAATCAAGGAAAGATTCTTTTGTGTAGAAGTTAAAATCTAAACTATCCTTTACATCATTACCATTTATAGTCTCTATAAAATCGCCACTCTTGACTCCATTAAGAGCGGCCTTAGACCCACTATCAACCCGCTCAATCTTTACCATAAAGTACCTAAGACAACTCCTATCAAAAACAGTACGGATATAAGACTATTAACATATAAAAAGGCTATCTTTATCTTACTCATATCATCTGAAGAAACAAGCTTATGTTCTACAAACAACAGTAGTCCAATTATAAGAGATACTACAAAAAAACCTTGGGAAAGATTGTAAAATATTCCTGTTAGAAGAAATAAAAGAAATGTAACAAAATGTGTATAAGATGATATTTTAAGGCTCTTTTCTCTTCCAAATTTTGAAGGTATAGAGAAAAGTTCACTATTTCTATCAAACTCCTCATCTTGACAAGAGTATAATATGTCAAACCCTGCAATATAACTTCCAAGAGAAATTATAAGAATAAGAGGCTCTAAAGTAAACTCTCCGGATATTGCAAGCCATGCTCCCGCGGGAGATATGCCTATTGAAGCTCCAAGAATATAGTGAGAATATGATGTAAACCTCTTAGTATATGAATAGAAAAAGAGAAAAAGAAGAGTAGGATAAGAAAGATAGTAGCATAAAGTATTAAGCATATAAGCTGAACCTATAAATAGAAAAGAGAAAAACAGAATAAAAATAACTACCTCTTTTTTACTTATCTTTCCTGAAGGGATCTCTCTACCTTTTGTTCTGGGATTTTCACTATCAATATCTGCATCTACCAACCTATTAAAACCCATAGAAGCTGATCTTGCTCCAACCATAGCCAAAACAATCCAAAATACTTTCATAAAGGTTATTTCGTAATCTCTTGATACAATAAATAAAGAGCTTATAGCAAAAGGCAGAGCAAAAATGGTATGTGAAAATTTTATCATTCTTCCATAATTGTTTATAGATTTTAGTATCATATCTTTCATTACATCTCCAAAATATTGAGCTACAATATATACAATTATAATATTTAATAAAAAGATAAAAACCATAAAAGGTAAAATAAAAATATAGCAACCTAAACAGAATCTATCTAAAAAATAATGGACTGTATTTATTTTATAAATTAAACAAAAGCAGTTGCAATAAACCATAAGATCTATTGCTTAAAATAGAGTACAAGAGTTTTAATGTAAAAGAGACAAAAATCTCCTATTTCTTTAAAAATCTTCAGCTCAAATTATTAAACAAAAACTTTTTTATACTCTTTGAGAAGATCTTATTCATAACAATATTATTTTATCAATAAGATTTTCTTGACATCTATTTTTTTTCTTTATAGATTAGAATTATAGGGTTGATATTTCTCGGGCGTTTTGGTAGTAGTTTCAAAGTAATTCTTAAGGGAGTTTGATACAGTTATCTTGACATAATGCCTCCTCCGCTTAAAAGTGCGGCTCTTTTTAGAGTAGTGGACTATGGAATAGGTAAGGTCGACACCCACCGTGCACAAATGTTTAGAATTACTACAAAAGCCCGAGATTTTTTATTTATAACAAACTCCTTATCTTCATCAACAACAAAATATATTTTTAATGAAGGATTATAATCTAGGAAATAGATATTTTAGAGTTTATATTTAACGTAGTTATTATAAAAACTAGAAATTAAAATGGAGCTTTACTATGAGAACTTTTATTGTTGTTACTATTCTACTCTTCTCAATATCTTCAATAGCGAAACCTTCAAAAGAGGATTTTTATAAATTTGCTAAGAAATATGTTAACAGTGTTATAACTCAAAACATCAAAATCCAAACTGATGAAGATATGAGAAAAATGGTTGAATCTATGAAAACAAGAAATGGAAACAATCCTCAAATTAAGGCGTTGGAAGAGGAACTTAAAAAAGATAAGTTTCTATTGGTAGCTTCCAATACCGCAAACCCTATGGAATCCGTTCAGGTTCTATTTTTAGACAATATAAACAACCCTGATATAAAAAAACAGGAGATGGAAAAAGATACAATAGACGGTAGAGAGATTGCTTTTTCATCTATTAAAGATATGGGTATCAACATGGGAATGATTTTTGTCCAACTGAGTAACGATTGTGTTATTGGTATTGTGAAAATAAAAGATCCTAATACCAAAGAGGATATGATTAAAGAACTGGATAATTTCAATATAAAAGAGTTTGAAAAACTGTAACTCATATTTTAATCACTTTAAACCCTCTTACCGGAGGGTTTTATTTTTAGTTTGGATCTAATCTTCATAATCAAAGTTTAATAGAGTGTAAGCATAGTTATCTAAGCATTACATTAAAAAAATTAAACCATAAAACTAAAAGAAATGGATAGGAATATATGGGAAAAATTAACATTGGTGGTCAAGCAGTTATTGAGGGGATAATGATGAGATCCCCAAAATATATATCAACAGTTATTAGAAGAGCAAACGGAGAGCTAGAGAACAAAACATACAAATTTGAACCTATTACCAAAAGGTTTAAAATTTTAGGATTGCCAATAATTAGGGGTTTTGTATCCCTTGTTGAAACCATGAAGATTGGGGTTTCAACCCTAAACTGGTCCGGAGATAAGGCTATAGAGGATGAGAAGATATCAAAAGGTGAAAATATAGAGAAAAAAGAAGGTATTTTCCAAAAGATTGTAAATATGGTTGGAAGTTCAGTAGTTCTACTATTAGCATTGGCTCTTTTTATGTATATACCATATCTAATTTCTGATAAACTTAAACTTATGGGGGAAAATGAACTTTCATTTAATCTGTTAGCAGGTATAATAAGAATAGTTTTCCTTGTAGGATACATATATGTAATATCACTCATGGAGGATGTAAAAAGGGTCTTCCAATATCATGGAGCTGAGCACAAATCTATATATTGTTTTGAGAAAGGTAAAGAACTTACTGTTGAAAATGTAAAAAAAGAGAGCAGATTTCACCCTAGATGCGGAACCAGCTTTATTTTGATTGTTGCTATAAACACAATACTCCTATTTGCAATACTTGACACAATAATAGTAGGAAACTATGGAGAGTACTCATCTGTAATAACAAGAGTTTTAACCCACCTTATGTTTATTCCTCTTGTGGCAGGTATCTCATTTGAGGTTTTAAAGCTTTCAGATAAGTTTTCCAGTGTACCCGTAATAAATTTGATTATAAAACCCGGATTATGGCTACAGAAACTAACAACAAGAGAACCTGACGAAAAACAGATTGAGGTTGGAATAGAATCTATTAAACTTTCAACAAAATATCTTGAGGAGGAGAAATAATGAAACTTCCTTTGCTAATGATAATGCTACTTACCACTCTATCTTTCTCCCAATTTATAAGTGGAAGAAACTATGATTTAGAGGAAAGAGAGGTAAAGAGTAGAAGTTTTGGAGCTTCACTTCAAGGTTACACATCAATGGTAGATTGGGAAAACAGCTTAAACTCTATTGATTCTGTTTCAAGAAGAGATAATGAACTTAAATATGATGCTCTAAAGTTTGGATTCTCACTTCATTACAAACAGAGAATAGATAACTTCGAATATTTAGTTAAGTATAAAATCTCTTCATATATAAAAACTCTGTTTTCAAAATCTAAAAATATAGATCCCGATTCTATTTTAGTTAACAGTGATTTTGAAGAAACATTACTTGTTAATAGTATAAGCCTAAGAACATTGTTTAACTCAAAAGGCTTTGGTGGAGATTTAGATTTTGAGATACTTTCCCATGATAATGAACAATCTAAAAATAGTGGATTTATTTTAGGAATATCACCAAACTATACCTTTGAGAATAATAGATATAAAATGCTTATTGAAACTAGATACAACTTTATAAATAATGATGCAAAAGATATTATAAAATTCTCAAGATCATACTTTTTAAAAGATATTGCTAACCTTGGTTTAAGAGGAACAAAAAAGTTTGATGGTTTTAATTTTTCACTACTTCTAAAATACCACATGATGGATAAAGATATGTTTGATAATAGTTGGTATCTTGAAACATTGGCAGATATGAGGTTCAATCTTGAAAACGGTATGAGTTTTAGTGCCGGAATTGGAGTAAACAGTAACTTCACAAAAAATATTTTAGATCTTCCTATACCTACATACAGTTATAAGTTTAGTGCTGAAAACAGAGCTGTTAAAAATATTACCTTTGGACTGAAATTTAAGTTTGAAGGAAGGAAGATGTCTATAAGTGAAGATCATGTTTCATCTTCATATCAGACTTACACTGAAGAGGATATTGAATCAAATATGAATAAAAGTAATTTTATTGTATACATAAACTACGATTTTTAAAGTAGTTGATAGCTAGGCGACTATAACAGTCGCCTGATATTTCCTTAAAATAAAATCCATTATAAATATTGTTACAAAAGTTTAAAAAAACTCTTAATAATCATACAAGTAAGCTCACAAATAGAGATATATTCCAAGTGTATGGATCTGTTTAGTATAAAATCTAAAATCCTACACAATATATATTACTTGGAGAAAAGATTGAAAATAGAGCTAAATATTAAAGGTATGACTTGTGCCGCTTGTAGTGCAAGAATTGAGAAGAGACTATCAAAGATGAAAGAAGTAGAATCTGTTTTTGTAAATCTACCTCTTGAAACCTGTACTGTTGAGTATGATGAGAATAAAATATCTGTAGAGAAGATTATTGAAATCATTGAGAAACTTGGATTTTCCGCTAAGGAGAGATCTTTAAAAATTACTACTCTCGATATAGGTGGAATGACCTGTGCCGCCTGTAGCTCAAGAATTGAGAAGAGATTATCAAAAATAGATACTATTAAATCAGTAAGAGTTAATCTGGCTTTAGAAACAGCTGAGATTGAACATGATGAAAATTTAGGTATTGATGAAGTTGTTTCAAAGATAGAGAAGCTTGGATTTTCCGCAACAGAAAAAGAGATAATTAAGAAGGAAAAAGATAGTAATGATAAGGGGATCTTCATATTTTCAGCTATCCTTAGTTTTCCTCTACTTCTTGGAATGATAACAATGTGGATGGGAATAAATATTGAGATTCTCCACAACCCTATTTTTCAGCTTGTATTAGCAACTCCGGTTCAATTTTATGCAGGTTTCAGATTCTATAAAAAAGCTTTCATAGGACTAAAAACATTCTCAACAGGTATGGATCTTTTGGTTGTAATGGGAACATCGGCAGCCTATTTTTTTAGTATCTACTCCGCTTTTTTCTCAAAGTTTGATTTAGGATTATACTTTGAAGCATCATCTGTTTTAATCACTTTAATTCTATTAGGTAAATATTTAGAAAGTAGAGCAAAGAAAAAAACAACAGAAGCTATAAAAGAGCTCATGGAGCTTAAACCGAATGAAGCTGTAGTTGTTAGAGATGGCATTGAATCTATTGTAAAAATAGAATCGGTTATTAAAGGGGATATCTTAGTAGTTAAACCCGGCGAGAAAATTCCTGTAGATGGTAAGATTATTTTTGGAGAGTCCACCATTGATGAGAGTATGCTGACAGGAGAACCTCTCCCTGTAGATAAAAGTGTAAATGATAAGGTTATAGGCTCAACAATCAATACACATGGAACCTTTAAGATGGTTGCAGAGAAAATTGGTAAAGATACTATGATCTCAAGAATTATTGAAGCTGTTGAAAAAGCCCAAAATGATAAAGCTCCTATCCAGAGATTAGCAGATAAAGTAGCCGGTATTTTTGTTCCTGTTGTTTTAATAATTGCTGCCATAACATTCTGTTTCTGGCTGTTCTATATGGAATCATTTATAGAGGGTTTTATAAACTCCATCTCTGTACTGGTTATAGCTTGCCCTTGTGCATTAGGGCTTGCAACTCCTACGGCAATAATGGTAGGATCCGGAGTTGGAGCTTCTCATGGGATCCTTTTCAAGAATGGCGAAAGTTTAGAGAATGGTTGTGAAGTTACAGGCTTGGCTATAGATAAAACAGGAACTATTACTGAAGGGAAACCTGAGGTAGTCGATATAAGTTGTAGCAATGAAATAGATAAGTTTGAATTTCTAACATTGGCAGCTTCACTTGAATCAAGGTCTGAACACCCTCTGGCAAAATCTATAGTAAACTATTCAAAACTTTTTGATATAAAACTGATTGAACCTCAAAAATTTAAAGCTGTTCCGGGTATGGGAGTTGAAGGAATTATTGGAGAAAAGTTGATAAAAGTAGGTAAGTGTGAATATATAGGGGGCATTCAAGACAGCAACCCTTCAGGTAGTGAAATATATCTTTCCATTGATGAAAAATATATGGGTAAAATTGTTGTTTCAGATAAAATTAAACCTACATCTGTGGAAGCTATAAGAAAGATTCAAGATCTTGGTATTGAAGTTTATATGTTAACCGGAGATAATAGAGAAACAGCTCTTGAAATTGGTAAAGAAGCTAATATTAAACCAGAAAACATATTTGCTTCGCTGAAACCGGAAGAGAAAGCCTTAAAAATAAGAACTCTCCAAAAGAGTGGCAAAGTTATGGCAATGGCAGGGGATGGAATAAACGATACTCCTGCTCTTGCATCAAGTGATTTATCCATAGCAATGGGAAATGGAACAGATATAGCTATGGAGAGTGCAGATCTAACACTTGTAAAAGGAAATCTGGGTCTAATAGCTTCCTCTATAAAACTTTCACACCTTACAATTAGAAAAATAAAGCAGAATCTATTTTGGGCATTTTTATACAATATGCTTGGAGTCCCTTTAGCAGCCTTTGGTTTTTTGAACCCTGTAATAGGAGGAGCTGCAATGGCACTATCATCTGTTTCAGTTGTGACCAACTCAATAAGTTTAAAAAAGAGTGGTAAAAAGGTTTTCAATTAGTTTTAAAATATAAAAAAACTTGTTTTAACAAAGAGGCAATAAAACTGGATTATTGTTCCATTGCCTCTTTATCTTATACTATAACCGTATACTTTTCGATAGCTGTCATTTAAAATCTTGCAGTTTATTTTAAGCTACCATATAAGCTATTAAACAAAACACTCTAATCTTTTTTAGCAACCCCTACTTAGTTTTTAAGCATATTTTTATGATGCCCACTAACTTTCATATCAACAGTATGACATATTCTACAATTGTTTTCCTTACCAATTGGACCGGATATTCCCTGATACTGCATTGGTTGAAGATTATCTCTGTTTTCACCATACTTATTTACACCACCGTAAACTGCGTGAGGAGCTCCATGGCATGTAACACACATAACACCCATTCCATCAGTTCTATTTCTATAAAGAGCAGTAAACCCCGGAGCCCATTTATTGAAACTATCAGGATTAAAACTTTCCTGAGTATGATCAAACCCTTTATGACAACTTAAACAATCAGGTTCGTTAAGCCATGCCATTCTAGGGTTAACCTGACTCTTACTTGAAACTTTAGTCGGCTCAAGAGTAGAAAGTAGTTTAGATGCACTTTTCTTCTTCTTTATCTCCTCCATCTTTAATAGAGAGATTGCATGATCCTCAATATTACCATGACAATCAGTACAATTCAAACCTATTAAATCATGATAACCTCTTGAACATGAACTTCTTCCCTTTGGATTTGAAGGATGACAAAGATTACAAGCACCAACACCTGTTCCTGCCAAATATTGAGCGTGAAAGCCATGAATTGCTGTTGAGAAATTTAATCTATCAACATCACCTTTTGTACCTAGAGCAGGATCTTCATGACAACTTTGACATAACATTGGTTCTCCATTTAAAGCTCTCTCTTCAAGATTAGTATTATTTATTCTATCATGAGCTCTCAAAATATTTGTAGATGTTTCATCAGAAAGACCGGCCTTACCATTCCATCTCCAATCACCTGAATGACAATTTCTACATCCAATTTCAGTTGAGGTAGGAGCTACAACCTTTGTAGTTGCAAGAAGCTCTCCACTCTCCTTACTGTAAGCCTCAATAGTAAAAACAGGATAAGGGTTAAATTTCCCTTCTTTTCTGTAAGGCGTTACAGGAACAGCATGAACGGAAAAACCATCAAAATTTGGATCTTTATGCATTTCACCCTCAATAGAAGCTCCTTTAAGACCAATGTTCTTATCCAATTTCTTTCCATAAACAACTTCACTATAATCCCAAAAATCAACATATTGAGAAGGGTTAGAATAATCCTCCTGTGCTCTGAATCTTATCTCAACACCCTCTGTTATAATTTCAGGTTTCTCTCCCCTCTTTATAAGTTGAGCAAGCATAGAGTTTGCCGGAGGAAGGAAAGACCAGAATTTGTCGTTATCGGATATACAGTGCATACCAAGATCATTGAAAGCAAAAAGAGCATATTTAGAACTGTCAGAATCAAAATATGACGGAGAAACCTCCTCTTTATCAACCTCAATCTCCTTATCTTCAACAATAGATCTTCCATGTAGATCTCTTGCAAGATAAGCACTTAAAGCTTTCCTCTCTACCTCTGTACCAACAAATGGAGGCATATACCTATTTGTTTTACCAAGACCTGTAAGTAAAGCTTCAATACCTCTTTCGGTTAATGATTCCGTTCTCTTATATATACCGTTGTATCCATTATATGTATGACAACTCATACATTGAAATGCAAATAGTTCTTTTCCTGCTTCAACAAGATTTGTTTTATTAACCTCTTTTATCTTACTCCAATCTGAATTTTTCAAAAAACCCTCTTTATTAAGCTTTTCTACATCAGATTTTAAAATAGAGTTAGAGTACATATAGTTATAAATAACATAAGGTTTTCTTGCTATCTCTCTCAAATACTCAAATCCTCCCATCCATGAAAGACCTGTTGCCAAAAGAAGTACCATTGCAACATAGTGTAAAACAGGTATCCTTCTTAAAAGAAAAACTAAACCTAAAAATAAGATTCCAATAGTTGATATTGCCAAAACATAAAAGTTTATATCAACTCTGTTTGAGAACTCCAGAAGATTTACTTTACTTTCCTCAGGAATTACGGAAAAATACCAAAATGCAGTAGGAATAATCACAAAGAATGGTAGATACAACCACTTTAGGCTATAATTTATTAAATTATATTTAAGATCTTTATCCTCTGTTCTAATTGCCGTAACAAGAGCAAAAAGACCTGCAAGCATAATAGCAATAGCAGTTCTAAAAAATAGAGCAGGAAAAAATGAAGGGTTGAAAAAACCATGCCAGAAATCTTTTGTTTCAAGCCACTCTCCCGGTGTAAGCATAAAACCTATTATACCATTTATTATAAATAGAGAGAGCCAAGCAAAAATAAAGTACAACCAACCTATTTTTTGATGATCTTTTCTATCCATTTTATCAAATCTATAGTAGTAGATTAAAAGGGCTACAATTTCACCTATAAAAAAGACCCACTCTGTACCCCAACCAAAAACATAGTTATGTATGAGAGTTGACGTACCTCTAGGAGAAATCAGAGAAATCACCCACCATATACCTACTCCGGTCATACCTCCGTAAACCATTGTTAAAAGAAGGAAAAACTTTGTGTGTCTCTTTACGTAAGAAATAATACCCTCATTCTTCTCTTTCATACCCTTTCTTTCGGTTAAAACCAAAAAGAGTCCGCCACCTACAGCAAGATGAGCTATAAAAACATGAGTTATTGCAACTATTGCTATTAAAATAGATCCGCCAACTTCCGGAATCTGCCATATGGGATAGTTCATCTATGCCTCCCTCTTAGATTTTAACATAAGTGAAATCATATAGTAAATAAGGTAAACACCTACTAAAAAGGTTACCAGAAACATTACAAGAGAACCATGCTCATTGGTAACTTCTAACGATGAAGGGGAGTACCCTTTTAAATAGAAAAATTGAAGATACTCTCTCTGAGCTATCATGGTAATAATTGTTACCAAAGCAGTAATAATAGTTGTTTTGTAATAACCCCTTATAGAAACAAAAATAGAAACTAGAGCTAGTACAAAGCCTAGTGAAAATATTATTGTAGCAATAAGATTACCTCCCATAAACTCCATATAGATATCTCTTGGCAATGAGAAGAAGAACCATAGACCTATAACTATTTGAACCATAGTTGCGTAAGAAAAAATTTTTAATCCATTCTTTATAACTGATTCATCCCCCTTCTTAAGTCTCGCATATACAGCTCTCCACAAACCACCTACGGCAACAGCAGAAACAACAAAATGTATATATCTTGGAAATAAGCTGGGATCATCGAGATTTAAAAAATTACCCGAAGGAGTTTCAAAATATACCTTCCAAGTATCAGGATTTACCATTAAAGTAAAATTATTTGTCATCATAAATCCTATATAGAGTAAGATTATAGATGAGACAACTATACTTACACCCGAAAACACAGGCGAAATTTTTCTTTTTAGAACATAGATATATGCTCCGTAATAACCTACAATTATGAAAGGAATTATCAAAAACCAAGGTATTCCCATAACTATTGAACTTGAATAGTAATACTGCCCATATAAAGCCTGAACAAACAGAAGAGGAGGAACTCCAAAATTAACAGTTAAAGCAATTAAAGTAGGTATTGTTTTAGCTACCTGATTATCCTTCCTTTTTTTGAGAAAATTGTAAGAACTTATTAAAGATGTTCCTAAAAGAGCATTCATCAAAAGCATATGAATAGTGAAGGTTAAGATTAGTAAACTTTGAAACCAAAGCCAGTTGACTGGTATAGCATCCGGTGTAGGAACCATAGAGAACTCCTAATATTGTTTGATTTTCTACAATCTTGATATAAATATAACAAAATAAAGGAGTAAAAAACAGAAATATTTCTCATGTTATGGTTTTAATCACTCTTCATACAGGCTTAAACATCCAATTATTATGATATTGATCACAGACTACCCCCTTTTTCTCTTGAAAAATCATGATGAAAACTATATCTTTGTTCTCCAACCTATAATTAATCTTTTGGGAAGAGGTAGGTAGATGAGAATAGAAAGAGTAAAAAGTAAACGACCACCACTTACAAACAATGAAACAGTTGATCTGGAAAGAGTCAAAGAGATAACCAATAAATATATAGATAAATCAGGAACTATTATTCCTCTTCTTCAAGAGATACAGAGTATTTACGGGTATCTTCCTGAGTCCGCTTTAGAGTATTCATCCCAAAAATTAGGCATAGAGCTTTCAGATCTTTTTGGGGTTGCAACCTTCTACGCTCAATTTAGATTGGAACCGGTAGGAAAACATGTTATAAAGGTGTGCCACGGAACCGCATGTCATGTTCAAGACGCAAAAAAATTAACCAACGCACTCATGTTGCATTTAGGTGTTAAAGATGGAGAAACAACGGAAGATAGGATTTTCACCCTTGAATCTGTGGCATGTTTAGGATGTTGCTCTCTAGCTCCCGTTATGATGATTGGTAATGAAACCTATGGAAAACTTACCGGAGATAAGGCTGTTAAAATTGTTAGAAATATAAAAAGGATGGAATCTTAGGAGAACTCTATGTCAAAGTATGAAGTAATAGTTGGTCTTGGAAGTTGCGGAATAGCGGCGGGTGCAAATAAGATTTATGAAAAACTGGAAAGTATAGAGAATGATTCGCTGTTTAAACTAAGTAAGACAAGCTGTATAGGGATGTGTTATAAAGAGCCTTTGGTTGAGGTTAAAAGTAAAAACTCATCTGTAATTTATGGCGAAGTAGACACCAAACTCATAGATAAAATTATTGATTACCATATAAAAAACGATAAACCTTTGGAGGAGAATATTGTATACTCTAAAGAGTTTGGCTCCGAAAAAAGTTATCTTGACAGTCAAAATAAAATAGTACTTAAAAATTGTGGATATATAGATCCTGAAAATATTGATCATTACATAGAAAGAGATGGATACAAGGGCGTAAAAAGTATAATAGATAGCAATAAAACAAGCGAAGATATTATAGCGATAATCAAAGAGTCCGGTCTTAGAGGTAGAGGAGGTGGAGGTTTCCCTACCGGAATAAAGTGGGAACTTGCTTATAAAAGCAGTTCAGATAAAAAGTATGTAATATGTAATGCCGATGAAGGTGATCCTGGTGCATTTATGGATAGATCTGTTCTTGAAGGTGATCCTCACGCAGTAATTGAGGGTATGCTACTATGTGGATTGGCCATTGGTTCAGATTCAGGAGTAATATATTGTAGAGCTGAGTACCCTTTAGCAATAAAAAGATTAAATATTGCCATAGAACAGGCAAGAGAAAAAAATATATTGGGAAAAGATATATTTGGCAAAAAAGGGGTATGTTTTGACCTCTATGTAAAGGAGGGAGCCGGAGCTTTTGTATGTGGAGAGGAGACAGCCCTTATAGGATCTATTGAGGGTAAAAGAGGAATGCCAAGCAAAAGACCACCATTTCCGGCAGAAAAAGGTCTTTGGGGGAAACCAACAAATATAAACAATGTAGAAACATACGCTAATATACCTTGGATAATAAGAAATGGAGCAAAAGCGTACAACTCACTGGGAACAGAGAAATCTAAGGGTACAAAGGTTTTTGCTCTTGCGGGTAAGGTAAAAAAATCGGGGCTTGTTGAGGTTCCAATGGGTATTACTATTAAAGATATTGTACTAAACATTGGTGGCGGTATTCAAGGTGATAAAAAGTTTAAGGCTGTTCAGCTTGGAGGACCTTCGGGGGGGTGTATCCCTGCAGATCTTTCAGACACTAAAGTTGATTATGATTCTCTCATAAGAACCGGTGCAATTATGGGATCAGGTGGTATGATTGTTATGGATGAAACCACCTGTATGGTTGATGTTGCAAAATTTTTCCTAACATTTACTCAGCAAGAAAGTTGCGGCAAATGTACATTCTGTAGAATAGGAACTAAAAGAATGTTGGAGATTTTGGAAAAGATAACTGAAGGTAGAGGTGAACTTTCAGATCTCGACACATTGGAGGAGTTAGCACATAATATTAAAAATTCATCTCTATGTGGATTAGGACAAACAGCTCCAAACCCTGTACTAACAACATTAAGATATTATAGAGATGAGTATCTTGCCCATATTACAGAAAAAAGATGTCCTGCAAAAAGCTGTACTAAACTACTAACATACAAAGTTACCTCTGACAAATGTGTAGGCTGTACTGCATGTCTTAGAGTATGTCCCGTTAATGCTATTGACGGAAAAGCAAAAACTGTACACAAAATAGATGAAAATAAGTGTATCAAGTGTGGAGCTTGTGTAACAGCATGTAGATTTAAAGCAATTAGTGTTAATTAGGGGTTTATTATGAAACAGATTAGTTTAAATATAGATGGTAATGATGTTTTTGCTTTTGAGGGTGAAACTATTTTAGATGTTGCAAAAAGGAATATGATAGAGATCCCTACACTATGTCATGATAAAAGATTAAAGCCATTCTCATCATGTTTTATTTGTGTAGTTAAAGTTGAGGGTATGAGAGGATTGCAACCTTCATGTTCAACAAAAGTTTCTAACAATATGATTGTTACTACCCAGAGTGATGAGATTAGGAAATCTAGGAAAACAGCCTTAGAGCTTATGGTAAGTAACCACTATGCCGATTGTGTTGCACCATGTACAACAACATGTCCTGCCGGAGTAGATGTACAAGGGTATATAGCTTTAATTGATAAAGGGATGTATACAGATGCCATTAAACTTATTAAGGAGAAGAATCCACTTCCGGCTATCTGTGGAAGGGTATGTGTAAGACCTTGTGAAGCTGCTTGTAGAAGAACGCTTATAGATGAAAACGGTGTTGGTATAGATTATCTCAAAAGATTTGCTGCCGATATTGATCTTCAATATAACGGAGGATACAAAGGTAAAAATAGTCACGAGAGTGGTAAGAAGGTTGCAATTATAGGAGCCGGACCTGCAGGGCTTTCATCTGCTTACTATCTAAGAGAAAACGGTCATACTGTAGATATTTTTGATGCACACCCTCATGGTGGCGGAATGTTAAGATACGGAATCCCTGAATATAGACTTCCCAACAAACTTCTTGATCTTGAGATAAAAACTATTGAAAATATGGGCGTAAATATACACTATAACAAAAAACTTGGTAGGGATATTTTATACAAGAACCTAAAAAAAGATTATGATAGTATTATTTTAGCAATAGGATCTCAAGGAGGAACCAAGTTAAGGTGCGAAAATGATGACGCTGAAGGTGTTCTTTCAGGTATTGATTACCTTATGAAAATGGAACTTTCAGGAGAGAAGTTTAACTTTAAAGGTAAAACTGTAGCTGTTGTGGGCGGTGGTAACACTGCTATGGATTGCTGTAGATCTGCAATGAGATGTGGAGCTAAAAAAGTCTATATTATATACAGAAGAACAGAAAGTGAGATGCCGGCAAATAAGATTGAGATCCATGAAAGTAAACTTGAAGGCGTTGAGTATCTTTTTCTAACCAACCCTATTAAAGTAAACATTAATGAAAATGGCAGAATGGAAAGTTTAAAACTTATTAAAATGGAGCTTGGAGAACCGGATAGCTCAGGGAGAAGAAGACCTATTCCTGTAGAGGGTTCTGAGTATGATCTTAAACTTGATTTTGTTCTAGCTGCCATTGGACAAAAAACTGTTGTGGATTTTGAAAGCGATATAAATGATCATCTTGAAAATGATAAATTTGAACTTAACAGATGGGGTAACATTTCAGCAGATCCTAAAACTTTACAAACCAATGTAGAATCAATTTTTAGTGCAGGAGATGGTGTTACAGGTCCTGCAACACTTATTGAAGCCATATTTCAGGGAAGATTGGCAGCTGACAGTTGCAATAAATATCTTTCAGGAGAAAAACCTACAGGTTTAAAGGAGAAATTTTATAGCAGGAAAGATAATTTTGATTATGATCTTAAAAAAGATGTAGGATCAAGTTTTATAGGTAAAATAAGAAATGAAATGCCTGTTTTAGCTCCTGAAAAGAGATTAAACTTTAATGAGGTAGAGCTTGGTTATGATTTAGAAACAGCTCACGATGAAACCCAAAGATGTTTAGAGTGTGGTTGTAATGAACTGTTTATATGTGATCTAAAAAAATATTGTGATGAGTATGGAGCAGAACAGAAAAAGTTTGTAGGCTCATTTAAAAGGTATGAGGTTGACCACTCACATCCACTTATTGAGATAGATAATAACAAATGTATTCTTTGTGGTAAATGTGTAAGAGTGTGTAATGAGGTTGTAGGAGCAAACGCTTTAGGATTTGTTCGAAGAGGTTTTGAAACATTTATAGCCCCTTCAATGGGTAAGGAACTACAAAATACAAATTGTGATTCATGCGGATTATGTATAGATATCTGTCCTACCGGTGCTATAGGAGAAAATACAACATTTAAACCGGGACCATTTAAAAATGAATCTATAAAAACAATATGTAACTACTGTTCTGTAGGTTGTGAAATATCTCTTCATCATAGAGGATATTTCTTTAATAGTTGTACGGGTGCAGAGGGAGAGATAAACCAAGATAAAAATATATGTAAATATCCTAAATTTGGTTATGAGTATCTGAACAGTCCTAAGAGAATAACCACTCCATTACTTAAAAATAGTGAAGGTAAATTTGAGCCTATCAGCTTTGAGAAAGCTTACTCTATAATTACTGAAACAATTAAAGATCCTCACGAAGATTTCTTCTTTGGAGGAGGGTCAAACAGTAATGAAAATCTCTACCTTTTCCAAAAACTTGCAAGATTTGGAGCTAAAACTCCTAATATTTCATCATTCCACTATATGGGAAAAGATAAAGCTTTAGGGTATAGGTACAACTCATTTAACAACTCATCTTTTGATGAAATTGAAGAGGCAGGGAAAATATATATATTTGGAGGATCAATACAGGAAAGCAATCCTGTAGTATGGTATAAGATTAATAATGCAAGATTTAACGGAACGAAAGTAATATACATTGATGAAAAGGTTGATAATAAGCTTTCCAAAAGAGTTGATAAAACTATAGAGGTAAAATCTCTGTATAAATTTATAAAAGCACTAAATTTTTTAACCGTTAAAGAGAATCTTACAAACGGTCTTTTCCTTGAAAAATACCCTGAGTTTGATAGCTACAAAAATGAGTTATTAAAGGAAAATATTAGTTTTGATTCCATTGGTATAGATTATAAAGATGCTCTAAGTTTTCTAAAAGAGTACAATAATGAAAATAACGCCATATCAGTATCTTCAGAACTACATTTAAGTTCTGAAAGCTCCAGAGAGTTACTAAACTTAAACATACTAACGGGAAAACTTGGGAAAAGCTCATCGGGAGTTATAACCCTTAAAGCTGATCCAAATTCTCAAGGTATATTTGATATGGGAGTAACCTATGATATGGGAGTAGGCTACAAAGATATTGACTCTAAAGAGTATATTGAATCTGTAAAGAGTAAATTTGGTATAGATATTCCAAAAAAAGATGGTGATCTTATAGAAAAATTTGGGAATTCAGAAAGAAGAAATATATACATCTTAAATGAGGATCCTATAAAAAATGATGAACTAAAATTAAAAGCTCAAGATAAGCTTATAGTTTGGGAAACATTTTTTACAGATACAGCCATGAATGCATTTTTGATTATGCCGGCATCATTTCACATGGAAACAGGGGGATCTTTCACAAATACCCAAAGATATCTAAATACATTTGTAACAACATTACCTTCAGATATTGAGGAGAAGTTTTTGGATCAAATGGTTAAAATTATGGATATCTTAGGGGTTAAAAACAGCTATAATATTTCGGCTGATATACTTATGGAAGCAATCTCTTTACTTGATAAGGAGTACATTGAATCTATAAGAGTAGGGTTAAAAAACACCCAAAAAGATTCAAATATAAAGATAACTATGAGTGGATCAAGCTCTATAAAAGAGATTGTGAGAGAAAAGTTTAAAAGTTTAGGAGTGTAGAAGTTTCATTCCTCAAAATATACTTAAAATAGAACATGATTAAGATCTTTTTTCAAAATGATAAAGATTAGTATAATTATTGATAACAACTTAAAGATTAAAGATAGATTATACATAATCTTCTATAATTACCAATTAAAAGGTTATTATTTTTAGATTGACAACAAATATCTTTTCTTACATATTAATAATTATGGTTGCTTAATGTTGTAAAAATTATAATCGATATCTTAAAGAAACTGTAACTTTGGTTTATAATTTTTTGAAAATACGCAACTGTTGTGAAACAAGACGATCTTTCACAAAAATTGAGAAGTATATTTTATCATACAATAATTGGTTTGTGTAAATTATACAAAATAGAGACCTTGTTATACAACAAATAAGCTTTATAAATTATCAAACTTAAATAATGGGCTAATCATATGAAAACTATTTTATCTATTTTAATTATATCTTTTACACTTTTAGGAAGTGATCTCTTTTCAGAAGATAACACTTTTGAGAGCAACGACTCTCTTACAAATATTGACTCCCTTACAGTAAAAGAAACCCCGTTAAAAGATAGTAAAGCTACAGATGAAAAAGGAAAAGTAACCTATGTTGACGGAGTAGTTAAGAAAAAAACACTATCCTCAAAAGAGTTTGATCAAGAAGTAAAGCTTGATGGTAAGGTTAAATCTAAAGAGTCTTATAAAACTATGATAAAATCCAGAGCTGAATTGGAACTAAAAGGTATGGATATTATAAGATTAGCACCAAAGACAACAATAGATCTCATATCTCTCTATGAAGAGCTTTTAGAAAATAAAACCGAAAAAACAAAAATAAAACTTGAAGAAGGAGATATTTGGGCACAGGTTAACTCTAGCGATGAGGATAGTGAATTTGAATTTGAATCAGGTGTTGGCTCTGCTGCAATTACCGGAACAAATTTTAGAGTTTCAAGAAGTAATGATGGCACTACCAGAATGAAAGTATATCATGGAGAAGTAAAGCTCACAAACTCAAAAAATCCTGAAACTATTGTTCCTAGAAGTGTTAACGATTTTAAACCTAAAACAAAGAGTTTGAAACCAAAGCAGATAAGCGGGCCCAAAGAGGTTTCATTAAAAGAATGGGTTTACATAGTTAAGAATATGCAAGAAATATCTTTTGATAAAAATGGAAATGTAACTTCAGCAGGAACTTTCTCTAAAAATGATAAAGATGAAAAAAGTTTTTGGGTTGAATGGAATAGAAGGAGAGACAGAGCTAAGGGATTGAGATAGTGTGAGACAAATCACGGTATTTTAAATATCTGTTTTTTAAATTAATGATTAAGATAAAGTAAATAATTTAAGGAGTAATTATGAAGAAAATTAGTTTTCTTATGATTATAATGATCTGTTCCCTATTTGGCGGAACAATTGATGCTGAAAGAGGAGTAATTACAGCTACGGGTATTGGTATTGGAAATGAAAATACAAACAACCCTGCAATGAAAAGAATGCAAGCAATTACTATGGGGAAACTCTATGCTATAAAGGATCTTATAGCAACAGTGAAAGGTATGTATGTATCATCAGAAACCTCCATAGAAGATTATATGGTTAAAAGCGATGTAATAAGATCTAAAACAGAGGGTATAGCAAGAGCCTTTAGAGTTGCCAATATAGCATATATGGATGACGGTTCTATTGAAGTTACTGTTGAGATGAGTTTAAACGGAGAGCTTTCAGATCTCATATTGAAAGATGCTCAATTTGCAGATGACGGAAATAGTTCAGGAACGCCTGTTAACACATCTTACAACACACTACCTCAAGTTGATGGACCTTACACAGGTTTAGTAATTGATTGTTCAGCTCTTTCTTTGAGACCAGCTTTAGCTCCTAAGGTTTTAGATCCTGAAGGTAGAGAAGTTTATGGATCTGCCTTTGTTTCAAGAAATTTTGCTGTTGAACAAGGTATGGTTGGATACCTTAAAGATATTAGTAAGGCTGCAGGAAATCCAAGAGTTGGAGATAATCCTTTGGTTATTAAGGCTATTGATATTACAGGAACTAATTCAACAGATGTTATTATATCTGAAAATGATGCTAAAAAAATTAAGGATTTGGCAGAAAAAATTAATTTCCTAAGAGAGTGTAGAGTTATACTTATCATTAGGTAGAAAATTTATATTTTAGTATAAAAGTTATGGAGTTTTAAATATGAAAAAAATATTTTCTTTACTTATAGTTTTCACTTTGCTTTTTATTACAGCTTGTTCATCCCCCAAAACAAGAGACTCTAAATCTGTTCTAGATTCTCCTGAAAGTCATATTATTATGGGTATGAAACTTTTTAATCAAGAAAAGTATGAAAAGGCCAAGTTAGAGTTTGAGGATGCTATTAAGATTAAATGGAAAGAGAAAGAAAAAGCTGGAGCTTATGCAGGATTAGCTCTCTACTACGGTGTTAAAGGGAAAAAGGAAAAAGCAATAGATAATGCTGAAAAAGCAATAGATCTTAACGATAAGCTTCCTTTAAACTATACCTGTTTTGGCAGAACTTTATACCTTTTAAATAAGGGAAAAGAGGGTGATTGGCTAGAAGATGCTGTTGAGCACTTTAATGATGCTATTGAACTGGCAAAAGAGCAGAGAGATGATAAAAGCTTAGCAGAAGCTTACTATTTTAGAGGTATTGCTCAAAAAGGTGGTTTTGATTTTACTAACGCTAAATTATCATTTTCTAAAGTTGTTGAGCTAAAAAATCACTATGCTACAGAAGCAAATAAGCAGTGGGAAATAGTTCAAATGATAGAGAGAGCAAAACCGGGTACCAGAGTAGGCAAAAAAGTTGCCGTAATGGATAAGGTTGGAAGAGGCGAGATAGCTGTTCTTTTTGTTGAAGAGATGAAGATAAATGATGTTCTAGACAAAAAGGAAAAGAAGAAGTATAACAATAGTTTCAATGCTCCTAAAGACCCTATGAAATTTGAAGCTGATAAAATTGTGAAAGCTGATGTTGTGACTGACATTGATAAAAACTGGGCTAAAAGTTGGATTGAGCAGGTAATTGAGAACGGAGTTATGGAAGTTTCTCCTGATCATAAATTCAATCCTGACTCAAAAATTACAAGAGCTGAATTTGCCACTATGCTCTTAAGAGTTTTAGCAATCATTAGTAATGATGAATCTCTTTACACAAAATATTTTGGCGAAAGTAACTCCATGTTTCCGGATGTAAGAACAGATCACTACGCTTATAACGCTATTGCTGTTTGTGCAACGAGAGGTATTATGAAAGCTGAAATGGATGGTAGATTTGGAATTTCTAACCCTGTTAGTGGAGCTGAAGCACTTCTAACTATTAGAAATCTTCAAAATGCGCTTAGATTAACTTTCTAAGAGTTTTCCTAACAAAATTAAAGCCCCAAGATTTGGGGCTTTTTTTATTCTGATAATTGCTATTTTCTTTATAACTTGTTCTCTTAACTATTACTTTTAAACTGGTAGTGTATATTAAATTGTGTCTACTTATGTAGAAGAAGTCAAAAAATATTGACTTCCTCACATAAGTTTAATATCTCTCTCTAATAACCAACTAACTAACAAAATTTAGAGAGGAGACACTATGAATAAGATTAAGCAAAAATTTGAAAAAAGTCTAGAGCTTTTCCTTAATAGTTTAGAAGGAGATAGTATCAATACCCTTATAAAAACAGTCCTAGAATCTTTAATGAGGCTAGAACG
>PDWI01002203.1_pt1 | contig 29676 bp, 24 predicted proteins | sample 1430891 | NCBI WGS metagenome assembly PDWI01 (sample SAMN01162508, study PRJNA174530) | Oral metagenome, whole genome shotgun sequencing project. | biome: Marine environment; feature: Marine mammal; material: Swab sample of the gingival sulcus; isolation source: swab sample of gingival sulcus... | reverse complement strand
TTTAAATACAGCCGGCAAATTAGATGAGGATAACATTCCGGATAATCTTGCCACCAGCGAAATAAAAAAAGCCGTAAAAGAGCTGAACACAATGTACTTTAAAAAACGAGAACAAGAATACTACAACAGGCAACAAATGGCATTAATGGATGAAAAATCAAGATTAGCAACAGCCGAAAGACGTGGGATGGAAAAAGGTCTTGAGGAAGGTCTTGAAAAAGGTATGGCAGAAGGAATGCAAAGAGGTATAGAAAAAGGTATAGAAAAAGGCATGGAGAAAGGCATGGAGAAAGGTAAAAACGAAAATAAAATTGAAATAGCCAAATTAATGAAATCTAATGGAGAACCGATTGATAAGATTATTTTATATTCAGGGCTTACCAGAGAAGAGATTGAAAAGTTGTAATTATAGATATTCACGCCAAAATAAGCAGTATCTCATAAAGAGTGTAAGTTCTGATTTCATAGTTGAGTTAGTTTAACTATGAAATCAGAACTTTTTATCTATTTTGCATTATCATTATCTTGCAAACGAGTCAATCTAAGACTTATGTTTCTGATTATTAAGGCAAAAACAATACTTAGAGCTATAAATAAACTACCGGATAAGTATTCATGTAAAATAATTTGTCCGATACCATAAAGAGTAAATAAAACTGTAAGACTGCCCGTTATCCATAAAATGAAAAGTAAATCGAAGCCTTTGTCGCTTTTTACTTGGGGTAGCATTTGTGAAATACGTTGCCAACCTTTTCCGCCTGGATGTACTTTTTTGTAAAATGATTTCAATTTTTCTTCATCAACAGGAGGAGTAAGGAAAGTAACTATTAGCCAAATTACATTAGAACCTAAAGCTATGGCTATCAAACTTTTTTCAAAATCAGCATCTATTACATCCCAACCTATTGAGTAGTGTAAAATAGGATACAATAAGTATGGGGCTATCATTGCTGCCAATTCCGAATAGGCATTTATACGCCACCAATACCACCTAAGTAATAATACCGGGCCTATACCGGCACTCATCGATAGAACAAATTTCCAAGCATCACTTATTTTTGAAAATTGTGTGGTAACTATCATTGAGAAAGCCATAAGAATAACTGTTATGATGCGTGAAATTTTTACGTATTGTTTTTCAGTAGCATTGGGGTTTATAAAAGGTTTGTATAAATCATTTGTAATGTAAGACGTACCCCAAACCGTTTGTGAAGCAAGAGTAGACATATAGGCGGCAAGAAATGCAGCTAATAGAAGTCCTGTTAGTCCTGCCGGTAAGACATCGCGTATCAGCATAACATAAGTTGAGCCTTTGTCTGCTACGTCGGGGTAAATAATTAAGGCGGCAAGGGCTGCAATAATCCAAGGCCAGGGACGAAGGGCAAAATGTGCTACTTGAAACCATAATGTAGCCCATAGGGAATGCTTTTCGTCTTTTGCAGACATCATGCGTTGAGCAACATAGCCACCACCACCGGGCTCGGCTCCCGGATACCAGCTTGCCCACCACTGAACACCCAGATAAGCTATAAAGGCTACTATGCCTAAACTTAATACAGAACTTCCCGAAGTTTGGTCGGTTGTTGAGCTGCTTAGGGTAGGGAAAAAGTCGAAAATATTTTCGGGTAATTTAGATTTTAACCCCTCTATGCCCATTACTGATGGATGATTGACTGCAAAAACAGCTAAAATAATACTACCTGTCATTGCTATAATAAACTGAAAACTATCGGTATACGAAATCCCCCATAAACCTGACAAGGCTGAATATATGGAGGTGAAAATCATAAGACCGGCTACGGCAATTAAATGAGAACTAAATTCTATATTTAGAAATGTGAAACTTTTTTCGCCAAATATAGTTAGCTCGGGGAAAATGACACTAAATATTTTTACCATTGCTAAATTAACCCATGCTATAACTATTACGTTCATCATAATACCTATATATATAGCCCTAAAACCTCGCAAAAAACGAGATATGGTGCCGGAGTAGCGTATGGTTACAAATTCTGCATCGGTTATAATGCCTGCCCTGCGCCATAGTTTTGAAAAGAAAAATACGGTAAGCATACCTCCAAATAGCATATTCCACCAAAGCCAATTTCCGGCAACTCCGTTTTCTGATACTAATTCAGTAACTGCTAATGGAGTATCGGCTGCAAAAGTAGTTGCTACCATACCTGTTCCGGCAATATACCATGGCAGTTTTCTGCCGCCGAGAAAAAAATCGCTTATGCCTCTTCCGGCGCGTTTTGCCATATAAATTCCAATACTTAGGCTTAAAATGAAATACAATATAATTATTAGCCAATCTGAGGTAGTTATATTCATAAATTTTCAGTTTTCAAATACGAATTTTCAAATACAAACGCGAGTTTTTAATAATGAATTAAAAATTACAACTTTTGAGTTATGTTGCTGATAATCAGATAGTTATAATTGTGTTGTTAGGCGCGTAAAACCTTTGTTATCAGCTTGTTACAAAAGCAACAGACTGATTTTATTTTTTATCATAATAGAAAAACAAGGTAGTCTATTAATTATAAATAACTTTGGTGTTGTTTATAATTAATATGGGTATTTATAATTTTTTATTCTTTGATATTTATAATCAGCTTTGTGATTTTTTCCCGAAAGCTAAATCACCTGCATCGCCCAGTCCGGGTATAATATAGTTTTTAGCTGTTAGTTCGTCATCTATATCGCCCAACCAGAGTGTAACGTTTTCATTTCGCAGGTGTAGTTTTAAATGTTCTACTCCGTCTTTTGCTGCTATTATAGATACTATATGTGTGTGTATGGGGTGTTGGTTTTTACAAATATCTTTGTAAGCCAACAGCATTGACGAGCCTGTTGCCAGCATGGGGTCTGCAATGATTAAATATCTGTTTTCTACCGGAGGTGATGAAAGATAGCCGGATTTTATTTCAAAGCTATTGTCTTTATGATATTTTCTATAAGAGCCTACGAAGGCATTATCTGCTTTGTCAAAAAAGTTCAACAGACCGTAATGCAATGGTATTCCAGCTCTTAGTATAGATGCCAATACTATGTTGTTTTGCATAATATTGGTTGTTTTCACGCCAAGTGAGGTTTCTACTTCTTTGGTTTTGAAATTTAGATGTTTGCTGATTTCGTATGCGAAAATTTCGCCTACTCGTTCCATATTTTTTCTAAATCGCATTGGGTCAGTTTGAACTCTTACGTCTCTTATTTCAGCCAAAAAATTGTTTAACAAAGAATTGTTTTCTGTCAGTCTGTGTATATTCATTACGACAATATTTTAGTTTATTTATCCGATTATCATTCCTACTATGGTTGCAGAGAGCAAGGATGCTAAACTTCCTGCCAATAGCGCTTTCATTCCTAATTGTGTAAGTTGAACGCGTTTTTTGGGTGCCAAAGCTCCTATTCCGCCTATTTGAATTCCTATTGATGCAAAGTTGGCAAATCCGCATAGCATATATGTAGCCATTATGATTGATTTTTGACTACTGAAAGCTCCTACTGCTTTATATTTAGCAAGGCTTGAGTAGCCTATAAATTCGGTTAATATTATTTTTTCTCCCAACATTTGTCCCACAAGTGCTATATCGTTTACATCTACTCCTATAAGCCACATTAGCGGTGCTATGGTGTATCCTAATATGAATTCCAATGATAGCGAGTTGTATTGTCCGTTGGTCATGTCGGCGATGAGTCCGTTGAGATGGGTTATTGAGCCTACTTTCATAAAAAGGTAATTTAGCATTGAAATCATTGCAATAAATACTAAAAGCATGGCTGCTACGTTTACTGCGAGTTTCAAACCTTCGCTTGTTCCGTTTGTGATGGAGTCTAATACGTTTTTGCCTATTTTTTCTTTTGTTATTTCTACTGTTTTGCTTATTTCTTCGGTTTGGGGTACTAATATTTTTGATATTATTACTACGCCGGGGGCTGCCATTATGGAAGCTGCCAAGAGGTGTTTGGCAAACATAAGTCTTTGCACGGGGTCGTCGCCACCCAAAAAGTCGATATAAACGGCAAGTACGCCACCTGCCAAAGTCGCCATTCCGCCTGCCATGACAAGCAAAATTTCTGATTTGTTCATTTTTTCTAAATATGCCTTAATCATTAAGGGCGATTCGGTTTGTCCGAGAAATATATTACCGGCTACCGATAAACTTTCTGCACCCGACAGTTTGAGCAGTTTGGTCATAATCCATGCTAATACGTATACTACTTTTTGTATTATTCCGTAATAAAAAAGTACGCTTGTAAGGGCTGAGAAGAATATAATTGTAGGTAATATCTTGACTACAAATGTGTTAAGGGCATTGTGTATTTCTCCTCTTCCCATTTCTTGGAATAGGAATTTTGTACCTTCATTGGTAAAGTCTAATACTTTTACAAATATTTTTCCTACAAATTCAAATGCCATTTGTACGGGTGGCAGATATAGTATACTTATTGCCAGAAAGAGCTGTATGCCCAGTCCTGTCAATACTACACGCCACGATATTGCTTTTCTATTTGAGCTGAAAAGATATGCTATGAGCAGCAGTACTAACATGCCAAGCAGACCTCGCAGTAGGTTTATGATAGAAAATCCTGTTGTTTTGTATGAAACTACGGAGTTTGCAGGTTTAGTTTCTTTTTCTTTTGTAGATAGAAGTATTGTTTTACCATTGTGTTTTAATGATAGTTTTGTTGTACTTAGTTCTATTATGTTTATTGTGTCAACTTTTCGTTTAAATGCAATTTCGGTTGCTGATTGTTCGGCTATTACACCGTTGTTTGCGTAGTACTGTATTTTTGCTTGATTGTTGTTAACAGTAATTACGGCAGAGTCGGCTGTTGTTTGGGTGTCTTCAACATTGTAAAAAAGGATTAATTGTTTTTCATCTAATTTCCAATTTCCGTATGTTTTTTCTGTCGAAAGTTTGGCTTCAAATGTGTTGTCGGTTTTTAGGTGCAAAAAATTGTCTTTTGTTTGCGTATTCAAAGTATCAACCGATAGCCATTTTTTTATTATTGTTTTGCTGTCTTGTGCATTTACTAAAGTAGACAAAAAAAGTAAACTAAAAACGATAATAATTATTCTTTTCATTTTTTGAAGTATTTTGTTTTTAAATAGTTCGTTATTTTTTATAATGAGCTGATAATCAATTGTTTACAAAATATTGAAAAATCCTGCAACAGTTTGACCAGCAGTCTGTTGCAGGATTTGTGTTATTCGTTATTTTCTTTATTTTTTTTGTATTCGGCTTTTTTTTGTTCTATTTCTTTTTTTATTTCTGCGGCAAGTTCGTAATTTTCATTTTCTGAAGCTTCTTGCATTTTTAGTTTTAATTCGTTTATTTTCAGTTTTGTAAATTGTTTTTGCTTTGGTGTTTCTTCTTGTTTTTGAGTTGTTTGTAGTTCTACTGCTGCTTCTTCCATAATTTTTTTGTTGCAAAATATAGGTCGTTTAAATCTGAGTGCTATTGCAATAGCATCCGACGGACGGGCATCTATATTTATTACTGTGTCGTTTTGTTTTAGGGTGATTTCTGAAAAGAATACCCCTTGTTCAAGTCTTACTATTACTACTTTTTCTATTGAGATATTAAAACTTTGCAGCATTGTTATAAGTAGGTCGTGTGTTATGGGGCGTTCCGAATGTAAGCCTTCTAAGCTAAAGGCTATTGCTCTTGCTTCGGGTGCGCCTATAACTATTGGTAGGCGATGTGTATTTTCAATATTGGTTAAAATAACAACATAAGCATTTGCTCTTAATTCTCTTATACTTACTATTCTTAGAAGAACCGGTTTGTCTTTCATTTTTCCAATTAAAATTTTTCAAAGGTACTATTTTTTATTGAAAATATATTTAATCTTTTCAGATTTATTATCAACAAGTTATTGAAATTTCATAAAACACTGATAATCAGTTTTTTATGAAAGACGCATGCTGTATGTCTAAGTCGTTGATTATCAGTAATTTACAAACTGATTGGTAATTTGGGTTTAATTGAATAGCAAATGTATATGATATTTTTTAATTAACAAGTTTGCATTGCTTGTTTATTCTGTTTTTTTGTTATATTTTTTAAAAAAATCGTTCCAAGTTTCTTTCAAATAGGCATCTTCTCCATAAAATTCCAGTATAGGTTTTAGTTCTTCGACGGTGTAGAAATTTTGAAATTTTTCGCGCACCTTATTGTTTTCATCTATGATTATGAATGCCGGAAATTTCATATATCCGCCCAAAGCGGCAATGGGCAATTGATGGTAGCCGTGTTTTGCACCTTCATTTATGTATGTTCTGCCCATTAATGTTATTGTGTCTTTTGAAAATACGTCGATGCTTATGGGATAAAAATGTTCGTTGATATAGTTTGCTATACGTTTGTCGTTAAACACTTTAGTACGTAGGACTGTACAGCTTACTTTGCGCCAATCATAAAAGTTTAATAGTATTTTTTTTGGTTTTTGACTTTGTTTTTCGAGCATTTCTTTTGGCAGCAACCATTTCACTATGAGGCGGGTTATTATTTGTTCTTGTCCGGGCGGAAATGCTCTTCTGTGGTAGGTTAGCCAGTCTTCAAACGATGTTTTTTCGTCTATGTTTTCGGCATAATATATTAGTATTCTGAAAATTTCATCTCTATTTTTGAACCCATATATTGTGCGTCCTTGTGCTTTTCGGTTAAACATTACTAAAGCCGGTAAAGTGTCATTTCCGCCTGTCAGCATTAGTGCAAGGTCGTGAACAGCGCCATTTTCGGGTTTGTTTTCATATTTCACACCATCGAAAAAGGTTTTAGCTTCTTTTGAGTATACATCTAACCGCAGGGGGTAAAAAAGTGCGTTTATGTAATTGGCAACTTCAGGATTTGAAAAAGTTGTTTGGCTCATAATACGGGAAGAATCTGAATTTTTATCGTATAAAAAAATCATGATTGGTTTTTGGTTTTTCTCAAATGCCGTGCGTACGTTGTCAAAACTTAGCCATTTTATTGAGTCATTAAAGTTTTGGGCGTTCAGATTAAATATTACTGAAAATAGTAAGCATATAGCAATTATAATTTTTGTGGATTTTATATTCATAATATTATATTTTTTTATGATATAAGTATGTTTAGTCTTCTTTTTCATCAGGTTTATACTCGTATTGAATATAGGTGATTGATTTATTTGAAATAGAAAAATCTTCGTATTCTTTATAACTCTTGGGTAATGTTTTTTGTTGTGCTTCGGCTATTTTTTTACTAAATAATCCTGCTGCAAATACTCCGCCGAGTGCTCCTGCAAGATGCCCTTCCCACGATACAAATTCTTTGGTAGGCAATACGCCCCATAGCATGCTGCCGTATATGAAAACAACTATAAAAGCTATGCTTGTGAGTTTTTTGTTGTTGTGTATAAAGCCTGAAAATATAAGGAATGAGGCTAATCCGTATACTAATCCGCTTGCTCCTATATGGTAAGCCGGACGAGCAAACAACCAAACTCCTATTCCTGTGAAAATTATCAAGAAAAGAGTTATTTGCAATGCGTGTTTTCTGTAAAAATAGAATAGCGTAGTTCCGAGAATTATAAATGGAACGGCGTTGGAGCTTAGGTGTTTAAAATCAGCATGTATGAAGTGCATTGTGAAAATTCCGTATAGATTTTCGGGGTGCAACGGGTGGTTTCCGTATTTTGCAAAAGTTTCATCTAAGCCAATTTCCCAGAGTTTTATAATCCAGAAAGAAACAAGCATTAATACAGGGAAAAAAAGTGCGTTTATAAGTTTTTGTTTTTCGTTGTTCATTATGTTCAATGCTTCGTTAAATCACGAGTTTAATGCACTGGTAGTTAGTCTTCTATGTAAATATAACGACGCTTCTGTAATCTTCTGATTATTAACGGTTTATGGAGAGTGATGAATTATTGCTGCTTTTTGTTTAAATTACTTTATTAGTGAAGTAATTTTATTGCTCAAAGGTTTTTCTCTGGGCGAAAAAACTGCTAATAGTTTGCCGTTTTCATCAATTAGGTATTTTTGAAAATTCCACTTTACTCTACTGTTTTTCAGACCATTATATTCTTTTTTCGTAAGCCATTTGTATACCGGATGAATATTTTTGCCTTTTACGCTTATTTTTGACATCATTTGGAAACTTACTCCATAGTTTTTCTTACAGAATTGTTGTATTTCTTCGTTTGTACCGGGTTCTTGTCGCATGAAATTATTGGCAGGAAAGCCTATGATTACGAAATTGTCGCCGCCGTATTGTTGCCATAATTCTTCTAATTGTTCGTATTGGGGTGTGAAACCGCATTTTGAGGCTGTATTTACGATTAATACTTTTTTGCCTTTAAGTTGGTCAAAGGGGAAATCTTTACCATCTATGGTTTTTGCGCTTAATTGATAAAAATCGGTTTGTGCATTCACTGTTAGTATATTTAAAATTAAAATTATGGGGATTATTATTTTTTTCATTTTTTTATGTTTTTAGTTGGAAGTTTTGATTATGGTAACTTCTAAAAATAAAGATATTTTTCTTATATTCAATGGAGAATTACCTTATTGTAATTTTTCAAAGTTAAATACAGGGTTTGCGTATATTTTCAAAAATATAATTTCTAATTCAGGATTTGAAAATTCTATTTTTTTTAATCTTTCAGTCATATAATTTAAGAAGGTTGCTTTATCGGCATCAGTATAATTTTTTTTGTAGTCGGAAGACTTGCGAAGGAGGTCGGCAGCTATGTAGTTGTTGGGATAAAGTTTGTAGTTTTGGTACATTATTTGGTCAATAATGTAGCATGCTTGTTTCATTTGTTCTTTTGGTTGAATCTTTTCAGAAATTTCGTCAAATTCTTCTGTTAGGGGCTTTCCGAAAACGTAGTTTACTTTGCCTTTGTAGCTTGTAAGTCCGTCTAATATGCTGTTTAGGTCTTCGTTGGGGGCTTTGACATAGGGGGCTTCTCGGCTCAAAAATATTTCTCTTACTTTGAGGTAGTCGTTGGGTTCAAACTCGTATGAAAGTGTAATCGGCACTATTCTTAAATCTTTGAGTTTTTCCTTCACACTGCCTTTTCGGGAGTTGGTAAGCATTTTCAGTACACCGTATTGGGTTTTGTCGTCTCCGTCTTTGGTTCTGCCGCCTCGTTGTGCTATCCATATTGATTCTTTTTTTATGTTTTGTGTGTACGATATATATTCCGAAAGTTGTATAAGTCTCTGCATTAGTTCTTTGGGTTTTCCTTTGCGGTATACTTTGAACATTTTGTTTATTTTTCCGACATCTGTTACCAAAGGGTTTTTCATAAGATTGTTGCCAAAGGTAATTTCGGTTGTGTTGAACCCTGCTTCTACCAGTATACATTGAAACGATGCTACGTCAAGGGCTATATCTCTGTGGTTTGACATGTATACGTATGTTTGGTTTTTATTTAATATGTCTATTCCTTTGGTTTTAATGCTTGTTGTTATTTTAGCTTCGGTGAATTTTATGGCGGGGTACATTATTTTTGTTTGAAAATCAAATATTGATTTCAAATTTTGTATTTTTTCTACAAGTTGAATTTCATTTTTTTCAGGAAAAAATTGTTTTAGAGCTTTTATGAAAGTTGTGTCTTGAGAAAGTTTTTGTAAAACTTCAAGTGTTTCTGTTTCGTTGTATGGTCTGAGGTCTTCAAAATAATCGGGTAATTTTTGTTTCTGCATGATAAATTTTTATGTTTTTTTACTTCTATAATAATTCGTAATTTTTTTACAACTGATTAATAATTAATATTTTACAGACTGAGCTTATTAAAGTAACTACCTGATTGACGGATAGTTACTTTAATAAAAATTATTCTTTTTAAGAATTGAATTATAATTTATTAATTTCTTCAAAATCCGATTTCAAGAATTTGCCCGGTTTACGTCTTTTCTTAATAAGGTGATAATTAAAATAGTATAATTCTGCATCTTCAGCACCAATTATCATTTTAATACATAGGTTTTTGTTGCTGGGATTTGCAGGTGCAACTATATGTAGTATGAGTGCATTTTTGTTGTTTTCATCTATTATTTTTTCTATTTCTTCGGCAGAAGCAAATACTACCTTACCTGAATATACTTTTTTTATAGCACTTAAATTTTGCAAGTCTTTTTCAACTTCTGTTTTTCGTAAATATAGAGTTTTGTTTGTTGTTTTTTTTCTTGATTTTTGTAGTGTTCAAATAAAAGTTTTGTTTCCGTATTCGGATTTTTATTTAACCACTCAATGTGATTTTGCATAAATTTAAGAGCTAATCCTAATTTATAGTAATATTCATCGTAATCAACATCGTCGTATGCCAAGGGTAGGGTTGCTAAATCGGGCATACGGTCTAAGCTGCCGGTTGTGTGTCCGCCCAGTATGCTTAGCGAACTAAAAACTCCGAGTTTTTTTTGGTCTTCAAAATGAGTTGTAGTTTCTACAATGAAAGATGCTAATGGGAATTTTCGTTTCTTCTTAAATTCGTCCTTATTTATATATCGGGCATCTGTAAGAGTCCAATAATTTTTTACGGCTTCTTTAATTCTACTGTTGTAAGTTCCGAATAAATCATTGTTTAATAAGACATACGTTGTTGATTTATAAAAATTATCAATGTCTTTTTTAGCCGGTAGTTTAGGTTGTGCTTGTGAGCTTGTTGCCATAAATACTGCTGCAAGCAAAAAAAATATTCGAGTTTTCATAAGTTAAATATTTGAATTTTAGATTTATATTATGGAACTTATTTAAATTTTTTCTATTTCTTAAAAAATGACTAAAATTTATTCATATTTCTTTACTTTTTTTGCACGTAGCTCCTCTATGTGCTGCAAAAAGTGTCTTATTTGAATAAATTTTCGTTCATTTTCGGTTAAAACAAAAAGTTTAAATGAGTTCATGTTAAAAAACATATTTTTCGTTATATTTTCTGAGGTATAAAAATATTAAGTTTCTTTTTTTTCTTTTGGGTAATTTCGCATATTCTGTACTAAGTTCTTCGTCTTTTTGCAGTAAGATTTCCATTGAATTGTAATCGAACGGATACACTTCTCCTGTTTCAAAATCAAGTATATATTGCCGCAATTCGGTTTGGGTTGGTCTAATGTGGTCGTATGTCATTTGATAAGGGTTTGCATAGTCCATAAAGTCGTCTTGGTATGTGTAAAGTGCCGAAAAATGCGAAAGGCTTCCCAGTATCTGTATTCTGTTAAAACTATTGTGCAAATTTATATACAAAATACCTTTATTACAATATCCCCATATTTGTGAGGGTTTAATTTCTTGGCTATTTCCCAGCTTATCGTAGTAGGTAATTTTTTTTTCTTTTACCAATTCATCAAAGAAATTTATATCAGAATAGTTTATTTGAGTACGAATTTGTATTTTTGGCACCGGATTGTTATTTTTTACTTGCGAAAAGTTTAAAAATATACCATCTTTAATGCGTTTATGATTTTTGTGCTTATGCTGGGCAAATATTATTGTGTATAACAATACAAATCCGGCAGTTATTAAGTATCGTTTCATATAGTAAAAACGTTTTGTTGGAATAAATATTTTATATTTTTAAAGTTATTTATGAACTCTTTTAAACTTTTAGTGTTTTATTGAAAATTAGATAAAATTTTTGCAGATAAGACACTTTTTGCATACTTTAGTGGTATTAAATTCAAAAATGTAACGTAATATGCATAAATTTTAGTCATTTTTTTAGAAATAAAAAAAGTTAAAATGAGTTCTGTTAGTTCAATGTATACAAAAAGTCAAATTTATAATAATATTTTTTAAAAAATATTTATTATTTAAAATTATAGTTTTACATTTATGCAATATAAATTTTATGGAATATGTTTTTTATTAATGAATTTTTGAAATTAGCACGGTTGTTTGACCGTAACAAGACAGTTAAATTTGATAGAGAAAAGATATTATTTAATAGCTTATTATTTTTAACAATTACTGCTTGTACAGCTTATCTTATTAACTACATTATAATTGGTAATACTTTTTTTATAACTTCGTTGTCAACTTATATCGTTGTATCATTTTTTTTATTTTACTTAAATTATACTGAAAAAGTTAAACGTTCTACTCTGGCGCATATTACTTTTTTTGTAAATGTAATTTTGGAGCTACTCCTCGGCTTTGCAGTTGGTAGTAGTTTTTCTATTTACTGGGGTTTAGTTTTTCCGGTAGTTGGGTTTGCCGTATTTGGCTCGCACAGGTTTAGTATGATTTACAGCGTAATGTTTTTATTATTAATTATTTCCTTTTTTATAGTACCTATCGACCCCGATATTTTAAGGCAACATAGTGTTACAACCCAAATTAGCTTTGTGTCGATATACACAGTAATTTTGCTATTACTGGCTACCTATACGCGAATAATTAATTTGACGCAAAACATGACCGAGAAAAAAATATTGGATATTAAAAAAGAAATTCAAAAAAAAGACCAATTAGTTTCCGATTTATCGTTCAAGTTGAGAACTTTATCCAACCATTTTGTAGGTGTTTTGAACTTAGAAAAAGAATCAAAAGACAACGATGAATTTTTGAATGAAGTAGAAACATTTGTCGAAAGCTTAATTAACATTGTAAATGTAATACCTTCCTCTTCAGGTATTAAGGTACTGAGAACTTCCAGAGGGTTAACAACATTTAATTTGCATGAGAGCGTTAAAAAAACATTAGAATTTTATGAAGATGAAGAATATAAACGCTTGAAATTACACCTTAATTTTTCCAATCAGTTACCTTCTAAAATATATGCAGATTTAGTCGTTTTGAAACATATAATTATAAGTGTAGTTGATTTTTTCTACATAAACAGCAAAGAAGCCCCACTTGATTTGGATTTTATTGTAGGCAGAAAAAATATATCAAACAAAGGCTATGAAATATTGTTTAAAGTACAAAGCGTAGTACCTCTCAAAATAATAGAAGAGAAGAAAACCAGTAAGTTTATAAACAATTTTAGTGAGATGGGCTTATCTGAGTTAGAATATATTGAAAATAGGATAAAAAGTATGAACGGAAAATTAAATTTATACTCCGACGAATCAGGTACAGCTTTCCTGTTTTCAATAGCAACCCAAGTACCCCCCACAGCAGCTTCGAAACCCGAAAATATAGCTGAAAAAGAGAAAAAAGAAATAGATTTAACCATACCTGAAACAACACCCAAAGATAAGCAAAATAAGAAAATTGAACTAAAAGACGTTAATTTACTCTTGGTTGAGGACGATAAATTAAACGAAAAACTAATGATACTCAACCTTCATAAATTTGTGAAATTGATAAAAGTAGCTCACAACGGAAAAGAAGCCATAAATATATTTAGTACAAACAAATTTGACATTATACTTATGGATATTCGCATGCCGTTTATGGATGGATATAAAACAACAAATAAAATACGTGAAACCGAAGCAGGCACCAAAATGCACGTTCCGATTATAGCCGTTACAGCTAATGCCCTTGAGGGCGATAAAGAAAAATGTTTGGCAAACGGAATGGATGATTATATGAGTAAACCCATAAAAACCAAAGAATTATTGGAAAAAATAGAAACCTTAGTTAATAAATACAGATAGTTTAAGAAGTACCACTCCGTTAAGTTGAGAATTAATAGTTGTCGACTGAAGGTAATCTGTTGGTAATCAGATTATTGTGAGCCTTACGGGTGAAGGCGTAAAGACTTTATTATAAGGTATTTAAAAAAAAGAATAACAAATTATTGATAAAAACATAGGCTCTAAAAATCTCAAAATATCATAGAGATAGGGATTTTTAGAGCTTGTTTTTATACAAATTATGCAATATAATTTTTATTTCATATTTCGGGTTAAAAGTCCGGAAATTAAAGAGTAATAATAATTTGGGTGTAAGAAGCAACCTTTTGTAAAAAAAATATGTCATCACACAGAGAATATGCAAGATATTAACAAAATAATAAAGCTATGCAAAAAGAAAAACAAAAAGGCACAGAGAAAACTTTATGAGATATACTCGCCTATTTTGTTTGGCATTTGCTTGCGATATGGGACTGATAGCGACGATGCTGAAGACATTTTGCAGAAAGCATTTATTAAAATTTTAACAAAAATAAACCAATACCAAGAAAAAGGCTCTTTTGAAGGCTGGATGAAAAAAATTGTAGTAAATACAGCAATATCACATTATCATAAAAATAAACGCCACAGGCAAAATTATGACATAACTGAAATAAATAACGTTCCCGAAAGTTTTACAACCCAAAATAGCTATGGCGAAAGCGAATTTACCCTCGATGAATTATTGCAAACAATACAAAGTTTATCACGAGGCTACCGAACAGTATTTAATCTATATGCCATAGAAGGCTATAAACACAAAGAAATAGCAGAAATGCTCGGTATAAACATAAGCACATCAAAATCACAGTATTTAAGAGCAAAGCAAACTTTGCAAATAAAGTTAGAAGCGCTGAGAAAATATAAACGAAATGACACCAAATAACAAACCTACCGAACAACTTTTTAAAGACGCATTTGCCGATTTTCAAAAAACTCCGTCAGATAAAGTATGGACGGGCGTGAAAAAAGGAATATTTTTTAATAATATACAAAAACTGCTCAGTTTTATTGTAGCAGGAGTAGCAGTATTGGTAACAGTATTTGTGATATACAGCCTTTCAAGTTCATCTAACTTAAATAAAACCAAACTGAATAAAACCAAATTAAATAAAATTTCGACACAAGAAAATACTCAAGAACTGCTAATTCAAGAGATTGATTACCAGAGAGATATGGTAATATCCGCTCCCGAAAAAGAATTAACTGTAAAAAAGATACACAGCGCAAATAAAAATTACAGAAATAATGTAAATACTTCCAAGAAACAAAACCCCCAAAATATACAACATAAAATTATTGCACCTACGGTAGTTCCTATAATTAATGTTTATAAGCAAGAGCCTGTTTTAGAAGACAGTACGCAAAATATTTTACAAATACCTGATGCCAATTTCACAATATCTAAACATGAAGGTTGCGTGCCATTTACCATTCACTTAAAATCAAAAAATAATGAAAACACAAGTTCTACTTGGGACTTTGGGAATGGACAAAATTCACAAGGCAACGAGGTAAATTACACCTACAACGAAGCCGGAGAATATACCGTAAAACATACAGTAGTAAACACCGGAATTGTAAATACCAAAACACTGAAAATTAAGGTTCACGAGCAACCTAAGGCTGATTTTATGGTAGAAGAACCCAAGAATATACATGTAGGCGGTAAAACAATATTTACCAATTTATCTACCGGTTCTGTTCGCAGCGAGTGGAGCTTTGGCGATGGCAGTAGAACCAATGAAATAAACCCTACACACAGCTATGCCAAAAAAGGCATGTATGATGTTAAACTAAAAGTTTTTTCGGAAAAAAATTGTATTGATAGCAGCACGATAGAAAACCTGATTGTGAAACACACAAAATATAATATCCAATTCCCAAACGCTTTTACCCCCTCTCTACAAGGTCCGGTAAGTGAAAAATATTACGATAACGACATCTCAAATAACCTATTCCATCCGGTAAATGTTAAAGGAGTAAGTCGCTATAAATTAACAATATACAACAAAAAAGGAATTATACTTTTTGAAACAACCGACTACACAATAGGCTGGAACGGTTACTACAAAAACAGATTAATGAAACAGGGAGTTTATATTTACGTATGTAACGGACAATTTACTGATGGCGAGTATTTTAACAAATCAGGTAATATTACTCTGATTCACGTCAAATAATAAATTGCTTTCATAATTAAAGTATTGATAATCAGCTTGTTATAGATATTTGTATTATACAGCTAACTGCCTGATAATCAAAGATTTATTAGTAGTTGAAAAAAGCAAAATTAGGGTATATAAAACTTTCTAATCGTATATTTTAGCTTAGAAAGTTTTCATTTTTTCAGCTTTGCTTATATTTTTGTAAAAAAAAAGCAAATGAATACAATACCCGAAAAATCCGACTACGGAATAGTATTTTACGGAACACCTGATTTTGCCGTAGAAAGTCTTGATAAAATAGTAGCAGCAGGTTACCAGATAAAAGCCGTTGTTACCGTAGCCGACAAACCCGCCGGACGAGGTAGAAAAATAAAAGAATCGCCGGTAAAAAAATATGCTGCCGACAAAGGTTACACTATCTTACAACCCGAAAACCTGAAAAACGAAATATTCTTAAATCAACTCGCTGAAATAAAACCCGATTTACAAATAGTTGTAGCTTTTAGAATGCTACCCAATGCAGTAATAACCGCCGCAAAAGACGGAACAATAAATCTACACGCCTCGCTATTACCACAATACAGAGGGGCAGCGCCTATAAATCATGCAATAATGCAAGGCGAAAAAGAAACAGGGGTTACAACATTTTTTATCGACAGCAAAATAGACACCGGAAATATCATAGACCAAGCCAAAGTATCTATTCTACAAGATGATACAGCCGGTAAATTACACGACCGCTTAAAAACTAAAGGCGCAGAACTATTAGTTGAGACAACGGACAAGATTAGACAAAAACAGTTTAAAACCATAAATCAAACACAACTTGCCGAAAATCAAACATTAAAAAAAGCTCCCAAAATATTTAAAGAAAATTGTTATATAAATTTTGCTCAAGAAACAGAAAAGGTATATAATTTTATAAGAGGACTGTCGCCTTATCCGGCGGCTCGCATAAAAATTAAAAATAAAAACAACGACAAAATATTAATAGCTTTTTTAGAAGAGGTAAATATAGAACAAAACACAGAAAAAACTACTCCTGCTCAAATAATTACAGACAATAAAAAGTATCTTAAAATATCAACAATTGATGGACTTATAAACATAAGCCAAATAAAATTGCAAAATAAAAAATCAATGTCTATTAAAAACTTTTTAAATGGATTTGATGTAACAGATTATGAACTAATCTGAAAACAGAGTTAACAAAAACAAAAAAATCCGAGCCCAATTGCTCGGATTTTTTATGTATATATAAAACAACAACAAAAAAGCCGCATAATAAATTATTATTGTGCGGCTAAAAACTTTTAAAGTCTTTTAAGGGGGTGGGCCAGCAGGGACTCGAACCCCGGACCCCCTGATTATGAGTCAGGTGCTCTAACCAGCTGAGCTACAAGCCCGAATGCTTTTACTCTAAAAGCGGTGCAAATTTAAAAAGGTTTTTTAAAAAAACAATAAATATTTGAGTTTTTTTTCAAAAAAAATAATTAATTATATTAAAAATACTGATAATCAGTATATAATAAAATCATATCATTATTAATTATTTTCAAATTTAATTATTAGTTCTATTTTTGGTTTTGTTTCAAACACTAAAAAGTCAATTTAAAATTAATTTTTATGAAAAACTTATTGTTATTATTTTTTACTATGTTTTTAATCGGTTTTTACACCGAATTGTCTGCACAGGCAGTGATAACGGGTAAAATTACTGAAACCGAAACAGGCGAACCCTTGCCCGGTGCTGTAATCAAAGTGGCAGAAACAAAACAAGGGACTGCCGCAAAATTAGACGGGACTTTCAATTTGACCTTAGACAAAGGGAATTATACCTTGATAGTTAGTTTTATAGGCTATCTTGAGAAAGAATTGAAAGTTGAATTAAAAGACGGCGAAAACAAAGACTTGGGGCTAATTAAAATGCAATCCAACGCCATAGGACTGGGAGAAATGTTGGTCGTAGCATCCTATGCCAGAGATAGAGTTACGCCCGTAGCTGTTTCAACAATAAAACCCGAAATAATTATGGAAAAGCTTGGTACTCAAGAGTTTCCCGAAATATTAAAATCTACTCCGGGGGTATATGCCACAAAAAAAGGCGGCGGATTTGGAGACGGCAGAATTAATTTGCGAGGTTTTGATTCCAACAATATAGGGGTGCTGATAAACGGAGTTCCTGTAAACGATATGGAAAACGGTAAGGTATACTGGTCTAACTGGGCAGGGCTGTCGGACGTTACGCGCACAATGCAAGTGCAACGAGGATTGGGTGCATCACGATTAGCAATATCATCAGTTGGCGGCACCATAAACATAATAACAAAAAGTACCGACGCAAAAAAAGGCGGTTCTATATATTATGCTATGGGTAATAATGGATATTTTAAAACAGGATTTACCCTTTCAACAGGTATGTACGAAAACGGCTGGGCGGTTACGGTAAGCGGTAACAGAACAGTAGGCGAGGGCTATGTGAACGGAACTAATTTTGAGGCATGGTCTTATTTCTTAAATATTTCTAAACGCTTAAAAAATAAACAACGATTATCGTTTACGGCTTTTGGCGCGCCACAATGGCACAACCAACGAGGCGCACAACAATTGATACAAACTTATCGCGACAACCCCCACGGAATACGTTACAACGCCGGAATGGGATACCGAAACGGCAAAGTATACAACACAGGTTACGGATACAATCAATATCATAAACCACAACTTTCGTTAAATCACAGTTGGCAAATAAACCGTAATACCTCATGGTCTACCGCAGTTTATGCCTCCATAGCCAGAGGTGGCGGACGCAGAGTATCGGGCGAAGGCAAAAACATGTTGTCATTTAATTATCCGGTGGGAAGCCCTACCGCTGAAACATTATTGACCCCCGAAGGCTATTTGGATTACGACGCGGTTGCGGAAATAAATCAAAACTCGCAAACAGGCTCTAAAGCTGTAATCACAATGAGTACTAACTCGCATGACTGGTATGGACTTTTATCCTCTTTAAATATGGATATTAAAGATTTTAAAATCACGGCAGGTGTAGATGGTAGGTATTACAGAGGCTATCATTTTACAAAAATAGATGACCTGTTAGGAGGCGAGTATTTTCTTGATGATGCAAATGTAAATCGTAGTGCCGATACTCCTTTGCACGAAGGCGATAAAATTTCATATTATAACCTTACCGATGTAATGTGGCAAGGGCTTTTTGCGCAAGCTGAATATGTAAAAGAGAATATGTCGGGTTTCCTTTCGGCGGCAGGCTCTAACACAGGCTACAAAAGAACCGATTATTTTAAATATCAACCCGAAAATCAAACTACCGACTGGGTGTATTTCTTTGGATACAGTGTAAAGGGAGGTTTTAATTATAATTTTACAAAAAATCATAATGCTTTTATAAACGGAGGCTACTTTACACGAGCACCTTTTTCCAAAGCAGTATTTATGAACTATGGCAATACTATAAACAAAGATGCTAAACCTCAACGAGTTTTTTCTGCTGAATTGGGATACGGCTATCGTTCTGAGCTTATGCGCGCCGATGTAACTTTATATCGCACCTCTTGGTTAGACAAAACCATAACACGAAATTTGGGAAATAATGAATTTGCAAATATCACAGGTTTAGATGCACTGCATCAAGGTATAGAAGCCGAATTGAAAATATATCCGATTGAGAAATTAGATGTACGTCTAATGGTTTCCGTAGGCGATTGGAAATGGGCAGATGATGTTAAAGCGGCTTTGTTTGATGAAAATCAACAATTTGTAGACTCTGTTACGATATATGCGGGCAATATTCATGTAGGCGATGCTGCACAAACAACCGCAGCAATAGGGGTAAATTATGAAGTATTACCAAAACTTAAAATAGGATTTGATTATAACTATTACGACCGCCTGTTTGCCCAGTACGATATTGAAGACCGTACTAAAAAATCACTAAGCGGAGTAGATGCGTGGCAAATGCCTGATTATCATTTGATTGATTTTAATGTAAAATATTCTTTCAAAATAGGTAAATTACGTTCTACATTTTATGGAAAAATAAATAATTTGCTTGATACCGAGTATATTGCCGACGCTACGGATTTGGGAGATGCAGTTGGTTCGCCCGTATATTACGGTTTTGGAAGAACATGGTCAATTGCTTTAAAAGTTAAATTTTAAAAACATAAAAATATAATATAATGAAAAAGATACTATTTCATATCATCATACTTGGATTATTATTTTCTGCATGTAATCCAAACAAAGACATTTACGACGAGCTGGATAAGCTGGAAAAACCCTACAAAACAGATTTAGAATATACACTTACGGATGCCGATTATTCTACATTGTCTAAATTGTTGAAAAACAATGCCGAGACTGACATCGAAAAATTTAAGGCTAAATATATTGGAAAAATGAAAGCTTTTGGCAAAAATGTACCTGTGAGCGATTATGCAGGAGTGTTTTTAGACCAAAAATTTATTGCACCAAAAAATAATTCGTCTTGTAATTTGCATTATCGCTACTCGGTAAATGAATACGACAGCATTAGTGTTTATAGGCTGACGGCTGATGATTATACAGCAATAGGCGGTCAGGTTGCAACCGACGGCGCTTTTTCCGAAGATGATTTGCCTCAAACCCATCTGCCCGATTTTTTGGCAAGCAAAGACACAACTGTAAATTATCTTCTTTATATAAAAGCAAAATATAAAAAAGCCGATATGAGCTTAAAAGATACCGCTATTTGTTTTGAATATAAGGAGAGTGAGTGGAAAATGGCATCGGCATATATTTTAACGGCTGCCGATTATGCAAGTATGGGCAAACCGGGCGAACATAATAATTTCTCAGATAGTAATTTGCCGGATTATTACTTACCCAAATTTTTGAATCAAAAATACGCTTATCCTACTTCGGAACAAAAATTTAATTTGGTTTATGCTTTTTTTTCAGGTCGTACGAAAATTCGTATGGATACTTACATTTACCAAGACGGCAGTTGGGTGAAGTTTTTGGAAAAATCAGACCAATTTGTACACGATGGCAACAACTGGGTATTTGATCCTACAATAAAATATAAGATGCAAAAAGAGGATTATCAAGTCATTGTTGATAAAATAGCCGCAGACCCGCAGTTGAATGTATATATGGATGCTACTTATGATAATACCGAATATTATTATGGGGCAAATTCACATTACGGAAATTTTGATGTACGATTGACCAAACGTAGAGAAAATGACCCGCTTAATTTTCTAAAAGATTTATCTGATGATGAAGTAGTTGTTGAACTTGAGGGTCGTTTGAAGGAAGCCATAAATACATTTTTAGAAAATAAATTCCCGGAAGCTGTACCTGTTCTCAACGGGGTAGATGTATATTACGAAGTAGAGTATACAACCTACAATTATGCACATTTTTACTATTCGGCACGCTTTAAGTGTGTAAGTAAAGGTAAATTTGAATATATTTCTACCAAAGAGCTTTAAAGTTAATTGAGAATTGAGAATGGCGAAGTTTTTGCTAAGTCACTCTCAATTCTCAATTTTTTCAGTTATTTCTTCATTATTTTAACTACTTTAGTATAATCTGCATTGCTGAGTTTCACAAAGTAAATTCCTGATTTAAGTTCTGAAATATCTGTTGAAATATTATTTTCTACTTTAAATTTTCTTAAAGTTTTTCCTAACAGGTTTATTATTTCAACATTGAATTCACCCGCTGCTTTTATATTAAGCATCCCTTTTGTGGGATTAGGCGAAATATTTATTTCCGACAAGTCTATTTTATTAACTGCTGAACTCTCTGATTTCGTTATAGCAAAAGTGTAGGTGTGATAATTCAACGCTGAAATATTTTCAAAAGCACCTGTCGTTAAATTGTATGTGCCAAAAGCAAAACTATTGGGGTGGAGGCTTGCAGGCGTATACAAAATTTTGGCAATCGGGTCAAATGATACGTCTTGCTCGAAAGCAATATCAGTTTTTAGATTTCCTACTAAAGAAACACTTCCCGAAACAGGGTCTATTTTATAAAGTTTGTCGTCGCTGATAGATGGACCGTATATAAATCCATCATCTGCCATATCTATTGCCATAAGTCTACATGAACTCAAAGTTGATTTTTCTATATATTCATAAGTATCTAAATCAACAAATCCGAAACGCAAAGCACCGGTGCTAGGTGATACTGCCGATATATACATGATTTTGTTTTGCCAATCCCAAGCAAGCCCGGTAGGCTCAAAAGAGGGACTTAAATTTTCAATTTTTCTCAAATCTAAACAGTCCCCGTTTTCAGGATTAACAATACCTAATGAACCATCGGAATATGCTCTGTATAATGCCGAACCGTTATATTCAGATGCCATAGGATAGCGTCCATCGGTATAAATGTTTGATATTGAATTAAAAGTTTGGGCTTCAATATCAAAATATCCAAATTTATATACGTCTTCTTGTTCATCTAATTTTATAGCATAAGCAGTTCTTGGGTAAGATAATGAGCCTACTTGGCATTCTTCCGATAATGTGTTATTGTTTAGATTTTCGTCGCCGTTCATATTTATAGTTGCCGTTAAGGTATGACTTCCTTCCGAGGGTGTCCATAGAGGAAATTTAATCGATTTTTCCGACAAAGGATATACATTTAATCCTGTAGTAACTGTCTCATTATAATTTGCACCATCGGTTAATGTGATTTCTTGTGCTGTTATGGCTGTACCCGAAAAGTTTTTTATTTTCACTTGCGGTATTGTTGATCTGCCTGATAGCACAAAATCAGGCGAGATAGATATTATGCCTACGTCGCTGGCTGCCGGTGCCGAAAGTACTACGTCGTCTATGGCAAAACCATAGTCGTCATCATGGGCTTCGTTGTCGCTGTAATAGAATGCTAATTTGAAATTACTTTCGCCCACATAGTTTGCTAAGTTTATTGTGAAATGTTCCCAGTCGTCTGTTTGAGACATGGATGCTAAATGTGTCCAATCTGTACCACCGTTGGTTGATATTTTTATGGAACAAATATCTTCTGTCAAGGTAGGGGCTATATATTCAAAGTCGAGAACAACATTTGCATAAGAGGATAGGTCTATAACGTCTGTAATTAGCCAAACGTCTGACATATCACATTCGCAATCGTCGTCGTTTATGCAAGCGTAAATGGTATGTGAGGGTATTGTAAAAAAATACGAACTTGCATCATCATTAAATGTCCAGCCTTGGGTTGCTGCCCCAATGCTTTCTGACCAACCTGTGGGCATTGCCCCTCCTTCAAAATCTTCGCTCATTATGATTGTAGCTTCAGAAAAATCTTTTTTGTATGTCGTATTTTTCTTTTTCACAATGTGCTTTTTGTTACAACTTTCTTTTTTTGCAATTTTTGCATTTTGTGCATTTAACGAAGTGGCTATTGTTAGTGCAATAGCCCAAAAAATAAACTTTTTCATGTCAAATAATTTAATGAGTTATTTAAAATTTTAGTGAACTTATTTAAATTTTTTATTTTTAACTGAAAATGAATGAAAATTTATTCAGATAAGGCACTTTTTGCAGCACATAGTGGTGCTACGTGCCAAAAAAGTAACGAAATATGAGTAAATTTTAGTCATTTTTTAAGAAATAGAAAAAGTTTAAATGAGTTCAGTTATCCAAAATTAAAAATAAATTTTAAAATACAACTTTTTGGATGTTTATTTTTTTAGTTGGAAGATGGAAGTTGGAAGATGGAAGTTGGAAGATGGAAGTTGGAAGATGGAAGTTGGGAGATGGAAGTTGGGAGTTTTTGTTTTCAGGCTTTTGTCTCTATAATCATGTTGTTGTATACATTTAAAGGTGAATTTATCAATAAAAAAGTTAAAAATTTTAAAAGTTGTTTTTTATAAAAATCTCATTTCTAACTTTGTCTTTGAATCGATTCAATTTTTTTAATAAGTAAATTTTTTTATTAATTTTTTAAACATTTGCCTTATGAAAAAAATAGCATTTATTTTTATAGTATTTTCAAATTTTACGCTTTTTGCACAAACTTTTGAGGATTCTTTAGAAGTGAAAAAACAGATTAGGAGAGATTCTGTATATTCCAATCGGTTTAATAAAGGGAATTATCAAATAGGTGGTGTTCCTATTTTTATTCTTATGGCCGGAAACATGAGGAAGTATAATACTTTTGGATATGGCGGGCATCTTGAATTTGGATATTTTGTTAGAAATAGATTGGCGCTGTTTGGCGAACATACAACTGTTTATTTTGACAATAAATTCAAAGAAGATAAAAGTATAAACTCTTATTTTGCATATTCCAAAACTCATTTGGGAGCAAGGTATTATTTAAGTCCCAAACGTTTCACTTTTTTCGGACAAGCATTTTTGAGTTACGCATATAATTCCGAAGACCAAAAGGCTGTAGATGGTTTTGACCCTATTAGTTTCAGTAATTTGAATGTTACGGCAGGTTTAGGTATTACTTTTTCGTGGAATGTACTTGATATAAGTTTAGAAATGGGTTATTCATTACCTTTTTATTATTCTAAAGAAGTTGAACCCCAAAGAATAACATATAAATCAAGTAAAGGGATGGTGGGTACTGCTTCCATATTTCTTACCTTTTAAAAGAAATATGGTATAGCAATAGTTTGTTTTTGTAAGTTATTGATAGTTAGAAAGTTGTGTTGTTTTTGCGTGTTTTGTGCAAGTACTTGATTATCGTTATGTTAGACTGTTAAATTTAATGAAGTGTTGGTATTTTAAAAGATGAATTTACCGGCAATGTTAAATTGTGTTAAAAAGTGTTAATGTCTGTTTTTTTTTGAAAATTATATTTTTAGATTTGTTCGCGAATCGATTCAAGTTTTAATTTTTTTTAATTTAATTTTTTTTATTTAAAATATTTTGACATGAAAAATTTAAAATTAACATTAATTTTAGTTCTTGTAACTTTTATTTCTTTTCAAAGTTGTAATAAAGAAAATTTGATTGAAGAACAAAATGAGGCAGCTTTATTCCAAACAGAAAAATCGGAAAAAGCAATTTCAGGTCTTGCAGAAAATGCAATACAAAGTGGAAAAACTTTTATTTGCAATGGAAAAGCTGTAGACCCCCGAAGTATTAATTGGGATAAAGATGGGGTTAATATTTTTTATGGCTTTGATGAAACCAAAAACGTATATGTTTTTAATTCAGATGAAGAAATGGTTGAATGGTTAAAAAATACCAAAAGCAAAAGGACAGAAGAAATATTAACAGTTCTCAAGAATATTGAAAAGGCAAGAAGTTATGCTGAAAAAATAGGCGAATTTGAGAAAAAAGAAACTTCCGAAGAATTTGATAAGTTTATGGAAACAAATTTTAGTACGCATACGAAAGGCTTGGGAATTTTTTACCACGATAAGTTTTTTTACGGACGACCTTTCCCAATATCTGCTTTTCCTAAAGGTCGATTAAAAAGAAGAAATGATAATGAAGCAAGTTCTTTGAAATATTTGGGAAATACAATGAGAATGTCAAGTAAAAAGTATTGGCGTGGGACTCATAAATGGGTTTTTGCAGTAGCGTATGAAGAGATTGGAGACTTAGGTTATTTTGATAATAAACTTTCATCGTATTGGAATTGGTAAATTTTTATTAATAAATTGACAAAAGCACTGTTCAGAAATATTGAATAATACATAAAGCTCTAATTTTATAATAAAGATGAGTTTAATGTCTTCTATTTTTAGAACAGTGCTTTTGTTTAGCTTAAGCTTATGAAAAAAATAGTATTTATTTTTCTAGTATTTTCAAGTTTTACGCTTTTTGCACAAGATTTCGAAAATGATTTAGAGATAAAAAAACAAATTTGGAAAGATTCAGTATATTTCAATCGATTTAATAAAGGGAATTATCAGATAGGCGGCACACCAAATTTCATATTCATAGGAGGCGAACTTGGAGAATATTTAACTTTCGGATATGCACTAAATTCTGAATTTGGCTATTTTATTAAAAATAGGTTAGCTCTTTTTATGAATAATAAAATAATTTATTTCGATAATAAAATTAAAAACAATAAAACTGCAAAAGCTTATCATGCTTATTCCAGAACATATTTGGGTCTCAGGTATTATTTTAGTCCCAAACGTTTTACTTTTTTTACACAAGCACTTTTGGGACATTCATATCATACTGAAGATAATGAAGCTATAAATGGTTTTTCGCCCATTAGTTTTAGTAGTTTTAATTTTACCGCCGGTTTGGGTGTTACGTTTTCTTTTAACTTATTTGACATAAGTTTGGGATTTGGATATTCATTACCTTTTTATTATTCTAAAGAAGTTGAACGAGATAGAGTATCATACATCTTAAGTAGAGGTTTAATAGTTACAAGTACTTTGTTTTTTACCTTTTAAAGAAATATGGTATAGGCAAAAAATTTAATCTGAAAATAAAAAAAGCTCTTTCGATTAAAATTACGAAAGAGCTTTTTTTGTGTAAAATTAAAGTTTATTTAATAATAATTCGATATTAGCAAAAGGCTGATAACCAGAGAGTTATATTTTGTTAAATGTCTTGTAATCTTCTGATTATCAACATATTAAACTATTATTGTAAGAACTTCATAATTCTTAATTCTTAACTCTCATTATTTAAGGTGTTTTGCAAAAAATCCCATCATTGCTTTGTATAAGTCCATGCTGTTTTCTTCTTTATGAAAACCGTGTCCTTCGTCGTATTTTACCATGTATGGTACGTCAATTCCTTTGTTTCTTAATGCCCTTACAATTTGGTCGCTTTCGTCTATGTTTACTCTGGGGTCATTAGCACCTTGCACAACAAATAAAGGTTTTTTAATTTTATCTATATGAAAAATAGGCGATACCTCTTTCATTATAGCTTCCTCTTCTTTTATGTCGGGGTCGTACCAAATTGCTTTCATCATAGGAATATAAGGCTCCCAGTATGGCGGAATTGTGGTCATAAATGTAAATAAATTTGAAACACCCACATAGTCTACACCACAGGCGTACATATCGGGAGTTTTGGTTAAACCTCGCAATACTGCATATCCTCCGTGACTTGCTCCATATATTGCAGCTTTGTTGCCGTCTACCCAGCCTTTTGAGATAACATATTTTAATCCGTCTTCCACATCGTCCATTGCTTTTCGTCCTATTTGTTTAAATCCGCTGTTTAGGAACTCTTTACCGTATCCGCCGCTTATTCTAAAATTAACTTGCAAAGTAGCATATCCTCTACTTGCAAACAGTTGAGTTTCGGGATTAAAACCCCACGAATCACGAACGCCTTGCGGTCCGCCGTGCGGATTTACAATAACCGGTACTTTTTTGCCTTCAAGCGCTTCTTTTGGAAGTGTAATGTATCCGTGCAATGTTATTCCGTCTCTACTTTTGAATGTTATGGGTCGCATTTCAGCCATGTCTTCTTCGTGAAGTTGCGGCATCAGGTCGAAAAGTAATTTTACTTCCTTCTTTTTGGCATCGTATGAATAATATTTACCATATAATTTATCGCTTGTAACATATATGAGGTATTTACTTTCATCGTCAGTTTTTGCTGTGATAAAGAATTCGTAATTTTTAAACTTTTTCGATAAAAATTTATGTAATTTTTTATAGTATTTGCTTACGGGGATAATATTATATTTTTCGCCTGAGTAGCTGTAATAGTCTAATTCCCAGTTCCTTTTGCGCGAAAGCGAAAGACCGGAAACATCATAAGTATCATTTGAGAAAAGTTTTTTTATTACTTTATCTTTAGCCAGATCGTATTTGTAGATTTCTTTTTTGTCGGAATTTAAGTTTGAAACAACATAGGCATCGTGCTTATAATCAGAGGCATAGTCGAATGCAATTATTGCAAATTCGTCTTTCCAATCCATAGATTTCAGTAGTTTGTATTCGCCCGGTTCAACTGCATAGTAGAACTGTGTGGTAAGTCCGTTTTTTAATTTTGAAAAGCCTCTCAGATTTCCGTCTTTGTCAAATTCATATCCCATTATGGGGTTCTCTACGCTTTTATTTTCGTATAGTTGCTCTATTTCTCCTGTGTTTATGTTTATTTTATAGGGGTCAAAAATTTGAGGTTTATTTTTATTCATTCCTATAATCATGTGGTCTTTATCTTCTTTCAATCCGGCTAATATGTTTACGGTAACTCCTTCATATGGAGTAAGTTCTATTTCGTTTGTACCGTCTATATTTACTGCAAATAGGTGGTAGTTTTCGTTTCCGCCTTTGTCCATGATGTATATAAGTCGATTTTCGTTTGCCCAACCGTATCCGCGTACAAGTTCGTCGCCTTCGGTTATTACTCGTGTAACTTTGCCTGTTTCTATATTTTTCACATATACGTGATTTTTTAAATTTTTATCTTTTTCGCGATAGCTCATATATGTACCTTTGGGCGAAAGTTTAAATGATGATGATGCCGGTTTTGAAAAATAATCTTCAACAGAATATTTGTATTTTCCCACTTCGTTTTTGCTTAGGGCTTTAAGTACTTCGTCGGAGCTTGGCAGTGAGGTGTCGCCCGGTTTTTTAAGCTCGCCGCGTGTAAGTTTCAGCGGAAATTCCATACCGGCTTGCTTAAAAGTTCCGTTCATAACGTTGCCTTTTACTTCTGCTACGTATGATGCTTGTCCGCCGGCTAATTGGAGAGTTAATTTACTATTTGCAAAATCCACTTTATCTACCGGTATGCCTGATGCACCCTGTGTGGGACTATCCATAGTTGCGGAAAGGGCATTGTCTTCGCCTGAGAAATTAAATACGAGGGGTAATTTTTGTCCCTGTACGTCAAGTTCTCCGCTCCATTTTCCTTTTATTGTTTGAGCCATAAGAATATTAAATGAAATTAAAAAGAATGTTAGTAAAAAGAGTTTTGTTTTCATCTCTCGGTAATTTAGTTGAATTTATAAGGTAATTAAAAAAATTTGTACAAATATATATTATAATTTTTTAGTTACTGCATAGCTCTATGAAAAAGTTGGAAAATAAAAATTGAAAGTTCTGTGGGAAAGTAAAATAGTTTGTTAAAAACAGTTTTTAAATTATTAAAAAAAATGTTAGATTTGTAGAGATAATAATTCGTTGAATTACGAATGGCAAATCTCTTACACAAGTAATTATAGATTTAACATGCTGTTAGTCAGCAAGTTGCAACATCGCTAATAGCTTTATAACTGCATGAATATTAGCGTGTTATATATGTAATTTTTAATTACTTACATGAGGGCTTCGTTGTTTGTAACTTAATAAGGTTTTATAAAATAAGTTGACAAAAACTTTAAATTTCCCGTTTTCAACATTTAAATAAAAATTTATATACTATGAAAAAAATTATTTTGTTAATTCTCGTTTTAATACCCGTTATAACTTTTTCGCAAACAACAATTACGATTACCGGAAAAGTAATCGACGAATACGGTGATGCAATCCCGGGTGCAACAGTTATATCAAAAAAATACCCCAAAGTTGGGACAATAACAGACATGAAAGGTAAGTACAGTATAACAGTTCCGCAAGACGCTCAAGTTCTTATTTTTTCTTACATAGGGAAAAAAAAGGTAGAAAAGCAAATCAACGGCAGAACAGTTATTAATGTTACTTTAGAGCCTCGTGAGGAAGAAATAGAATGTATTGTAGTAAGCTCGAGAAAAGCCGTACGAAAAAAAGAAAGTAAAGTTGGGTATGCGTGTATGACTGTTAATAATAAAAGTAGAGTAAGCAAGTCGCGTCCTCCCCAATATGATGAAGTAATTCACAACACTGAGGAATACAGTAATATAAAAAGCAATGAATTTAACAATAGTCCGTTAAATTTTAGGCTGCAATTTTACCGAAATTAATAAGTTCATTGACATTTTTTATATTTTTTAGTTTGTATCTGGGTACAGCAAACA
>PDWI01002200.1_pt1 | contig 29687 bp, 23 predicted proteins | sample 1430891 | NCBI WGS metagenome assembly PDWI01 (sample SAMN01162508, study PRJNA174530) | Oral metagenome, whole genome shotgun sequencing project. | biome: Marine environment; feature: Marine mammal; material: Swab sample of the gingival sulcus; isolation source: swab sample of gingival sulcus... | reverse complement strand
AAAAAAATTGAAAAAAATTGAAAAAAGTTTAAAAAACCGTAAAAATAGCGAATTTTAGTCTGCTGATAAAACATGAATTTTCAGAAATTAGTGTAAAAAATATATATTTAAAATCATTCTTTGGGAGTTTTGAGGCTTGATATATTAGATATAATAAGCACTTCAAAATAAGCTTATACCACTAAGTATAGCTGACCACTATTCCCTAACAATTTTGTCCTTCAATCAATTTCAAAAAACTTTGGTCATTCCCATTACGACGTATTGCTATGTGAAGAAAAAATATTATTTTTGCCTTCTGATATAGTCTAAATGTGAAATAAATAAAAAGGAAAGTACAATGGCAGGACATAGTAAGTGGGCTAATATAAAGCACCGTAAAGGTCGCCAAGATGCTAAAAGAGGTAAAATATTTACTCGTATCGCCAAAGAAATTACAATTGCAGCAAGAGAGGGAGGCGGTGATCCGGATATGAATCCAAGACTTCGTTTAGCTATGCAAAATGGACGTGCAAACAATATGCCGGCTGATAATATAACTCGTGCTATAAAAAAAGGTACAGGTGAAATTGAGGGCGTAACATACGAAGAATACACTTATGAAGGATATGCTCCAAATGGTGTAGCGGCTATTATTGAGACCGTAACTGATAATAAAAACAGAACAGTAGCCGAAGTGAGAGCTACCTTTACAAAACATGGTGGTAATCTTGGGGAAACAAATTCTGTAGCATGGAACTTTGACCGTAAAGGCATCATTAATATTAACACTAATGGTTTAAGCGAAGATGACTTGATGGAACACGTTTTAGAATCAGGTGCGGAGGATATGGAATACGATGAGGAAATCACAAGAATCGTATGTGAAATGTCTGATTTTGCTGCCGTAGGTGCATATTTTGAAGGTACTGATTTAGAAATGGGTGAAAGAAAATTAGAGTATATACCTCGTGATACTGTTGCAATTACAGACGTAAATATAGCTAAAAAAATTATGAAATTTATCGACGTATTTGAAGATCATGATGATGTGCAAAACATCTTTACAAATGCCGACATTTCTGATGATATTGTCGAACAGCTTGATTAAAAATTAATCAAATATTTTTTGGGGTGCTGTCTTTTGGGACAGCTCTTTTTTTGGGGTTAAGATATATGAAAACAATGTCTCAAGAGAATTCTTACGATTTAGGACACGAGAAAACAAGCAAACTCCTTTGGAAATATTTTGTTCCTGCTTTTATAGGCCTGATGGTTCAGACTCTATATAATGTGGTAGATAGAATTTTCATCGGGCAGTTCGTATCTGTTAATGCGATTGCTGGTTTATATTTAATATTCCCTATTATTTTAATTGTAATTGCATTTGGTACTTTAACCGGTATAGGAACAGGTATATTGGTGTCCATAAATATGGGCGAGAATGATTTTAATAAGGCGGAAAACGTATTAGGAACCGGTTTTTTAACTCAGTCCATTATGGCGATACTGATTACCGCAATAGCATTCTACTCACAAAAAACTATTTTGAATTGGTTTAATCCATCTGCTGAAACTCTCAATTATGCCCTGGATTACTTCGGAATTATCCTTTGGGGATTTATTCTACAAATGACCGGCTGGGGTATGAATAACGTCATACGCTCTCAAGGCTATGCTAAGATTGCAATGTGGTCGATGATTGTTAGTGCTATAACAAACTTAGGTCTTGATGCTCTATTTATCATTGTTTTTGATTGGGGAGTACAAGGTGCAGCATGGGCAACATTGATTTCACAGTTTGTTCTTTCTGCCTGGGTGATGTACCACCTAACAAAGAAAAAAGCATCAGTAAGACTGAAGTTGCCGAAAATAAGAATCAAATTGCCACTACTCAAAGAAATAATGGGAGTAGGTTTTGCCTCGTTTGCTATGCACATTGCAGCAGCAGTTATTACTATCATACAAAATGATGCCTTGCTGAAATATGGTAGTGATATAGCAGTTGCAGCTATGGGCGTAATTTCAAGTATATCACAGATGATTTTCATGGCGATTATCAGTGTGAATATGGCCGCCCAACCGATAATTGGTTTCAACCATGGAGCTGCCGATTATGGTCGTGTAAAATCCACAACAATTACTGCAATAAGGTGGGCATCATATATTGCAATATTAGGATTTATAATTGGGGAGTTCATGCCTGGGACAATGATTAAATTATTTAATACAGAGGATACAGCTCTTTGGGAAGTTGGTAGAAGGGGAATGAGAATCTGTTTTATTTTATTCCCTACTCTTGGTTTCCAAGCGTCAGTTTCTAACTATTATCAAGCCGTTGGACAGGCAAAAATAGCGGGATTTCTATCGGTATTAAGACAAGTTATTTTCTTGATACCACTATTCTTTATCCTCCCGATATTCTACGGCTTAGATGGTATTTGGATGTCTTGGCCTATCTCAGATGGTCTTGCATTTTTGGTAACACTCACTTTCTTCATGCGTTCTTGGAGGAAGATTGGAACGCAAAAGTAAGTTACGATTAATTATAAAAGTTGGGATTAAATAATCAGAAATAATATTTTTTTGTATTTTTGTATATTAAATTGTATGGTTTTTATTTTTTGGGGAGCAAAATATGTCTGTATTAAAAAAGGCATTTGTAATAATGATAGTCTTTGCATATTCAATGACCGTTTTTTCAGAGACGGAACCTAAAATACCGAAACAATCTGATGGGACAAGTAATTGGATTGATGGAAGTGGAGGCAGAATTACTAATTTATCTGAATTGCGTTGGCTATCAGAAAATCAAGATGCTTGGGATGAAACTTGGACTTTAGAAAATGATATTGATGCTACTGAAACTATTGACTGGAACGATTCTAAAGGATTTAATCCTATTGGAGATGATTCAACATTTTTCTCTGGGAATTTTATTGGGAACTATCATAAAATCACCAACTTGTTCATCGACAGAGATAAAAACATTGGTTTATTCGGATTTTGTATGAATAGTGTAATTAGAGATTTGAATGTATTAGATGTTAATTTTCGTGGAGATGAATGTATCGGTGGTTTAGCAGGTGTAACCAGAGGTTTAAATTCAATAATTAATTGTGGTACAAGTGGATTGATTGAAGTTAATACTCGTAGTGCAGGTGGATTGATTGGTAAAACGATGGGGGTAAAAGAGGTTACTTCATCATACTCTAATACAATTATTCGTGGTGACACAGCATATTCGATTGCTGGATTGATATCAGAAACCTACAAATGCGGCCCAATTTCAAATTCGTATTCACTATCAATGGTAACAGGACATAGTGAAATAACAGGTTGTATAAGCCGTGCTTTCCGTTTGCCAATTATTGTTAATTCATATCATGCAGGGATTGTTCATGCTTATAGTTACTCTAAATTCGGATTTTCTACAGCGGACTATAGAGATAGAAACAACAAAAAAATATCAAACTGTTACTTCGATTCTGATATGTCTGAATGCGAACCGATACTTGAAGCAGAAGACTATAGTGTTGCAAGCAGAACAACAGAAGAATTTGGCCAAAAAGATTATTTCATTAATTGGAAATTTGGAAAAGATTCTGCTAATCCATGGATAGAAAATGAAGGTGGAAGACCTTTTCTGTATTGGCAGAAATTATTCGTAAGTAGCTATAAAATTAATGGTGATACAATCCAGACAAAGGTAGCTGAAAACGGAACTAAACTAACAGAATGCGGATTAAGATTTGCCTTAAAAAACGAATTTCCTATTCAATGGAAATACTATCAAATGGATAATACACCAGGAAAAAAATACTTTACTATACCAAACGATATACCTCCTGGATATTATTATGTTCAACCTTATGCAACTGATGGAAATCACTTGGCTACAGGCGAGACTCAATTATATACTAAAGGAGGTAATAAATATTCTGGTGGTAACGGTAGCATGAAAGAGCCTTATATAATATCCACCAAAGAGGATTTACTTCTCTTATCAAACTCTGAAGATGACTGGGGCTTATTTTATTTATTAGTTAATGATATTGAATTTGATAAATATGGTGAAGACTGGAATTTAGATGGAGATTTTTCAAATGATACTACAGGTTTTTCACCAATAGGAACAACTAAAAAACCATTTACCGGGTCATTGATGGGCTGGGATATGGATAATAATAAAGCTAAAAATCATACAATTTCTAATTTGAAATTAGTTTTACCAGAGTATATTAAAAATAGCAAATTCAAAATATTCGACAAAATGTCATGGGGACTCTTCGGAGATTTTGCTGGCGGAGTACTGCATGGTATTAACGTTGAGAACATCGAACTGACCGATTATTATCATGATAGTTATGTCATTGATGTAGGTGGATTATGTGGTATCAACAGGTCAAAAATAATAAACTGCTCTACTTCTGGTAACATAACAATAAAGTCATCTGATATGAATAGATATTTATTTATAGGTGGATTGGTTGGTACAAATCAAGATACAATTTATAATTCATCTTCATCGGTTAATGTAGTTTCAACAGCATCTTTAGGCGGTGGATTATGTGGAAAAAATGGAGGTGTAATTGTCAATTCGTATGCGAAAGGAGCTGTAATTACAACAGGTTCTACTCGTCATAAAGGTGGTAGTTTTTGTGGTGGCTGTGAATATGATAATAGTGAATATTATGCTCTACAAGGTATTATAGCATGGTCATATACCAGTGGTGATAGCTATGTCGAACATTCACCATATTTTTCCGGCGGTATCGTAGGACATATAAATTTTGAATTTCCATCTGGACATATTATTTATCAATGCTACTTCGATTACAATACATGCGGAACGGACGAAGTTGTTCCCAATTCCAATACCAAATTGCTGAGTACAAATCAGTTCGGAGACGCATCAAATTTTGAAGGATTTATTTTCGGAAACGTCTTAGACAAGCCATGGAAAATGACATCAGCAGACAGACCTTTCTTGTACTGGCAAGAAGCTGGAGTTACAAATTCAAGACCAATCAATAATAAATTAAATTACAAATATTTTTCCGATAAAGAAATTTCTAAATTCGGGTGTATCTATCGGAAATTTGATAGAGATACGCTATTACCCTTTAATTGGGAAAGATATACATCAACAACCAAAAATACAATAAATATTGCTAATTTGAATTTAGATAAAGATTCTGATTATATCTTACAGACATACATATACGATGGTAAACATTACACCTATGGTGATGCCATTACTATCTCTACTAAATATTCTGGTGGGTCAGGACAAAAAACTAATCCGTATATAATTAAAACTAAAGAAGAACTTGTTTCCATTGCTCATAATCAAGAAGACTGGTCTTCATTTTTCAAATTAGATAATAACATAAAATTCAGCACAAACCCCAAAAAAGAGGATTGGAATTTAGATGGTAAGGTTGATGACAATGACAGTTTAGGATATATGCCGATAGCAATGGAGGGTTCTTATGAAGGTGCTAAAATGTTCCGAGGTGGATTTGACGGTTCATTATATACAATATCTAATCTATTTATGAATCGGACAGTTGAATCAAAAGACGATAACTATCACGATTATCACGGTCTATTTGGGCGTTGCTATAATGCTCGTCTAAAGAATATTATTATTAAAGATTGTGATTTGACAGGTGTATTGTTAGGTGGGTTAGTTGGCTATGCCCAATGGTGTCATATTGAAAAATGTGGAGTAGAAGGAAAAGTAGGAAATCGAATAACAGGAAAAGGTTCGCACTGTGTTGCTGGTGGTCTCGTAGGGCTATTACAAGATGTGTTTTATAAAAATATACCTAAATATTTTACAAATATTGAAAACTGTTATACTATTGCGGATATAACCTCCTTAGAAGGAGGTGGATTTGTTGGTTGTTATCATAGTGCTTTATATAGAGAAGACCCAAGCCTATACTTGACTAACTGTTACTCTGCATCTGACTGGTTATCACACGATAATCAAAACGCATATTATTATGGGCTTATGACAGTATTTGATATTGAAGTTAAGGATACCGATTCATTTTATGATATTCAGGTAGAACCATTTGCAAACGTTAATAACGCTTACGGTTCAGCATTACAAACACACGAAATGAAGAAAAAAAACACTTACACCTCAGCAGGTTGGGACTTTGAACATATATGGGATATTGATGGAGAAACATTAGACGGCTACCCATTCTTGAGAAAGAATTTATTAGCGGTAGAAGATAACAAATCTGATACGTATAATCAAACTGAAATATTCCCTAATCCTGCAGAAACATTTATTTATATCAGAAGCACAAAGAAAGTTGATAGAGTTGAAATATATTCATATTCTGGAGAGCTTGTTTTAGAGACAAAATCAAAAACGATAGATATATCGGATTTGAATCATGGAATATTCTATGTTAAAATATACTCAATTGACGATACTATTGAGCAGAATAAATTTATCAAATTATAAGTAATATAGAAAATCTGAGCTACACTCCCAAAAGTATAGCTCAGATTTTATTTACAAAGTTTCCTACTTCTTAAAATCATCTATAGAATTTATATCATCAAGTTCCTTCTTGATTTCGCGTGTAGTATTGCGGACAACATTTCGTAACTCAGCAAATTTCCTTGCGAGCTCAGGCAGTTGTTTTGGTCCGAATAGAACAAGTACCACTAGAACAATTAAGAGCAGTTCCCCTCCACCTACATCAAACATGATTCACCTACGATTTCTTCGAATCTGTTGACTTCTCTATATCTTTATCTAACTCTTCAATATCTTTAGCTGCGTTTTTGAATTCTTTAACGCCACTACCGAGCCCACGCATTAATTCAGGAATTTTCTTAGCTCCAAAAAGCAGAAGAACTATAACGAGCAAAACTAAAATCTCAGGTAAACCCACTGACGGAATAAGCAATATTGAATTCATATTTTTCTCCTTTTACATTTTGAAGAACTATCAGATAACGATTTTTTGAAAGATGGAGTCCACCTCACAAGCGAACTCCATCTAAATCGATAATTTATCAAACGTATTTTTCAATTATTTATTGAAAGTATCCAATAATGATTTAAAAACAGCAAGGCCATCGTCACAGCCTAACATAGGATCGCAGTATCTTTCCGGATGAGGCATCATACCGAGTACATTACCTTTTTCGTTGATAATACCTGCGATATTATTGATTGCACCGTTTGGATTATTTTCGTCTGTTACTTCACCGTATTCGTTACAGTAACGAAAAACAACACGATTTGATTTTTCCAATTCCTCAATGATTTCAGGTTCAGCAAAGTAGTTACCTTCGTTATGAGCAATAGGAATACGGATAATATCATTTTCGATTTTATTTGTATATGCAGTATCTTTATTTTCAACTTTTAGATATACATCGTGGCAAAGGAACTTCAATCCTTCATTTCTCAATAATGCTCCGGGAAGCAACCCTGTTTCAGTCAAAATTTGGAAACCATTACAGATGCCAATTACATATCCGCCATTGTCTGCAAATATCTTAACTGCTCCCATGATAGGAGAAAGGCTTGCAATCGCACCGCTACGTAGGTAATCACCATAAGAGAAACCACCGGGAATAATTACGCAGTCGATACCTTCAGGAAGTTCAGAATCTTTATGCCATACATAAACCGCCTCTTCCATTAGTACATTATTTACTGCGGAATAAGCATCGTGATCACAGTTTGAACCCGGAAATTGAATTACAGCAAATTTCATTTATGCCCCCTTATGCTTCTACTATTTCGATTGAGTAATCTTCTACGATTGGATTAGCAATCAATTTTTTACAAGCGTTCTCAACCATATCCTTTGCCGAGTCAGAACTATCTGACTCTACATCTAAAGTTACGTATCGTCCAATACGAACGTTAGTCAACTTGTCGAACTCGATGGAATGTAATCCATGCTCTACTTGCTTGCCTTGAACATCAAGAATACCTTCTCTCAATGTAATATAAATTTTAGCGGTATATTTCATACTTTCACTATACTATTAATTAGCAAAAAAATAATTACAAAAATACAAATTTTTGGGGATACAGCAATAATAGAACCTGAAAAACAAGATTTGTAGGAAAAACAAACAAAGAGCAGCTTGTAAAAAAGTGGGCTGCTCTTTATAGTTAATACTATCAAAATACTATCAAATTCGATTATGGATAATCAAGAGTTGCGGCATTTTTCATGTAGATGTAATACCCTTTACCTGGTTTCATTGTACCGATGGTATTAATTGTCAAATTCGGGAAGTACACTTTACCATCACCATCTTTAACCAGCAATAAATCATTTGATATTCCGGCCAGAGCAGTTGTAATATCTGTTTCTTCAGACATAAGGAATGAAATCATATTCCAGCCTTGTTTCAAATCAATAGTAGTAGTATTCGGTGCAGGAAATCCTGAAATATTCAATGTATCAGCTTTAGTCATGTAAACAGAATACCCTTTTTTGAAATTCCAATTAATGATTGAATTCAAAGTCAGATCAGGGAAATATATTGTGCTGTTATCACCACGTGACAACAAGAAATTATCTTTAATATCATCGAAGATATTAACAATATCAGAATCATCTGGTACTATATTTGAAGATATAAAATTCCAGCCTGGTGAAAGTTCAATAGACTGGATAAACGTTTTTCTTAGATAAGGATAGCCATCATTTTCAGTTGCGTCTATTAACCAAATGATTGTAAAATCCCATCCAGCATTCGTAAATGTAGATTTTGTTTTCATTTCAGCAGTAGTTTTACCTTCTATTTTACCAGCACCTTCTCCTGTGGACGTTGCTTGACCAGAGGTTTCGATATCCCAAAAGTTATTGGAAAAAGTACCATTAGAATTATCATCTCTACCCAAAAAACCACCTATATATATGGTTTGGTTACCTGTAGCTTCTACCAAACCAGTCGCATAACAATTACTAATACGACCTTCACCATTCTTCCCAATCAAACCACCAGAAGAAGAAGAAGAAGAAGCAGAAGAAGAAGCGGAATTGCCAGTCGCATAACAATTAATAATATCACCAGAGTTATACCCAATCAAACCGCCAGAATAAAGAAAAGAATCATCAGCAGAAGAAGAACTACTATTACCTGTCGCATAACAATTAATAATACTACCATAGTAATTAGCCCCAATTAAACCGCCAGAAAAAGAAGAAGAAGAGTTTCTAAATCTATTTTTCCAAATTCCTAAGTTTTTGACTTCAGCAGTATCATTATTTTTATATCCTGTACATCCAAAAAATCCAACAGATTCAAAGTTCATTCTGTTTATATATAAATCTGATATTGTATGATCATGACCGTCAAATTTACCAGTATATTGAATAGAATCATTTCCTATAGGACTCCAACCCATAGCAGAATCAGGAGTAGAAGCATCATTATCATGGTCACCTACATTCCAATTCTTTGTATCGGAAGCATCAATATCATCATCTAATTCAAAGTTCCATGTCCAAGAAGAATCATTTTCAGAAATCCATCGTAAGTGGGCAAGAGTTGAGATATTGTAATAACCGTCGCCGTCTGTATCGGTAGGTGCATCAATAATATTTCCCGTATAGTTATTTTTAAATATAGGATAACCAGAATTAAAATTCGTATGTATAGCCCAAATATTTGTAAAATCCCAATTTAAAAAGGTGGCTTGAATTTTCATTTCAGCAGTAGTTTTACCTTCGATTTCACCAGGACCTTCGCCAGCGGACGTTGCTTGACCAGAGGTTTGTTTATCCCAAAAGTTATTGGAAAAAGTACCAATGTAATCTTTACCTAAAAAACCACCTAAATATACGGTTTTATTACCTGTAGATTCTACCAACCCCATCGAATAACAATCACTGGCACTACCTTTAAAATTATTCCCAATCAATCCACCAGAATAAGAAACAGCAGAATTATTAGCAATAGCAGAAGAAGAAACGTTGCCCATCGAATAACAATTACTGATACTAGCTCCAGCATTCTCCCCAATCAAACCGCCAGACCTAGCAAAAGAATCAAAAGAAGAAGTAGCAGTAGCAGAAGAATTACCCGTCGCATAACAATTACTGGTACTAGCTCCAGCATTCTTCCCAATCAAACCGCCAGAATAAGAATTAGAATTAGCAGCAGTAGCAGAAGAATTACCCGTCGCATAACAATTATTGATACTACTCCAAGAATTCTCCCCAATCAAACCGCCAGAATAAGAACTAGCATGAGAAGAAGTAGAAGAAGAAATATTGCCCGTAGCATAACAATTACTGATTATAGCTTCATAAGTCTTTCCAATCAAACCGCCAGAAGAAGCATTAGAATTAGAAGCAGCAGAAGCAGAAGCAGAAGAAACGCTACCCGTCACATAACAATTACTAATAACACATTTATAATTTATTCCAATCAAACCGCCAGAAAAAGAAGTACTAGCACTAGAAGAGTTTCTAAATCTATTTCTCAAAATTCCTAAGTTTTTGATTTCAAGAGTATCATTCTTGCTAGATGCTGTATATCCAAAAAAACCAATATTTTTACGATCTGCTCTGTTTATATATAAATTGGATATGGTATAATTATGACCATCGAAATTACCTTTATATGACTTTATATTAGTTCCTATAGGACTCCAACCCATAGCAGAATCAGGAGTATTTGGATCATTATCATGGTCGCCTACATTCCAATTTCGGGTATCAGAAGCGTCAATATCATTATCTAATTCAAAGTTCCAAGACCAAGATGATTTGTTTTCTGAAACCCAACGGAGATGGTCGAGTGTAGAAATGTTGTAGTAGCCGTCGCCGTCTGTATCGGTCGGCTGTGTTTGCCCGTAAATAAACGGAGCAATGAATAGGACAATTAATAAGGTAGCTAATTTCTTCATTGATTCACCTGTTTTTAGGTTAATGGATAGTAATTTATTTTCTTATTTCAACCTCGAGACAATGAAATTGTACAAACTTCACCGCACGACAAGTACTAAAATAATATATTTTAACGAAAAAACAATGAAATAACAAAAAAAAATAATTTGTCCATGCTAAAAATACTATAGAAGAACTTCTAACTCTTTATAAAGATGGGGTGTATCTCTTTCTGACCATCTTCAATCTGGAATATTATATAGTACATACCAACCGCACAAGGCGAATTATCAAATTCACGGATTCCGTCCCAAGTATCGGTGTACATGATATTAGCACGTCTATATTTTTCTTTTACGGGGTGGGCTACCATTCGGTTGTTTTGGTCGAAAATCATAATATCTACTTTTGTATTCTTAGGAACTTGATAAACTATTTGTGCTTTCTGTCTGTACGGCTCAAATGGATTTGGAGCAACGATATTGATATATTGCGGCAACCATGGAGCCATAATAGTATCAGTCCTTACGCACGAATTTTTACAACAGAATCTAGTTAGAACTTCGATTGGCCCCGTCTTGGGCACTAACCATTTGTATTTATTTTCGGTAATATCTATTTCTTTACCCCCTATAAATGTTTCACCTTCATCAATGGAATAACTGAATGTAACAGTATCGCACGGCATATCAATATCCATATAGTCCCAGGTGAAAATTATACTCGGGTCTGCGTATTCAGATTTTTCCCAAACAATCGGTAAATGATACGGTTTAACCTGCATTTTGAAATAGCCGAGTGTATCGTGAAAAACGGAACTGTGAAGTATATATCTGAAATCCAAAACATGATCTAATGTATCCTTACCCTTACAATTAAAGAAAGTAACGCAAGGTAAATCAATCGTATGATAAAAGCTATAATCATCTTGTATATCGGCCACGAAAGTATCCCAACTAACCCACGTACTATCAATATCCATATACTGGATAGTCAATGAGTCGTTACAAGATGTTTGTCCTATAAAAGTATATGGTTTTCCCAACTCTTCTACCGTTTCCCAAGTTGTTAAAGGCCATACGGAAGGATGCATAAATCTTACATACCCGGATGTATCAACTTGACTAAGAGGCTTTGATACACTCTGAACTATCACACGTCCTGTCAGACCAATTAAATTTTCTTCAATATGATGATTATAAAATTCTAAGGAACCATGATTAGGATAATCCTCAATTAGTGTAATCATTTCGGAAGGAACAGGTACACCATTCTCATACGGGAGTAGGAATATATCAACAAAATCCTGCCCCGGAATTGCATTTTCCCACTCTACGTATAAAGAATCTCCAAGACATAATGTTTCTAAATCCGAACTAGGCTCTGTTACTCTCAACGTATATGGAATAATATTTCCAAATACGTATGTGCTATCATGTGTAGTAACAATTATATCATTTTTGTTATCACCGTCAATATCTGCTACAGATAGATAAGATATTGTTTGATAAGGAAATTCTTTTACAAGCACAGTATCAAACGGGCTTCCACCACGGAATAAATCAGAGCTATAATTACGCATAGTCAGTACCATTACTCGTGACCCGTCCACCAAAATTATTTCGTCTTTTCCATTATCTTTACCATCAATGTCATTAACGGCTGCAACCCAACCGTTAATTTTATGGGTACATATCGTATCTAAATAAAAAAGTTTTTTTCCAGAACCATCAGGTTTTTCTAATCGTTCCCCAGAATTATATTTTAAAATGGAGAGAGTATTACCCGCTACATCATGGTCTTTGGTAGATTGTGTAACAACAATTTCTTTCCCAGAATTATTTGGATAATAATCAAAACTATTTGATGCTTTACCGTCTATATCACCTACAGCTACCGACCAGCCATGATTTGCAGTTCCCTGAAAAGGCTGAGAATCAGCATTTGATTGAGTCGCTAAAGGAAAACCGTCATTATCAAATAGATAAATCTTAGGAGTTCCGACTGAACCATTCCGTCCGCTGTACTCCTCTGTTACTAAAACAAACCCTGAATCGGCAATATTTGCATCAATAATATCAACGAAATATGAATGAATATACGGAATACCTGTTGCATCAACATAAGCAGACATATCAATATCGCCTAAACTATACATACTTTCAGGTTCACCACTCACATACGTGATAGCACTTGAATACGGAATATGAGCGTATGTATCGGTATTTATGCCACTTTCGATATTAACAGCTCCAAGTTCAGGAGTTGGCTTATTTGGTAGTAAAACATTCAGTTCTCCGTTAGAAGCATTTTTGAAAGAGCAATCCCCCTGCGTAACATCTCCGGCGTAAAAAATACGTTTATCATGGTCATCACCAATATCTCTAAATGGATAAACATCATAACCTTTAGTTGCAGGGAAATAAGCCATACCTCTAAAATAGGGTTGTGGATCAGTCTGTGAATTATAATATGATTCAACAGTAGGATGAGACATATTGACAGTAGCAAAAAATGTTAGTTCATCATTAATTACCTGCCCTCCCACAGGAGTTACCTTGGCGTATGTATTTGGTCCAAATTCACTTATATCAACAGCTAATCTGCTCATCAATCTTACAGAATCTAATTCATCATCATAACCAACTATAAAACCTGTAACAATACTATCTTGAGCAGCAGTTTGATATTCCAATGAACTTATACCAACGACAACTTTTCCACTTGTCTTTTTGGTCATATCAGTTTGTTGAGGATTAATAAGACAGGTTACTTCATCTAACCATTTGAAATTATCATAAAGAGACCTTTTCGCTCTGACATTTGCAAAACCATCTATAATAAAAAGCGTATCGCCAACGAAAGCAACAATTTCATTTGGATAATATGCGGTATCACTGACAACTTGTTTATTATCAACCAAATTACCAATCAAAGGTGAAACATCACCTGAAATAAGAGGCGTGGACCATTTAACTTCAAACTTATCCAAGCTTTGTTGTTTAGATTTTACAGGCTGGTACTTCGTACCGCTCGCATTTCCGCCTTTATACCTCCAGTTCGATGTACTCTGTCCCAAAGTATTAAAGGGATTAACCAATATAATCACTGCCGTGATAACAAATATATAACTTAAAAACCGCTTCATATCAACATCACTATCATTAGACATAGCATAAACGCTGTTTAACAAGCATAAATCTTGCCAAACCCATCTAAAATAAGCTATCTAAAGTTTTTTGAAACTCCCAATGGTATAACATTAATCTTGGGATAAAACTATTTTAAGTACGAGTATATATCCCTAATCCGAGAATGTATTTCAACATTATGAACACGAATAATTTCAATATTTTTTTCTAACAGAATGGTGTGAATTAAAGCTGTTTCAAAATCTCTTTCAACAGCATTATCAATCTCAAATGTTTTGCCAATGAATGATTTTCGAGAAATACCTAATAATAATGGCACGCCTAGTTTTTCAAAGTCATCATGTCTTTTTAGCAGTTCCCAATTATGATTAACTGTTTTCCCAAAGCCTATCCCAACATCTGCGTATATTTTTTTTACTCCCCTGCTTTGTGCAAACTCAATCTGCTTTTTCAGAAACCCGAAGACATCTTCTACCACATCGTTATATTGGGGAGCATTTTGCATTGTACGTGGTGTACCTTTTATATGCATCAAGACTAATGACTTGTCATTTTCAGCAGCTAAGTCCGCAAGTGTAGGCTCAAAAGTCAACCCGCTAATGTCGTTAATCATATCTGCTCCAGCTTCTATCGCAGCTTTGGCCACAGCATATTTAGTTGTATCTATTGAAATTTCAATTTCTTGATTTTCCTTTCTGATTCCTTCGATTACTTTTGCGGTTCTTTCGATTTCTTCTTCTATGGATACTTCGGAAGCTCCCGGACGAGTTGACTCTCCCCCAACATCAATAATATCTGCACCCTGATTTATCATTTTCAATCCGTATTCAATAGCAGAATTTAGCGAATTATGAGTTCCGCCATCTGAAAAAGAATCGGGCGTAACATTGAGAATACCCATTAATTTTGGAAATTTTTGTTTCATAATATTTACCCAATTATAGAGTTTTTAAACAAGATGGTCTCCACCTCAAAGGCAGAGACCATATTAAAACTTAAAATAAGAAAACCTTACAGTTTAGAAGCCACAAAATCCCAATTTACGATTTCAAAGAATTTTTCTATAAATGTAGGTCGAGCATTCCTATAATCCACGTAATAAGCGTGTTCCCAAACATCTATTGTGAATAATGGTTTGTAACCATGACGTAATGGGGTATCTGCGTTAGTAAATTGTTTGATTTCCAATTTACCTTCTTCATTTTTCACCAACCATGCCCAACCTGAACCGAACAAAGTTGCAGCTTTAGAAGAAAACTCTTTCTTAAATTCTGCAAAAGAACCGAAAGCTTCATTGATAGCATCAGACAAAGCACCAGTAGGTTCGCCTGAACCTCCGGGTTTAATTTCGCTAAAAAAGAACTCATGATTGAAAATCTGGGCAACGTTATTATATAGTCCTCCTTCTGAATTCATAATTACTTCTTCAAGCGGTTTATTTTCGAATTCGGTACCTGCAGAAAGATTGTTAGCATTTGTAACATAAGCGTTCAAGTGTTTACCATGGTGGTAATCAAATGTTTCGGCAGACATTATTTGTCCAAATTCATTTTTTCCGTATGGAAGTTCCATTAGTTTGAATGACATATCTCACTCCTTAGTGATAATTAGTTAATACCTATTATTTTATTTTCTATTATTTTAGTGGCAACCACATCCACCACAACCTTGGTGATACGGATTATGGAATACAAATCCTTTTCTGTCAATATCTTCAATATAGTCTATTGTTATCCCTTGAAGTAAAAATAGACTCTTCCTATCAATTACGATAGAAGAATCACCAATCGAAAATGATTTATCAAGACTTTCATCTGCAGGCGTATTATCAAAACCCAAAACATGTTGCATCCCCGAACAACCGCCACTTTGAGTACCAATTCTCAGATAATATTCTTCAGGAACATTTTGTTCGACAACGATATTTTTGATTTGATTGATTGCATGACTTGTAATGTAAACAGTATCCTCAGTTCTAGCACCTTCGATTCCCGTTTCTAAAGGATATTTGATTTTTGCATTATCTTGTTCCATTCTTACTATTACCTATACTAAGATTTAAAAAATGAGTACCGAATAAACACATTCCGTACTTTTGTATTGATATTTATTAAAAAAAACTATTAATTAACCAATACTAAAAATGGAAACGCAAACAAATAATATTTATTGTACAAGCTATAAAAAATATTTTTTGGGATAGAACGCTTTTTCAAAAAACAGACCATTTGGCGGAGATAATGTCGAGGAATAAATACGCTCCTTTGACTCTAACGTTTCTTTCAAGTTCTCAAGACTTCTCTTACCTCTCGCACAGTCTAACATAGCTCCGACAAGCGAACGCACCATTCCGTATAAAAAATGATCAGCTTTTATTTCAAGCCTAAATATTCCATCTTCCAATTTTTCCCAAAAACACTTTTCTACATTGCAAATCATATTCTTTACATCAGGATTGATCTTGGCAAATGAGCTAAAATCATGCTCTCCTATAAATATCTCAGCTGACTTTTGTAGTATAGAAAAATCTATTGAAAAAGTATAAAGTGTGGAAAACCTCTGCATAAATACATCTGGTTTGGTATGTAGGAAATATGAATACTGCCTCGCCAAAGCTGAGAAACGAGAATGAAAATAATCGTCCTCAATAATCCGTACATCTTTAATCAAAATATCATTAGGAAGTTTCTTATTCAGGACCAAAGAAATTTTTTCGATAGGAAGTTTCAAATTGTTTGTCATAGAAACATGAGCAATCATATTCCTAGCATGCACTCCGGAATCAGTTCTACCAGCAGCTGTTGGGAGTTCACTAATCCCAAACTCACGAAGAACCTTTTGTATTTCTCCCTGAACAGTTATCGAATTTGGCTGAACCTGCCAACCTGCGTAATCGGTACCGTCATATTGTATCGAAAAAACTAATTTCATCTTTGTTATTATTCTATATGTTAAATCATAGTCTCATTATAAATCATAATAATACAAAATTAATATTATCATATTTCTAAAACCAACATAGTATCAACGGTAAAAGTAGTCTTTAAGAAACTCTGTAATTCTTTTATAGTAATCTGCTTAGTTTTTTTAGGAGTTTTTTCCTTGAATTTCAGAATTGCTGATTGTATATTGTAATTATAATAATCTTTCGTTGAATCACTTTGAGAATAGTCAGTCACTTTTCCAAAATATATTTTTTCAATCTCAGGATGGTATGTTTTTATAACATTTCTTACTTTGGCAATATCCTCTTTTTGGAAATGAATATCGTCTATACATTGAACTAAACTGTCAATCTGCATATCTTTCACGTCGATAACTTCCTTAGTAGCTGATACCTGTTTCAACACATTTTTTGAAACTACATCCATTACTTCATCGCGGAAATTTGAACGTTCTTCTTCAGATAAATTCATCTGTACAAACTGTAAACTAACCTCTGGCAGAACATTTGCATGAAAAAGGGAATCATATCTATCTATCTCACTTGCTAACATCTGCTCCCCTATGACAAAATATTTAACCATTGCAGTTGAATCTGTTTCGTAATACTCAGAATCAATTATATCATACCTTTCAGTACTAATTTCTTCGGCAAACATTTGAATTGCTTTATCACGTCTAGATTCTTTAATTACATCTAAAAAGATATATAAACTTGGAGCAATTATTAAAACCGCTACAATACCTATGGTCCATTGAATTTTTTTCTTAGATGCAACATTAACATACTTTTTGAATGGAAAACGTAAAAAACGAACCATTAAATAAGTGGAAAGAGCAATAAATACAGAGTTAATAAAAAACAGATAGCCTGCTCCCAAAAATACTTGCCACTCTCCTTTTGCTAACCCAAAACCAACCGTACAAAGAGGAGGCATCAAAGCTGTAGCAATAGCCACACCGGGAATAGCATTGGATATTTCCTTCCGGGAATTTGCAACAACACCGGCAACCCCGCCAAAGATTGCTACAAAGACATCAAGAAGAGTCGGTTTCGTTCTTGCCATAAGTTCGGCAGTCAGTTCGCCTATAGGGGTAATTGTAAAATATAATGTACTCATCAAAAGAGTAATTAAAATAGCCAACGCAAAATTACGAATAGACTGCACCAAGAGCTTGGAATCAGCAATTCCATAACCAAGCCCAATCCCCAAAATAGGAGACATCAAGGGTGAAATAAGCATGGCTCCGATAATAACTGCACTCGAATTAACATCTAAACCAATTGAAGCAAGCATAGCCGAACAAATCAAAATCCAACTGTTCGCACCACGAATCCTTATACCGGAAGTAACCCGTTCAATAGTACCTACGGAATCTGTACCTTCATGCAAATCGAATGCAGACTTCGCATTTCGCATTACGAAATCTTTTACTTTTTTGAATATACTTTCTTTTTGTTCACTCATATCTTTCATTTGTCTCTCCTTATGGATGTACTATTTCGAATCGTGCTTGAATCTTTGCGGTTAATTTAATTTTTGAATTTTCTAATTTTTTTCACAAATTATCCTTATTCTTCTTAAAATATTTTTCAACTTCGATAGATTCAGCATCTTGTAATTGTTTGTTCATAATTTCAACTAATTTTTTGATACTTCGAGTAATTTTGATAATTTCTTCCTTGAAATATTCTTTTGCATTCTCTCGAAAAGTAACTTCCTTGTCAAATGCCAATGCTTTATGTGTTAGAACTCGTAGTTCATTATTTACCTGATTAGTTAATAATTCGTAACCGTATTTTAAAGAATACAAAATTTTATAGAGTTTTATTCTTTCTCGAACTGAGCGAATAATTAATATAATCAAAAAAACAAATAGAATACCTACTATGATTAAAAGTACATGATATATGGAAATCAACCTGTCGTAATGTGCCATTTCTTCATCAATTGTTAATACTTTCTTCATTAATAAATCTGAGTATGGATCCAAATCTTTATTTTTTAATTGTTGGGACATAAGTTCATCGGACAAGAAATCAATCACCTTATATGCCATTTCTATATCCTTCTCTTTCTTAATTTTATAAAGTATTTTATTAATATATGATAATGCGTATTCTCTATCAGTAAACTTCAGTTCGTCTAAAATTTCCGAATATACTATCCTTACCTTTTCACTGGAATCTAATACAGATAGAGCTTTCGCATAATTTATTTTGCACTCTATTAGGTTGACCGGATTGTTTGTCAGCAATCCTTGACTATGATATATATTAATTGCTTCGTCAAACTTTGCAGCAGCTATTAAGTACTTTGCATATCTATCATAGTATGTATATTTAGTAGATATGTCTGAAATATTTTTCTTATTTTCCCTTGTGATTTCAATTGCCTCTGCAATTTTCCCTTGATTATAATAGTTTTCAGCTAATTGGTACATCAGGGAGTACATTATCGTACTACTGCTTCCTATTTTCTTTACTAAATCGTATGCCTGAGACAAGACTAAAGCCTCTTTCTCAAAGTCCTCCCTATTACGACATGAATATGAATAATAGATTAACGCACGAACATAGTTTTCATCTTTCGGTATAATTTTATAAATGCTATCAATAGTGTTTTTGATTTCCTCAACCTTATCAAAGTTATCAAGCTTATAATTAACAACAATCATTATATTATAGAAAGGTACATACTCAGTCAAATCATTGCTTTCTTTCTTATTGTACTCAAATGCTAACATATTGTATTCAAGAGCTTTATTGAGATATCCATGTTTCATAAAAAATGATGTAAAATGTCGATTTATCGCACTCATACCACGCATATTATTCTCGTCAGAAAAGATATTTCTTGCCTGTACGAAATAATAAAAACTACTGTCATATTGGTTCTGGTTGTAGTAAGTCCAACCTTTAGCTTCATATAGCCAGGCTAATTCTTCTCTATTGTCTATTATCTCAATATGTGAGTTAACATATTTTAAGGCAGAATCAGGGGAAAGTTTTGTACTGTATCTCACTTTGTTATAAATGGAATCAATATTTGTTTTAGTTGAAAATGGTGGATATGATATTTGTGCAAATGAAATACTTAAAGACGCAAACATCAATATGAAAACAATAATTGATTTGAGGTTAATATTTTGCGGTAAAAAATAATCGTCTAAAAGTTCCTTAATTTGTGTCAGAACTCTATTAACAGGTCGGCTATTTTTCAAATTATTACTATCCGATTGTTCAATATTTTCCATAAAGTATTCAAGTTTATCCAAATTCGGGTTATCTTTGTTGTATAGAAAAAAATAGAAGTTGATCTGAAATAGAACCTCTTCAACGTGGAAATCAATAGAATCACTACCAGAAAAGAATTCATTAAATTTACTTTTATCGTATTCAATATTATTATTATCTAAGTACCTGAAAAATCCTGATACAGAACCATATCTATCGAACACCCCCTTAACAATGTCAATATGTGATAGATTTCTTGATAAATCAGCATCTTGAAGAGCATTAATGTGTAGTAGAAATGTATCCTTGGCAACCTCTCCATATCTATCATGGGAAAACACACTCCCTTCGCCAAGCAGAAGCCAATTAACCGACACTCCTAATTTACAGAATAGACTGATATTATCCAAGGAGGGTAGGCTCTGCCCTTTGGTATAACGAATAAAACTGTAATAGTCTATCCCTATATGCTCGGCAAGTTTCTTTTTTGAAATTTCAGGGTAAACTATTTCAATAAACAGATTAATTCTTTCTGCGATAATATTATCCATACTTTATATAGTCTTAGTCAATTTTCAATACAAGCACAAAGCTTATATCATTTTTCAAAAATACACTTTTCAAAAATACAAAAAAAAAACAACTCTCTAAAATAAAAAATAAATCTTAATTTTATATTCTCTATGAAATCCTAATAACGTATGAATAGTTTATGAATAAATCGTTAAAGAATCGTTAAGTGTAACTCTTCGTCTAAAAATTTTCTAAAAATCAAACTTTATTAAAGTATGGCTACTTATCCACATAAACAATTAATTCCATGATTAATTAGTATTTTTGTATTTTGCTAAGTTTATAATAGTTTGAAATTACTATGAATAAGCGAATAAATATATTTATGGCTGTATCTGTATTCTTTCTGTTGATTTCTTTTCTTCCAATTCAAACTGAGAAGAGAGACATTAGTATTAAAAAAAATGATACCACATCAAAGAAAGAAACCTACCTTCCTCCTAAAATCAAGAAACAGCCCGATGCGATTTACCACCCACTGAACTCTCCTGTTGAAGAGGAAAAGATAAAGATAAAAGAATATAAAAAAATAGAACTAAAAGAAGAAGATATTAATGTTGATTCTCTTCCGGTAATTAAGCCCCAGGAAATAAAATCAAACGAAGAACTAAAAGATTTACCTAAGGATATTCCTGATAATCTAATCGACTATGGAACATCATTTTTTATAAATGGAGAGGATAGCCTACGTTGTCTTAATAATCTTTGCAGGGAGATTGACAGACTATTAAACCAAATTAGTAACACCCGTCTTTCGTGTGCTATATACTCAATTGATCAAGATAAATACATTTATACAAAGAATTTAGACCAACCGCTTACTCCAGCATCAAATACAAAACTGGTAACATCTTTCTGTGCTTTTGATAGATTTGGAGCAGACTATCTCGTGAAAACCAATATCTATATAGATGATAAAAATATCAAAGACAGAGTCGTAAACGGAAATGTAATTATCGAAGGTACAGGCGATGCTCTACTGTCAATCCGAGATATTGAGTTCATAGCCGACCAAATAAAAGCACTTGGTATAGACAGTATTACAGGCAACATATACGCTGACGGCACATATTTCGATTCAATTCCTAACCGTATGATATACGCAGGCGATAGAGATGAAGTTGAAAAAATTCCACCTATAGTAGCTCTTGGAGTAGAGAAAAATACAGCAACAATATTACTTACTTCCGGGCAGAAAGCCGGTATTCCTGTAAATGTACACATTATCCCTAATTCGGAATCATTTTTGGTTACTAATTCTGCAAAAGTAAAAAGAGGAAAAAAAAGAAGCCGAGTGGTATCAAAATGGAATGCAAAAAAAAGTATTCAGCAGTTTTCTGTCACTGGTTCAATAAGCACAAATAAAACATATAATTACAGACACTATATAATGGAAAATGACATAGCTGTTGCTGGAGCATTAAAGGATAGAATGATAAGCGGAGGAATATCTGTTGGCGGTAAAATAGACCGCATCCAAAATAAAATTGACGGAAAAGAAAACTTATATCTATTATGCCAATATGGGCGTGATATAAAACATTTTATGAATCCAATTAACGGACACAGCAACAACTTCTTAGCGGAAACTGTTTTTAAAATGTTAGGGGCTTCAGCCAAATACTCTGATACAACTGCGATTAGCTCAAGACTACTTGAGAAAGAAATCCTAACAAGCTACGGAATACCAATCGAAGGAATGCAGCTAAATGATGGTTCAGGGCTATCACGAAGAAATCTCATAACAACTCATACATTGACCGAACTACTCATAAGTGCCTATTATTCAGATTTTTATGATGATTTTTACAACTCACTTGCAATCGGTGGTGTAGGTGATGGAACTCTAAGAAAACGTATGAAAATGACTGCTGCACAAGGTAATCTCCGAGCAAAAACAGGAACACTCAAAAATGTAAGTGCTTTATCGGGATACGTAACTTCTATTGACGGCGAACGTTTTGTTTTCTCAATACTCTCAAATGGTTGGGCTATAGGTACATACAAAAACACTGAAGACGCTATCGGGGTTCTATTGGCTTCGTTCTTCTACTATAATCACGAGGACTAAATGTGGAGAAAAAGGAATTTTGATGTCAATATTATACGAATGCCTAATCGCAAGCATATAAGGTTTGAGGTTGCCAAGGAAAATGAAATCAACGTTAAAGTCCCTGTTTGGCTGAATAATGCGGATATTGAGAGAATATTAAGAGATGAAGAAAAAAACATTATCAAGCTAATCGAATCCGCAAAAAACGATTTAGTAAAAGAAAAGCAATTTGTTACAGGGGAAAAATTTCTATATCTTGGCGAAACTAAGGAATTAGAAATCGTTTCATCTGATGAATTTGCTTTTAAATATGATAAACATAAGTTTTTTTTGGATAAAGAATATACTAAATACGGATTATCATATTTTGAAGATTTTTATAAACGCCAAGCGAAAAGAATGATTATTCCAAGAGTTTATGAAATTGCAAAACAATATAAATTTAATGTTAATAATGTGAAAATTTCTTCTGCTCGTACTCGCTGGGGGTCATGTAGTGGAAAACGAAATATAAATATTGCGTGGCGATTAATCCAAGCTCCGCCACGAGTTATAGACAGTGTAATAGCACATGAATTGGTACATTTAATTCATATGAATCACTCCAAAGATTTCTATGCAATCCTCAGAAAGATTATACCTGACCTTGACAAATGCGACCAATGGCTCAAGGACAATCAAAAATATATGTCTTGGGTATAAAAAATTTTGCATCTTTTTTAAACTTTGACAGTCTTGTTATTGAATACTATTTATTTATTTTAGGAGAATATATGAGAATACAGGTATTAGAAACCAGTTGTTGCGGTTCAGGCTTCCTACACCAAGCTGTTATCAAAATCGCAGAAGAATTAAAAATTAACGCTGAAATCGAAGCAGTAGGCGATTTAATGGAGATAATGAAATTTGATATAATAATGCCACCAGCTCTCGTGATTGACGGCAAAGTAAAACTGCAAGGACACTCCATCAGCGAAAGAGAGATTAAGAATGTTTTACAAGAAGCAGTAGAGTGAAAATTCTTATACTATGTACAGGAAATAGCTGTCGAAGCCAAATGGCACACGGTTTTCTGAAATCATTCGATAAACGGTTGGAGGTATTTTCAGGAGGAACTGAAGCATCGGGAAAAGTTAATCCCAAAGCAATCGAAGTAATGGATGAAATTGGAATTGACATATCAAATCATACTTCTGATTCCGTAAGTAAATATTTAAAAGAAAAATTGGATTACGTTATTACTGTTTGTAAAGGTGCAAATGAAAATTGCCCGGTATTCACTGGCGAAGTAGAAAACCGACTGCATATCGGATTCGACGATCCTTCAGAAGCAGAAGGAACAGAAGAATTTATAAACAGTGAATATCGTAGAGTACGCAATGAAATAAAAGAGAAATTTTTCAAGTTATATTCTACTGAAATCAATCCGTTATAATCCTGTGACGATTGTTTTTGGAGTATATCATGAAAACAGCTTATATAGAATACAAAGATGTGCGACACATTCAAGGTATCGCACATTTCCTTTGTCCCAAATAAATCTCTATTACTTCTTCACAAATTTATAAATATTACCATCAATATAGAGTAAATAAGCCCCACATTCTAAATTAGAAATGTCAATTTTCTGACTGGTAGTACCACCTAAAACGATAGCACCACTCATATCATAGATATAAAAATTATCAGCTTCGGTGAGAACTTGCGATAAATAAATTACGTCTGATGAAGGATTGGGATATACATATAAACGTTTTGCATTTTGTATTTCCTCAAGTATTCGGGCTTCAGCGATGCTTTCATAATATTTTTCTTTCACAGTATAATTTTTGCCAATCAAAGAGAATTTTGTAGCCATGGCAGAACTTTCTTCTGCTGATATTTCTTCTGTTCCTTTAATTCCTGTAATATCTTCAACGGTTCCGTCAGCTTCACCGCCCTTAGCAGGCATAGCAAAGGTTATTGCTACTGTGAAATGAGCCTTATCTCCGGGAGCCATATTGAATGGGCCTGCTGATAACATCACTCTGTAATCTCCCTGATTTGTGGAGTTTTCAATTAATCCTTTGCTCATTAAGTCATATCTATCTTTGCCATAACGTTTGTTATCAGATATTTTCCAAATCGGGAAAGATTTTGATCCTAACTGCTCTTCCGGAAGGAAAATAACTTTATCATTTCTTACGAATCCATTATCATCTACTGCTGGTGTTTCAAGTAGTGAAAGTCCCATATAACCTAATCCATAACCGGAATCTCCATTTGTTGCAGCTGACCAAACATACCCCATATTCAGAGTAGAATCCTCACTATAAAACCTTGCATAATCATTTTCTGCTTGTTTGACTGTTAGCTTAGGAAGAGTATCATTATAATGTCCAATATCAGCATCAGACACATGAGCAACATAGCAATGATATATTGTATCTTCTGATTTATTTTCAATGATATAGCTAACGACAATAACATCTTTCATATTTCCGGTTTCCCAAGAATATACACGTTGTTCCACTTCTGTTCTCAATGGATAACCTCTGCGATAATATTTTTCTCTTATACTATCATCTTCAATCATAGAATAGTATGTATCTTTCATAACAGAGTTAAAATCTTCATCTGATATAAACATAGGGCCTTTAGGATAAAAATCTATGTTTCTCTGATTAACATCCACTACATAATCATGGGGCGGAGTAGAAAAATAATATCTATCACTTGTTGGATTTATCCAAAGTGGCCAGTTCGGACCAGATATTGTATCATTTGGAATACCTGTATATAAATCATAATCAGAAGATCTGTACACTCGATATTTATCTTTTTTTCCATAAGCCAATGTATCACCATCTTCTAAGACACCAGGAATATAGTAAGATAAGCCCATATTGGGGGTGTAGCTAACATTCACTATTTTTTCATATCTGTTACTATCTGCTAACCATTTTTGAGCTCCGAACCAAAGTCCCGAACCAAAGATATACTGATTATTAGAACCTTTTGGCCAAATGAATTGCCCACATAAAACTTGCTTCCGATCATCATATCCATAATCGAACAATCGAAGGGCCAGCGAACCATCATTACCCATCCATAAAGAAACATTACTTTTCGTAGTATAACTATACGATTTATACTCTTCTATTTTCTTCCTAATATTTTCCCAATTCTGTAACTTTGGGGTTTTCTCTAGCTTTGTTTTTCCTGGTAGAGCTAACAGTGTAACTGTAGCTAATAATATAACAGTTGATAAAAGTACCTTTTTCATAATTTCACCTATGATTAGTTAATAATTTAAATTTATAGTATTTATTTAAAAGTTAAATTTTACACCATAATTTAATCCTATCTTAGATGCTAAAAACCAATCGCTCTGCGAGTTATAAGCAAATAAAGAATAGTCTATACCTATCCTTATAGTCAGTCTTGACAGTGAGTAAATATCCATTCCAAATTCAGGACGTACTATAACCCCTGTTGGATTTCCACCTATACCCAACTCAGAAAATACAGCATACTTTTGATGGTCAATCATTTTATACCGTGCATTGATGGTCAGAGTTGAAAAATTATCCTGTGTGAAACTATTTAAGTTTTCCGAACTGGAATCATAAAATTTACCATAAAAAGTTTCATATCTATATTCAACACCACCTGACCATTTCTTATTGAAATTTTTCAAAATAGCGAGATTGAGATTACCAATTATACTTACGTTAATTGCATCGTTAGAATAAAGATTGAAATAATCGCTACCAGAAAACTCAACATCTATATCCGGTTTAAAAAAGTTAGCAAACAATGGAGAATACGAGATACTTTCTATATTCTCAACCCTATTCAAATTTTCTATATTTAATTTTACTTGTGAATCAAAGGGGGTATCAATATAATTAATTGCTGAAGCGAACTCAATCAGTTCATGATTATTAGATTGAATCTTACTTTTTTCAATAGAATTATTTTCTGATATATTTTTATCCTCTTTAGATTTATCTATATATACAATACGGGAAATAGTATCAACATTTGAATTTATATTTTCAGAATTATTTTTTTGTTCTACTACACCCGCTTGTTTTGAAATTTTGGTAGTATTATTATCATTATTTTGTAAGTAAAATTCTTTAGAACTTACTTTTGCTTCAATATCAATATCTTCGTTTCTAAACATATACCAAGCAATAACAAATGTAAGCAATGATACAATAGCGGACATAATGCAATTCCTGAAGAAAGTTTTTTTATAGAAGGGTAAAGCTACAACAGGTTCCATTTCAACTCCAAGACTTGCAAAGACACTAGCGGTTAACTCATCACTTGGTAATACAATGGCTGAACGATATTTCACTGAAGAAGAAATCGTTTGAAAGGATTTATATTCACTTCTAAAAGATTTATCGGAAGCTAACTTTTGAAAAAACTCATTTTCCTGCTGAGGATTCATGTTTCCGTCTTCGTATTCGATATATAAGTCAGTATTATTCATTTTCTTTCACTTCTACTACATATGGCTTCAAAATTTTCATTAGTTTGTTCATTGCTCGTTTACATCTCATTTTTATTGTCGCTTCGTTTTCGTTTAGTATTTCGCCTATTTCTTTGTATGTCATATTGTTGTACCACCTGAGAAAAAAACTTTCTCTCTGTTTTTCATCTAATTTTTTCAGAGCAATTCCAATGATTTTTATTAAATCTTTATCGGAAAACTGTTTTTCTAAGTTCAACTCATCTGCGATTTCCCAATATTCAATTTCGTCTAATCGAACTACGTCATTTTTTTTACGAGAACGGTATTGATTGATAAATATATTCCTTGCTATTGTAAATAGATATGCCTGAATAGCGGACAACTCTAAACCCTTTAATGCAATGTTATAGAATTGCGTCCAAGTCTCTTGGAATACATCATCTATTTCCTTAGAATCATAAGACTTAATTTTACAATAGGTATATAGTTTGGCCGAGTATTTAGAGTATATTTCTCTAAAAGCTCCGTCGCTAATTTTTTTCTTGCTGTCTTGCAATAGCAACAATAAATCTCTATCACTATATACAGAATAGTCTATCATCAATCCCCAAAAAATCTCTCTACACAAATATAGACATATTTTTTAGGAAAAGGTAACAGATTTATGAAAATAATTTTGAATTTCTTATGAAATGTGCGAAAAGACTTGAATAAGCACGTCTTTACAGGTAAGATAAATAATTTTTTTTCTTTACACCAGTTGAGAAGCGTATAAATATTTTAAAAGTATCTTTCTATAGAATTATTACCAAGCCCTTTTCTCCCGTCAATGCCATTTACACATAGCCTGTAAAGACCTTCATAAAAATCAGAATCCACATCTTCCAATGTAAAATGTACCTTTGCTTTCTTTTCGTAGGATATGATAATATTCTTCAAGGTGATATATTTCTTTATCGTACGTTCTTTAAATACTTCTTTTTTAGCCTCAATGAATAAATCATAGGCTTTTGTTATAAGCATTTTAGAAATATTGCCAATTTCTGCCCTATTCTTGTCTGTAAGATTCAAGATTTTTTTTAAATTCATTAAATTGATAGTTCGGATTCCGTGTTTTATATTCTAAATGAATCCTATCATACTCTAATTTCAAAGTATCCAACAGCGGGATTCGACTGCCGCTCAGCCTACTTGCAAAGAACGAACCAAGTCCCCTGAGCGGAGTCGAAGGGGCGGTAACTTTTTCGTTTTGCTTCCGACTTCGACTGTCGCTCAGCCTACTTATGAAGAGTAGTCGAAGGGGCGAAAGATTTTTTTTATTGTTATATTGAAAAATTTTTGTAATTTTGCAATGACTTTATTTTAAACTTATATACGGTATTGATATGAAAAAATTTATATTAATAGCTTTGATGCTTTTGGTTGCGACAGGCTATTCTGTGCTGGCAAAATACTCCGGTGGTAGTGGTAGTGATGCTGATCCCTATCAAATTAAAACTACTGACGATTTGATAGATTTATCAAATCATTCAGGGGATTGGGACTTGAGTTTTATCCTTACAGCTGATATTACTTTTGATGCAGATGAACAGTCGGTTGATTGGGATGGCGATGGTTCTGCCGATTGGGATGCCGACGATAAAAAAGGTTTCTCGCCTATAGGTGGTAGCTGGGGGCAGAAATTCAAGGGCAAATTCAAGGGCAAGGGGCATACAATTTCTAATTTGTATATTAATCGTCCAAGTGCAATTCTTGTTGGTTTATTTGGTTGTACAGAGGAAGCAACTATTGAAAATGTAGGAATTGTAAATTGTAATATCACTGGTGGTTGGTATGTAGGTGGACTCGTTGGATATAATTATTACAATTCCACGATTAGCAACTCTTATTCTACGGGTACGGTGTCTGGTAAAGATTTTGTCGGCGGACTCGTTGGATATAATTATTACAATTCCACGATTAGCAACTCTTATTCAAGAGGTAAGGTTACTCGTAAAAGCGGTTCGTTAACTCCTGCTTTCGGTGGTTTCTGTGGGTATAATGATGCCACTATAGAATATTGCTATTCTATTGGCTCTGTTTATTATGAGAATGCTACAGACCCTGATGATAAAGGCTTTGTAGGTACTGATGGCGGTAGTTCTACATATCAACACAACTTTTTCGATAAGGACGTATCTAATCAAAGTAGCAGTGCGGGGGGAACTGCCATAGCTAAAACTACATCAGAAATGAAAAAACAATCTACTTTCCCTGCTAATTGGACTTTCGGACAGGGTGGAAGTTGGACAATGGATCCTGATTTAAACGGAGGGTATCCGGCTCACCAATGGGAAGATAATAGCGACGTTTCTGTAAAATCTTTCAGCCCTGAAAATGGTAG
>PDWI01002199.1_pt1 | contig 29698 bp, 27 predicted proteins | sample 1430891 | NCBI WGS metagenome assembly PDWI01 (sample SAMN01162508, study PRJNA174530) | Oral metagenome, whole genome shotgun sequencing project. | biome: Marine environment; feature: Marine mammal; material: Swab sample of the gingival sulcus; isolation source: swab sample of gingival sulcus... | reverse complement strand
ATATATATATATATATATAGTTTTATGCGGTTTGTAGCCGATTTTAAATTAGAAAATTTAGAAAATTTAGAAAATAATTCATAATTTAGTAAATTTCTATTTATAAATTGAGAATTTAAGTTAACGAATTTAGAAAATAATTTAGTATTTAATAAATTCGCATTCAAAGATGGCAAGTTTAAGTTAGCAAATTGCAAGTCTAAATTTACTGTATTTATTGGACTTATTGAATTTTTTGATTTTTTTAGATTTTTTAATGACATAATGATACCACCTTTTAATTATTTCCATTATATCATTTTACATACTTATTTTTATATTAAAATTCGATTTCCCATAAATTGCGTAATATTTTACAATTTGCGTAATATTTTATGAAATTATAGATTTGACAATAATTATTATCCATTCTATCAATAGATATAATACTAATATCAAATAATAGCGTTTATTGAATTATACCTATTTAAATAATTATTACATTTTAATAATTTTTTTATTGGCAATACAAATCAATATAAGTTACAATGTATAAGAGATAATCATATACTTTTAATCAATTAAATTTACACAAAGAGGACAGATATGAAAAAACAATTTCATTTAGTCGGAATTGGTGGCGTTGGTATTAGTTGGATTGCCGAAATTCTTTTATCGCAAGGACATATTGTTACAGGTTCTGATTTACAACATAATGCCATCACAAGACATTTAGAATCATTAGGAGCAAAAATTTTTATTGGGCATGATGAAAAATGGGTTGAAAATGCTGATGTTTTAATTCATACCTCTGCAGTCAACAAAAATCATGTAGAACTAAAAAAAGCAATAAAAAAGGGGATACCTATTTACAATAGAGCCGAAATGCAAGGAGAACTTATATCTTCTTATAAAACGAGTTTAGCTATATCCGGCTCTCATGGCAAATCCACGACCACATCGATGATTGCAACTATACTTAATGAATCTGATGTTGATCCTACACTCCTTATAGGCGCACATCTTGATGTACTAGGTGGCAATGCAAAAATTGGAAATGGCGACATTTTGGTAATGGAAGCGTGTGAATATAAAGACAGCTTTTTAAATTTTAAACCTACCTACGGTATGATTTTAAACATCGATGAAGATCATCTTGATTATTTTAAAGATTATAATCATATTCTTTCTTCATTTGTTAAATTTGCAAATGGCGTTTCTCCAAATGGAGCGGTTTTTATAAATATCGATGACATTTCATCGACAACACTACTAGAACAAGTAAATAAAAACATTATATCAATAAGTCTTTCTAAAAACGCTGATTATGTGGCTCAAAATATAATCATAGATAAATCTGGTCATCCAGAGTACGACATACTTTTTAAAAGAGAGTTTTTATGTCATTGCAATTTATCAGTAATAGGAAAGCACAATGTTTATAACAGTTTATTTGCGGTAGCTTTTTGTCATCACATAGGTATTAACACCGATATTATCACTAGTGCTTTGAACCAATTTAAAAACCCAAGTCGAAGATTTGAAAACATAGGTAGTTTCAAAGACGCAGATGTAATAGATGACTACGCACATCATCCCAATGAAATAATAGCAACGCTTTCAGCAGCTAGGCAAATGCACGATGGACGTATTATATGCATTTTTCAGCCCCATACTTACACTAGAACTCACACTCTTTTAGATGATTTTTCCACCTCATTTAATGATGCCGATGAAATTATAATAGTGGATATTTATGCAGCTAGGGAAATTGATGAAAAAATTGTAAATAGCTATCAACTTGCAAAAAAAATTGCCGAACAGGATAAATCCAGCAAATATATACCTACATATGAGCAACTTGAAATTCATTTGGATTCAATAATCGATAAAGATGATTTATTGATTATGATGGGTGCTGGAAGTATAAGCGAGTGGGCTCATAAATTAATTGATAGCGAATCATCAACAGATAAGGAATAACCGTACATACTATAATCACAAAACAATCTATAAACAGCCCCACTAGTTAGTGAAATAAATAACATTGGTATTAATAACCTCGGTTCCGAGGTTATTTCTATTGCCAAAAATGTAGCCGATAATGGCGAGCTAGAAAATCCAGCAAAAAAAGCAAACATTCCCATAATCGCATATATCTCCGCTGGCATATGAGTTATATTTAATAAAATCATAATTATTCCAAATACTTTACCAACCGCTGCACCTATATAAAGCCCTGGGACAAACACCCCACCGACTCCACCTGCACTTAAACTGATAACTGTAACGATAAATTTTGCAATAAATAAACCTATTAACAAATTAAATTCTAAATTCTCAGAAATAATATAAGGTATAATGCAAGTATTGCTATTAAATATTTGAGGATAAATATACCCTACTGCTGATATAAAAATACCAGCAAATACAGCTACTATAATTGGCTTATTTATTTTTATACAGTATTTTTTCATAATTCTTAAAGAAATAGTATATAAAGCAGATAAAAAACCCATAATAAGCGACATATAAATACAGACTAAAGGTTCAAATACTACTTTAGTACTTACTTTATCCAATATATCCTTATAAATTGTCCAATACCCAAAACTCATATTCCAATTAGCCCCGCCAGCAACAAGAGTTGCACTAAGAGAAGCGATAATTATTGGCGACCAATCCTTGATAGCTTTTTTATGAAGTATAACCTCAATGACAAATGCAATCGCAAATAGAGGAGCCATAAAAACTGAAGCGAGTATTCCCGCTACACCACCCGCTATTAAAATCTTTATTTCCTCATTATCCCGTTCTTTTCTATATGCAAAAAAAGACCCTAACGCCGCACCTAAATACACCGTTGGACCTTGCTTTCCAACCGACCAACCACTAATCAAAGTAATTCCTAAAACAATAATATTTGCCAATAAATAAATCGGCTTCATAATATAACTTTGTATACACAAAAGCTCTTCACGAACTACCGCAACATTAAATTCACTTGGATTATTTGGATTTGAGTATTTTCTATATAAACCTAGCAAAACTCCGCCAAGAATTGGCATAAATAACATATTATGTCCTGTTAATAAAATCTGAGATTTGCTGAACATACTATCAATAGTAAAATTAATAATTTTTCCAATAACTCCTGTAATAAGCCCCATAAATACGCCTAACCAGAGTTTATATAACATATTGAATGATTTTTTCATTTTAAATTATATCGTCCACTAAATTATTATCAACCTTATTTACAGAATTTTTTGTAATGATCTCTTTGTTTTCAACTTTAGTATTTTTATCATCTACAGTTTTATCTATATCTTTTTGATTCATTATTTTTTGAGCCATTTCATTATCTCTCGTATATACAGATTTTAATATTTCACTGGTCTTAGCTATATCGTGAACATAATAATAACCTTTCCAAACACCAGGAAGTCTATGAGTCTGTATATTATCCATATTAAAATCTACAAATTTATTTCCATAATAAATCATGTCATTTAAACCCATATCTGTATGCACATAATTATAAGCACTCTTTATAACAACTGGCAATTTAGGGCTAATTACTTTCTTCATAGCAGCTTTGACAAAATTTTGCTGACGAGTAATTCTGGCTAAATCTCCATTATTATGACTCCCATCATTATTTTGTCTCCATCTAAGATATTTTACGCTATTAACTCCATTTAAAACTTGATCTCCCTTTGCGATATGAATGTGTAACTCTGGCTCACACCACTCGTCATCATAGTCCATATTAAAAGGAACATTTACCCTAACACCACCAATTAAGTCAACAATATCAGAAACTCCAGAATAACTAACCTTTACATAGTAATGAACAGGAACTCCAAGGAGATTTGCAATTTGTTGCTTTACACCAGGTGAACCACCATATTTTTTCCCCATTCCATATACAGCATTAATCTTTTTCTGATCTTTTCTTTCAAATCCTTCTACATAATGATAAGTATCTCTAGGGATAGAAATAACATCTAAAAGTTGCAGTTTGGGGTCATAACTCACAAACATAATAGTATCAGCTCTATCACCATCTGTACCAAATACAACCCCATTTATTCTATTGCTATCCATTATAACCCTTTGAAAAGGATCAATTTTAGGTTTATTATCCTCTTTAGTTTCAGCAATTTCAACCTTATGTGGTTCAACTTTAGAAGTCGGAGTAACTGGAGTAACTTCTGGCTCATTATTTAATAAAAATAAAACCCCTCCACCTATTACGACAAAAAAAACCACAAATGAAATTATAAACGTCTTTACATAAATATTCATAATTACCCCTTTAAACTAATAATACAACTTGTGAGTCATTTTATCATATTTTCAGCTATACCACTTTTACATTTTGATTACGATAAGCAATTATCTAATAAAAAATCCTATGCGTTTATAAACACATAGGACATTTTATAATCAAATATTTCTAAAATTTAATTAATATTTAAAATATTTCACTAATTCCTAATATTCAAAGAACCCTTTACCAGTTTTACGTCCTAAAAGACCACCACGAACCATTTTTCTTAGAAGTGGATGTGCACGATATTTGCTATCGCCAAATTCTTTATAAAGAACGTCCATAATGGCTAAGTTTACATCATTTCCGATAAGATCCGCTAAAGCCAATGGTCCAATTGGGTGATTAGCACCTAACTTCATAGCGTTATCAATATCTTCAGCACTTGCAACTCCATCTGCTAAAATTCCCACTGCTTCATTTATCATCGGAATAAGAATTCTATTTACAACAAATCCAGGAGCTTCTTCAACTTTAACAACTGTCTTCTTAATATCAACGCAAAGCTTATCGATTGCATCATAAGTTTCTTGAGAAGTAGCAACACCTTTAATAAGTTCAACTAATTTCATCATAGGAACAGGATTAAAGAAATGCATTCCTATAACTTTATCAGGACGCTTTGTAGCAGCTGCGATTTCAGTGATTGAAAGCGATGATGTATTTGTAGCTAAAATAGCATCAGCTTTAACAACTTCGTCTAATTCAGCAAAAATTTTCTTTTTAATGTCCATATTTTCTACTGCAGCCTCAATAACGACATCTACATCTGCTAAGGCTTTAACATCAACTGAAGTCTCTATTTTAGCTAAAACTGCAACTTTTTCATCTTCTGTCATCTTTTCTTTTTTTACTAAACGACTTAAATTCTTATCGATAGTTTTCATTCCTTTATCGATAACTTCTTGATTTAAGTCTCTCATAACTACACTATATCCAGCCTGTGCTGCAACTTGAACTATACCAGCACCCATTGTTCCCGAACCAAGTACACCTATTTTCATTTGACACTCCTTTCAGTGCTATGCACCATATTATTTACCTTTAAATTCAGCCTTTTCTTTATTTAAAAAAGCCTTCATACCATTTTTTTGATCTTCAGTGGCAAAACACAAACCAAAATACCCAGCTTCAATTGAATTACCTGTATCAATATCAACATCTAAAGCGCGATTAATCGCTTCTTTAGCATACCTAACTGCAAGAGGAGCTTTTGAAGCTATTTCCTTAGCCATTGCCATAGCTGTATCCATCAAATCATCAGGTTCAACAACTTGATTTACAAGACCTATTTTCTGAGCCTCATCTGCTGAAATAATCTTAGCAGTATAAATCAATTCCTTTGCTTTTGCAACTCCTACAACCCTAGATAATCTAACTGTTCCAGAAAATCCAGGAGTTATCCCTAAACCTACTTCTGGTTGTCCAAATTTAGCTTTAGTAGATGCGATTCTAATATCACAACTCATAGAGATTTCGCAACCTCCACCTAGTGCAAATCCATTTATAGCCGCAATTGTCGGTTTATTCATTATCTCAATATGTCTAAATACACCCTGTCCTAACTGGGCAAACGCTCTACCCTCTTCAGCAGATAATTCAGACATTTCAGCGATATCAGCTCCTGCTACAAAGCTCTTACCAGAACCAGTAAAAACTACTACTTTAACGGATTCATCAGAATTTAATTCTTTTATGACGCCTTTGATTTCTTTAAGCATCTCTGAATTTAACGCATTCAATGCTTTAGGACGATTCATTGTAACAATCGCTATCCCGTCTTTTTTTTCAAGTAAAAGCGTATTCAATACAAAACCTCCTTATTTATACAACTAAATTTTAGTTTTCCGTCACATCTCCTATACTCATTATAACTAATCATTCTCAATTTGTCTAAAGAATTAATAAAATATTGTTAAAAATTTATCATGAAAATAAAAGTTAAAATACTACTAATGCAATTTATGGCCATTTAAGATCGAAAAACACTAGCAAAATTGCAATAAATCCCATTCCCACACAAATAAATACATCAGCAACATTAAAAATGGCAAAATTTATAAGTCTAAAATCAAAAAAATCAACTACATATCCAAGTCTAAATCTATCTAATAAATTTCCAACAGCTCCCGCACTAACTAATAATAGTGCGTATCTAAGCAGTTCTGGTTGTTTGTCAATACAAGCCTTGATAAATAAACCCAGCATAAAAGCGATTAAAACTATGGATAAAATTATTAAAAACAATTGATTATTTTTAAAAATACTAAATGCCGCTCCTGTATTTTTAGCAAATGTAATATGAAAAACATCTGTTATAACTGGTATAGTTACCTTATCTTTAAATATATTTAACACATATATCTTGCTAAGCTGATCTATTAACACTGTCGCAATAAAAAAAATCACATAAATCATAAGTTTTTCCATTCATTAGATAAATTACTGAGAGAAAATTCCATTCTATAAATTTTCTTATCATCAGCTACAAATTTTTTTTCATAATCGGTCATAACCATTTGTTCAGTTGGAACTCTCTGATGTAAATCCAAGCATATATTTTTCATTTCAAGCCCTAAATCAGCACATTCATTTAAAGTAAATTCAAACAGTATATCGCTATCAGTCTTAAAATGTATCCAGGCAGTATCTTTTAATATACTCTTATAAAATGATAAAAACCCACGATGTGTAAGCCTACGCTTTACATGACGATTTTTTGGCCATGGATCAGAAAAATTCAAGTATATTCTTTCAACTTCATCATTAGCAAATACCGTCTCAATTTCACGAATATCCATCCAAGCAAAAGCCATATTATCTAATTCCAATTCACTAGCCTTTTTTGCACCATATAGCAATACCTCTTCTTTAAAATCAACCGCTATATAATTTATATGTGGATTTTGTCTAGCATATTCAATAGAAAACGACGCCCGCCCTGCTCCCAGCTCCAAATGAATTGGATTACCATTACCAAACCACTTTTTAGCCCAACACCCACGGTTGTCCTCGGGCGTGCGAGCAACGTATTTATCATAGCTTAGGAGCTTATCAGCAGCTCCTTTTTTCTTTCTTCTTCGCATATTATCCTCTTACAATTGCATTACTTTGCATAACAACTATTTTTATAGATTAAATATTTGTTTATCTTATTCCCGCTTCCGTATAGACATTTGCAGCATTCCATAGCAAATACTCGTAAATACCATTATCTTCTAATGCCCTTATCTGTGCATCTATCTGAGCTGGTCCATACTTAATATGCCCTTTAACCCAACCCGCTGTAAAATCCTGAATCCACGGTCTAAGCATAGCAGGCGATTCGACATTAGAATCCCTGTCAAGGGCATCCTTTACTCCACGGTCTATCGTTTCATACGGAAAAGCATCAGGTACGCTTAGTCCATAATTTCCCGCACCGTAATGGCTTGGATACATCATCGGACACATATAATCAGTAACGGCGGTCAAACCTTCCCAGTGCTGACCAATCCCAACGTCAGTAATCGCAGATGCCACCCAGCCAAACACATCCGCCGACACATAAACCTGCTGCTTTGACAACTCGGCATATGCCTGTTTAAGGAATTTTTGTATAGCCTCTGGCTTAGTTTCGTTCAAAACATTGTGATAATCCAAGCTAGAGTCAAGTTTTCCCCCGCCAGAGGCAGGAAATCTCACATAATCAAATTGAATCTCTCTAAATCCGTATTTGGCTGCTTCTTTTGCCACGCCAATATTATATTCCCACAAATCTCTATCGTAAGGCGATGACCATCTTACTCCGTCCCTACTCTTATATAATTCGCCAGTTTCTCGTCTTGAAATAGCTTTATCAGGATTACTCTTTGCGTATTTTGGAGTTTTAAATGTAACGATTCTAGCAATAGGATATATGTTATGCTCTGCCAATTTTTCCATAAAAAGAGACATATCCTTAATATAAGGCTTTTTATTTGCAGACGGAGAATACTTCTGTGCAGTTGGAGAATCAAATAACATAACTTCATTGTCATCTCTAACATCTATTACAAAAGCATTAATAGCAGTTCTATCAGCTAGTTCCAATAATCTATCAAACTTATCAGATGCAGCCGCATAACCAGTAACATATATACCCTTTACCTCAACTCGTGGATTATCAGGATATTCATCAACTTTTTCAAAATAACTATAATCCACGCCCTTATAAGGTTTATCTATAAATTCCGCTCTATCTTGAGTTATAGCATCAGCCTGAACCCAACCTAAAAACTCACTTGATTCATAGCTGGGTTTTATATAGCACCACTGCTTCTGAGATGTAACTTCTCCATCTTTGACAATATCCTTATCAACTCTCTGACTTACAAAAATTTTAGTCTTGGAATCTAAAGTTATCTCTTTTAATGTGCCTTGAGGTTCTTCATAAAGTTTCGTATTATTTTTTCTAACAAAAAATGTATTATTTTTTATTTTTTCCTCAATACGTCTTTTTTCTTCTTCTTCAACGCTTTTCATAAGAGATATTTGCTTATTAATGGCAGTTTCTATAAAATTCTCGTGATTTTGTTTTCTTGCATCCTCTATACTTTTAGCAGAAATATTGTTTATTTTTACATCTTGTTTATTTGCAACATTCCCAACTCTAATATTATTAAATGCAAATTTCCAAACCAATCCTATTAGCAAAAAGACAACTAATATCACAAAGAAAAATCGCCTTTTTACAATACGCCTTCTTTTCATTTATTCCTCATTCCACCAATTGTAATAACTCTAAAACTACTTAACAACCAAAATTGATGATTTATTTAGATCAATCCAATCTAGCAAAAACTTAGCATGACTTGTTGCATTTCTAACGCATTTATGCGATAGTGGCACTGTTCCAAGGGTATGAGAATACTCAATATTTTTAGGTGGTCTTTTATACTTATTTGGAATTACTTTCTCTTCAGTAACAGCTTCTTTTATCACATTTCCAAACGCATCTAATATAGCTGGTTCGACTTCTACTGTCTCCTTAGTCTGAATAAATTCAACAGGAACTCCATGTATAAATGCCCCACCATTAAATCTAAGTGCGTAGGGTGCATATCCATCTATATACTTTTCCTCATCATCTATATATAAAAATTCATCTTTCTTTTGTATAATCTTATAACTTCCTGGAATGGTAGGTTCTCTATACTTAGATTTTTTTGCTCCAGTAGTAGCAAAATTATAAGAAACTACATACCAATTTCCATCTCTAAATTCATAAGTTATCTCATTTTGATTTGTAAGATCCACCGCAACAACTTGAGTTAAATTTTGAACTTGATTATTTTTAGATACATATTTTTTTGGAACATAATACACACCTGGAAAATCATAAGTTCTCACCTTATATAATCCATCGCTTTCACCTTCTATAGCCACTAAAAGTCCATCTTGCATATATCTCATTTCAGATGTGTTTTTATTTATAGATGTATAAGCTGGAGCAGATTGATACCTCTCTATTCCATATGCGTCAAAATTACTACTACCTTGATACTTAGGTGCCGCACCCATAATATTTCTAACATTATTAATATATGCAGTATTTGTATTTTGAGATATTTCTTGATTTAATTTTTTTACCATGTCAAATATATATTCAAAACGAAATTCTCTTTCTGTAACTACTCCTGAATATACATATCCCTTTTTAAGCTTTCCATTTTTCCACCAAATTATATGATGCCACTCTTTGCTTTTATTGGACTTAGATGCTGCCCCCTTAACGGTTTCAATCATAGTGTACTTTCTTCTATGCAAAGCTTTTTTGACAACTGGATAATTAAATCCAGGGCCAGATCTCACATTAACAGAACCACCTAATGCAACAATATAATATCTACCAATCCAGTGCTTATCGTATTTAAGTTCCTTAATAAGTTCGTCGCCTACACCGTCTTTATACTCTCTGATAATTTCATATCCATCTTCATTGTATAAAGGCTCTTGAATTTCTGTAGTTGTAAGTTCACCATTTAAATTTTGAGTATCTTCTATTATATTTTTATCTTCAACAGTAGAATTTTCCTTTAACTCATTCTGTTCTTGATATTCAGATTCTTCCTTTTCTTTTTGTTGTTTTTCAAATTCTTCAACCGTAATCGTCTTATAGGCATCTATAGAAATATATTTACCTATATTAACAATTTCTAAATCATCTTGATTTTGATTTTCAGTAGCAAATGATGCAAAACTCACACAAAGTACCATAATAATACTTAGAGTATATAACCTAATCCATAGAATATTTTTATTCATATTATAACCTTTCAACTGAACACACTAAAAAGTATATTGACCTGCAATAAAATAATTATCTGGTATCTCATACTTTTCAAAATCTACAACTTTTTCTTTTATCCATTTTCCAGTCAATCCAGATGCATGCATTGAAAGTTCAAAGTATTGCATTGCAATACCCGCATCTAGTTTCTCTGCTCTATCATCTGTAAACCGCCCATTTTCAATAACTAAAATTATTTTAAGTCCATCTAATATAAATCTCCAAGGTTGACGATTCCCCCATGATGGAGCTAATCTCATATAATAAAATGCCTTATCATATCCACGTTTTTCCAACTCATCAGCATCAACTGGATTTCCCCATTTTTTTAAATAACTAATTTTATCAATTGACATTCTACTACTAATTATATCCTCTTTTCCCCTTGCATCTATATCAGCATAGCCAGATAATGACAAATACGATGTGCTTTTTTGGGTATCTTTTTTATAAACTTTCGAGTCTCTAGAATCATATTGAGCATATCCAAGTGCTATTAGCGAAACTACTATATCAGAAGTAGATATCTCAAGTAGTGATTTTATCTCGTCGCTCTTTGCTACACCATCAATCCAGCATGAAGATATGCCATTTTTAACTAATTCCAAAACAATATATTCCCCAGCATAACCAGATGATTGATATGTATGCTCCGTTTGATTAGCAGTTATTAGTAAATAATGTGGAGCTTTAATCATAACGCCAGAATATCCAACTGTTCCATCTAATTTTTGAGCAATATCTTTCCCATTATCTAAAAACTCAAATTTAACTTTCGTGTCATCAAATAAAGAAACTACATTATCACAAAGACTAATAACTATATCTTTATCTTCAGATGATAACGACATATCCTTATATTCTCTTACAGATTTCCTGCTTTGAATGGCGTCAATAGTTTTCACAAGACTCCTCCTTATACTTTAAATCTACTATGTACACATATACGCATATTATACCATAAAAAGTCAATCTTCTTATGACTTTTTAGTTACAATATTAAATCTATACAATAAAGCCTATAAAACACTTAAAAACAATGTTTTGATAGGCTTTGTATCCTGGTAAAATCGCAAAATATTTTAATATAAATACACCCTAATTTTGTTCACTTCCAAACTCCATATTCGCCATTCTCTCATAGCTTTCATACCTTTCACGTGCAGCCTGCTCTGCAACTTTAAACAATCTCTCAGCCTCTTCTGGAAACTCTTGCATAAGAGTTGTATACCTTGTCTCTCCCATAAGAAAATCTTTAAACGGCATTGTTGGCGGTTTAGATTCTAAAACAAATGGATTTTTACCATCATCTTTTCTCCTAGGGTCATATTTCCAAAGATGCCAATATCCAGAATCAACTGCCAATTTCATTCTATTTTGTGTTGTTCCCATTCCCGTTTTAATGCCATGAGAAATACATGGAGAATAACATATTATAATAGATGGTCCATCGTAGCTTTCAGCCTCTTGTAAGACCCTCATAAGCTGAGTTTTATTAGCTCCCATAGATACCTGAGCTGCATATACATATCCATAAGTCGTAGCTATCATTCCAAGATCTTTTTTCTTTATTTTTCTACCTGATGCCGCAAATTTGGCAACTGCTCCAACAGGGGTAGCCTTTGAAGCCTGTCCTCCAGTATTTGAATAAACTTCTGTATCAAATACTAATATATTTACATTTTCACCACTTGCTATTACGTGATCTAGCCCTCCATAACCTATGTCATATGCCCAGCCATCTCCACCGACAATCCAAACTGATTTTGGAATTAAATAGTCTTTATGCTTTTCAAAATACGATAAGATTTCACTGGCTTGTCCTGCTCTATCTTGTGTATCAAGAACCTTTAATATCTTTAATGTAGCACTCTTAGCCTCTTTAGGACTATCTCCAGCTACAAGCCAAGATTCAAATGCTTCTTTAATTTCTTGTGATACATCTTTTTTTATTAATTCTTCCGCTTTGTTTTTCATTTTATTTCGTATTGCTTTAACTCCAATCGCCATACCATATCCGTATTCGGCATTATCCTCAAATAACGAATTTGCCCATGCAGGACCTTTTCCCTCCGAGTTTTTACAATATGGAGTAGTAGGAGCTGACCCACCCCATATCGATGAACAACCAGTTGCATTAGCTATAAGCATTCTATCTCCAAACAATTGGGTAACCAATTTAATATAGGGAGTTTCACCACAACCAGCACAGGCTCCAGAAAATTCAAACATAGGAAGTGCAAATTGAGAACCCTTAAAACTACTAGTTGGCATAACATCATCTTTAATAGTAAGTTTAGATATATAATTCCAATTATCAACTTCACTATCCGTCTGAGAATCAAGCGGTTTCATTACAAGAGCCTTATTCTTAGCTGGACAGACATCAGCACAATTACCACAACCAGTACAATCTAAAACAGAAACCTGTATTTTATACCCATACTCATCCATTCCACGACCGATTGCCTTAACAGTTCTCAAGTCCTTAGGTGCATTATCTCTCTCCTCTTGGGTCAATAAAAACGGTCTTATCGCGGCATGAGGACATACGAAAGAACACTGATTACACTGAATACAATTTTCATGTTGCCATTCAGGCACATTGACTGCAATACCTCTTTTTTCATATGCAGATGAACCATTTTCAAATGTTCCATCTGGATTATCTAAAAATATTGAAACTGGTAAATCATCTCCTTTTTGAGCATTCATAGGAGCGAGTATATCTTTAATAAATTTAGGTGAATCCTCATATTGAGTTAAAAAACAAGGTTTATTAGAATTTTCATCAATTTCATTTTTCCAGTGTAGAGGAACTTCAACTTGTTTTATATTAGAGCCTTCATCAACAGCTTCCCAGTTCATTTTTACTATTTTTTCACCCTTTTTACCATATGTTTTTTGTATAGCTTCTTTTAAATATTTTATTGCATCTTCAACTGGTATAACCTTTGATAAACTAAAAAAAGCAGATTGCATAACCATATTTATACGATTACCAAGTCCTATTTTATCAGCAATTTCAGTTGCATTTATCGTATAAAATTTAATATTATTATTTGCTATATAAGATTTTAATTTATCTGGTAAATTTTCTTCAAGTTCATCTATATTCCATTTACAGTTTAAAACAAATGTTCCTCCCTCTCTAAGCCCCTCAATTAAATCATACTGAGTTACATAGGAGGGATTATGACAGGCTATATAATCCGCCTGTTCTATTAAATAAGTCGAATGAATCGGAGTTTTCCCAAATCTCAAATGAGAAATGGTTACGCCACCAGATTTTTTGGAATCATATGAAAAATACCCCTGAGCATATAAATCCGTTTTATCCCCAATAATCTTAATAGCACTCTTATTAGCTCCAACAGTACCATCTGAACCAAGTCCCCAAAATTTACATCTCACAGTACCCTCAGGCTCTGTTACTATAAATTCATCTACATTAAGCGATAAATTTGTAACATCATCTATAATGCCGATGGTAAAATTATTTTTAGGATCTACTTTTTTTAATTCATCAAACAGTCTTTTAATTTGAGATGGATCAGTATCTTTAGAACCAAGCCCATATCTTCCACCTACTATTAGAGGTGATTTATCTTTATTGTAAAATGCAGAACGGATATCGTGATAAAGCGGTTCTCCCGCCGATCCAGGTTCCTTAGTCCTATCAAGCACTCCTATAACTTCAACAGAGTCTGGTAAAACATCAAACATAAATTCAGGTACAAAAGGTCTATATAGTCTAACTTTAAGAACTCCAACCTTCTCTCCCTTATCTATCAAATAATCAACAGTTTCAGTTATTGTTTCTAACACAGACCCCATTGCAACAACCACGTATTTAGCATCTTTAGCACCATAATAATCAAATGGCTTATATTCTCTACCTGTAAGTTCACTAACTTTATTCATATAATCTAGCACAATTTTTGGAAGTCTATCATAATAAATATTTGAAGATTCACGTGCTTGAAAAAATATATCTGGATTTTGTGCCGTTCCTCTAGTTACAGGTCTTTCAGGGTTCAATGAACGCTTTCTGAACTCATCAACGCTATCCCAATCTAGTAAATTTGAAAAATCTTCATAATCGATCAATTCAATCTTTTGAATTTCATGAGATGTTCTAAAACCATCAAAGAAATGTAAAAATGGTATTCTCGATTTAATCGCAGATAAATGTGCAATTCCAGCCAAATCCATCACTTCTTGAACAGATGCAGAAGCTATCATCGCAAACCCAGTCTGTCTAGTAGACATAACATCAGAATGATCCCCAAATATCGAAAGTGCGTGTGTTGCGACAGCACGAGCCGATACATGAAAAACAGCTGGTAATAATTCACCAGACATCTTATACATATTTGGAATCATAAGAAGTAAACCTTGTGATGCAGTAAATGTAGTGGTCAATGCTCCCCCTTGCAAAGAACCGTGAACCGCACCAGATGCACCCCCTTCAGATTGCATTTCCGAAACCAAAACCTCTTGTCCAAAAATATTTTTCTTTCCATATGCCGCCCATTCATCTACAGCTTCCGCCATATTAGATGAGGGGGTAATTGGATAAATTGCCGCAACATCAGTAAAGGCATATGCAACATATGCTGCTGCGGTATTTCCATCCATCGTCTTCATAGTTTTTTTTCGCATTTACCAATTTCCTCCCCTTCGCTATCAATAATTACGAAACAACTCATTGTATCCATTTCATACTAATATCAATCTCAAATAAGAATTTTTGTTGAGTTATATCAGTTTAAATATCCCTCAAAAAACTGGATAAAAAATTCTATATATATCCTTCAAATTTTTAACGAATTAATTTGAGATTAGTATTATTCTTATTTGAGAGTAGTATTATATATATCCCCTATAAATATATAATCACAATTTATTATCAAAATTCATTAATACGTCCTATTAAAATATATTATATATCCTTTTTATACTATTTGGCAAAAGATTTTTTCAAATATATTCTTTTCTTATATTAATTGTATTATATATTTCAAATATATATAAAAAAACCGCTATATAGTATATATTATATGGCGGTTTTTTTATATATAGTGCGTTATATATAAATGTTATCGTTTTCACAAAATAACATTGTACTATAAAACAAAAATAACATTTTAATATTAAGTTTAAACTAAAACCATTATACTCATAGAATTGTTTAAACTAATTAATATAAAACTAACTTTTATTAAATTCTTTATATTTACTTGCTCTTTCCTTTGCAGTCTTAGAATACTTAGTTACATAAGTTCCATGCTTATCATAATATTTTTTTAAATTATATGGTCCTCTGTTATACTCCGATAAAATTCTGTGTATATTACTACCATGTCTAGTCTTTAATTGATATAAATAAAGACAACCCAAGCCTATATTATACTCAGGCTCGAATATTCTTTGTGGGTCGTAATTAAATTTTAAAAGCTCTCCATATTCATTAAATAACCACTTTTCAGTTGAAGGTATTATTTGCATATATCCTCTATCTTGTGCAGAACCTACTTCGTACTGATTAAACTGACTTTCTAAATCAATCACTCCTAAAACAAGTGATATATCAAGATCAAATTTATCAGCATAATAATCAACAATAATTGCAGTTTTATAATCTAATGGTGTTTTATTTGCAATTTCTTTAACATTTTGTAATTCTTGCTCCTCACAAATTTTCACAGACATTCTATCCAACGACCTCTTTATATCATCATAAATAAGCTGACTTTTATCTAATCTCTCTTTATATTTATCAAGCTCTCTTTCAACTTCTAAAACACTTACTACAGACTGCTTGGACTTAACTTGAACCGTAGCTGCAAATGTAGTATCAGCCCCTTGAGTCAACAAAGTATCAAGAGATATAATTGTAGCCACAAGCAAGCTTACAACTGTTATAATCAACATGAAAAAAGAAATTTTATGACTATTTTTACAAATTTTCATTTCTTCAAACCTTTCTTACTAAAACAACAAATTTCAAAATGAAAAATGACCAGCCATTTTGACAAGTCATAATATTTTGTGAGTATAGCACATATAAATAGCAATATGCAAATTTTTAATTGTAATGAATTATTTCTGTAATATTAGTAATGATAATATTTAACTTAAAATTGTTATTATTTCAATTTTCCATCACGTTTTAGCTTAGTTATAGCATAGGCTTTCACAAGAGGTTTTAACTGCTTTATTGAGGTTTCATCAATAAGTCTTTGAACATTATCTTGACTATATAGACCCTCTCCAACTTCAAAGTTAAGTGTGTTTATAACAATCTGTCTATGCCACTGAGGAAATAGTATTTCTAAATCCGAATCAATAATATCTTCTGCTCCACTTCGTGATATAGGACTTGAGATTTGAGAATTAATAAGTTCCATAAGGGATTTTTCATAATCACCAACATCAAATACAGAAAGTCTATTTTGTACTTTTATGCGAATAAAATCAAATCTATCTAAATCAATCGAAACTTCTTCCTTTTCAACTTCTTCAACTTCAACTTTTTCTTTTTTTGTGTTTTTAACACTTGATTCTTCCACATAACTACAAGAAGAAATAAAAAAAATAAATACAAAAAACAAACATATATATAATAAAACTACATAAATTGACCTATCAACTACTTTTTTCATACAGTAATACCCTATTTCTTGGTTTTTTTAGAAAATTTATTATATTTTTTCATTTGTTCTAATCTAAATCTATTTACCTGACCACCTATACGACCTCGAATATCAATTCCAATATCATCTTTATCAGATTCAATGTCTTTAATTTGTAAACACTCTATCAATGCATCAATCCTAGCATTTCCAAACATTGTCCTAGATGCATTATAGCAAGATTTAACCTTTTCTATATTATTATTAGCAAGCCCTAATATAATTCTACCCTGTCTAGCATTAATGGGTTCTTCTATAAATTCCATCACTTGCATCAACATATTTTCCGCATCATCTTCATTGTCCCAACTAGGCATTTGCATTGGTTCAGCATTTATATCATCCGTCATCTTAATTAAATTTGAAGAAGTTTCAATAATTTCCTCTTTTTCACTTTTTTGGGCTACATAAACAGTTTTAACGCTTCCAAGATTTCCTGTATTTGTAATATTTTCTTTATTTGTAAGATTTTCAGCACTTTCAATATTTCCAGTAATTTCAGTGCTATCAACATTTTTTTCTAAATCAATAGAACTAGAAAATTCCTCAGTTATTAATCCCTTTTCTAGCAAACGCTCTAAAGAAGTAGCTGCAGTACTTTCTTCAACTCCCATTTTCTTTGCTATAGTCTTAACTGTTATAAGATGATTAAATTCAGGTCTACCTGCATATCTTGCTATGACAATACAACATAATTTTTCATATGCACTTAAATCATCTCTATCTATCAGTGAATTTTCTATTCTAAACCAAGTTTTCATATTTATTCCTACTTGCCCACTAACAAATCGAAAACTCCTATATGGAGTTCCCGATTTGTGTATATTAAATATTATCAATCTTGCATTTTATCAATAAGAATCTGTAAAATCTCCTCTGCCTTATCATTAGGAACTTGACAAGTTCCCGCATTCATATGACCTCCACCGCCATACTGGAGCATTAATTCACCTATATTTACATTTGAAGATTTATTAAAAATAGACTTGCCCACAGTAAATACTGTATTTTGCTTTTTTAACCCCCATATAACCTGAATTGAAAGATTTGTATCAGGATACATAGCATATTTAACAAATCTATTACCAGCGTAAATAGTTTCTTCCTCTTTTAAATTTACAACGAGAACATTTCCATGAACGGTTGCACATTTTTTAATTTGCTCCTTAAATTTTTCTTGTTGCTCTAAATATAAATCAACTCTTTCCTTAACATCGTGAAGTTTTAAAATATCTTCGATTTTATGATCTCTACAATAATCTATTAACTCCATCATTAAATTATAATTTGAAATTCTAAAATCTCTAAATCTTCCAAGTCCCGTTCGAGCATCCATTAAAAAATTAAGCATCTCCCAACCTTTGGGCTCAAGCACATCTTCTTTACTAAAATGTGCTGAATCTCCCTTGTCGACAGCTAACATCATATCATGCCATCTTTCTGGAAATACATCACTTCCACCATAATAATCATATACTACACGTGCTGCTGAAGGTGCGTTTGGATCTATAATATGATTATCCCGTTGCTCCTTATTTCTTATAGTTTCACTAAGATGATGGTCAAAAGCAAGATGTACTCCATTAACATATGGAAGATTTGTAGTTATATCACAATCAGTTACATCTATTAGTCCATCTTGCATATCCTTAGGATGAACAAACAATATATCATCTACCATATCAAGATGCTTTAATAAAACCGCACAAACTAACCCGTCAAAATCACTTCGAGTTACCAATCTAAATTTTTTTTCCATATCTAATCCTTTCACACCTTTAGTTATATAACTAAATTTTCATTTCCAATAAAACGGGACAATGATCACTACCAAGTTGGCTCATATGAATATCGGCACCTACAAGATTTGTTTTTAATTTCTCTGAGACTACAAAATAGTCAATTCTCCAACCTGTATTCCTCTCCCTAGCCTTACCCATATATGACCACCATGAGTACATATCTTCCTTATCAGGATAAAAATATCTAAATGAATCAATAAAACCTGCATCTAAAAGCAATGTCATCTTTGCTCTTTCCTCATCTGTAAAACCTGCATTTTTATGATTTGTTTTATCATTTTTTAAATCAATTTCCTTATGAGCAACATTTAAATCTCCACATATGACAACAGGCTTATTATTATCTAATGTAAGTAAATAATTTCTAAAATCATCTTCCCATACTTGACGATATGGCAATCTTTCTAACCCACGCTTTGAATTAGGAGTATATACATTTACTAAGTAAAAATTATCATATTCTAAAGTAAGCACTCGCCCCTCTTGATCGTGTTCATCTATGCCAATTCCACGAGTTACGCTAATTGGTTCAACTTTAGTAAAGACAGCAGTACCTGAATATCCTTTTTTGAGTGCATAATTCCAATATTGATAGTATCCATCTAAATCTAAATCAATCTGACCTTCTTGAAGTTTTGTTTCTTGAACACAAAATATATCGGCATTTTGAGCTTCAAAATAATTTAAAAAACCTTTTTTCACACAAGCCCTTAAACCATTGACATTCCAAGAGATTAATTTCACTTCTGTCCTCCATTTCAATTGTTAATTGTTATAAAATTTCTATATTAATTATTATTATAAAATTTCAGGATTATGCTCTGCCATACGTATCCAATCACCCCTTGACTTATCAGCATTTTTAAATCCATCAATCTCCATAATTTGTTTTTTTATATCAAGCATCTTAGTATCAAGATGATATATCATATCAGCACATTCTTTTAGCTGGTCGGTAATCTGCTGAGGTGCTTTATTTCTATATTTATAATAAATCTTATGCTCTAAACTAGCCCAAAAATCCATTGCAATGGTTCTAATTTGAATTTCTATACAGGTTGGAACTACGCCACTGCTTAAAAAAACTGGGACTTCAACGTGAACATGTAAGCTCATATATCCATTTGGCTTAGGATTTTTTATATAATCCTTAACTTGAATTATCTTTACATCATCTTGCCTTCTAAGAAGATCATAAACCTTATAAATATCTGATGTAAATGCACATATAACACGTATTCCCGCTATATCCATAATATATTTACGGGCATTTTCAATAGTTGGCTCATAACCATATCTAACCAACTTATCCATGATACTAGGAGGCTTTTTAACACGAGATTTAATATGTTCTATTGGATTATAATCATGTATAAATCTAAATTCTCTATCTAATATCTGTAGTTTAGTATTTACTTCCTCTACAGCAAATTGATGTAAAAGAAGTAAATCTCTCCATGAATGCATCCCCTCTATTGATAATTCTTCATACATAATAACTCCTTATTATATTCATAAAATATAACTCTACACAAATATTTTATAATATAACTATTAAACTGTAAATATTCGGAGCTATAACAGATTATTTTATATTCATTAAAACAAGTGAAAAAATCGTTAATAATATTGCTATCTTACTTTTTATACTTAATCTTTCCTTATAAATTATACGACTCAAAATTGCAGTTAATGCTAAAGAACCTGCATTTTTTATGGGAAAAACTATAACGGCAGGTAAAATAGCAAGAGATTTAATTACAAAAAATGACGAGAACAAATTAGGTACACCGACTGCTATTCCTACCAAGATATCATCTTTAGTAACTTTTTTGCCCCTCTTTATAGTCGCAACTAAACTAACTAAAAATGCAACGAAAAAGACAACCATCAAATAATAACTTTTTTCATTTACATTCCCATATCTTTGAAATACTTTACTTGTCGAAGTGGCGATACCACCAAATATAAAAACCCCTAATATATTGCCTTTTATCTTACTAAAATCTATTTGTGTATCTGTTCCGACAACAAGTATTGCCAGTAAAGCCAAAAATATTCCAATTTCCTGTATAAGAGACGGATATTCATGCCATAAAATTATAGATGCCACAAGCGGAAATAAAATGCTTAGCTTAGAAAACATTGAAGCGAGTCCCGCTCCACTATCTCTAATGCTAAATTGATAAAATAAGAACGAAAAGAAATATATAATTCCTGTGGGGATAGCAATTCCAACGCTTACCTTCCAACTCGTAAATGTGGATTGATTAACTAAAATGGTTATAAACGAAACAAATACCGCTGTAATATAATTTGCGGACATAACCGCATATCTATTTAATTTTCTATCCTCGGAATACTTAAATATCAAAGCTAAAGACGAACTGCAAGCGATCGCCATAATAAGGGAAATCATCTATATGTGCCTCCTTCAATGTCTATATATTATTTTACAATTATATGATAAAATATGCCATAACAAATATTAATAAATTTAAATTATTAATTATATACAAAATTATACAAATTGGGAGGGGTTTATGGATTCGATAAAATTAATTGAAACATTATCTAATGCAAATGGGGTATCAGGCTTTGAAGATGATATAGTCAAGGTTATTTACGATAACAAAGGAGATCTGTCAATGGAAGTTGACACCCTAATGAATACTTATTTAAGTATGAATAAAGATAAAAAACCATTCACTGTAATGCTAGATTCACATTTAGATGAAGTTGGATTTATGACACAATATATCGATGATAAAGGTTTAATTCATTTTATTGCCCTCGGCGGATGGGTTGCTCATAATATACCAGCACATTTGATGAGAATAAAAAATCAAGATGGAGAGTATATAGAAGGGGTTGTTTCATCTAAACCACCTCATTTTATGTCGCAGTCAGAGCGTGAAATCCCTCTTAATATAGAACAATTAACGATTGATGTCGGAGCGACTTCACGCGATGAAGTTCTAAATGATTTTAAAATTACAGAGGGTTCACCAATAGTTCCAGCCGTTAAATTTCAATATAATTACAAAAATAAAATTATGCGAGGTAAAGCCTTTGATAATAGGCTTGGTTGTGCTGCAATTATACAAACACTCAATGCTCTAAAAGATGAAAGTCTGTCTGTCAATGTAATTGGAGCCTTAGCCGTACAAGAAGAAGTTGGTATAAGAGGTGCAAATGTTACATCTCGAACTATTAAACCAGATTTGGCGATAGTATTTGAAGGAACTCCTGCCGATGACATATATGCACATAAATTTCAATCTCAATCAGTTCTAGGTAAAGGTCCACAGGTACGTCATAGGGATAGTTCATATATTGGACATCATAGATTCATTAAATTCGCACGTGAAATTGCAAGAGATAATAATATACCATTTCAAGATGCTGTAAGGTCTGCAGGTGGCACAAATGCAGGTGCGATACACCTTTCAAACGAAGGAGTACCAGTGCTTGTACTTGGAACTCCATCAAGATATATCCACACACATTATAGCTATGCATCAAGTGTAGATTTTGAAAATACAGTAAAAATGGCAGTAGCAGTCATTAAATCATTAAGTCCAAGCATAATAAATGAATTAAAATATCCATTTAAAAATAATTTATAAAAAAATACCAATCTCAAGTTAATTTTCTAATTATAGCAATTTCAACAAGACCTCAATGACAAATTTAATTTGTGATTAATACAAGACAGATTATTAAAGAAGTTAATTATATTTAACTTAGATAATATATTTGTCTTATTTTCATATAAAGTGTAAAATATACAGTAGTTGTATAATTATTAAAATTTTAATAAATAATCATAGAAAGGAATATCTTATGAATGTTAAAAAATTGTCATTTATGGCACTATTAATTGCTTTGTGTTTTATCGGTTCATTTATCTTTATCCCATCAACGACAATAGGCTTTGACTCCATGGCTGGATATTTTGGCGGATATTTATTTGGACTAATAGGTGGTGGTACTATTGGAGCAATTGGACATCTTATAACTGCATTGCTAAAAGGATTTCCGCTTGGTTTGCCTTCACATATCATAATAGCGATAACCATGTTTATATCCGTAGCAGCTACAGCGGTTTTATCAAAAAAAATTCACTTTATAATAGGCATAATTATAGGAACTATACTAAATGGATTATTAGCTCCATTACTACTTATCCCATTAAAATTACTTCCTATAGCCGCACTAAAAGCAACCATTTTATTTTTAATTCCAATATCTTTTGCAAATATCGTATTGGCATTTATAGTATATCAAGCAATTAAAAACATAGATATAATCAAACAAATGAATCCTTATTATTAATACTAATCTCAAATAAGAACACTTGTTAAGTTATATCAGTTTAATTTGAGAAGTATAACATTGGCTTATAGCGGATTGTACTGATTAAATTTAAACTTTCAAAAAAATTACGAAAACTGAAAATTTTATTAATGGAGAATTAAAATGTATAGAGATGCATTAATATTTGATTTACAAAACAATAAGTATTTGATTAGCACATGCGATTCTTGTGGCAGTATAGGTCAAAAAATAAATGATGTGCTTAAAATACCAACCGATATAGTTGGACATTTAACCGCAAAAGTTGCTATCATGGAAGCCCTTAGCCTAAATGCTATGCCCATTCAAATAATTTTAAGTATTTCAAACGAATCCGAACCCACTGCTACGGAAATAATTTTAGGAGTTAAACAAGCAGTATCAGAACTATTATCCATATACAATAACACATCGATTCCAACCGTAGATGATTTTCCAATATTAATCAGTACAGAAACCAATATGAAAACTTCAATGACCGCTTTAGGAATAGTCGTAAACGCTATTAGTGATTGCCCTAAAACTGAACTACCAGTAGTTGGTGATAATGTTTATATGGTTGGCATACCTTGTGTTGGAAACGAAGTCATAAATAATAATGATAAAATTCTAAATATACAAACCATTAAAGAACTAATTTCCCAAAATCAAATTAAACAAATAATTCCAGCTGGTTCTAGTGGCATTAAAGCCGAACTATCAGCAATATCAAAACATATGTCTGATAAAAATATTAAATTTGATTTAATAGAAAAATATAAAAACATTATATCAAAATCGGCTGGTCCCGCTACATCAGCAGTAGTTTTTGCTCCTTTTATAGATAAGTCAAAAATCAATATACCAATACAAAAAATAGCTAATATTACATTAATATAAAATAATATCGTTCTTTTTCTAAAAATCGTATATACTATAAGTAATAAAATAATAAAAAAGGAAGATGAAAATTATGACAACATCATTAAACAAATCGTCAAAAACTGATGAAAATACAAACAACCCCATATACTTAGATAAAACTTTTGAAGGTTTTGAAATCCCCACTGAAATTGATCTAACAGAGATTCTTAATCGAAAAGCTAGCATAAAAACCAAAAAAAAGTTGAACCATGGAGATGTTGTTGGAATCAATATTCCCATCATGGGAGATATATGTAGCGTAGTGGGTAAAGTTGAAGATATTATGCTACTAGAAAATGGATGGAAAATATTTTTAGATCTTGAATATGTACCAGTTGAACTAATTAAAGATTTAGAACTTTATCCTTCGCATAATATTTAATAGCTTAAACCCTAAAGGGAGGAATTATGGCAAAGATACGTATTGAAGATATTTGTTCGGGTATGATTATAGCAGAGCCTGTCTTTAACGATAATGGAACTATCGAATTATTAAGGGCTCATACCAAGCTTACTGAAAGACATATTGAAATGCTCAGAAAACAGAGTATTTTGGAAATTGCTATAGAAGAAGAACAAGTTAATGATACCGCCCCTAAAACAAAAGAAGATTTGATATTACATCACTCTGAAGTTGCAAAAAAAGCATCTGAAGAATCAGGTGTAGCTTTCGATGTCCTATCTTTTCAAAAAGACTTAACTGAATTAGAAGATTTAGATAGCAGTATATATGAACTTGGTAAGCCAAATGTTATCAATAAACAGATGATGGTTAATGTCTTAACAGGCGAAGGCAATGTTCCTATTGATGTTAAACACTCTATGGTACTAAATAATACTCAAGATATGATTACAAAATTAAAAACATCAGATAATATAGATTTGACATCAATTAAAGAAAATGCTGAAAAAATGCTCCCAGATATCATTAGAAACAATGATGTTTTAATGCGATTAAACCAACTTAAAGAAATGGACAATTTTACATTTAATCACAGTTTAAAATTATCCATACTCGCAACTATGATGGGAAAATGGATGGGATATTCAGATAGTAAATTACTAGAACTCAATGAAGCTGCTTTATTAGCGAATATTGGCAATATGAAAATACCATCATTTATACTCCAAAAAGAAGAACCTTTAACACCAGATGAATATGAAATAATTAAAAAACACTGTCAATTTGGATATGCAATACTTCTTAAAACAGATGGCGTAACTAATAATATAAAATACAGTGCCCTTCAACATCACGAAAGAATGGACGGCAGTGGATATCCTCTGCGACTCCGTTCTGGACAAATTCATGAATTTGCAAAAATTATAATGGTATGTGATATTTTTGTAGCTATGACGTCTGATAGACCATATAGAAAGAAAATTTCTCCGTTTGAAGCAGCTGAGTATATACTATGGCAAAGTGGAGTAACATTAGATACAAAAGTATGTTATATATTTTTACAAAATATATCCAAATATTTAGTTGGTAAAAAAATTAAATTAAGCAATGGAAAAACAGGACAAATTATCTATGTAGACCCAAATTATCCAACTAAACCCACTATAAGCGTAGAAAATAAATTTATAGATTTATCTAAAGACAGCTCTATCTCAATCATTGACATTATTTAAAATACATAATTTTACAATGCCTAAAAAGCTATCACATTATCATTAATGTGATAGCTTTTTTATACTTTTTACTTTCTTACACTAATCTCATTTCAAAACTTATAATTTTTCTAAGCATCTTTATATATTTCTAAATAGAAAAGTTTATTGTAGTCGGAGATTTGTATTTAAAATTAGTATTAACAAAATTTTATAAATTATATCGCATACCACTATTCTTTATCTTTCACAACTTCACTTGCCGATGCAATTAGTGAAACCATGTTTTGAATCTCAGATGGTATAATAAGTTTAGTAGATTTTCCATCTGCAACCTTTGCAAGTGCATCAAAACTCTTTAATGTTAACACTGCTTTGTCCGCATCAGCCTCTTTAAGCATTTTTATACCTTGAGCAGTAGCTTGTTGAACTTTCAAAATTGCCTCTGCCTCACCTTCTGCCTGATGTATTCTCGATGCTTTTTCTGCCTCCGCCCTTAAAATACGTGCTTCCTTTTCACCTTCTGCAACCAAAATAGCTGATTTTTTCTGACCTTCAGCTCTAAGGATTGATTCTCTACGTTCACGCTCTGCACGCATTTGTTTTTCCATTGCCTCTTGAATATCAGCGGGTGGCTTAATGTTTTTAACCTCTACCCTGTTTACCTTAATCCCCCATGGATCAGTTGCCTCATCTAATATTGCACGCATTTGAGTATTTATTAAATCCCTAGATGATAACGACTCATCTAGCTCCAATTGACCTATAATATTCCTTAAAGTTGTAGCAGTTAAATTCTCAATAGCTACAATAGGTTGAGCCACTCCATATGTATGTAACTTTGGATCGGTGATTTGAAAATACACAACAGTGTCAATCATCATGCTAACATTATCCTTAGTTATAACGGGTTGTGGTGGAAAATCAACAACTTTTTCCTTTAATGAAACTTTAGAAGCAACTCTATCGATTAAAGGCAATTTAAAGTGAATACCCACGTCCCATGTTCCTAAGTAAGCTCCTAATCTCTCAATAACAAATGCATTTGACTGAGGAACAATTCTAACATTTCTTACTAATAATAAAATTACAAAAATTATTAACAACAAAAAAGCAGCAAATCCAAGCATATTATGTCCTTTCTCAACATAACGAATATTAATACTAATATTCAATTGAATATAAATTTTAAAACTCTATTGTTTCCATTTTTCAACAATGAGCTTTACTCCTTCAATTCCCACAATTTCAACCTCATCACCACATTTTAAAATTTCAAAATCTGGAGATTTAGCAGTCCAAATCTGTCCTTTGACCTTGATTTGTCCAGTATTAAACTCCTCAATTTTTTTAACGACCACACCTTTCTGTCCAATAACTGCATCTACATTAGTCTTAGTTTGACCAATTTTTAAATATTTTTTAGCAATGGGTCGAGTATATAAAATACACACCAATGACAATACTAAAAATACAACAAATTGAACAATTAAATTAATATTAAAAAGAGATAAAATAAATGCAATTATACCCGCAAAAGCAAACCAAATAGATGTAAGACCCAAAGTCATTCCCTCTATTATTCCAAAAAATATAATAAGAACTACCCACACCATTGGCATAATCTTAATTATTTCAGGCATATTCCCCTCCTTATATTATATTTTTGAGCTTAAAATAGATTTGTGCAGCATTTTATTTATGCAAACGTTGCGATTCAAATTCCCTAACCTTAGGTATATTTAACTATACATTTTATATAATTACAATCATTTTCAGAATCTTGTAATATGATTAATATATGGTTAACGTATAGTTAAGGTATGATTAATATTTCAATTACTAATATTTTATTTATTAGGCTTTATTTATTATGATTTAACAAGCCATCTAGGTGCAAAATACCTCATTGCAATAGCACCACAAGGTGCAGTAATAAGTATTGATAAAACCGCAATAGCAAGTATCAAGTCCCCAGCTACAACGCCATAACTTAAAGGCACTGCTCCTATAGCCGCTTGAACAGTAGCCTTTGGAGTATAACTTATAACACAAAATAATCTCTCTTTCAAATTTAAGTTAGTACCTATTAGCGATAGCCAAACTCCAACACTTCGAGCAGATAAACCCAAGAATATTATAATCATACCAAGTATGCCAGAATGCAGTGCCACACCTATATTGACCTCAGCTCCAACTAACGTAAATAAAATAATCTCGGCTAAAACCCAAATTTTATTCATAGAAATAGATAATGTTTTAGCGGTTTTAGGGATTTTTTCAAATATCATAAACCCTATTGTCATAACTCCTAATAATGAGGCTATCGGAATTAAATTTTCAAGTTTAGTTCCAATTGCATTAAGCCCCACTGCAATAGATAATAGTATAAGCACTTTTCTAGTAGGGTCGATATAAAATCTATTATAAATACTCACTATTAATAATCCAAATACAATACCTATTATAATGCCAATTATTATTGATACGGGGATATTAAAAATTACACCTACAATATTAATATGATGTTCGCTATATAGTCCTAAAAATGATGAAAAAATGGTAATGGCTACTATATCGTCAACGGATGCTCCAGCCAGTATAAGGGTTGGTATGTTTTTATTTACTCCAAGACCCTCATCAGAAAATCTAAGCATCAAAGGAACGACAACCGCAGGAGAAACCGCCGCTAAGATAAACCCTAGTATACCAGCCTCTATAAATGATATATGAAAAATATAGTACGATGATATTGCAACTATCATACCTTCAAAAATATTTGGTATAAAACTCATAAATAAAGCTGGTCTACCAACCTGTATTAGATTTTTTTTACTTATTCCCAGTCCAGCCCTAAGCAAAATAACGATAAGTGCCAATTGCCTAAGTTCTCCTGAAATACTTATAAGTTTCCCATCGAGTAAATCAACGCCATATGGTCCAAGCACAATCCCTAAAATCAACATCCCAAGAAGTGCAGGTAAATTTAATTTTTCAAATAAATAATGTAAAACAATTCCTAATAACACTATCAATGCTAAACTTTTTATCACAACAATCCCTTTCTAGTAATGCATTTTTCACTCATATAATGATAACATGATAACCTGTCAAGTTCCAAAAAATATTTTCACAAGAAATATCCCCAAAATATGTGGATAACTTCTTATTTTTGTCCTTGACAAATTTGATTTCATAATGAAATACCCACAGTATCCACCATTTCTTAACATTATTCTGTGGATAACTTATTGTTAAATCGAACATAATTTCTGTTTTGCACATTATCAACATTTTTTCCACAGATTTATACCATTATCTCTTAACATATAAATATGATACAATATACTAATATCAAATAAGAATGGTTGTTGAAGTATACCAATTTAAATATTCATCAAATGACTGGATAAAAAATTCTATCTATAATAACAACTTAATTTGAAATTAGTATAATTATTGGATAGCATATACAATATAAATAATACATAAATATACATAATATAAATTGTGAATAAAGATAAGGAGAACAAGCCAAAGTGCAAACGCTAAAAAGGGTAAATATTTATTCAGATGGTGCCTGTTCTGGCAATCAAAACGATAACAATATAGGTGGCTGGGGAGTTATGCTTGAAATGGGCAATCACACTAAGAAAATTTATGGAGGTGAATTAAATACCACTAATAATAAAATGGA
>PDWI01002198.1_pt1 | contig 29712 bp, 42 predicted proteins | sample 1430891 | NCBI WGS metagenome assembly PDWI01 (sample SAMN01162508, study PRJNA174530) | Oral metagenome, whole genome shotgun sequencing project. | biome: Marine environment; feature: Marine mammal; material: Swab sample of the gingival sulcus; isolation source: swab sample of gingival sulcus... | reverse complement strand
TGGAGCTTGTTGTTCTTTGATAGTAATTTGCTCTTTTTGGCATCCTGTAAATACCATTCCTACGATTGCGAGTACTGCAATAAATTTAATTGGTTTGTTTATTTTTTTTATATTTAATTAATTAATAAAGTATCAAAGATGATAAATAGTTTTCAAATAAAAAAAACTTTTTAAATAATTTGACTTGATGAGCAAAAATACATTTGAAATTTTTTTGCTTACAGATATAAACTTAATAGTGTGAAAATTGCGAAAACAATGCCGGCAATACCGTTGGTGGTAAAAAATGCCAGATTTACTTTGCTTAAATCATTCGGTTTTACGATAATATGTTGATAGCTTAAAGACAAACCGAAGAATACCAGACCTATTCTGTACCAAACTTCATTAAAATACATGCCGGAAAAACCTGCCCAAATAATGAATATAAAGCATAAAACATGAATAAATACAGATAAACGTAAAGCATTTTTTTTCCCGATAAGCGACGGAATTGATTTTAAGTTGTTTTTTTTATCAAATTCTTCATCTTGCAAAGCATAAATAATATCGAAACCGGCTGTCCAAAATAAAACACTCAAGGAAAACAAAACGGGGACAAATGCAAATTTGCCCGTTACGGCAAGATAGGCGCCCAAAGGTGCCAGCGATAAACCCAAACCCAAAATAAAATGACATAAGGATGTGAAACGTTTGGTATAGCTGTAGCCCAAAACAACCGCTAATGCAATCGGTGCAAGCAAAAACACCAAGCGGTTCATAAAATAAGTCGTTAGCAGGAATAAGAAAGAGTTAATAATCACAAACCATAAAGCATTTTTCGATTTTATTTTACCTGCCGGAATTTCGCGTACGGCAGTTCTCGGATTTTTTTTGTCAATATCTTTGTCAAGCCAGCGGTTAAAGCCCATTGCAGCATTACGAGCAAAGACCATATCCAAAACTACAAGAATTAATAATTGTATATTTTCGGTACTCAACAAATCTTTTTGAGTTGTTTTTAGAGCCAAGAAGAAGCCGATTATTGCAAAAGGCATGGCAAAAACCGTATGGCTGAATTTAACAAGCGATAAATAGTTTTTTATCATTTCTACTGTTTATACTTTCTAAAATAATGCGTTCAATAAGCAAAAATATATTTAAAGTTCTGTTTTCAAATAAAAGTTCGTAAATTTGTGAGATAAAATTTTTTACCAAGATTGAGTAATTACAGTCAAATAGCGGATAATAAATTAGTTCGTCTTTATAAAGAGACAACTGATAAAGAAATTGTAGGCGAGTTATTTAAACGCTATACACAATTTGTTTTTTTGGTTTCTTTAAAATATCTCAAAAATGAGGACAAAGCAAATGATGCCGTGATGCAAGTTTTTGAAAAACTTTTTGATGATTTGCTAAATCACGAGGTGGCAAATTTTAAATCTTGGCTCTATATGGTAACAAGAAATCAATGCCTGATGAATTTAAGAAAGCAACAGTCTGATTTCAAAAAAAGCAAAGATTATCAAAAAGACAATGAAAATTTTGTGGAAAATGAAGATAATTTTCATCTAACAGATAATGAGGATAAAGAGTCGCAGGAAAATGCCGTATTAAAAGCCCTTGAACAGTTAAATGAGGAGCAAAAAAAGTGTATTAATTTATTCTATTTTGAGGGTAAATCTTATGCGGAAATTGCAGAAATTTCGGGGTATTCGGAGAAAAAAGTGAAAAGTTATATACAGAACGGAAAAAGAAATTTAAAAAATATTTTATTAAAAGCAGGTGTAGCAGCCTCATTATTAAGTGCTGTTATATTTTTATTGATATGAAACGCACATGAATATAAAAAAGACATACAAGGGCATGATTATCTATAGGAAAGTCGGAGAACAAACACTTCCAACTTCCCTCTTCTAACTTAAAAAAAATATATGAAAACGGAAATTACAAATATGTTTAACCATGGCAGCTGTCTTACTCCGAGTGAGATAGAGCAGTATGTTTCCGGTTCGTTAAATGAAAAGGAAAAGCGAAGCGTAGAATTGCATATAGCTGATTGTATGTTATGCAGTGATGCAATAGAGGGTTTTGCTTTGCTTTCCGATAAAAATAATTTGCCTTTTATTGTTGCTGAACTCAATAAAAATGTGGATAATAAAATAAAAAAAATGTCGCCGGCACAGGCTCCGATTATTAAAATTTTCGGCAAACGCTTTTTATCCATAGCTGCCTCTTTTGTTTTGTTGCTCGGAATGGGCTTTGTCATAAAGTTTTATTTGGATAATTCTGCCGATGAAAAAATAGCCGAAGCAAGGACGCTGAATGAAAACACCGAATACAAAATGCCGGTATCGGAAGATTTGCATGATGCAAATTTGGATGAAAACCTTACGGAAGATAAAACAAGCCCGAATAGTAAACAGGCGCAAACGAAGCCAAATATAGCGGAAACAAAGAAAACAGAAACTCTATCCGAGCAAGTGGATAATAATGCGCCCAAAGAAATTATTGAAGAATTGGACAATGTTGCACCCAAATCCGATGAAGTTCTTGCTGAGGCTGAAGAGTTTGTGCTCGAAGCAGAAGACGCGGATAAAAACATTGTTGAAGAAAATAAAAAGGCTGCAATAAACAGTGAAAGCATAGCACTAAATAAGGTAAAAAGCAATAAAATAGCTGCTTCAAGCAAAGATCAAGCTGATAAAATTAAAGCTGAACCCGAAGCAGAGAAATCTGTTGCATTTATGACAACGAGGGGTGCGCCCGCGCAAAGAAAAAAATCCTCTAAAAAAGATGCAGAACAATATAAAAGCTTGCGTAAAAGTGCTTTGTTGTCCTATAATATGAAAATATGGGACGAAGCATTAAGCGATTTTAACAAATATTTAGCGCATGTTCCGAATGATTTTGAGATTGTTTACAAAACAGGCATGGCATATTTTCATACAAAAGATTATAATAAAGCAATAGCTCAGTTTAATACCGTAATTAAAAAAAGCAAAAGTGCTTATGTTGCTGATGCGCAATGGTATTTGGCACAATCCTTTGTGCAACTTGGGGACAGGGCTTCCGCCGAAAACTTGTTGCAGGAAATTATCGAGCAAAACGGTAAATACAAAAAACAAGCAAAGGATTTATTGAAAAGCCTCAATTCTTAACCCGCATTACTTGTGCGAATAATTCGGCTTATGGTTTTCCAGCACCAAACAAGAATTTTTCGGGATTAGAAACAGAAATATCATGCTTCCAGCTTGGATTACATGTTTTAATATTATCCAAATAGCTGTTATAAGAATCTGTTTCCATAAGGTTTATTGAAAAATCGGAACCAAACAATACAGTTTCTTTGGCTAAATTAAACACGTCATAGGCGGGTTTATTCAGCCATTCTTCTGTTTCTTTGTAGAAATTTTCTTTTCCGTTTTTTTTAACTTCAGCTAAAGACGAAATATCCGTATAGATATTCGGGAAAGTCTTTGCTAAATTTAATATTGCTATTCGCCATTTTGTTTTGCCCTTTTTTTGAACGCCAAAATGAGCAAAGTTTAATTTTAGTTTCCTTAATTCCGGTTTTTCATTTATTATTGTTGAAAACACATTATTCCATGCTTTAAGCGGGCTTGTGTTGAATTCTGAATGATCATCAACAATAAAACCGCCGTCAGAGCAATGCGTAGTGAGCGGAAGATTATATTTGATACATTCTTGAAATAATTTAATGCTGTCTTTATCGTCCGGTTTAAATCCTAATGGCGGATATACTTTTACCCCGAAGAACATATTTTTTCTTGAAATATTATTACCCGTATCATCTTCTAACTTGCCGTCAAATTCTAAAAAAGCATCAATGCTTTGCTCAATTCGGTTAAATCGTGTTTTTGCGTCGTCATTCTGATAGCCGGCAAAATATTGCTCAAACATTGGAATAACTTTTTGTTCAAAGGGGCTGTAATTAGCCGGATTAATTCCTAAAAAGGGCAGAAGCCTGAGAGGTTTTTCTTTGGGATTTTTTATTTTAACTTTATCAAATTTGTTTGTATCTTTATCCACAACAAGCTCATACTCATAATAATTCTTTATTGAATTAAAAAGGTCTATAACTTGTTTTACAATGGGTTTTCCGGGCATTCGATTATAAAAACCGCCAAAATTATATTCCGAACTTTTTTGTCCAAAATCCATTAATAAGGGACAAATTATCAGTTTATCATACTTTTTGCCTCCGATTATTACAGCATTGTTATTAATAATCGGCGGAATGCCATTATGTTCTTGTTTTAAGAAATATTCCAAAATAAGAAAATGATCCTCAATGGGTTGTTCATAAACCGATAATATATTTTGGATATTTATTAATTTGTCTTCTAATCCGGAAACAACTTTCTTTGAAATAAATCTATTGGGAATAAAAGGAATAAGCAATTTTAACCACCATTTTAGTTTTTCTTTCAAGAATGAATTTACGCCTTTTTGTTTATCTTTTAATATTCTTTTAAGAAAAGCTGTCAGGTTAGCATGACTTAAATCAAAGGCATGATAATGTATGTCATAAAAATAGTTTTTATTCGGCATAATCCTTAGTATTAGTTTGTTACTTGTTTTATTTAGTTTGTGTTTTTTTGTTTCAATTGTAAAAATATAATAAAAAAACAAAATCGCAAAAGTCTCGAAATTTCATCTAACTAAATTTGCAAGTTGTTAATATATCGCATTTTAAATTTTAAAAAAAACAATCTTCCTACACACTCTTTTCCCGGGGGGATTTTGCAATTTGCCAAAAACCATGAAACCGTAAAAGTTAGCATTTTGGTTTTACATTTGTAAAAGTCTCGAAATACGGCTTAAAAATCATATCGAGATTGTTTAAATTCTTCTATTACTTTTTGATATTCCGAAATAATATCGTCCATAATATCTTTTGTGGGTTTAATTTCGTTTATCAGTGCGGAAACTTGCCCTATTTCCAATTCTCCGTTTTCTTTGTCGCCTTCAAACATGCCGAGTTTTGCTCTGCCTTTGCCCAAAAGCTCCGATAGTTCTTCGCGCGTGGTTCCGGCATTTTCAAGCGAAAGGACTTTGTCGGCAAATTCATTTCTTAATAAACGGGTGGGTACCAGTTTTTTTAATCTTAAAAAGGTATCGCCTTCTTTGGCAGCAATAATTGCTTCTTTAAAATTATGATGTGCGGATGCTTCTGTGGTGGTAACAAACAAACTGCCTATTTGTACGGCATCGGCACCCAAAACCATTGCCGCCGACATGGCTCGTCCGGAGGCAATACCGCCTGCGGCTATTAAAGGTTTGCTTGTTACGGAACGAACTGCCGGGATCAATACAAAACTTGTTGTTTCTTCTCTGCCGTTATGCCCGCCGGCTTCAAAACCTTCCGTTACAATTGCGTCCACTCCGGCTGCGGCAGCTTTTTGGGCAAATGTGCTGCTGCTTACGACATGTGCCACTTTAATTCCGTGTTTTTGAAGATAGTGTGTCCATTTTTTGGGGCTGCCTGCCGAAGTAAATACCACTTTTACGCCCTCTTCAATAATTATGTCCATGATTTCTTCAATTTGAGGATACATTAATGGAACATTGACGCCAAATGTGTTTTGTGTTGCCGCTTTTGTTTTTCGAATATGGGTTCTCAATACTTCGGGATACATGGAACCGGCTCCCAACAAGCCGAGACCGCCGGCATTGCTGACGGCTGCTACCAGCTCCCAACCGGAAGCCCAAACCATGCCGCCTTGAATAATCGGATACTTAATGTTAAATAATTCACAAATTCTGTTCATTTTTCTGTGTTTTTGTAAATAAATACTGTTGTTTTTAATGTATTTTCTGTGTCTGTTAATCTACCGGCGGCCAAATGGCATTTGTTTCCGGGTTGTTTTCCAAATAAACTACCCATAATTTATCTTTGGGTCTTCGATACGCATTGTTCGGATTCCACGCACCGGTTTTGCTTGCTTCGATAATTTGTCCGTTTTTGGTCTTGAAAGTATAATCCAACCTCCAAGGATGCCTTCCGTTAACACTCTCTGAATGGTCTCTGTAAATATCTTCCAAACGCCCTTCGGTTGCGATGCCTTTTTCTAAGGCTTCTAATTTTCGGTTTGCGACTTTTAAACTATACTTGACAAGGAAAAAGCCGATAATGGGAAAAATGACAGACCAAAAGAACGGAACAATAAAAAAGATGCCAATGATAAAAAGGGTATTTCGGTATTTGAGTTTTTGAATGTATTTTTTGGGGATTTGTCGCGGAACGGGTGGGGGAGAGCTGCCTCTTTTTACACCTGAATTGTCCTGCGAAATTTCGGGCAAAGGTCCGCCGCAACTGCTGCAATGCGTTTTCGTGATTGTTTTGTTTACGGTCTTGCACCACGGGCACTCAACTTGAATAATGCTGTTTAGTGTGTCTGTAATTCCGTCTCTGTTTCTATCGAGCACTAATGGGGTATTGCAATTGGCGCAAGTTTCTCTGTTTGTATTTTTGGTTCCGCATATATGGCAAAATATGGTCATTTATTTTGTGTTTTGATTTTACCAAATTATTTCGGTCAATCCGTTTTTTTTGAGGTATTGATTTGTTTTGCTGAAATGTTTATTCCCCAGAAAGCCTCTGTGTGCCGAAAAAGGCGAGGGGTGTGCCGATTCTAAAATATAATGTTTTTCTGCATCAATAACTTGTCCTTTTCTTTGTGCATAGGCACCCCAAAGCAGAAAAACGAGTTTTTCTTTTTTATCGGCAATTTTTTTAATTACCGCATCGGTAAAAGTTTCCCAACCTTTGCCTTGATGCGAACCGGCTTGCCCGGCTCGAACCGTTAAGGTGGCATTAAGCATTAACACGCCTTGTTTTGCCCAATGTTCTATATTTCCGTTTTTGGGTATTTCTTTGCCGATGTCGGCATGCAACTCTTTGTAAATATTCTGTAAGGAGGGCGGAACGCTTATATTTTCTTTAACAGAGAAACATAGTCCGTGTGCTTGTCCTTTGCCGTGATACGGGTCTTGCCCTATTATAACCACTTTGACTTTATCGACCGGGCATAAATCAAAGGCTTTAAAAATATCTTTGCCGGCAGGATAAATGGTTTGCGTTTTATATTCTTGCTTTACAAACTCGACTAACTGCTTGAAATAGTCTTTTTCAAATTCGTCTTTAAGAAGCGTTTTCCACGATTCTTCAATTTTTACGTTCATTTTCTTTAATTTAGAATACTGCCAAATTTATCTTCTCTAAGAGGGAGTTTGCTGTTGCGCTTTTTGTGAAAATGTTTAATTCTTCCGGCTTCCAACTCCCGGCTTCCAACTTAATTAACTCATCATTCGTCATTATTTTCGTTCGAAAAGATTTACCGTTTTTCTGAAAACATCAAAAATCAATGTAAGATATACAATAAGACTTGTAAACCAAATAAAGGCTATATTAAACCAAACCGTATCAATTTTCAGCTTTCCTATTTGTTTGTAGGGCGCATAAAAATGTGCTCGTCCGTTACGGAGCTCGGAGGATTTAAAAACCGGGTCGTTTATTTGAATTAATTCGTCATTTTCTATTCTGAGGGCATTAAATTGAGCTTTATTTCGTATGATTTCCTCTAATTTCTTATTAAAATTATCTTGTTTTAATTTGAAAATGGCTTCGGTGCTTCCGAGTTTTTCTCTTAACACTCTCGATACGGAATCGGATTTTAGGTTTAAGTGATATTGGCGTTTATTCAAATATTTGCCGGTTTTGTCAAAATAGTTTTGCAATGCCGCAAAACTTGCCGTATCAAAATGCGCCGAACTAAGTTGTGCCATATTTTCAAAAGCAAAAGGAAGCGAAGCATTGAGTTTTGCTATTTCATTTTTCAGAATATGAATACTGCGCTTTGTGCTCTTTGTTTCTGTGCTGTCTTTGCTGCCTTGAAAAGCTTCTTCGGCATATTTTCTCAATTCCGGCAAAAGATAAGACAGTCTGTAATTATTTTGGCTTTTAAGCATGTCGGTTTCAAAATAATGTCGTTCAAATTTGTTGTCTTTATATTGCGCAACAGTTATGGCTTCGTAAGCCCACCTCGAAGTCATTAAATCGCCGATTATCGGCACAACTTTATAGGAAGTTATGCTTTTATGCAATTTGGAAAATTCTACGATGGCACCGCTGAACAATAATTGCGGAACTAAAATAAAAGGTATAATGATATAGATTGTTACGATAGAATCAAAAGCTGCGGAAATATTCAGCCCGAGAATATTGGCAAAGGCAGCGGTGGAGAAAAGTATTGCCCAATAGGTCAAAGTCATGCCTTGTATTTCCAAAATAAGGTTTCCCACAATAATAAAAGACAATGTTTGAACAGCCGAAATGAAAAACAAGACAATGATTTTAGAGTTTAAATAACTCACTTTGCTTAAATTCAGAAATTTTTCTCTTTTTAATATTTTTTTGTCTTTAATAATTTCTTCGGCACTGAGGGTCATCCCAAAAAACAATGCAACGGTAACAGCCATAAACAAATAGGCTATTAGATTAACATTTTCGGCAAAAATATAGGCATCGGGGTCGGAAGCGCTGCCGCTGATATATTTTGTAAAATAGCCTAAAATTAAAGCCAATACGGGTGCTTCCAAAAAACTTACGAGCAAATACTGCTTGTTTGTGAGTTTTGACTTAATATTTCGAAGGGTGAAAATCAAAAACTGCTTAAAGCCCGACGGTTTTTTTAGATGATTTTCGGGCAATTGAGCTTTTATGTGCTCCTCTTCATTTTCAAGAGGCGGTGCATCGGTTTTAATTTCAGCCTTGAATTTTGCATACCATTCTTGGGGACTTATTTTTCGAACTTTGCTGACTTTGCCGTACTCATTAACGACTTTCGATTCTAAAATTTGAAGGGGTTGTTGCGCATCCACATTTCCGCAAGCAACACAGCCGGCTTCGTCCGGATTAACATAATTTGCCGCTTGTTTGAAGTAGGAAAGGGCATCTACGGGGTTGCCGTAGTAAACAGGGTATCCGCCTTTGTCCATCATCAGCAAACTGTCAAAAAGTTTGTAAATATCTGAGGAGGGTTGGTGGATATTCACCAAAACCAATTTGTTTTTTAAAGCTTGGTCTTTCAACAGGTTCATAACCATATCCGAATCCATTGATGAAAGTCCCGAAGTCGGCTCGTCAACCACCAAAATTGCAGGTTCTCGAATAAGCTCCAAAGCAATATTCAGGCGTTTTCTTTGTCCCCCGCTTATAAATTTATTGGTGGGGCTGCCCACGGTTAAATTGCGTACCTCATATAAATCAAGGTCTTTTAAAACTTTGTTTACGGCTTCCTCAATTTGTGCCTTGGTAAACTTGCTGAAACAAAGTTTGGCATTATAATAAAGGTTTTGATACACGCTTAATTCCTCGATAAGCAAATCGTCTTGCGGAACAAATCCGATCACACCTTTGAGTTTATCTTTGTCTTTGTGTAAATCGTAGCCGTTTATGCTGATACTGCCACCGTGTAAAGGGAAATTGCCTATAAATACATTGAGCAAGGTTGATTTCCCGACACCGCTTCCGCCCATAATTCCAAGCATTCTGCCCGAATATTCGGTAAGGCTGAATTTATGGATGCCGTTGTTTGAATTGTTATAGTAAAATTCAATATTTTCTGCTTTATAAACAACTTTTGAACTTTCGCTTTCAATTAAAAATCGGCTTACGATATCGCTGTAATATATATTGCTGATTTTTGGACTTTTAATTACGGCACCATTATCGAAAATATACAATCTGCCCGGGTTGATGTTTTGACTGTTCAAAAACAAGCTGTTGTTGCCCGTATATTTTAAAACATAGGTGTTTGTGCTTTCAATTCGCAAGATATGTATTGTTCCGTCAAGATGTTCAACATGTCTGTGTTTAAATTGAGTGTCGGGATATTTTTCTTGTGCATCAGCAATAATAACATTCGATTTTTCTTGCATTTCATGCACCTTATCGGTGGTAAGATTAAGTAGTTGAGAAAATTCAAGTTCAGAGATATTAAAAATATCGGATACGGTTTTAACGAAATCCAATTCTTTTTCGGTTATTTTACCGTCTTGATTAATAAATTCCAATAGCCTGATAACAACGACTATTTTTTCTTTTTGCCGAAGTTGTTCGTTAATTTCACTGCATATCTTTAATACCTTAACGGAATTTAAAGAGGTTTTTTTTCGGATTTTTCGATTGTCATCTTTTTTAAATTGTTGATGTTGCTCGACATATTTGTCAAAAAGAGTAATGTATATTTCGCTGTACTCTTGGTTAAGCATCATATCCAGATAAGATTTTACAACCGTACGAGCTTTGTCGGAAACCTTTTCCGCATTTGCATTTGCAATGATTGCAAATAGTTTCATTAATGCTTTCAGAATTGATTCGTTCATAATTTTCTTCTTATACTTAGTATCTTATATTTTTAGTTTTTCGCCTTCGGATTTTGCAATAATAACGGCACCGCAACTGTCGCTCCAAACATTTACCGATGTTCTGAACATATCCAATATTCGTTCAACCGGCAATATTAAAGCAATTCCCGCCAAAGGCAAATCAACGGCACTTAAAATAACGGACATCATTATCAAACCGGCCATCGGAATCGCAGCAGCACCTACGGATGCCAACAATGCGGTAATAACAATGATAATTTGTTCGTTTACCGTCAAATCAAAGCCATAGACTTGGGCTATAAATAATACCGTAATGGCTTCGTATAAAGCCGTCCCGTCCATATTTACGGTGGCTCCCAAAGGCAAGGTAAATCCGGATATTTTATTGGATACACCGGTTTTGTTCTCAACGGCTTCCATCGTTAAAGAAAGCGCGGCACCGGATGATGATGTTGAAAATGCCGTTAATAAAGCACTTTGCATCGCTTTAAAATGGGCATAGGGTTTTACTCTTGCAATAAATTTAAGAAACAGCGGTAAAACAATAAAGGCATGAATTGCCAATGCACTTAAAACGGTTAGCGTATATAAACCCAATGTTTCCGCAAAATTTCTTAAATATCCTGTTTGTTCCGACACGGCTACGGCAATTAGCCCGAATACACCCAAAGGTGTAAACTTTATCACGAACATGGTTATTTTCATCATTAGTTCAAAACCGGCATTGAAAAGATCGGTAAGAAATATTTTTGATTTTGTGCTGATTTTTGTGATAAAGAAGCCAAACAAAACTGCAAAAAATATAATCGACAACATTTCGTTTTCGACCAAAGAGCGGAAAATATTTTCGGGTATAATATTAAGCAGGGTATCCGACAGCACGACTTGGTCAAGTTCCGGTATTTCAATCGAATTTGTATAGCTTTTATCAAGACCATCACCCGGTCTTATTATATTAACAAAAAATAAACCCGTAATAATGGCAACGGTGCTGCTGAGCATATAATAAAGTATTGTCTTTAAGCTTATTCTGCCTAAATTTCCGGCTGAGCCAATGTTTGCAATTCCTGAAATTACCGACATAAGTATTAAGGGAATGGTAATCATTTTCAGCACTTTAATAAAAAGCGTTCCCAACCAAGCTACATATTTTATTTCCGGATTATATAAGCAATTATTTTTTATTAACTTTTTTTGCTTTTCGGTAAGTTCTATGGCTGAATTTGCATTTATTTTTGTCATAAAATCATTTTCGGACAGGGCATTTTCTCCAATGAGATTTTCGATGTTTTGCATTTGGATGCCGGTTAAACGGCTGCTTTTCTTTTCCGATAAAATTTTATTGTATGACCGGACACTTACTTTGTAGGCATTCGGGAACGATAAGCCGTAGATAAGGGCTAAAACAAGAGCAATCAGTATTTGCCAATGCAAAGCAAGTTTCTTTATCATGCTGTTTTACGTTGTTTTGAAATTTCTCGTAAAAGTATAAATTATATTTTATTTGAAGAATTCAGGGACAAATTTAAGCCGCATTTCGAGACTTTTTCGCAAAGTCTCGAAATGCGGCTTAAACAAAGCTTTTACATTTGGGCTGCCTTATTCTTTAATGATTTTTTCGATAAATATCCCTTGTTCGGTAATAAGTTTAAGCAGGTAAACTCCGGATTTTAAACTGCCGACTTCCTTAACCGTTTTGTTATTAAACTCTTTTTTTATCAGGCATTTTCCCGAGAGGTCATAAATACACAATTGTCCGAACAAAGTTCTGTCGCAATTAATTTTAAACTCATTTTTACAGGGATTAGGCGATATGCTGATAATTTCAGGACTTGCGTCGGAGATGTCGCTTACAGAATAACAGGCACTCTGAAAATCCGATAGCTTTTTGCTTATAAAGCCTCCGTTAAGGATATTAAATTCGGTTGTTCCACAAAATGTTGTGTCGCCCGCGCCCCCGTCTTCAACGTCATAGATATTTGCAGTATATGTCCCTGCCGGTAAATCGTTTAACGTTACAGACAAGTCAAAAATACAAAGACAATAAGCTGGCAGCCCTGTATCAACTTCAAAAATATTCAGCAAGAAGTCATCTTCAAGCTCATAATCTATTCTGTAAAGAGCACCGCAATTTCGTTGAACTTGATTATGGTGTATAATAACCGTATCGCCAAAAACTTCTGTGTATATGCTTTCTTGAGCGTATGATGCGCCTCCCATAAGCATAATGCAAATTATTAGTAATATTCGTTTCATATGTTTATATTTATAATTTTCAAAGGTCATATAGGAACACCCTAAGTTATTCTACTACAAATAATTAATAGTGTCGGTAAATAATCATTTCGTTGTGTCATTAAACCTTAATCCCGGGTGTTTCATATGTTTATATTTTGTAGCCGTTGGCTTGGTTTAACCACAAAGAACGCTAAATTTGTTGCAAAAAATGCAAGGTTCTTGTCTCAACTTCCAACCCTATAATTATTCCGCCGGCTGTCCGAAATTGTTAGGCACGTGTGTTCGTTTTAATTTGCTTTGGTTTTACAATACCCCAAAGATACAATTTTTTTTTTTTAAGCAAATAAATTTCATTGGTTTCGTATAGTGCATATTTTATTATGATTATTACCTTTGTGCCTAACTTTAATGATAATAAAAACCGTAAAGTGGGTGATAAGAAAATAAAAACGGCCATTGTTATTTTAAATTGGAACGGAGAAAAGTATTTGAGAAAATTTTTGCCGTCTGTCTGTACGCACTCTCAAAGAGATGATACGCTTATTGTGCTTGCCGATAACGGTTCATCCGACAATTCCGTTGAATATATACAGCATAATTTTCCGCAAGTAGAATGTATTCTTTTAGGAAAAAACTACGGATTTACCGGCGGATACAATAAAGCTTTGGCACAAATTGATGCAAACTATTATGTTTTGCTTAATTCGGATGTGGAAGTAAGTGCGCATTGGCTAGAACCAATTATTCAAATGATGGATGCCGATAATAATATTGCTGCGGCAATGCCTAAGATTTTATCTTTTTCCGACAAAACGCAGTTTGAATATGCCGGTGCATCGGGAGGTTTTATTGATAAATTCGGCTACCCCTTTTGTCGAGGAAGAATTATTTCGGAATTAGAAAAAGACAGGGGACAATATGACGACATAAGGGACATCTTTTGGGCAAGCGGTGCGGCAATGTTTGTCAGAGCTGATTTATACCGAAAATTTAAGGGCTTAGACGAAGATTTTTTTGCTCACATGGAAGAAATCGATTTATGTTGGAGATTAAAAAATGCAGGCTATCGTATTGTTGTTAATCCGGAGAGTATCGTATTTCATGTCGGTGGTGGAACTTTATCAAACAATAATCCGAAGAAATTGTTTTTTAATTACAGAAATAACTTATTTTTGTTGTTGAAAAATTTACCGAAAAACAAAGTTTTTCCTGTTATTTTTGTCAGATTAATACTTGATATATTATCCGGAGCAGCATATCTGATAACATTTAAATTTAAATTTTTCATTGCCGTAATTAAGGCGCATTTTGCTTTTTATAAAGCCATTGGAAAAAACTTAAAGAAAAGAGAAGAACAAAAAAAATCGAAGCATCCTGAGATGTATACTAAAAGTATTATTTTACATTTTTTTATAAAAAAGTACAGAACATTTGATAAATTGCTATTTAATAAATCCTAATATTCAAAATTGTGGCAGACAGTATTGTAATAATACCAACTTATAAGGAAAAAGAAAATATAGAAAATATTATTCGAAAAGTTTTTTCGTTCGAGAAAGAGTTTCATATTTTAATTGTTGACGATGCATCGCCGGATGGCACAGCCGACATTGTCAAAAAACTTCAAAAAGAATTTCCCGAAAGACTTTTTATTTTGGAAAGAAAAGGAAAGTTGGGTTTAGGTACTGCATATATAACAGGTTTTAATTGGTCAATTGAAAAAAAATACGATTATATTTTTGAGATGGATGCAGATTTTTCACATCCGCCGCATGATTTATTAAACTTATACGATGCCTGTAAAAAACAAGGGGCAGATGTTGCCGTAGGCTCAAGGTATGTAAAAGGAATTAGTGTGGTAAATTGGCCCTTAGGGCGCATTCTAATGTCTTACTATGCTTCTGTATATGTAAGAACCATTTTGGGCATAAAAATTAAAGATACAACAGCCGGTTTTGTCTGTTATAAGAGAGAGGTACTGGAATGTATCGGTATTGATAATATTCGGATGAAAGGTTATGGCTTTCAAATTGAAATGAAGTATCGTTCCATATTATGCGGATATAAAGTTAAAGAAGTACCGATTATTTTTACTGATAGAACCGAAGGCAGCTCTAAAATGAGCGGCGGTATTTTTAGCGAAGCTTTTATGGGGGTTTTAAAACTCCGATTAAAGTCTGCCGGCATAAAAAAAAGTTGCAAAAAATAAAAAGTTTAGTGAAAAATCGGCTGATGCAATTTTTTTCAAAAAAAACACAAAATTATTTTTTCTATTAAATAAATTAATTTACATTTGCATCCGCTTTCAGAGAGATAAGTTCTCAAAGCAGGAAAGTTTGGGGCGATTAGCTCAGTTGGTTCAGAGCACTTGGTTTACACCCAAGGGGTCATAAGTTCGAATCTTATATCGCCCACCTCCAAAAATGTTAAAAATCGACATTTAAAACTCAAAAGCCTTATTTCAAACAGAAGTAAGGCTTTTTTATTTCCTTAAAATTTTTCAAATCGACATTTGAAAGGTTGAAAAGTCGATATTTTGTGTTACATTTGTGATGCGTAAAATTAATTTGTGATACGTAAAACATTTTGACATGAAAAAGGCTGTTTATAGGCTTATATATAACCGTAGAAAAAAATTAGACAAAAAAGGTAAAGCTCCGGTATTAATTGAATGCTATTTAAACAGAAAAAGAAAGTATATTAAAACAGGTGTTAGAATAGAACCAAAAAACTGGGATTCTAAGTTAAACATAATAAAATCAAATTTCCCCGACTACATCAATTTAAACAGGCGATTAAAAACTCAAATTAAAATGCTTGAAGATTTTGAGCATAAACATTTAGAAGAAAAAAAGATGTTTAGCTTAGATTTAATTGATGATAGTGTTTTTAACAAAAACTTAGGATTAGTATCATCAAATTTTGTAAAATTCTGTTATAAACAATTAGAGGAAAATGTTTCATTATCCTACGAAACAAAGCGACATCATAAAGTAACAATTAAAAAGATTGAAAAATATTTCCCTGATTTAACATTTGATAAGATAGATTATTTAGTTATTAAGAAGTTTGATGATGTTTTGCGAGTTGAAGAAAAACTGCACATTAACACTATTGCTAATCAACACAAAGTATTTAAAGTGTATTTAAACTTAGCAATAAAGATGGATTTAATGAAACCTGAAGATTATCCGTATAAAGATTTTAAGGTAAAAAAAATAAAAACTGACAGACCATATTTAACTAAAGAAGAAGTTGAAAGACTTGCAAAATTGAAATTTACTGAAAATACAAAAAATATAGAACTTGTAAGAGACATGTTTTTATTTTCATGTTATACAGGCTTAAGGTATGGAGATACAAGAGACTTAACTCTTAATGATATTGAAATTGAAAATAATGAATATTATGTTAAAACTCGCATGAATAAAACACAGGACATTATAAAAATACCTGCATCATTATTATTTAAAGGCAAAGCTGTTGAAATAATTAATAAATATAGTGAAGATTTTCCTGAAAAATATTTATTTCCTCGCAAAACAAAAAAAGGTTTATCGAATCAGGAAGCAAACAGACGATTAAAGGTTGTTGAGCTAATTGCCGGAATTAACAAAACACTAACCTTCCATGTATCAAGGCATACATTTGGAACAAATTTAGCAGATGTAACAGGCGACCCATATTTAATAAAAGAACTCATGGGACATGCAGACATTAAAACCTCAATGATTTATATACACATATCGCAAAATCACATAAAGAATAAATTGAGGAATACAGATTGGGATTAAAATTAAGCAAAAACAATTTAATTTAGTTTTACTAAAACTTATCATCAACGCCTGAATGGTATTTGTTACCATTTAAGCAAGCCAAATGTTTAAGTGCTTTTAATAATTTTTCATATAGTTGTTTGTTGTTAATATCTTTAGGATTTAATAAAATGTTTAATTCATTATTAAACTCCATTTTTGAAAAAACTAAGTTTGATTTTTGATAAAGTCCATTTCCTTTCCACATAATCATAAATTTACCTCTTTTTTTAGGGGCAAATGAAATTCCACTAAAGCTAACTTTTGTAAAATCTACCCTCCAATAATTTGCAGTATCCGGACTTGAAATTTCATAAATATTTAAAATAGAATCTCCTTCAAAAACAGTTGAATATGAACTTACAATTGTTCCGCCGTATTTTGTTATATTGTCTGATATATATTGCTTTGTTTCTTCTATTGTGGCTGTGCTTTCATCACATTGGCTATACATTATGTTGCCAATAGTAATAAGAATTATTGTTATAAAAGGTTTCATTTTAATTTATTTCTTTTGTAGAGCTTTTTCTTATAAAAATAGTGTGAGTTAGTTAATAATCAGAGCAAAGTTTTTTAGTTTTATTGTAAAAGTATGTCTTATGTTTGCCTTTCTGTACTACAAATTAGAGATTGTAGAATGTATTTTGATAAGTCTATTTTTAGCAGAATCAAATCCTTTATTCTCATTTTTAAAAACACCGACAGGAACAGTACTTTCTTTAATGTTTCCATATTCTCCCTTTTCTGAGACTACTTTTAAAATATTATTGTTGTTAATATACACTCTATAAAAGTCATATTGGTCAGCTTCAGAAAAATCAATTGTAACAAATATTAATTTTGAATTAAAAAAATAACCTTTAACTGAAAATGTAGGTGGTATGGTTTTATAATCAGAAGTGCTTAAAATACTAACAACACTAAACTTCTCTTTTTGATACACAAAAATAGTCTCATTATTATCCTTGTTTACACTTTCAGAGGTGTTTGTAAATTCTTTAGGAAATTTTGATAGTTTAAAGTCTATGAACTCAACTTTCTCTGACACACTCTGTGCATTTATATTAAAAAAGAAAACAATAAGTAACGGAATAAAAAATAGTTTTTTCATATTTAGTATAATTTTAATTTTTAATAATTTAATAAGGGTTTTAAAAATGTTTTAAAAAGTTTTCGTTTAATATGTTTATGCTAACTAAATTTTTTCAAAAAATCATTGTTAAGTTTTATGCTTTCGCCGGATATAGCCTCATAAGTTTTTATCCTGTTAAGCAAAAATTTTGTTGTATCGTGTTGTTTTAAAAAGTTATGTAATTTAGGGTATTCTGCTATTACATCGGTATATAAATTGCTAATATCTTTTGCGAGCGATTGAAACATATCAAAATAAAATTCATTATTTCGTTTTAGGACCTCAATTATTTCGTTTTTAGATTTTAAAAGTTCCTCAACTCCTGCGGATGTATTTTTACCTCCTGCACTATCTATGTTTACTTGGTTGCTGTCGCCTATTATTTTTTTTGAAATATTAGGGTTTTCTTCAAAAAATACTGACATAGGTACTTCTAATGCCTCAGCAATGTCTTTTAAAGTATATATGTCAATTTTAGAACGACCATTTAAATAATTAATAATTGTTTGTTTGCTCTTTCCAATTTTTACTGCAAATTTCTCATAGGTAAAATTTTTTTTACCCATTAAATCTTTAATAGTCAATATGATGCTGTCCATTCTGTAGATTTAGGTGTAAATATTTGGGTCAATTATTTGCATATAAAGATAAATATGTTTTACTTTGTGAACGAAAGATATAGACAATTTTTTAAAAAAAGAAATAATATGCCAAAAAAATATCATACTATATATGAATTTATTAACGAAGTTGAAAGAGCAGAAAAGGACATAAGGATTTTTTTAATTGTAAAAGCTGTTGACAAGTTATATAATACGGTAGCAAAAAACTTGCAACGTGCAAATTTTAAAAAGCCTGAAAAAGAAGCAATTATAAAAGCATTTAAAGATGAAGGTTATGAAATTGTTGATGAAGATAAATTTTTTCATAACCCTAATAAGGTAAAAAACTAAATAAATATTAAAGTTATGAATTTATTCTATTGGGAAATGTTAGATGAAGATTACAACTTGATTGCACGACTTGACGATACGGTGGAAGATAGTCAAGATGAAGAGCAAATTGTAATAGCACAAACAAAAGCAAATGAGTTAAATAAAAAAATACAATTGGTAAAAAACAGCAGTGTGTGTATTGTTGATGTGTTCAATCTGCATCCGATTAAATAAATTTTAACAGATAAAAAACTAAATAAAAAGTAATGGCAAGAAAAGTAAGAGAAATATCAAGATGTGTTTATCGAAAATCAATCGATAACACAATTTTTCTAAAAATTTATAAGAATAAAAAGGCTTTAATTGTTAAAGTTCAAAATCTTTTTACAGATGCAGAAATACAAAAATCAAACAACCCTGCCTATTTTAACTTGAAAGATAATAAAAAGCAATATAATACAGCACGCAAAAAGGAATTTATGCAAGCATACAGAAAAGCCCGACAAGAAATAAGGGTTTAACCTCTTAAACATAGGTGTAAGAGGTATTTATATAATTTATAAATTAAAAATAAGTAAAATGAAAAAATTAATTATTAAAACTGGCAATCAGTACATTGAGACAACAAAGAAATCAAAAGTTTCTATTAACAATGGCTCTTATATTATTGAGAAAGAGTATATGAAATCCAACAAAGTTGTAAACGGTAAAATAACCGTAAACGAAGTGGCATTTGTTGAGGAAGTAGAGTTTGACACAGCTTCAGAGGAAGCATAAAACATATCTTTGTCCGAGCTTCGCTTAGTAGTTTTTGAAACGAAAAGCGGAGCAACTTTTATTGTTTAATTTATGGGTATTTTAGAAGAAATAAACGAGAATTTGAAATCATTAAAAAGTGATTTTATGAAGCTATCTCAAAAAGTTTCTAACATGGAAGCATCTAATATAAAAAATACAGAAAAAGATGCTATTGTGTTAAGATTTGAAAAAAACGATAAGCTAAACCTTGCATTTGCGTCTGAATTTCTAAACATACCTCAATCAAAAATTAAAGAATATGTCAAAAAAAACAACCTAAAAACGGCAACTAAAAGTCATTACAGCTTTTATGCTAACGAGCTTATTGACTTTAAAAATAGCCTTAAAAACGGACAGAATGTTAAAGCAATTACAAAGAAAAAAAATATATGCCACTCTGAACCTGTCGTAACAAGCAACGAGTTAAGAGAATTAATGGCAATAAATAATTAAAAAGCAAACCAAAAGAGGGCGTTCAGTAGAATTAGGACACTCCGAACGCTCCTCATGGTTATACAGTAACACATGGCAGAATGACCCCCGTAAATTCTCATATAAAAATGAGTAGGGGGCTTCTAACCTTGAATTAACCGGTACAAAGATATGAAAAGAAATATAAACCACCCAAGCGTAGCAGTAAAATTGTCAATTGATGCCTATTTTGAAGCTGCAAAACAATTCAATAAAAAGCAGGAAGATAACTTTTTGGAAATTCAAAAAGAAACAAAAGTTAAAACCGTAAAATCTTTACTCCTCAAAGAAGAACATCATAAAGTATTCTATACACTAATCAATTATTACAAAGAGAAAATTGATAACCTAAGCCAATTTATGAATGGTTCTTTAAACATTATGACTTACATAAACCCAAAAGCAAGTATGTATGTTAAAACGGGAAGACTTGCCACACATTTAGGCAGAGCAAACAATACAATTAGAGCAAGATTAAGGAGGCTTGAGAAAGCAGGGATATTACAAGTCGTTTTTCACGGCAACAAAAAACCTTTGGAGATAATTTTCAACAAGCATCTATGTTTAATATACGACAAAAGCAACTTAGAATACATTCCAGAAACTAAATTTCTAACTCTCTCAAGTTCAATTTTTTTGGACGGAATTGGTATAAAAGCTAATAATAAGAAAGCACTTTATATTAATACTAAATACAATAATACAATAACTCAAAGAGGTGTATTGCATGATGAAAATTCAAGTAAAATTGATAGTTCGGAGCCTATGCAATACAAATATATCCACACTAAAAAAACTAAAACAACTAAAAAGACGGATACAACACTGGCAGGTATCAAAGAAAGAAAAAAAGTTCCGCAAAAAAAAGAAAGAAGTCTTTCCGAAATAATAAACCAAAAATTAGAAAAAGCAAGAAAGAGAAGAGAGTTAGAAAAAATGTCGGCTGAGGAAAAGGCAAAATATTATGAAGAAATCCGCAATAAAGAAAAACTTGAAAAGGCAAAAATTCTCGCCAAAAAACGTAAAGATGCAATAATCGGATTTTCACTTCAATTCTTTGGTTATCTTGTTGAAAGTTTATTTGCCGACAAATATCTTGCTCCCGAATATCGTAAAAAAACACTAAACTACATTGCAAAACATTTTTTTGCAAAAGCTCGCAGTATTGAAGCAATGAAATGCCTATGGCATAACAATTATAAAAAACGAATTGATATTGCAAAAGACTACATTGATAAGTTTGAGAGACCTGACGGAACTGCATTTGATACTACCTACTTCTTTCCATTAGCATTTTTGGACATTGAAAGGCGAGGAAAAGGTATTTTCTCTTTTGCAAATACTGAAAATTTTTTGAACCAAGGTAAGCAATGGGAAAAAATGAACGGTTATAACCGAAGAACTGATGATGACGGCAGGCACAAATTAAACAAAATTGCACGTGAATTTGAAAATGGATTCATTGATTACAATACGGCTCTTCAAAAAGTAAAATCAATTACAAACGATACTGATGAATATGTTAAGCAATTAAACGCACGAGTTTTTGGAATTTATTCATCAATGCAAAAAGTATAAGCTATGCCAAAATTTGATACTACAAAATCAAAAGTAAAACTATGGGTTGGAATGCCCTCAAATCAAGAAAATGGAATTTGGTTTAGTTTTCTAACTGAAAATAAATATTCAGAAAAGGAAATTGTTGAAAGAATGACTAATAGAATCTTAAACAAAAAATATGAAGGACAATTTACAATCGCAAAATTTTATAATAATCATAGTGGCAGATTGATTAAAACTATTAAAACAGGAATTTCAGAAAAAAATAACAAGATAAGTGCAAGAATAAAATTATGGATTGGAACTCCTGATGAAAATGAAAATCAAACATTCTACTCATTTACAGAAAGTGAAGACAACGAAATGATAATAAAGAAAATGACAGATAGCATTTTAAGAGATAAATACAGATTTAATTTCACAAAAGCAATGTTTTTCAATAACCAAACAGGCTTGTTAATTAAAACCGTAAATGGAAATATGATTAGTACATAAAAAAGTGATTTGTATTTATTGGAAACAATACAAATCACTGACTAAATAAAAAGCAATGCAAAGTTACTAATGTTTTTTTTAAATTCAAAAAAAATGATAGAAAAATTACAACCAATAAAGTGTTATTACAAAAGTGAGTTAGCAGATTTTTACGAAGTAAACAGAAAAGTTTTTATGAGTTGGGTAAATAAAATTGAATACGATTTAAGAGAGACCGGTTATAAAAAAACGCAAAAAATATTCACATTAAAACAAGTAGAAATGATTTTTAATCATATAGGACATCCCGAAGCAACAGGTAAGGATTATTTTATTGATGAGTTAGTTGCTGTTCGACCATACAAAAAACATAAACTTTGTGATATGTATGATATTTCAGAAACTGTACTTTTTAAACAAATAAAATCAATTCCAATTCAACAAGATGTTAGGGCTATTCTTAAAAACGAGAAAACAAAATTCTATCAGCCTAAGAATAGCAAAAATTTCTTTTCAAAAAATGAAGTTGAGTTAATATTTAAACATTTAGGGCGCCCTTATGCAAAAGCAGTTTGAAGTAATATACGTGATTGGAAATAAAACAGTAATAAAACAAATTAATGCTGCAAATGTAATAGAAGCTGCATTTTTTATAAAAGTTGCTAATAAAAAAAACAAAATAAAATCAATTACAAACCAAAGTATGACTATTAAAGAATTAAAAAAGGTAAGATGAAAAAAAAAGACATACTAAAAACAATACTAATTTTTGGAACCGGCTTCATGTTATCAGTAATTATTTTTCAGAACAATGCAAAAAAAATAAACAAAAACGAACTTTTAATAAAAGAAGTAGCAAAAAGACTGTATAAAAAAGAAAAAGAAACAAGGAAATCATTATACCAAATTGAGCAAAACATACTTCAAATTGAACAAAATGACAGCATAACTACTCAAAAAATACAAAAAACAGAGCAAAACTATAAAAACATAATTAAAACAATAAAACAATTAGATTATGAAAAAGCTAAAACAGACGAAGAAATCCTTAATTATTCTGACAGTTCTAATTGGGTATGGTTCAACAATCGCTTCCCAAAATATAACGGAACACCAACTAAAACAAATTAGATTACTTGAAAATCAAGCAAAAACTGACAGCCTTAAAGTTATCGAGCTTAATAAAGCTATTGACACTCTAAACGCAGTTGTTTTTATGAAAAATATAAGATTAAAAAATTGCAAAACAATTAAAAATCTTCAAGATGAAAAAATGCAGCTGCAAGATACGCTCATCAGCATACGTAACAATAAAATTAAACTATTTGAAAAAGAAAAAAAAGCATTAAAAAAACAAATAAGAAACAGAACACTAATAATTATAGGTTCTGCAATAATTAACACAGTACTAATATTCAAATTTTTAGTACAGTAACAAAACAAATAGAAAACATGAAAAGAAAATCATTTTTAGAAAACGGAGATAGGTTATATTTAGTAAAAGGCAAACAGCTTGTTAGCATAACAGAAGATAAGCAAACTACACTTTTTTTATTTCTTGAAGCTAATTGGCAGAGAATTTTAAACGAAAGGAAAAAATTAAAAACAACCCCTATTTTTCAATTTAATTTAAAAGCATATAAGGCATTAGCAGGAGACTTAACAAAAGATAGCTATTGCGTATAGGATTTTCTTCAAGCAATATTCAAGTAGTTTTAATCGAAGAAGAAGCTGCAAAAGCAATTATTCAACATGAAAAACAAAAAGCATCATAAAATAAATAAAAAGTAAAATCAAACAAAATTAATAAGTTATGAACATTCAATTATTCAATCAAATTATTCAAGAACACAATTTAAAACCTCTCAATTTTATTGATATAGATTTTCCGGGAAACCAATTTGTAAATAAAAAAACTGAAAAGAAAACTTTTGTAATCCACTACTCATCTGGTTGGGACAATGCACGGGGCATGTATAATGGTTGGGCAAAAGATAAATTAGGTAGAGTGTCAACCGCTTATGGAATTGAAGATAAAGGCGAAATATATAGAGGTTTTGACGCTTCAAAAAATTACGGATTTGCAATTTATGTGCAATCTCCCAACAATCATTTGCCAAACAGTCTTAAACAATTTAAAACAAAGAAGCATGATAAGGTCCTAAACAGTCAAGCTATTCAAGTTGAAGTTTGTAATTGGGGTTGGTTGAGAGAAAAAGGAAACAAGTTTTATTCATGGACAGGAATTGAAATTGCCGGAGAAAAAACAGTTTACTATCCTGACGGTTACAGAGGGCAACACATATTTGAAAGAATTACACAAGATGAAATCAATGCACTTCAAACCTTAATTATGTACCATGCAATAGCTGATGATTTAAGATTAAAGTATAATCCTGACATGTGGGATATATCCGAAAGAGCAATACGTGGTGCTGAGGGAATATGGTCTCACACTTCATATAGAACTGATAAGTTCGATATTCATCCGCAAGCTGAACTTGTATCAATGCTTATGAGAGTTGAAGATGACTTTTATAAGATTTTTTCTTCTAAAAATATTAAAAAAATAAAATTCAATTAAAAAAAGCTAAATATTAACTAAATAAAAAGTAAAAATGACAACAAAAATTACAAACTTATTAGTAAAAGCAATCGTTTTTTTAGGAGTTTTTGGCATTATGTTTTTGCTTGTAATGTATAATGCAAAATTACTTCATTCACTTGATTGGTTTAACATTATTACAGATGCAAATGGAAAGGAAATTGCAAACAGAATATTTCCTAAGAAGTTTGATAATGCAATAATTATAATTGCAGCAATAGCATATTCACTTGGAAGTATTGCAGTAGTAATTTGGTATAATCCTACACAAAAAGAAGATGAAACAAAACGAATGTTCCTTGCAAGGTATTTTGGCTCAATAATCCTAAAGTTACTTTTTGTTACAATTGACGGACTTCATGTTTACATATATTCAGGCAGTGGATATATTGGCGACTTGTCAGTTTGGTTAGCTCCTGTTTATGCAGTTCAAACAATCCTTATACTCTTTTTTGTCGGAGCAATAGTTAATGATTTTGTAAAAAACGGCAATAAAAAAGAAGTTGACAAACAGCTTATCATTTCAGAACTTGAAAGTAAGATTGAACTAAAAGAAAGTAACATTGAAAAACTTGAAAGTAACATTAAAAGTTTGAAAAGTAATATTGAAACATTTAATACAAGCAATAAAGAATTGAAAAGTGAGCTTGATGATACTATTAAGATGAATAAGGATTATAAAAGTCAGATTGAGCATCAGCAAAAAGAGATAGAAGTGTTAAAAAGTAATATTATTGATTATAAAAGTAGTGCAAAAGAGTTACATGCAAAGCTAAAAGAAAAACAAGATTTGATTAGCAAATATTATCCTGTGTACCTTAAAAGTGAAGTTGCTCGCATACGCAAAATGAAACCTGAAAATAGAAGCGAGGAAGATACACTTTTATTACATAGTTACGAACAAGAATAAAACAAAAAATTAAATAAAATGGAAGCAACAGTAAAATACCAAGTAGCAACATATTCAGGACAAGTAACAGTTAATTGTGAGCCTGATGATGACAATGAGTACATAATTGAAAAAGCAAAGAGAATCGTAAAAAATAATGCCGGTGGCTCGTTGCCTTTCGGTTATGAAAGTTGGAAAATTATTAGTAGAGATTAAATGCCCTATAAAGAGCTACGGTTATGAATTGAAGTCGTTTAATAAATGTTCAATTCAATGTTTAACAGCTAATTAAGGCTTTTTTTATAGCCACTGTTAGTAACTTTTAACTATTTTAATAATGAATAATCGAAATAAAATAGAAAGTAAAATAAAAAAAGAAGGCTTAACAATACAATTTTTAGGATATTATCCGAAAGGAAATGTTTGGATTTTGTGGCTAAACGAACCTGTTTTTCTGAAAAATAAAAAACTAATAGAAACTCATGGAGATTATATTTTAAAAGGTACCCATATAGAGCCTAATATGGTAGATGATTTTTGTAAATCTGACTTAGCAGAATGGGAGTAACTTAATTCTTGCTAACGTGCCTTGAATATGGTGCGCAGCGTGTAAAAACACATTAAAATATAATGAGAAAACTACCTATAAAATGAGATATAATTTAATTAATAAGAAACAACCTAAGCTATGCACTATATTTTGTGTTATGCCTTAGTTTTCGGTTTAAAATATCGCAAAATGTTAAATAAAGAAATCAAATATAAGACATCTACTGATTATGATTTATTATATAAATTGCTTAAAGAAGGTAATTTAATAATAGGTTTTATAGCAATAGATTTGAACGGTAAAATAAGTATGGAATACTCAAAATTGGTTCAAATGAATTATAATAAAGAATATAAAACTTTTGATATAGGATTTACTTTTTTTGAAGAGGATTTTAATAAAATAAGTTTTAAAAAATTGTGCTTAAAATATAACGTTCGTTTTTTCGACTTAAATTAAGCATAACAGAAATATAAATACAACAAAACAAAAAATTAAAAAATGGAAACAAAAAATTTACCAGCAACGAATCAAGAAATTAACCTATTTACAACGGGTAAAAATGTAGAAAGTAAAAAGGTTAAGGAAGTTGAGAAGCTTCTAAAAGAAGCTAAAAAAGTAAAAATTAGTAACTCAAGCTCATTTAACTTCATTATTTACAAAAATATTTACGATTTAAATAATGATACTTTCAAGTATGTTATTGAAAACTATGGGTTTGAAAATGAAGAAGTGATAAGAAATTCAAGGAATGAAATTTTTTTTAATTCAAAAAAAACTATAAAAAATAATTTTTTTGAAATCGATATTGAAATAAGAACTAAGGCACAAAAAATAAATTTGATGCCGAATGATGTAAGTAAGGTAATTAATGGATAATCTAAAAATGAAACAGCCAAAACATAAAATATTGATGAGCTTTTCAGGCGGCGAAACAAGTGCTTATCTTCTTGCTTGGTTATTAAAAAACTATCCAAAAAATGATATAAAAGTTGTGTTCGCAAACACAGGAGAAGAAAGCGAAGAAACTTTAACATTTGTTAAAAAATGTGGCGATTATTTTAAAGTTAATATTACATGGTTGGAGTACGAACGTTTAAGTTTTAAAATAGTAAATTTTAATACAGCTTACCGTTCACACAATCCTAAAGAAATTGCCAATAAATGGCAAAATCACCCTTTTAGAAAATACATTAAAACATTTGGTATTCCAAATATTGAAAACAGTACATGCACAAGAGAATTAAAAGAATATATCATAAACAGATATTTAAGTTCTTGCAGTTGGAAGCCATCAACACACACAAAATGTATAGGCATTAGAGCTGATGAAATTGACAGAGTTGGTAAATATTGGTATCCATTAGTACACTTAGGAATTACAAAGCCAATGATAAATTATTATTGGAACAATATGCCCTTTAGATTGAACGCAAAAGGATATGAAGGTAATTGCAAAGTTTGTTGGAAAAAATCATTTAGAAAGCTCATAACACTTGCAAGACATAAACCCGAATGGTTCGATTTTACTAAACAAATGGAGTTAGAATATCAGTTTTTTGTAAAAGAAACTTATAAACATAGGGTAAAACCGCCTATACGCTTTTTCAGAGAAAACAAAACTGTAAATGATATTTTTAAAATGGCAAAAAACAAAAGTATTAAAGATGCTGCAAATGATAATACAATAATTGATTATCAAAAAAGTCTTTTTCATGATGAAATTGAACTTGACATTTCAAATGGTTGTACAGAGAGTTGTGAGGTTTTTGGCTAATTAATAATTTTTAAAACTTAAATATAAATAAAATGATACGAGAATTTTTTAAAGATAATCCGCTTTTCAGCAGTACAATCTTAATATTAATCTTAGGAATTGCATTTATCTTAATTGAAATATTTTTTTGTAATAAAGAAACTTTTTACGGAAAAGTTATGGATAAACAATACAAATCAGAAACAACAAGTGTAGGCACCGGAACAATAGTAAATCCTAATGGTAGTGTTGGAGTTGTAACTACAAATGTTGACCCTGAAGAATTTTTAATAATGGTAAAAACTGAAAATGGGAAAATAGTTACCGTAAAATGCGAGCCTGAATTATATTATGAAAAACAAATAGGTGAGCAAATTGAATTTAATGTTTGTAAAGGGTTTTTAACTAAAACAATTTGGTTGTATCGTGGTGTTAAGTAATACCAAAAAATTGAAATAGTAAACAAAAAAACAAGAACAATGAAAAAAGAAACATTCATACAAGAATTTTATGAAAACAACAAAGTCATTAAAATGAACAATGCAGGTAACACCATTTTCCTGACATTAGTAAAAAGGTTAATAAGCATAATTATAAAATAATAGAAAATGAAAGAAGTAACAAAAGAAGAGTATTATAATTTTATATGTCCGAAAAATGTTGCAATTTCTTTGATTGGAAATTTTCCATACACAGTAATTTGGAAAGACAGAAGACATAATATCGTTGCTAAAGAAATCCCATTTGGTAAACAATTAGGCATATCCACAGATAAATCTAAATATTACATAGCTGTTTAATTGTCTATAACGTGCAGGGGTATGAAGCGAAGCCCTTTGTTAGTTCGCTTCAAATTTAGCCGAATGGTAACAAATTAATAATTGTTAATTACAAAACTAAATAAAGCAAAAAATGGAAAATAAAAAAACAATTATTATGTGCAAATTAGAGGAAATTAAGGCAATTTGTGATGAAATAGAATACTCTCGAAATGTGCCAGATGAAGCAAAAGAAATTGCTAAAGAAAACAACATTATCATTGTTGTAGGCGGTTCTGATGATTTTAAAAATGCACTATCGTAGCATTGTGTATAAACAGCAAAGGAGCTAAAAAGTGAATTAGATGAATAACAATTATGAAAACATATTATAGTTCAGGAGTTATTAAGTATAAGGATGAGCATTCAGACGAACCTTACTCGGAAGAATATTATTCATTCATTATTCCTGCAAAAAACAAGCAAACTGCTAAACAAGAATTAAAGACAAGAACTTATAACGAATTTTTTAAAGAACTTGGAAAAGATTGGAAAACGAAGTTTAAAGTAAATGAGTTATATGAGACTTCGTCTGATGTACGGACTTCATAATTGCCCATAATGAGTGTGCGGTATGGTTATAAGTCTACCATTACCGCATCAATTAGACAATAATTTTAAAGGCTTATTAACCATAACGCCTGTTGTATTATGTGCCTTTTTAATTGTATCATAACAGTAATATAAACACAACAAAAAATCAACCCACAAGCTTATTTTTTAAAGCCTCTTACCAAATTAATTTCAAAAAAAACATTAAAAAACTACCTTCCTGTCCCGATTTTTATATAAAATCGGGACACAGAGGCAAAAAACGAGACACAGAGACAAAAATCGGGACACAGAGACAAAAATCGGCAAAAACAACGAATATCGGGAATTGAATTTTTGAACCGTGATTATTATTGCAATCTCAATTAATTGCATAAGCACAAAATTTTAAAAATTCAAAACGATGAAAAAATTAATTTTCTTATTAATCGGTGTTTTAGCCGTTAATTTTATTGGAGCTTCTCCTGATTATTCAGTAAAAAATGAGCTTTCAATAGAATATTCATTAGATGTTGCACCTGTAATAGATGCAGACTTTATTAATTCAATAGATATTGATAGTGTATTGTATAATGTGCCTATCAGCAGTGAACTATATAGTTTGTATGATATTTCTAAACTTGCCATAAAAGAAACGTTTAGCAAGGGACTATATAGTTTGTATGATGTTTCAGAAACAGATACAACATACACTACTGGTTTTGTCCTCTCAAGGCAGTCTAAC
>PDWI01002196.1_pt1 | contig 29718 bp, 26 predicted proteins | sample 1430891 | NCBI WGS metagenome assembly PDWI01 (sample SAMN01162508, study PRJNA174530) | Oral metagenome, whole genome shotgun sequencing project. | biome: Marine environment; feature: Marine mammal; material: Swab sample of the gingival sulcus; isolation source: swab sample of gingival sulcus... | reverse complement strand
CTGTGTAAAAGAGTTTACAACCGCTATAATTGGTTTGCCTAACTGCTCTTTTTTCATTCCGTTCGCTTTCCATAGCGACCTTGCACCTGCCATTAATCTTCCTCCTGTGCTTGTTGCACTGCGTAATTGTATTTTATATCCTGCCATAATTTATCTTAAAATTTAAAATTGTTAGAATTAGTTTAATAATTAAGTGATGATAATTGTTGTATTTAGAACTCCTTTTTAGTATTGAATTAAAATTTTAGATATTTCTAAAAATAGAAAAAGTTTTAATAAGTTCTTTTTATAGGAATTTATCGAACAAAGGAAGTTCTTTTTCAAATTTTTGAACTGCTTCTTCTAATGTGCTATAACTCTCTCCACCAGAAGCATTACGATGTCCTCCTCCGTTAAAGACTTGTTCGGCAAAGAGGTTACAAGGGAATGTGCCTTGTGAACGCAATGAAATTTTTATTTTGTCGTTATCTTCACGCATAAAAACAGAAAAAACAACCTCTTTTATGGATAAAGGAATATTGACAAAGCCTTCTGCATCGCCATTTTGATAGTTAAATTGCTCTTTTTCTTTTTGACTTAATGTAATTAAAGAGGTTTTGTATTTAGGGTAGATTTTCATTTTTTCATAAATACAATATCCTTGCAATCGTATTCTGTTTTCTGAAAAAGTATTGAATACTTTTCTATAAATTGCATCTTTATCAATTCCTTTTTTTAGAAGTTCGGAAATAATAATGTAAGTATCTTGGCTGTTTGAATTGTAGGTAAACCCTCCTGTATCGGTCATCATTCCTGTGTATAGAGCCTCAGCACACGCTTTATTGATCATTGATAACCCTTCCATTCTGTACAATAATCTAAAAATAAGTTCGCTTGTAGAAGCAATTTCTGGGTGTGAAATAATAATGTTGGCAAAATCTTTGTCAGGATAAAGATGATGGTCTATCATTATTTTTTGAGCCTTAGAAGCAACAATTGCTTCCGAAAGTCTATCTAAACGACTTGGTGTGTTAAAATCTACTGCAATTATTAAATCGCATTGTTCTATAATCTTATCTGCTTTTTCTTTTTCCGAAGTATAGATTAAAGAATGGTCTGCTCCCGAAATCCAACCAATAAAATTGGGATATTGAGAGGGATAAATAACCGTTGTTTTTTTCTGTTTTTGGTTAAAATAGTGCCACAACCCCAAAGATGAACCGAGTGCATCTCCATCGGGTCCTACGTGTGCTACAATGACTATGTTTTGGGCTTTGGCAAAAAGTTTTTTCGTCTCAAAAATGAGCTTTTCGTCAATAATATTGTGTATCATTTCTCTGTTTTTTTGATTTTACAAAGGTACTAAAAAAAGAAGCAACCTTATCTTATTTTGATTTAATTTCTACTTGAAATGCACCTTTTTCTTTTATGGAATGGTATTTGATTTTTCGCTGTTGGCACGCTTGTATGATTTTATTTTTATTCCATTCTGAAATGGTTTTATCGATAATTAACAGTTTTGGGTGAATGATTTGTAAAATGTTTTTCATATTGGGTTTGGATTGGTTGGTAATTATCAAATAATCAATATTAAAGGGTTGTTCGGTTCGTTTGTAGTTAAATTGATTGTCAGCAATAATCATTATTTTCTTGTTGTTTAATAAAAAGAAACTTTTTTGATTGTTGACAAAATTATAAAACGAAGGACGAGAACAATGATTGATTAGCCAAAATCGTTTTCCATTTCTGATTGATTGCATACTGTCGGTTGTTAAAACATAATTATTTCCTTTGGTAATCATATTGATAACAGGAATTTTGTTGTTTGCAAAGACAATCAGTTGAGTGTTTGTGAGTGAACTGTATTTTCTTTTTACTGAAATAGATAAAATGAATAAAAGAATTGAAAATGAAAAAATAAATACCTTCCCATTTCTTTTGTATATCGAAAAAACAATGATAAAAATAAAGAGATAAAGTAAAATTGTTTGTTCGTTGGTTATGCCTATGGAAATGATAGAAAATGGCAAAGAAGCGATATAACCAACAGCGTATAACATTACTGTAAGAGCAATTTTTAGTACAGAAGCAATCAAAGTGGCAATGATGGGAATGTAAGATGTAATAATCAGAAAAATAGAAAGATACAGTATGATTGTTGTTAATGGAATGGTGATAAAATTGGTAATAATAAAATAATTGGGAAATTGTTGAAAACTATAAAGTGCAATGGGTAAAATACCTATTTGTGCTGATAATGTTACAGTTAGTAATAACCAACACCAACGAAGAAGCGGATTTTCAATTGTGATTAATTTTTTCAATTGGGGTTGAAAATAGACAATGCTTAATACAGCTGAATAGCTTAATTGAAATCCAGTATTAAAAAGTAAATTTGGATTGAACAATAACATCATAAAAGCTGAAGAAAATATTGTATTGAAAATATGTGATTTTCGTTCTAAACAAGTTGCTCCTGCTACAAAAGTCATCATTGTTGCTGCTCGTTGAACAGCTGGTGAGAGTCCTGTGATAAAGGCGAAAATCCAAATAAAAGTTGTAATAAAAACAGCTTTTATTATTTCTCCTAATCTCTTTGTTCTCCAAAATCCGAGTAAAAAGATGAAAACGCCGTAAATAATTCCGATATGCAATCCGCTTATGGCTAAAATATGAGATGCTCCTGACCGACTAAAATCATTTTTCGTTTCTATTTCCACTTCATCTTTGTAGCCCAATGTTATAGCGGCTAAAAGAGCAAATTGATTTTCTTTAATTCCATATTTTTTATAAATGGAAAGTAAACGATTACGTGATAAATCGGATAATCTTTTTATGGTTTTATGGGGTGGTAAATTGGTTTTGCTCCATCTTTTGGTAGGTACATAGGCGGTTGCTCTAATTCCTTTTCTATTTAGATAAGTTGCATAATTAAACTCATTGGGATTTTGTTTTTTGGGGAGTGGTTGAAAGCGGGTATTTACTAACAAATAATCTCCAATATTGAATGAAGGTTTATCGGTTGATTTTTCTAAATATAAAATTGCTTTTCCATACACTTTTTTCTTTTCTTTGCTGTCTAATTCATTGATTAATTTTACTTCACATTTATATGAATTAGTGCTTTCTGATACTTGTGATAATGCTTCAACTAAGAATATTCCTTGTTTATTAAATGAAGAAAATTGACTTTTCTTTTCCAATGATTGGCTATTAAAATAACCCAAAGAAGCAAAAAATAAGAGAGTAAAAGTACCTGTAATCCACCTGTATCGAAATTTTTTTAAAACCCATAAAGATGTTGAAATAACAATTCCAATAAATGTTGTACCTAATAAAAAATACAATATTTGATTGGGAATTTGTCCCAAAGAAAAGAGTAGAATACCCAAAATATATCCCAGTAGTATTCTAAAAAATGGAGTGCTTAATGTAAATTTTGCTATCCCATTAACTATGCAATAATTGAGTGATTGTTTCTTGTGGATTGACTGATTTAAATACACTGCTTCCTGCTACCAATACATCTGCTCCTTGGGCAAACAGTTGAGGAGCATTTTCAAGATTAACTCCACCGTCTATTTGCAACAAGCAGTTCGGATTTTCGTCAGCAATAATTTTTTTTACTTGGTCAATGCGATTATAGGTTTCTTCTATAAATTTTTGTCCTCCGTATCCTGCAAAAACAGACATCAATAGCACCATATCTACGTGGCGAACAATACCACGTAACTCTTTCACTTTTATATCTGGATTAATGGTAACTCCAGTGGTAACCCCCATTGCTTTTATTTCTGTTAGAATTTCAACAGGACGACTTAAAGTCTCTAAATGAACAGTTAAAACATCAGCACCTGCTTTTACAAATCTTTCTGCATATTTTTCAGGTTCTACTATCATCAGATGGACATCTAAACTCTTTTTGCAATGTTTTTTTACTGTTTCCATAACAGGAAATCCAAATGAAATATTAGGAACAAAAACTCCGTCCATTACATCAATATGCAACCACTTAGCATCGCTTTGATTAATCATTTCACATTCTGATTGTAAGTTACCAAAATCGGCAGAAAGAAGGGAAGGTGAGATAATTTTTTTTTTGTTCATTTTGATAATAAGCTATTTATAATTGAAATATGTTCTTTGTATTTAACAACAAAGATATAAAAAATAAAGAGAATATTTGATAGAACCCATTTAAACTTTTTATTTCAATGCCTTTTTCTCTTAATTTATGTAATGCTATTTTAGTTGAATTTGAAATTTTATTGAGTTACTATTTTTTTGTCCAGATGCGTGTGTTGAGGTTCATCTCGTTGATAATGGTTTCTATTAATCCGAATAAAAGATACATTTCTTCTATTTCTTTATAGGATATGCTTTTGCTTATTTTGGGTTCAAACATATTTTTTATAATTGGAATGGCACAATATACTTTGGAGTCGATAAACGAAAAGAACATTTTTTTGTCGTATCGTTGTTGTATGTGAACCATAGCTTCCATCATTGTTGGGGTAAGTACATATCGTGCTTCTTGTTGGCTATTGCCATAGACAGAGAAGATTTCTTCAAACGTTGGATTTTCCAATTTAACAAGTTCTCCATAGCTACCAATCTTTTTTTTCTCTTTACCAAACAAACTTGCTCTTGTTTTTTCGGGTACAACAAAAGTACGTTTATTCAATATTTTATTAAATTCAGCCACAAAGAACAGTCCCTTAAAAATAGTGTGCCATTCTACTTTTTTATTTCCTTTGCTATCGGTACTTTCTGTTTTGTATTCGCTTTTGATTTCAGAAAAAGTGAAGGGAGTTTTATCAATAATTCCTTCTACGAAATCATCACCTGTATAGCGATCTACTTTTCGGACAAATATGCCAGAACTTTTATAATCCTTAAAAGGAACATATCCTTTTGAGCGATATTGATAGTTGGGATTAATAAATGTAATTATCTTTTCTACAATTTGTGTTTTGAATTTCTTTTTATAAACACTATATGTTGCCATATATTTGCTTCCCAATATAAATGTGGTAATACCCAACATTACGATAAGGGGATAATATAGATAATCATTGAAAAAACCTTTTAAGAAGAAGAAAACAGCAAACAATACTCCCATAGTCAAAACGGTTAAGTTTTTCCATTTTTTTACCACCAAGCGTTCTGCTTCCATACTTGCCAACTTGGGTTTTAGGTCGCTTTCGTATATGCTTTTTAATTCTTTTGAAGATTTCATTTTTCAATCAATAACTAAGCAAATAAATTAGCTACATTTACATTTTGTCTTTCGGTCTCTACAATTTCAAATATTTCTTTTTTCGTAAAGTTCATTATGTTTGCTATCACATTATTAGGAAAGACTTGAATGCTATTGTTAAAATCAGTAACCACAGCATTGTAAGTACGTCTTGCCGCTGAAATTTGCGACTCTACTTCGTTCAATGTGCGTTGTAGATCCATAAAGTTTTCATTTGCTTTTAGGTCTGGATAATTCTCTACGGCTACCATAATTTTGTGCATACCAGCAGAGATTTTATTGTCCAAAGCCACTTTTTCATCGTTAGACAAATTGCTATTGGTTGCTTTTGCACGCATTTCGGTTACTTGTGTTAGAAGTTCTTTTTCGTGCGAAGCATATTGTTTTACGGTACTTACAAGGTTAGGAATAAGGTCATAACGCTTTTTTAGTTGGATGTCCATACCTCCAAAGGCATTTTCAACTTCATTGCGTTTGCGAATCAAACTATTATACATTCCAATAGCCCAAAAAAGAATGAAGCCCAATGCAATTGCTCCAATCATTAGAAAGTTAATACTACTTATCATAATTCTTATTTTTTAATTAATATTTATTTTTTGTAAAATCTTTTTCGTTTTTTATATGCTTTGATAAAGAGAAGTACAAATTTAGTAAAAATATTGATTTAAGATAACTTTACAAAAGAATTATTTTAGTAAAGCTCTTTTTCTTCCTTCTTCACTGCTAAGTTCGCAAATACGAGCCTACCTTAGCACATCACCACATTACCATATTATCGCATTAACACTAGATTGCTTCGGCTTCGCCTCGCAAAGACGTCATACTTCCAACTTCCTTCTTCTATCTTAATCGCCAAGTTTGCTAATACCTTATCACATTAACATATTGTCACATTAACATAATTATCACTTAGTCATTATCCAAATTGACTTTTTTATTTCTTTTATATCTTTTTTTGGATTGTTTAATTCTATTTTTGGGAAGTGGTTTGCCATACAGTCGTATTTCTTCTTCTCTGTTTGCTTTTCTGACTGCTTTGATGATGTCCTTAATAACTTCTTTATTGTTCTTTTTTCTTTTCATCATTAAAAATAGTTACTTCTCTTTCTTGGTTGGACAACTCAATTATATTGATTTTAACCGCATTATCTGGGATTAGTTCTTTTACATTGTCTGCCCACTCAATAAAACAATATTCTCCACTATCAAAATAGTCCAAAACACCAATATTAAGTGCATCTTCTATTTTATCAATACGATAAAAATCAAAGTGATATACACTTTTGTTCTCTTTGATTGCATATTCGTTAATAATAGCAAAAGTAGGACTATTAACCGTATCGGTTGTACCCAATTGTTCGCAAATGGCTTTAATAAAAGTGGTTTTTCCTGCTCCCATACTTCCATTAAAACAAAAAACTCGCTTGTCTGTTGAACGTAAAAAATCAACAAATTGAGTAGCTACCGAACGGATATTTTCAATATTTTTAATCTTTAATACAATCATTAAAATCTATTTCTTCACAATTTCTGCTTCTATATCTTTGTTGCGTATTCTAATAAAGATAGGCTGTTCACCTTTGAAATAAGGAGCGTTTACATATCCCATTCCAATACATTTTTTTGTTACAGGTAGCATTGTTCCCGAAGTTACTTTTCCGATAATTTCGCCTTCTGCATTTACAATTTGGTAACCGTGGCGAGGAATGCCTCTTTGTTTGGTTTCAAAACGTACCAATCGGCGAGTAACCCCTTCTGCTTTCTGTTTTTGTAAGAAATCTCTATCGATAAACTCTTTGTCATCAATAAATTTAGTAATCCACCCCAAACCTGCTTCTATGGGCGAAGTAGTATCGTCAATATCATTTCCGTAAAGACAAAATCCTTTTTCCAATCTTAATGTATCTCTTGCCCCCAATCCGATAGGTTTAATATCAAACTCTTTTCCTGCTTCAAAGATAGCATTCCATATTTTCTTACCGTGTTCTGGATAGAAATAAATTTCAAAACCTCGTGCTCCGGTATAGCCTGTATTAGAAATAATTACATTATCCACACCTGCCAATTTTCCTACTTGAAAATGATAGTAAGGGATTGTTGAAAGATTAATATCGGTAAGTTTTTGAAGTGTTTCTGTTGCCTTACAACCTTGAATTGCCAACTGTGCTGTATGGTCAGAACCATTTTCCAACTCAGCCCCTAAGTCGTTGTTCTGGTTTAGCCAATTCCAATCTTTCTCAATATTAGAAGCATTGACAACCAACATATATTTTTGTGGTTCAAAATGATATACCAAAATATCATCTACAATTCCACCTTTCCCATTGGGCATACAACTGTATTGAGCCTGACCGATTTTAAGTTTCTCAACGTTATTGCTGGTAACTTTTTGCAAAAAGTCAAGAGCGTGTTCGCCTTTTACCCAAATTTCGCCCATATGCGACACATCAAATACGCCTACTGTGTTGCGTACCGTTGCGTGTTCGTCATTAATTCCACTATATTCTATGGGCATATTATAACCTGCAAACTCGTGCATTTTTGCTCCGAGTGCAATATGAATATCTGTAAATGGTGTTTTTTTCATTTTTCTTTTATTTCTAAATTATATTATTAATATTTTTCTTCTACAATTCTTGCCAACGAGACAATTACATTCATCGCTTTTTCCATTGACTGAATAGGTACATATTCAAAGCGTCCGTGAAAATTATGTCCTCCTGCAAATATATTGGGACACGCAAGTCCTTCAAATGAAAGTCTTGCACCATCAGTTCCGCCACGTATGGGCTTGATAATTGGTTCAATATCATTCTCTTTCATCGCTTCCACTACCAAGTCAATAATGTGCATTACAGGTTCTACCTTTTCACGCATATTGTAATATTGGTCTCTCAATTCCACCTCACACGTTCCTTCGCCATATTCGTTGTTGATTTTTTTGGCTATGCGTTGCATCTCTTTTTTGCGTTGCTCAAATTTATCTCTATCGTGGTCGCGGACAATATAATTCAATTGCGTCTCTTCCACCGTTCCACTCATTGAATTTAAGTGATAAAAGCCTTCATATCCTGTCGTCTTTTCTGGTGTCTCTTGTGCTGGTAACATCGCAATATATTGAGCAGAAATGCTCATTGAGTTCTTTAATTTATCTTTTGCATAGCCGGGGTGTACATTTAATCCACGCACAATCACTTTGGCACTTGCTGCATTAAAATTCTCGTATTCCAGTTCGCCTATCTGACTTCCGTCCATTGTATATCCCCATTCTGCACCAAATTTAGGCACATCAAAATGGTCAGCACCTTGCCCTATCTCTTCGTCAGGTGTAAAACCAACACGAATTTTACCGTGTTTAATTTCAGGGTGCTGGATTAAATACTCCATTGCCGATACAATTTCTGCCACGCCTGCCTTATCATCAGCACCCAAAAGCGTTGTTCCATCGGTAAAGATAATATCTTGTCCTTTGTATTGAAGAATTTCTGGGTACTTTTCTGTCTCAAAAACAATTGCTTCCTCTTCGTTTAACAATATATCTTCTCCGTTGTAGTTTTTGATAATCTGTGGTTTAATATTCTCTCCCGAAGCATCAGGACTTGTATCTACGTGAGCCACAAAACCGATTGTCGGAATATCTTTCTTATCGGTATTGGCAGGAAGCGTCGCCATTAAATAGCCATTTTCATCTAAATCAACCTCCGATAATCCTATCTCTTTTAACTCTTTGGCTAAATGTTTCATTAATTTCATCTGCCCCAAAGTACTCGGTGTTGTGTTACTTGTTTCATCTGATGTAGTATGAAAACTGACATACTCTAAAAATCTATCTGTTATATTCATCGCTATTTTTTGTCGTTTATTTTAATCTTGACAAAGGTAATCATTTTTATTGATTTTAGAATATGCTAATGTGCTAATGTGTTAATTTGCCAATGTGTTAATATGTTCTCGTATTTGGCGGTTAAGATAGAAGAGGGAAGTTGGAAGTATAGTGTTCTTGTACCCCGTACAAAATTCTCAATGGCTAATGCATACGGGATAGCTTCGTTCGTTCCTCTCTCGTTATGACGTGAGCGTTCTTTAATTTTATTGGACAACAACAATTATAATGGTATAGCAACAGCAACAACAGTAAATTGTTGGAGTAAAATAGAGCTAAATTGGAGTTTAATAGACTAAATTTGGAGCATAAAGGGTCAAAAATGACATTATTTGCCCCATTTTTGGGTATAATAGCCCCAAATTTGGGGTATAGTACGCCAATTTTGGGGTTAATAAGCCCAAATTTGGGCTTTGGAGGTGGAAAGTTTAGGTTCATAAGTCAAAATTTTAGATAACAACCCTAAAATTTTAGCTAAAATAGTAAAACTTTTATCTTCTTATACCAAAATTTTAGATGACAAGGGTAAAGTTTTAGGTACACAGCCTAAAAGTTGTACTTCGGAAGTGAAAATTTTGAGTTAATAACTCCAAGTTGTAGGCATTAAGGGTAAGATTTTAGCTATATGGCATAAAAGTTGTAATTTAGATACCTAAAAAATCATTTATTCTATTGAAGTAGTCGGAATAAGCCGAAAAACGACTTAAAAAAGGAGTGGGAAAATAATTATTTAAATTTATAAAAAATGAAAAAAACAAAAATGAGTTTTAAAAAATTAAGTTATTTTCTTTTATTAACATTAGTTATTTCTTTTGTTAGTTGTAAAGATGAGTTTATTGAAGAAGTAAATAACGAAACAATAGTAAAAAATGAAGAAAGTTTTACTATTCCATTGGAAGAGGCTCTTCAAAATCTGAATAGCACATTAGATGTGATAGAATTACAAGAGCTACAAAATAATGCCAAAGGATTATACCGAGCGACAACAAAAAGAAAACGTGAAATTGCTAATGTAGAAGTTATTTACGATAATTCGCCCAATAACAATGGAGCGATGAAAGCACCTAATTTAAAAAGAAATAAACTTTTATATGCAGTACAATTTAAAGGAAATCGTGGTGGGGCTGTTCTTTCTGCCGATAAACGTATTGGAAATATAGTTTTAGCCATAACAGAAAATGGTAATATTCTTGAAAAACAAGAACCAAGAGAGTATGAACAACTTTTTAAAGCATATCCAGATTTTAAATTTTATAATAAAGAATTAGATGATTATTATGTAGGTAGTTTGTCTCCTTCGTTTAGAAACATAACACTTGATATATGTAATAATTATGCTCAAAATCGTTTTAAGCGTTTAAATGAAGATGGAACAATCGAAGATGTTCCTAATGATTTTATTCTTTATACAACAGAAGCAAAACCTTGGCAAGTAGTAAAAAAGGTTGGCCCTCTGTTAACAACTACTTGGAATCAAAGATCACCTTTTAATGATGCAACTCCTTTATCTCGTTGGAATTTATTTCAGGATTGGAAGAAAGGACCTGCTGGGTGTGTGCCTATTGCTGTAGCTCAAATTATGGCATACCATGAATACCCTAATCTTAATAAATTTACACCCTATTCTAATTGGAAAGAAGTCAAAAAAATACATAGTTTATTTCAACCTTGGAATAGTGGAACATCTCAATCAAGATATGCGGTAGCTATTGTAGTTAGAGATATTGGAAAAGAATGTGAAACTTTTTATACTAAGAAATTTGCATTTGCTTATCCAAGTGATGCAAGAGATTGTATGAAGCATTATGGATATAAAAATGTACATAGAAAAAAATATTACAAAACTTCGGTAGTGGTAGATATGTTAAAAAAGGGAAATCCTGTTTTTGTGGCAGGAATAAGTGGTTGGAAAGATGGACACGCTTGGGTTGTTGATGGTTATATCGAAAGAGAAAGAGAAATACATAAAATAAAATACACCAAAACACTAGCGATGAAAAAATACAAAAAAGAATTTATTGATTCTTGGATTGAAACTCAAACTTTAATACACTGTAATTTTGGTTGGGGTGGAAGGTGTAATGGGTATTACTACTCTGGAATTTTTAACTTAAAAGATGGTGCTGTTGAAACTGAATCGAATGAAGGAGATACAGGAACTAAGGATATGAATTATACTTGGTCTTTTAAGACAATAACTTATGATAATCCTAATAAATAAAACAATTATGAAAAAATATATTTTAATTATTCCACTTCTAATACTATTTATTGGGTGTAATGTACAAACAACTCAAAAATTTCGCTCTTATGTAACTAAATACCACAAATATGACATTAAGTTATATGTAGACACTGGTATTCCTATTACCTCATATCAAACTATGTATGGCTCTATACGAATTTGTTCTAAAACAAGGGATTCTTTTAAAACTTACACTTGGAAATCAAAAGGAAAAGATAAACTTATTTTTGATAGTCTTTCTCGTATTCATAACGATATGGCATATAATAAAGAAAGGTCGTATATAGAAGAGCCTCATTGGGGTCATTGCTTTTACTATGATATTGCAAGTATAGATGTTGTAAGTGAAGAGGATTTTGATAATAATCATCCAAAGGGAAGTTCGTTAAAGGATGTTATTCGTTTTCATTTTTCATCGTTAAAGAAATTTATTGTTGCAGGTTACCCAGAAGATGACAACAATAATCCTAAAGCGGGTAAATCTAATGATAAAAAACTTTCTGAAATAGGAACAAACGAAATGGCAATATTAAAAAGTGTGTTTGGTCAGTTTTTAGGGTATTTTATTTTTGATACTACTCCTACTCTATCTAAAACACATCATTTAACATTTACGTTTCATTACACAAATGGCGAAACTTATACTGCCAAAGTAGTAAAAGAATTTAAGTGAAAATAAAACTGCTTTTTATTTATTATAATAATTCCCCAAAGGTATTAGATGCTTTTGGGGAATTTTGATTAACATCTTATAAGTAGATACAATTTTTTATCTGTTTTTAAGTTTTACATATACTAAAAATAAATTGTATGTTTGTTTTTCAAGCACCAAATAAAAAAAATAGAATTGTAAGCCTTGTTGTGTTTCTTCTGTTAAGTCATATTTCTGTATTGGCTCAATTTGAAGCACAATTAAGTCAGTATATGTTTCATCACAACACTTTTAATGTATCGTCAATAGCAGAAAATGAATTGATGAATATCGCTGCTCAGCACCGCATACAGTGGATAGGAATGCCCGGAGCACCACAAACCACCTACTTCTCTATCAATACGCCTTTGTTGAGTAATAAAAAGCGTATCAATGCCTTAGGATTGAAGTTCTTAAATGATAAGATAGGTGCTTTTTCCAACCAATCGGCAAGTCTGCAATATGCTTACAAACGAAAATTGGGTAAAAACAAATTAAGTATGGGTGTTGAATTGGGGTTTGTAAGCGTTAGTTTTATAGCCGATAGTATTAAAAATGCAAGTGTTAATTCTGAATTTCACGATTTTATGGGAGATGAAGCCATTCCCCAAAGCAACGAAACAGGAATGAACGTTGATTTGTCGCTCGGTTTATTTTACTCCACCCCAAAATACTATTTCGGACTTTCTTTCGTTCATTTAAATAATCCTACCATCAGAATGAACGATGATAAAACAAGATTCAAAGTAAAGGGGATTAGTTATATCACAGGAGGCTATGAATTAAAATTGCCATTTGAAAAAACAATATTAAAACCTTCTGCGTTATTAAAAACAGATTATATCACTTGGCAAGCAGAGGTTTCGTCAATTGTAGAATATGATAAAAAATATTGGGGTGGTCTCTCATATCGCTACCAAGATGCAGTGGTTCTTTTTGCGGGAATTAATGTGATAAGTGGATTTACATTGGGTTATTCGTATGATATTCCTGTTGGCAAAATGATAAAAGTGAGTTCTGGCTCACACGAAATAATGTTAAAATACAGTTTTTTACTTGATTTGGGTAAAAATAAAAATAAATATAAAAGTATTCGTTTTTTATAATAGAAGCTGTTTAGGCTTAAAATAAAAGTGTAGATAACTTTGTAAAAAAGTAAGAGAATGAAAAAAATAGTTCTAATAAGTATTTTAGTTTTACTTCTAACCTATTGTAATAAACCAGCAGGAGAACTTGTTGGAACAGGAGTTAGAGGAGGTATTTTTAGAGAATCCAATCCTTATGGAATGGTGTATATTCCGTCAGGCACGTTTACAATGGGCGTTAATGATGAGTCGATGTTTGGAATGCCTAACGAACGCCCTGCAAAAGTCAATTTAGATGCTTTTTGGATAGATGCAACAGAAATTACCAACGATGAATACAAGCAGTTCTTAAATTATGTAAGAGATTCTATTGCTTATCGCAAATTAATTATGGCAGGATTGGATAAATATCGCAAACCAGTACGGGGAGACGAAGATGAACCATCGCCCGAAAAGGCACTTATCAATTGGAAACAACGATTGCCTTGGAACTCCAAAGATGAAGAAATACAAGACATATTAAATGATTTGTTCTTTCAGGGAAAAAATGTTTTGAATGGAAAAAAAGAACTCAATCCCAGCAAAATGCTTTATTATTATGAATGGTATGATTATAATCAAGCAGAATTGCCCCAAAATCAGTTTGATATAAAAACAGGAACATTTCCTAAAAATGCAAAAGTACGCAAAGATAGTGCTTACATTGATGAAGAAGGACATATTCACAATGTTACTATTACCAGAAAACTAACTTCACGCAGTGATTTTTATTGTAGCAAAATCATCAATGTTTATCCCGATACAGCAACTTGGATGCGTGATTTTCAACATACTTACAACGACCCCAAAATGAAGATGTATTTCTCACATCCCGGATTTTCGCAATACCCCGTAGTAGGAGTTAGTTGGGAACAAGCCAAAGCCTTTTGTAATTGGAGAACAAAATTGTACTATGGAACAACTTATGTTAATGGAAAAGAGTTTCGTTTGCCTTCGGAAGCAGAGTGGGAATATGCAGCACGTGGTGGAAAAGAGTTGGCACTTTACCCTTGGGGAGGTAACTATATTAGAGATAGCAGAGGTTGTTTTTTAGCCAATTTCAAACCCTCACCAGCAGGATATAGCGAAGATACAGGAAAAACAACAATGAAAGTACGTTCCTTTGCCCCTAATAATTATGGTCTATATGATATGGCAGGCAACGTGGCAGAATGGACTGCAACAGCTTATGGAGGTACTAAAAGCGAGGTCGTGTCAGAGTTAAATCCTAATTATCAGTACAATGCCAAGAATAATGACCCACGAGAATTAAAACGCAAAGTCGTAAAAGGAGGTTCGTGGAAAGATGTTGCCTATTTTTTGCAGTGTGGCGTTAAAACTTACCAATATCAAGACGAAAGTCGCCCTTATATTGGTTTTAGATGTGTAAGAACTTACGTTGGAAATTAATACAAAATAAGATAATTGTAAAATCAATTAAATAAAGAAAAAGAATGAAATTAAATAAACCCAATAGTGCCTTTTATCGTTGGTGGAACTCTTACACAGGACGAAGAATTGTGTCTGCAACGTATAGTATTGGTGCTGCCGTTGTTATTCAAGGAGCATTATTTAAAATCTTGCATTTACCTTTTGGTAATATTATGCTAACATTAGGAATGTCGGTTGAATCGTTTATTTTTGCTTTGGGAATTTTTGACAAACCATATAGAGAGTACGATTGGAGTAAAATTTTTGATTTTAAAGCCGATAAACCGCTCGACTCGGAACAGTTGAAAGGTGGAGGTGGTACTATATTAAAAGGAGAAGGGGGTATTAAAATAGAAGGAAATGCAAGTGTTAATGGTGGAGCAAATGCAACAGGAGAACTTGTTACTTCAATGAATGGTGGGGCAAACGGTGGTTATTCTACTTCGGCACAACCCAATACTTCGGCTCTGTTTTCAGAGGCTCTTTCCGAACAAGATGCTAAAAAGTTAAGTGAAAGTATTGCTCATCTTTCTAAAACAGCCGAAAGCCTTCAAATGCTTGCCGACTTAACCACAACAACCAACGATTTTGCTCGTAATATGCAATCTGCTTCTGCTATTGCAGCAAGTTACAACGAAACACAAAGCAAATTAAATCAACAAGCTGAAACATTGGCGGACGCTTATGTGGGTATTAATTCTGAAATCAACAATGTTTCTGTTTATACCAAAAATTATGCTTCCAATATTGACAGTATAAATGGAAATATTGTGGATATAAAATCAAATTATAACCAACAGTTAGAACAGATAAAGCAACAAACAGTGAAGTTAAAACAGCAATTATCAAGCGTTGATGCTGTAACTTCTGGCTTAAACAATGTTTCGTTAGGAATGCACAAACTGCAAGAAACAACACAAGAGACATTGGAAGAAACTCAAAGATACAAAAACGCAACACGTAGGCTTACTCAGCAAGTAGAAAATCTAAATGTTGTTTATGGAAATATGTTAAATGCTTTAAGTTAAGAGAAATAAAATGAGTGGAGCAAAAAACTGTCCGGAAACTCCCCGTCAGCGAATGATTGGAATGATGTATTTGGTGCTTACAGCAATGTTGGCACTCAATGTGTCGATCGAAATATTAAATGGTTTTAGTCTAGTTGATAACAGTTTGCGAAACACAATCGCTTCTTCTAATAAGCGAAACACAGCTTTATATAAAGATTTTGAATATTTATATCAAAAAAATCCAAAGAAAATAAAAGAGTGGTTGGATAAAGCAAAAAATGTACAACAAAAATCCAATGAAATATACGATTATATTGCTCATTTTAAGTATGAAATATTGAAAATAGCCGATGGCGAAAGAGCTGATAAAGAGGCTAAAAATATTATTAACCGAGAAGATATTGATGCCTCAGGCGAATATGCGTTAATAAAAGGGAATGGAAAAACTTTACGAAAAAAGATAGAAGAATACCGAGAACTATTAATCCAAATGTCAGAGGGAAACCCTGCCAAACAAGAGATGTATCAAACTACTTTTGCAACAAAAGGAGGCATTAAATGGGAACACAAAATGTTTGAATCAATGCCTGTGTCGGCAGTGATTACCATTTTAACCAAATATCAAGCCGATATTCGTACTTCTGAGGCAGAAATTGTACAATATTTGAAACAACAAACTGATGCTCTTGATTTTAGAGTGAATAAAGTTCAAGCTTATGTTGTTCCCAATTCACGTTACGTTATACAAGGAGGACGCTATCAAGCCGATATTATTCTGGCGGCTACCGATTCTACTAAAAAATACAATTATTATGTAAATGGTAAAAAACTTTCGGAAGGAAAATATCAATTCTTAACATCACGTACAGGAACTTTTGAATATTCGGGAGAAATAAAAATGCCAACCAATGATGGAGATTGGAAATCGTATCGTTTTAGAGAAAAATATACAGTAGGAAAACCAACTGCAACCATTTCTAATGAAGATTTGAATGTTGTTTATCGTGGTATTGATAACCATTTTAGTGTTTCTGTTCCGGGTATTCCTGCTGAAAATGTAAGAGTTGGAGTGGAGGGAGGAACAGCCAAAAAATCATCTAACGGAAATTATATTATCCGTGCAGAACGAGATGGAACAATTACGATTGTTGCTTCTGCCATTATTGAGGGAAGACAACAAGTAATGGGAAAAAATAAGTTTAGAGTAAAATATCTGCCTGATCCAAAAGCATTTTTACAATTTACAGACAAAGGCGGTATTCCACGATTGTTGCAAGAGGGACGAGTTACACGTCGTCAGATAAATAATGCAAAACTAATAGCAAGTTATGGTGCTGACCAATTGATAAAAGCCAAATTTAGAGTAACTTCTTTTACTATGCTAACAGTAATGGGAGTGGCAACAAGCAAAAGTAGCAACCTAACAAGAACGCAGTTACAACAGATAAAACAACTTGAAGGAGGAGATATTATCACATTTAAAAATATCAAAGCAGTAGGGCCTGATGGAAAAACAAGACGGCTTGGAGTTGTACAAGTAGAACTTTAATGAAACACAAAAATGAAACATACAAAAATAATTATACCAATGAATAGCCAATTAAAATATTCAAAAATAAGCAAAGCAGTGCTGTTTTTATTGTTAATTATGGTGTCAGAAATAACCATTGCACAAAAAATAGAAAGAAGTTTTTTTGATAAAATGGGACGAGTTCAGTTGCAAACGCACGAAATAGATACTTCGGCAGATACAATGGCTGTTATCAATCACAGATACGAAGATGTTGCTTGGTCAAGAACCATTTATCGTATCATTGATATGAGAGAAAAACAAAATTTTCAACTTTATTTTCCAACTCGTCCAACAGAAAATTATAAAAGTTTATTCCGATTAATGTTAGAAGCAGTTGTTGATGGGATTAATGTTTACAAAAGAAATCCCAGAGATATAATACCAAATTTTGACAATGTATTGGAGGGGGAAGAACTCTCGCATACATTTGCTTACGACGAATATCCAGAAAATAATTTGATACAAATTAATCCAATAACAGAAGAGAGAAGCATCAACAAAGACCAATATATGCGTTATATCAGAAATCAATTGAAATTTTTGGTGCAAGAAGTTATCTTTTTTGATACGCATACATCTCGGCTTTATACCAAAATTATAGCCATAGCACCTTTGTATCCTTTGCATCCCGATAATATGGTAAAAAACGATTCAATGGCTTTTTTCAAAAATTCAGTGCTCTGTTGGTTTACTTTTGATGAGTTAAGACCTTATTTGAAAAAACAAATTATTATTCCCAATGGAAATGATATGCAACGTACAAGTTATGATGATTTCTTTTCTCAAAAACTGTATTCAAGTTATATTTTAGGAGATAGTAATATGTATAGTCGTATGCTTTTAGAATTTAAGTTAGACCCAGAAGTGTTAAAAGCCGAGCAAAAACGTATTCAAGATGAGTTGATGAATTTTGAGCAAGACTTGTGGGAAAACTAAATATTGAAAAAAAATGAATACAGCAACACTTATTTCAGGCGGAGTAGATAGCTCGGTCGTTGTTCATTTACAGAAAGAGCAAGGCATTACTCCTTCTCTTTTTTATATCCAAATAGGACATAAAGTGGAGGGGGTGATGGATTGTTCTTCGGAAGAAGATATTGAAATGGCAACTTTGGTAGCTCGTAAGTATGGCTGTAAATTAGAAGTTATTGATTTGCACCAAGAGTATTGGGATTCGGTGGTGGCTTATACTATTGATAAAGTGCGAAAAGGATTAACGCCTAATCCTGATGTAATGTGTAATAAGTTGGTTAAATTTGGTGTTTTTGAACAGCGAGTAGGAAAAGATTTTGATATTACAGCCACCGGACATTATGCACGAACTGTTGTACAAAACCAGAAAACATATCTTGCTACTGCCAAAGACCCCATTAAAGACCAAACCGATTTTTTAGCTCAGATAGACAATTTACAAGTATCAAAATTATCTTTTCCTTTGGGTAAATTAATGAAAGAAGAGGTAAGAGAGATTGCTTCAAGAGTAAATTTACCAACTGCCAAACGTCACGATAGTCAAGGTATCTGTTTTTTAGGAAAAATCAATTACAATGATTTTATCAAAAACTATCTTGGAGTTAAAAAAGGACCTATTGTAGAGTGGGAAACGGGTAAAATATTGGGACAACACAATGGATATTGGTTTCACACAGTTGGTCAGCGTAAAGGACTTGGATTATCAGGAGGACCTTGGTATGTTGTGGCAAAAGATGTGGAGGCGAATATTGTATTTGCTTCAAAAGGCTACAATGTTGAAACACAGTATGGTAAAGATTTTCATATGAACCAATTCCATTTTATTACCGAAAACCCTTGGAAAGAACAAAAAGAGGATATTGAAATTACTTTTAAGATAAGACACACCCCCGAATTTACCAAAGGTGTTATTCGTAAAACAGAAAAAGGTTATCATATTTTTTCAAACGAAAAGTTGCAAGGAATTGCAGCAGGTCAATTTGGAGTTGTTTATGATAAAGCATCTAATATCTGTATTGGAAGTGGGGAAATTAGCTATTAATACTTTTTTCTGTTTTTAATTTCAAGATATTTTTTAACCTTTTGATAATAAGATAAATAACAAACAGACTAATGATTGTTATGATGCCTAAAGCCCATCTCTCTTTTGTTGCTAAATTTTGGATATTATCAATCTCTTTTCCTCCAAAATAAAAAACAATCACTGCCATTGTATTATTGGTAAAATGAGCAATCATAGGAAGAGTAATAGACCCACTCCATACCATTAAATAGCCTAATACTGCTCCTAAAATCATACGAGGAAAAAATCCAGCCATTTGAAAATGAATAAAACTAAAAATACCTGCTACAACCCAAATCGCTATATGTTGATTTTTACTTTTCTCTAAAAATATCTTTAATAAAACTCCTCTAAATAGATATTCTTCTGCTATTGCTGGAATTAATGCAATAACAATAATATTCCCCAAAAGTTCCCAAAATGACTTAACAGTTAATAATTTTTCCGTTAATTTCATCGTCTCTTTTTCTATCTCACTAAAAATACGAGGTAGTGGAATTTGTTCGTTAAGATAAGTAATAATGCTAATAAAAGGAAGTAAAGATACTATTAAAAAAATGGTATAAAAAACTGTTTCTGCTTTAATTTTTGAGGATTGATATTGAGGTAAAACAGGTTTGAATTGGTTATAAAAGTAGTAATTGACAAGCATCGCTGGAATTAAAAAAACTCCCAGAGATGCAATTATTTGTCTGATTTTAATGTGAATAATATTGCTTGAATCAAAGGATACAGCTTTTCCCACAATAGTAATACTTATCGCTACTAAAAAAAATCCAAATAAAACAGCTACAAAGAGAAAGACTATTTTTTTGCCAAAACTAATATTTTTATTTTCTGTCATAAAAACTAAAATAAGTTCAATGCTTCAATTAATAAAATGTTTTACTTTAATCCACGTTTTTTAAGAAGTGCATCGGGTGTTGGGTCTGCTCCTCTAAAATCTTTATAAAGTGTCATTGGTTCATCTGAATCACCTCTTTCTAATATTTTTTTACGAAAATCGGTTGCTATCTTTTTATTAAATATGTCTCCCGATTCTTTGAATTTGGCATATGCATCGGCAGATATTACTTCCGACCAAGTATAACCGTAGTATCCAGCAGAATATCCTCCTTCAAAAATGTGTTTGAAAAATGGACTACGATAGCGTACAATAATTTCTGGTATCAATCCGATTTTAGCCAATGATTTTTCTTCAAATTCCATAACATCAAATCCCGTCGTGTCGGTTATTGTATGAAAGTCCATATCAAGTAGTGCTGCCGATAGAAGTTCTGTCATAACAAAACCTTGATTAAAAGTACCTGCATTGGTTATTTTATCCATCAACTCTTGGGGCATTACTTTGCCTGTTTTGTAATGTCGTGCATAATTTTTCATCACTTCGGGCTCCCAGCACCAATATTCCATTACTTGCGAAGGCATTTCTACAAAATCACGTGCTACATTTGTTCCTGAAAGACTACGATAAGTAGATTGTGCCAAAAGTCCGTGTATAGCGTGTCCGTATTCGTGAAAAAGCGTTTCTACATCGTCCATAGTTAATAATGATGGCTTTTCGGCAGTTGGTTTGGTAAAATTACCTACATTAACAATTACAGGACGATAATTAGAGTCATTTTCAATATATTGTTCGGTAAAATTGCTCATCCAAGCTCCTACATTTTTGCTGGCACGTGGAAAATAATCGGTATAAAGAATACCTATTAAAGAATTATCAGCATCAAGTACCTTAAAAACTTCTACATCTGGATGATAGATAGGCATATTTTCCATTTTTTGGTATTTCAATCCGTATAAGCGAGTTGTCAAATCAAAAACACCTTTACGCACATTTTCCAATTTGAAATAAGGACGAAGTTCTTCTTCATTCAAATTGTATTTTTTCATACGAAGTTTTTCGGCATAATACCACCAATCCCACGCTTCAAGTTTTCCTTCAACACCGTCAGTAGTCATTAATGCTTGTAATTCTTTACGCTCTTTTTTTGCTCTTTCCAATGCTGATTTCCAAACACTATTTAGCAATCCATATACAGATTTTGGGGTTTTAGCCATTGTATCGTCTAATATGAAATCGGCTGGGGAATTAAAGCCCAAAAGTTGAGCTTTTTTTACTCGTAATTTCATTATTTTTTGAATAACCTCTTTGTTGTCATTTGGGTTGCCGTGGTTACAACGAGTAGTATAAGCCATTAAAAGTTCTTTACGCAATTTACGGTTTTTACCATATTGAAGCACAGGAATAAAACTTGTCTTTTGAGTTGTAAACAGCCATTGTCCCTTTTTCCCTGATTCTCGTGCCAATTCGGCAGCGGCTTGTTTTACATCTTTGGGCAATCCTGCCAATTCTTTTTCGTTGGTTATAAACTTCTGATAATTATTGGTTTCTGCTAATACATTTTGTCCAAAAAGTAATTCGGCACTACTCAATTCTTTGTTGATATTACGTAGTTCTGCTTTTTGTTCTTCGGTTAAATTAGCACCACTGCGAACAAATTGTTTATACTGTTTTTCAAGTAATCGGTTTTGTTCATCCGATAATTTCAAACTCTTTCTGTTGTCATACAATTTCTTAATTCTTTCAAACAGTTTTTCATTCAAATAAATATTATCGTTGTGGGCAGTTAATTTTGGGGTGATTTCTTGTGCTATTTTATCCATTTCTTCATCTGCCAAAGTAGATTGAAGATTGAAAAAGACATTGGATACACGAAGCAACGTTTTTCCACTACGTTCTAACCTTTCGGAAGTGTTGGCAAAGGTAGGCTTATCAGTATTATTTGTAATAGTATTTATTTCCTCTTGTTGCTCTTGCATTCCTTTTTCAAAAGCAGGTAAATAGTGCTCTTTTTTTATTTTATCGAAAGGTGGCACACCATATGGCGTATTAAATTCAGTGTAAAATGGGTTTTCTGATTGATTATTGGTTGTATTACAGCTTACCATAATAGTTGTTATTAAAAAAATAAAAATTAGTTTCTTCATATTTGTTTTTTTTTATTGAATTCAGTTAACTTTTTACGTTTAACAGATATTTAAATTAAAATGAATTTATTGGTTAACTTAAAAAATAACAATTCAGTAAATGTAAAGTTCAATGAAATAATTAAAAAGCGAACTGAAAAGTATTGAAAATAGATAACAGATGAAATGTTATTGCGAATTTTCTAAACTTTTACAATAAAAATATGTTTTGTTAAAATGTGTTTCTTGTATAGAAAAAATAATGAATAGAATAGTAGAGAAAGAGTTTTATACACAGTCAGCAAAGAAACTTGCCCAAGAATTACTTGGAATGGTGATTGTAAGAAAAAATGATAAAAACGAGTTAAAACGCTATGTGATTACTGCCACAGAAGCCTATTGTGGGCAGAAAGATAAAGCGTGTCATTCTTATAAAGGACGTACTCAACGTACTGAAATAATGTTTGATGAGGGTGGTTTTGTTTATATTTATCTAATCTACGGGATACATTGGTTATTTAATATTGTAGCCAATAAGAGAGAAGAAGCCGAAGGGGTTTTAATTTGTGGATTGGATAGTGTCAAAGGGTCGGGAAGAGTTGGAAAATTGCTTCAAATGGATAAATCTTTTTACGGTGAAAATCTATTGACTTCTGATAGAATTTGGTTAGAGAGAGGAAAAAAGCCGATAAAATATCAATCGATGCCGAGAGTAGGCATCGATTATGCAGAAGAATGGAAAGATAAACCGTTACGATTTGAATGTGTTTAACCAATCTATTTCTTTTGATTTTTTTTCTCTACGTGGTTGTAGCAATCTCTACAAATAGGCTCATATTCCATTGTTTCGCCTAAAAGCACCTGTTTTTCAACATCAACTAAACGATGAGAAATGTATGCCAAAGCTCCACAACGTACACAAATGGCATGTACTTTATATACGTCATCGGCAATTGACATCAGCTGTGGCATAGCACCAAAAGGACGACGCTTGAAATCCATATCCAATCCTGCAACAATAACACGTATTCCATTATCTGCCAGTTGTTCACAAATTTCTACAATTCCTCCGTCAAAAAATTGTGCTTCGTCCACACCAACAACATCTACCTCGTTGCTCATCAATAAAATACTTGCTGATGATTCAACAGGCGTGGAGCGAATCGAGGTCTTGTCGTGCGATACCACATCTTCTTCCGAATAACGTGTATCAACCATTGGTTTGAATATCTCAACACGCTGTTTGGCAAATTTGGCACGTTTCATTCTACGAATAAGCTCTTCTGTTTTTCCTGAAAACATTGAGCCACAGATGACTTCTATACTGCCTTTTTTAACTTGATTGGGGTGGTTTTTTTCTGAAAAAATCATTTTTTTCTATTATTTATTCTATTCAATGCTTTTAAGTTTTGTATCTTTGACATTCAATTGTTTTTTCACTTAAAAAACGAGTGCAAAAATATAAAAAATAATTTAGAAAATAACTATCAATGAAATTATACATTGTACCCACTCCCATTGGAAATTTAGAAGACATTACTTTGAGAGCCATTAGAGTGTTGAAAGAGGTAGATTTGATTTTGGCAGAAGATACTCGCACAAGTGGTGTTTTGTTAAAACATTTGGAAATAAAAACACCGATGCAATCGTATCATAAATTTAACGAACACAAAGCAGTAGATAATTATGTAAATAGAATAAAAAGTGGACAAACAATGGCTTTGATATCTGACGCAGGAACTCCTTCTATTTCAGATCCCGGTTTTTTGTTGGTAAGACACTGTATTGACAACGAGATAGAGGTGGAATGTTTGCCCGGAGCAACGGCTTTTGTTCCTGCTTTGGTTAACTCGGGACTTCCATCGGAAAGATTTTGCTTTGAAGGTTTTTTGCCACAAAAAAAAGGACGAAAAACAAAATTGACTCGTTTGGAAGAGGAACAAAGAACGATGATTTTTTACGAATCTCCCTATCGAGTAGTAAAGACATTAACGCAGTTGATAGAGCATTTGGGTACTGAACGTCAAGCATCGGTATCAAGAGAAATATCTAAACTGTACGAAGAAACAGTAAGAGGCACGTTGCAAGAACTAAAAACACACTTTGAAAGTAACTCTCCCAAAGGCGAATTTATATTAATTGTTGCAGGTAAAAAAGATTAAAATTACTTTTGCAGATTATTATAAGACCAAAAACAGAATATGATTGATTTGTATAAACATATATTCATTGATTTAGATGATACCATTTGGGATTTTAGTGCCAACTCTAAATCTGCCTTAAAGGAGGTTTACAACGAAGAAAAATTGAGTGTATGCTTTTTATCTTTTCAGCATTTTTACAAATTATATGCTGATTACAACAAAATTCTCTGGGAAAAATATGGCAAAGGCGAAGTTACCAAGGAATTTGTGGCTTTTGAGCGTTTTAGAAATCCACTTGCCCAAGTAAATATCACCGATGACGAACTTGCTGAAAGAATGAATAAAAGATTTTTATCACTACTACCCACCAAAACAGCTCTGAAACCTTATGCTTTGGAACTTTTAAACTATCTTAAAAACAATAATAAAACAGTTACATTAATCTCTAATGGCTTTTCAGATGTTCAAGAGAAAAAGATGAAAAGTGCCAATCTTAACCGTTATTTTGACCATATTATTTATTCAGAAGATGTCGGTGTATTGAAACCTAATAGAAAAATCTTTGAATTTGCACTTAAAAAAAACAACGCTCAACCATATGAAGCGGTAATGATAGGCGATAATTATAATGCTGATATTTTGGGAGCAATTCATTGTGGCATTGATGCTATTTTTCTAAACAATACGACAGAAAAAGTAGAACAACAAGATAAAGTGATTGAAATAGTTGAAATAAAGCAGATTTTAGAAGCAATAAAAGAGAAATAAGATGAGAAAAACAACACTTTTAATACTGTTATTATTATTGACTATTGGTATTTTTTCTCAAAAAAAAGAACCGACAAAAAGAATAAAAGCGTGGCATATGTCTCCAATGTTAATGATTGCCGACACCATTCCTTTTGATACTTTGCATATTAATTATCAGGCAGAAAATTTGGTAGAACAACATAGTATTGCCAATTTATACAATGGTAATTATGGGTCGCCTATTCAGTCAAAAATATATTCTCAAATAACCAACAATCAGAACTTCTTGTTTGCCAATGGCTACAAACCTTATATCTTGGATATTGATAATGCTAAATTTTACGACACAACTTTTCCGTATACCAACTTAACCTATCTTACTGGTGGAAAGCAAGGTAGAAAAGAGGAGCAAATAAAATTTATGTTTACGGCAAGTTCTTCCCAAAAAATGAATATTGGGTTTGATTTAGATTATATTCACTCTATTGGTCAATACAACAATCAGGCTGTTAAGAGATTTGGAGGCGATATTTTTGGACGATACAGTGGCAAACATTATTCGGCATACGCCTTATTGGCAACCAATAAGCACTCTAATCACGAAAATGGTGGATTGAGTGATTTATCTCTTTTAACCAATAAAAATGCAGAGGTAAAATCACAAGATATGCCTTTTTTTATCAGGGGATATTCGTCTTATATCAAAAATCTACTTTTTTTGAACCAAGCATACACCATTGGCTTTAATAAAAAGATAAAAATAAACGAAGATTCTACACGCATAGACTATATTCCTGTTACCAAATTTAGCCATACGTTAAAATTGGAGGAAATGAAGAAGCGATATTTTGAACCTGTATTAGACCGAAATTTCTACAAAGCAACTTACGATACAATTCACAAAGCGTGTAACGATACAGCTGCGTTACGCTCCGTAACCAATACGTTGTCGGTCAGTTTATCGGAAGAATTTAACAAATGGATGAGATTTGGAATGACTGGATATATTGAAAATGAAATTCAACAATTTATCTACAAAGAAGATACCTTAATCAATAAAACCATAAAATCTAACACACGCATAGGAGGGGCTTTGACAAAAACAAAAGGGAGCTTGTTAAAGTATCGATTCTTGGGAGATATTTACTTAATTGGCTATAAATTAGGAGAATTTAGGCTTATTGGAAATGCAAAAGGTAACTTTAAGATAGCGAAAGAGCCTATTTCTATAACGGTTAATGCGTATATCAAAAATCAAGAGCCCTCTTTCTTTCTACAAAACTACCATTCTACCCATTTTCGTTGGAATAACGATTTTGATAAGGTTTATAAGACACATATTGGAGGAACTTTTGAATTGCCTAAACGAAACACAAGGCTTCGTCTAAATATAGAAAATATAACCAAACCAATTTTCTTTAATGAGGAGGGTTTGCCACAGCAAGACGATGAAAATGTGCAAGTTGTGGAGTTAGATGTTCAACAAAATCTATATTTGGGAGCGTTCACGCTTGAAAACAATGTTATCTATCAAGTTAGTTCTCGGCAGTCGGTAGTGCCACTTCCGATGTTGAGTTTGCATCACAATTTTTATTATCATCAAAAGTGGTTTAAAGATTTATTTGTGCAGTTAGGAACGAGTGTTCGTTATCATACTCAATATTATGCCCCTATTTATGTTCCTGCAACAGGTCAGTTTGCCAATCAACGAAAAACGAAGATAGGAGATTATCCTTTTATTGATATATATGCTAATTTTCATTTGAAAAAAGCCCGATTTTTTGTAAAATATACCAATCTTGGAACACTTTTTTTAGACAATTATGGAATGCTAATGCCCAATTATCCTGTTAATCCGTCTATGTTGAAGTTTGGAATATCGTGGAACTTTTACGACTGATAGAAATTTATAGAAAAAGTAAATATTAAGGCTTACAACAGCGGTAAATGCAGAATTTATTTATATCAATAACTCTTTTGTCCCCAAAAATAGAACTCAAAGGTTGTCTGTTTTAGAAGTTTTTTGATGTTAATATATAAATGTGCTAATATATTAAGGTAAATTGCACAGAAAAATAAATAAATTGCACAGAAAAACGAATAAGGAGCAAGGAAAAATGAATAAGGAACAGGAAAAAATGAATAAAGAGTAGAGAAAAACAAATAAAGAGCAGGGAAAAATGAATGAAGAGCAGAGAGAAATGAATAAAGAGTAGGGAAGAATGAATGAAGAACAGGTAGCAACGAATAAACTACGAGTGGTAATCAATAAAAAGCAGAGAAAAAGAAATAATCGCAAAACATTACTAACTAAAATTGGAAATAATATGCTATTGTGAAGAGAAAATAAAACAAAATATACAAGCTGATTAATTTAATTATGCTATAACACAATAATATCATTATGTTAATCAATAATTATTAAATAAAATAAAACAATGCCTTTAAATATTCCTAAAACATTGCCAGCGGTAGATGAATTACTGAAAGAAAATATCTTTGTAATGGACAGTGATAAAGCATCGGTGCAAGATATTCGTCCTTTGAAAATCGTTATTTTGAATCTTATGCCATTAAAAATAACAACCGAGACGGATTTGGTGCGTTTGTTGTCTAACTCACCATTGCAAATAGAGATTGACTTCTTAAAATTAAAAAGCCACGTTCCTAAAAATACGCCCATATCGCATATGAAAGCGTTTTATAGAAACTTTGATAAGATAAAATCCAATAATTATGATGGAATGATTATCACAGGAGCACCTGTTGAGATGCTTGACTTTGAAGAGGTCTATTATTGGGACGAAATTATCGGTATTTTTGATTGGGCAAGAAAGCACGTAACTTCTACATTGTATATTTGTTGGGCGGCACAGGCTGGGTTGTATCATTTTTACAATATTCCCAAATATCCGCTTGATAAAAAGACGTTTGGGATTTTCAAACACAAAGCCATTTATCCGCTCAATCCTATATTTAGAGGGTTTGATGATATTTTTGATGTGCCACATAGCCGACACACTGAAATACGAAAAGAGGATATTGAAAAAATAGAAGAACTCACTCTTTTATCTGAGTCGGACGAAGCAGGTGTGCATATGGTAATGGCACGCAATGGGCGAGAGTTCTTTATTACAGGACACTCTGAATATAGTGCCAATACATTGGATACCGAGTACAAAAGAGATGTAGAAAAAGGATTGGATAGCGTAGAAATTCCGAAAAATTATTACATCGATAACAATCCGAACAATCCACCTTTGGTAAAATGGAGAAGTCATGCCAACTTGCTTTTTTCAAATTGGTTAAATTACTTTGTTTATCAAGCCACACCTTACGATATATCCAATATTCATCAATAAAGAAAAGAAATAAAAAGTATCGATGATTTCATTGTAAAATAGTTATATTTGTACTCTAAATAAAATAGGTTTATGAAAAAGTTAAAAATTATATTTTTGTCAATAGCAGTTTTGGTAGCTCTTCCTTTTATTATTACTTCTTTTACCACAAGAGAGTATTTTGTAGAAGTATCTATTGTTATAAAGAAAAATAAATCAGAGGTTTTTAACTATATTAAAAATCTTAAAAATAAAGATGATTATAGTGTGCGAAGTCGTTTAGATAAAAAAATGAAAATAAAGAATAAAGGAAGAGATGGAAAGGTTGGATTTATTTCTGAGTGGATAAGTGAAAAACGAAATGTTGGAATAGGGGAGGAGATAATACTTAAGATTGAAAATGGTAAATCAATTCACTATCAAATAAAACAATTAGCACCTTATCATTCAATTACCGATGCTTTATTGGAAGTCAAAAAAATGACTGATTCTACAACTTCTCTTGTTTGCCAACACCAAGTGTATTTAAAATATCCGAATAATATTTTGTTGCTTACTTTTGATTTTAAGAATAATATTGAAGATAATTTACAAAAGGAACTGGTAAATATAAAAAATATTTTAGAAAAAAAGTAGCTTTTGGGATTTTTGTTTTTTATCTCATAAGCTACTTTTCTTTTTATTTCTTAAAAATATCATTTTTTAGTTAATCCACTAAAAAATAAATGAACTTTAAGAGAAAAATGTACTCTACCAAGCAAAAAGAGGGTATTTACTCATCTCATCATTGACTTCTTGTTTTACTTTTTTAATCACTTCTTTGTTGTCAATATTAGAAAGAACGGTTTCTATCATTTCAGCGATTGTTTCCATAAATGGCTCTTTTACTCCACGAGTTGTGATAGCGGATGTTCCCAAACGTATTCCAGAAGTTTGAAAAGCAGAACGAGAATCAAAAGGAACCATATTTTTATTGCACGTAATATCGGCTTCTACCAATGTTTTCTCTGCCACTTTTCCTGTTAAATCTGGAAATTTTGTTCTCAAATCCACCAACATAGAGTGGTTGTCCGTTCCGTCTGAAATAATCTTAAAGCCACGTTTTACCAAAGCCTCTGCCAAAGCCTTTGCATTCTTTTTTACTTGCAACTGATACTCTTTGTATTCTGGTTGCAGACACTCTCCAAAAGCAACAGCCTTTGATGCAATGACGTGTTCCAAAGGTCCTCCTTGAACACCTGGAAATACTGCCGAATCCAAAAGCGAAGACATCATTCTT
>PDWI01002336.1_pt1 | contig 29722 bp, 22 predicted proteins | sample 1430891 | NCBI WGS metagenome assembly PDWI01 (sample SAMN01162508, study PRJNA174530) | Oral metagenome, whole genome shotgun sequencing project. | biome: Marine environment; feature: Marine mammal; material: Swab sample of the gingival sulcus; isolation source: swab sample of gingival sulcus... | reverse complement strand
AACTCCTGCCGTTTCGTGGGAATTTTATTTCTTTGCACTATCAAGTTCCCCAACATTAACGTTGCATATGAAACATTTGACCCTAGAACAAAGATACAACATCTTTGCACAACTGCAAACAGGCAAGACTTACAAAGAAATTGCCGAAATTATAGGTGTTCACCCCTCTACAATAGGACGTGAATTACGGCGTAATTGTCATCTGACAAGCACCTTTTATTCCCCTTCCGAAGCTCAAGATAAGGCTCAGAAACGTATTCGTAATAAGCGAAAAAAAAGAGCGTTTCACAGCAGAGATGAAGACTTTGATAAACAGTAAATTAGAAGAGGGATTCAGTCCTGAACAGATCTCTGGATGGGCTAAAAGAGAAGGAATTAATATGGTGTCGCACGAAACGATTTATCTATACATTTGGGAAGATAAACATAATAATGGTAATTTATATACCTACTTAAGACGGAGAGGTCGCAAGAATAAAAAGAGAGCTAATGAGCGGAACAATAGAGGAAATATTAAGGATCGTGTTGATATTTCTGAGCGTGATAAAATTAAGGATCGTGTTGATATTTCTGAACGAGATAAGATTGTTGAACAGAAAACGAGATTAGGTGATTTAGAGATTGATACCGTCATAGGCAAAAATCATAAGAGCGTTATCCTAACAATCAATGACAGAGTATCTGGATATGTGTGGATCAAGAAGCTCAAAAGCAAGAATGCCAAACAATTAGCTTTAAAAAAAAACAATAGCTCTTCTCAAACCCTATAAAGATAGGATACATACCATTACTTCTGATAATGGAAAGGAGTTTGCTTGTCATCAGTTAATTAAGAAAAAAATAGGTGTTGAGTTTTATTTTGCAAAACCCTATGCTTCTTGGCAAAGAGGGGCTAATGAAAATCTAAATGGACTCATTAGGCAATACTTCCCTAAGGGAACAGACTTCTCTAAAATACCTCAAAAAAAACTTTAAAAGGGTACAAGACTTGCTAAACAACAGACCTCGAAAAAGATTTAAATACAATACTCCTATAAAGATTTGGATGAATAACGACAATAAACTAACTTTATAACATAATTGCATTGTTATAAAAATTTATTTACTCATCCCTCCCCCCTCGTTTTCAACTCGGGGTACTCCCTTCAAAGGGAGAATTAAAAGTTACAGGAGTTATAAGAAAGTATTTAATTTTCCCCTTCAAAGACTTGAGGGGGGGGTGGCCGTGAGGGAGCAGAGCGAATGAATAGAGCTTATTCAAAGTCCTTGTGCCAAGCTCTACCCACGTATGGGAATTTATTCAAAGCGAGAAGTTCGGAGAAAGAAAGGGAAAGAGCAAAGCTGGTAGTATATACTTCTCTTTTTCATTAAACAGAAATAAATTGTATTTTTGTAGTATAAACATTATATAAGAATAGATTATGAGTGAATTAAAAGGATTTATAAGCACAGCTTCGGAAAAGATGGCCAAAACGGTTGCTCATCTTGACGAACAGCTGGCACGTGTTCGTGCAGGTAAGGCTAACCCAAAAATCTTGGACGGCGTTACAATGGAATATTATGGTTCAATGATGCCTTTGACTCAGTGTGCGACAGTTACTGTGCCTGATGCAAAGAGTATCGTGATTACACCTTGGGAGAAAAGCATTATTCCTGACATCGAGCGTGCCATCATCAACTCACCTCTTGGTATTACGCCAGAAAACAATGGCGAAGTGATTCGCTTGGGTATCCCACCTCTTACAGAAGATCGTCGTCGTGAACTTGTAAAGCAAGTTAAGGCTGACGCAGAAGATGCAAAAGTAAGTATTCGTAATTCTCGCCGTGAAGCTAATGACCAAATCAAAAAAGCGGTGAAGAATGACGGAGTGCCTGAAGATATGGGTAAAGACGCTGAGGGCGAAGTGCAAAAGCTACACGATAAGTATATTAAGCAAATTGATGAAGTCTTTGCAGCCAAAGAGAAGGAAATTATGACGGTCTAACGATGGCTCGCAAAAAACATACCAACAAAACAGCGAACCAAGCTGAGGAAACAATCCTTGGCTTGGTTCGTCGCAATACAGGGAGTCATTACCTTGTGCTGTGTGATGACGGCGTAGAGCGTTCGTGTCTGGCTAAAGGTAACCTTCGGCTCAAGGGCTTTCGCTCAACAAATCCCATTGTCGTAGGCGATAGAGTAGAGGTAATCATCAAATCAGATAATGCCGAAGAAGCTCATTTCATCAAGACGATACAGCCTCGCCGTAACTATATTATGCGTCGCTCGACGAACCTATCCAAGCAGTCGCATATCCTTGGAGCGAATATCGATGCTTCTTTTTTGATTTGTACGCTGACAGCTCCCGAGACCAGCACAACCTTCATTGACCGCTTTTTGGCAAATGCCGAAGCGTACAACGTCCCTACCGAGTTAATCTTTAATAAGTGCGACCTCTTAGACGAAGAAGGGCAAGCGGTGCTTGACGAACTGATACGTATCTATACCGAGATTGGTTATCCTTGTCATCGCATTTCAGCCAAGCAAGGCGAAGGTTTGGACTCTGTGCGTGAGCGAATGAAGGGGAAGATTACGCTCTTCAGTGGACATTCGGGCGTAGGCAAAAGCACGCTTATCAATGCGCTTATCCCTAATGCCGACCTTAGGATAGGACTTATCTCTGAAGTTCATCAAACGGGAATGCACACTACCACCTTCTCGGAGATGATTTCTTTGCCCGAAGGGGACGGTTACCTCATTGACACCCCAGGGATTAAAGGTTTTGGTTTGCTGGACGTAGAGGTAGAGGAAGCTTCGCATTACTTCCCTGAAATCTTCAAATACAGCGAAGACTGTCGCTTCAACAACTGCACCCACACGCACGAACCAGCTTGTGCTGTTCGTCAGGCTATAGAAGAGGGCAACATTGCTCCCTCTCGCTTTATCTCCTATCTAAGCATTCTCGAAGACAAAGAAGAAGATAAGCATCGTGTCGGCTACTAAGTCAGTATGTGCAAAAATTACAACAGTTCAATAAGGTGTCTTAATAAATAGAGAAAGTGGTTATTTCCATTTTGGAAATAACCACTCAAGATTAAAATAAAAACAATTAGAAAGATGAAGAAAAGTATCGTAAAGCTTGTGAGCTTTTTTGCCCTTTGGGGACTAAGTCTTGGCTTATCACAAGCTCAAAATTCTGTTAAGTACGAAAAGTTTTTTGCCGATAGTACGCTGAGAATTGATTATGTCTTTGCGGGTAAGGTTGGCGATGTGCGTATTATCCCGGAGGAGTTCCACGCTTTGCAAGGTTGGTATGGCAGAAGGCACAACCTTGATAGTCTTTTACTTGAGGGGACTGGGCAGGTTCAGTTGCGTGATGAGGCGAGCAATCAAGTGATTTATCGCAAGAGCTTCTCCTCGCTTTTCCAAGAATGGCTCTCAACAGACGAAGCAACTAAGAGAAGCTCTTCGTATGAAAATGTCTTCTTAGTGCCTTATCCAAAGGAGCAAGTCATCATTGATATTGAGATCTGCAACGTTAAGCGTGAGCTTATTGCTCGGAACTCTACGGAACTTGATCCAAAGGATATTCTTATCCACAGCCAAGTTGGGGTACAGAACTGCGATTATGAAGTGCTTCATCGTGGAGGCGATAGCAAGCAGGCCATTGATGTGGTGATTCTTGCCGAAGGTTATACTAAGGAAGAAATGCCAGAGTTTATGGCTTATGCTAAACGCTCTGTCAAAGACATCTTGGCACACGAGCCATTTAAGTCGCACAAAGAAGACTTCAATTTCATTGCCGTTAAGTCACTCTCTCAAGATAGTGGCGTCTCTGTTCCTCGTGCAAAGGAGTGGAAACGCACAGCTTTCGGTTCGCATTTCGACACCTTCTATAGCGACAGATACCTGACTTCTCGCAGACTAAAAGCTATTCATAATGCTCTTTTGGGCATTCCTTATGAACACATCATCATTTTGGCAAACTCTAATGTCTATGGTGGCGGAGGCGTGTATAATAGTTTTACGCTTACTTCTACGAAGCATAGACTCTTTGACCCTGTCGTGGTACACGAGTTTGGGCATAGCTTTGCAGGTTTGGCTGACGAATACTTCTATGATGAAGACACAATGACGGATACTTACGACCTTGGTCGTGAACCTTGGGAGCAGAATATCACAACTCTTGTTGATTTTAAGGGCGATAAGAAATGGCACGCTCTCATTCCGAAGGGTACACCTATCCCAACAGTGAAAGGAAAGGTTCGTGAGCAAAGTAAGTATGCAGAGCAATATCCTGTAGCAGTCTTTGAGGGCGGAGCTTATAGCCAAAAAGGTATTTATCGCTGTAGCTTTGACTGCCGTATGCGTACGAATGAAGCACCAAGCTTCTGCCCTGCTTGTCGCTTGGCTTTGGATAAGCTAATCCGTTTTTACTGCAAATAGATTGTAAGTTTCGTTATATCTTTGTTGTCTATACATTCATTTATAAAAAAGAAAGATGAAAAAGAAAGAATATGTATTTAGCCTTGATATGAAGGTGCGTGATTATGAATGCGACCTACAAGGCGTTGTGAATAATGCTAATTATCAGCATTATATGGAGCATTGTCGCCACGAGTTCTGGGAAAGTCTTGGGGCAAACTTCGGCGATATGCACGACAATGGCTTAGATGCTTTTGTGTATAAAGTGAGCATTACTTACAAAAAGTCTATGCGTAGTGGCGATAGATTCCGTGCTTGTCTCAACTGCCGAATGAAAGGTGCTAAGTTAGTTTTTGATCAAGACATTCTCTTTGAAGACGGCTCTGTAGCAGCTCACGGAGAAGTAGAAGTTGTCGCTGTTCAAGATGGCGTCATCACTCGTGGAGAATACTTCGCTGATCTCTTGAAAGATTTCTTGTAAGCCTAAAACAACTCAAAATATTCTGTTTTACAAAATTTTATTTTGGTATTTAGAATAAAGAAACTATCTTTGTTTTGTAAACTTGTGTGGTTAAGATGAGGATTTTTACCGAACAAAGGCTGAAAGAATACATAAAGAAAGAGCCTAATTCAAGGGTCGCTTTGCAAGATTGGATTGCTATTGTCAAGGCTTCTGATTGGCAAAACTATTCGGATATTAAAAATACTTTTAATAGTGTGGATAGTGTCGGTAATCAACGTTATGTATTCAATATAAAAGGGAATGATTTTCGTTTGGTCGCTGTAGTTAAGTTTACTATAGGTTATGTGTATATCCGTTTCATTGGTACACACAAAGAATATGACAAAATAGATTGCTCTAAAATATAAGCTTATGAAGCAGATTATTACTAAAGAACAGTACGAGTGGGCGGTAGCTCGTGTAGAAGAGTTGATAGATTTGCCTGACACAGAAGAGGCGATGAATAGCTCTGAAGGGATCGAATTGCAAATCCTTAGTGAACTTGTCGCAAATTACTCAGATGAACATTTTGATATAGGAAAGCCATCTCTTGTGGAGGTTATCAAACTGCGTATGTATGAAATGGGGATTACCCAGTCTGCCCTCTCGAAGCTTTTAGGGGTTAGCCCTTCAAGAGTTAGCGAATATCTCTCAGGAAAAAGCGAACCAACCTTGCAAATCGCAAGAACTATAAGCCGTAAATTAAACATAGCTCCAGAGATTGTCCTTGGAGTTTAGTCTTTTTATCTAAATACAAAACTTAAAAAATACAAGATAACTATGGCAAAGAAAGCTGTTGAGACGCCACTGATGAAGCAATACTATCAAATCAAGGACAAGCACCCTGATGCGATATTGCTTTTCCGTGTGGGGGACTTCTACGAAACCTTCGCCGAAGATGCTGTCATCACGGCGGGAATCCTTGGCATTACGCTCACTCGTCGTGCCAATGGTTCGGCTCAATATGTCGAACTTGCAGGTTTCCCTCATCACGCTCTCGACAACTATTTGCCTAAGCTCGTCAGGGCAGGACGAAGGGTTGCCATTTGCGACCAGCTCGAAGACCCCAAGAAGACAAAGAAATTGGTCAAACGTGGCATCACGGAGCTTGTTACACCGGGGGTAGTAATGGGGGATAATGTCCTAAAGAATAAGGAAAATAATTACCTCGCTTCCCTTTTGGTTAGTTCGGATATGAAGCAGGCTGGTTTGTCTCTTTTGGATATTTCCACAGGAGAATTCTTATGCTCTGAGGGAAGCCTTGAGCATATTGAGAAATTGCTTGAGAGCTATCAACCGAAAGAATTACTTCTTGAGCGAAACCAACGCTCTAAGATTCAGCGAGAGTTGAGGTATTCAAGTTTTACCTTTGATTTAGATGACTGGGCTTTTTCCTACGACAACAACCGAACACGCCTCCTGAAGCATTTCGGTGTGCAGAGCCTCAAGGGTTTTGGCTTGGAACATCTTTCTTTAGGTATTGCGGCCTCTGGGGCAATCCTCAACTACCTTGAGCTAACCAGCCATACAAAGCTTGGACATATCACTTCGCTTCATTCCTTAGACAAGAGTCAGTTTATGCGTTTAGATGCCTTCACGATTCGTAGCTTGGAGCTAATTCAACCAATGAATCAGAACGAAGGAAAAAGCCTGTTGGACATCATTGACTTTACGCAGACAGCAATGGGTGGGCGACAGCTTCGTCGTTGGCTTGTCTTTCCGCTACTTGACCTAAGGGGGATTAAAGAGCGTCAGCAGGTGGTACAAGCTTTCTGCGAAGATGAAGACCTACAGCGAGAAGTGCAAATGGGACTTGCCAGCATTGGCGACATTGAGCGTCTTGGTTCTAAGCTTGCTGTGGGGCGTATCGGTCCTCGTGAACTGAATCAGTTACAGACTTCGCTTAGCAATCTTGGCGAACTAATAAAGCTTTGTCGTGCCTCGCAGTCAAAAGAACTAATTCGTCTTGCCGAGCGTGCAGAAGACTGTTCGGATATTTGCTCCCTAATAGAGAAGACTTTGCTTGCTGATGCTCCGATGGCTCTTGGGCGTGGAGCGGTGATTGCAGGTGGTGTGAGCCAAGAGCTTGACGACCTAAGAGCGTTGTCGCAAGGGAACAAAGACTTCCTTGTTCAGCTACAGCAGAGAGAAAGCGAGGCAACAGGCATTCCAACGCTGAAGATTGCCTTTAATAATGTCTTCGGCTATTATATTGAGGTTCGCAACACACACAAAGACAAAGTCCCAGAGCATTGGATACGTAAGCAGACACTTGTCAGTGCCGAACGTTACATTATTCCAGAGCTAAAGGAGTATGAGGAGAAAATCCTCGGAGCAGAAGAACGCATTGCTTCTATTGAGTTTGAGCTATTCAACAGCTTGGTAGAAGAAGTTGCCAAGCACATTCACGCTATTCAGAGCAATAGTCAGATGGCAGCGACGCTTGACTGTCTGTCTGCCTTTGCTGAAGGTGCGATTAACTATAACTACGTTCGTCCCGAACTGAACGAAAGCAATAGCCTTGATATCAAGGACGGTCGCCACCCTGTGATTGAGCAACAGCTCGCAATGGGCGAGGCATATATCCCGAATGATGTCTTCTTGGATAATGACAGCACGCAGATAATGGTTATCACAGGACCGAATATGAGTGGTAAGTCTGCCCTCTTACGTCAGACAGCCCTCATTACGCTTATGGCTCAGATTGGGGCATTCGTGCCTGCACAATCAGCTAAGCTTGGTATTGTTGATGCTATTTTTACACGTGTCGGAGCTTCGGATAATATCTCTCGTGGCGAATCGACCTTTATGGTAGAGATGCAAGAGGCGTCAAGCATTCTCAACAACCTAACTCCTCGTTCGCTTATTCTTTTTGACGAACTTGGTCGAGGTACAAGTACTTACGATGGTATCTCTATTGCGTGGAGTATTATAGAATATCTACACAACAATAAGAAAGGACAAGCTAAAACCTTATTTGCGACACACTACCACGAACTGAATGATCTTGAGACACGCCTTGAGCGAGTGAAGAACTTCAACGTTTCTGCTCAGGAAGTAGACGGCAAAATGCTCTTCCTCCGCAAGCTTGTAGAGGGTGGTAGCGAACATAGTTTTGGTATTCAAGTGGCACGTCTTGGAGGTATGCCAATGCCTATCGTGGAGCGTGCCTCTGACATCTTGGCTCAATTAGAATTAGCTCATAGTGGTACGACGAACGACTTGGACGATATTGCCGAAAAGATACAAGCCAGCCGTGCGGACATTGTCCCAGAGAAAGGCTCAAGCAAAACAAAGAAAGGCAAAAACATCAATGATGATTGTCAGCTAACATTCTTCCAATTAGACGACCCTTTGCTAAGCCAAGTGAGAGAACTTCTTCTAAAAGTAGATGTTAATAATCTAACCCCTATAGAAGCCCTTAATAAGCTAAATGACATTCAGAGCCTTCTCAAGTCATAAAAAGGTCTCTTAGTTTATATATCCCTTTTTCAGAAGGAGCAATAGCGAGAAATAAAAGAGGCTATGCTGAATATCAGCATAGCCTCTTTTATTATATGAAAAAATAAAACTAATGTCTTACTTTTGTGCTTGAGTTTCAGCAGGTGTTTCTGTTTGAGGAGCTTCGCTTACGCTTGCTTCACCACCAAGGTTAGGAAGAGCAGGAGCTTGAACTTCTGTTGTAGGGATCTTAACCTTACTAACAACGTCAGCTTCTTCTTTCGTTGCTGAATCAAGGAATAGTGTAGAAACAAGGCTTAGTACAATGATAGTACCAGCAAGCCACCAAGTAGCTTTCTCAAGGAAGTCCGTAGTCTTACGAACGCCCATAATTTGGTTACTTGAAGAGAATCCTGAAGCAAGACCTCCACCTTTTGATTTCTGCACTAAAACAATAAATACAAGTGCTATTGCAGCAAGTACAATTAAAATTGTAATGAATGTAAACATATCTATATATTATCTTTATTATTTCTAACCAATATTTCTAAGAAACGTATCTGATTTGCAAAGTAACGATTTTTTTTTGGATAATTCAAACTTATTGAGCGAATTATGCGTAAAGCTTTTTCATATTTCCCCTGTTTGATATAGATTTTCGCCAAAGTCTCGGTAAATAGCTCTTCTTCGAGATCTTCGGTAGCTATAGTTCCTTTGTCTCCTTTTGCCGAAGGCTGAACTTTCTTCTCTGGGTTTTCGGCATTTTCTTCAGGCTTCTTGAGTAAGCTATGCTCCTGCAAGCTCTCTTGTCCGAGGGCTGAAGCAAAGTAATCATCTCTATCGGACGAGACAGCATAGGAGAGATCATTAGGTAAGTCTGTACCAGAGGCTTTTTGCTCTCCGAGGAAGCTCTCAATCAGAGAGAAGGCATCATTGCTTTTTGGCTCTTTGGCAGGGCTTTTCTTCAGAGCAAAACCTCCGTGTACCATTTGGAAAAGCATTCGTCTGTCGTGCAGATAAGGGCTTAGTCGCTTTAGCTCTGAAGTATATTGCAAGTCCTTACTACGAGAGAGGTTATAGAGGTATAGGAAGACCAAAGGAGCTGAATAGGGGTAAGTCTCCACGAGCTTTTTCATCTCGGGGAGTGTCTCTGCATTGAGCAATTCGGGTTGCTCAAAATATCTATATAGCTCGTCTAAGGTCATTTTACCAGTTCTCTACCGTCGCGTTGAATATCTGTTTGATGATTTCTTCAACCATTCCCTCCAAGAGTTGGTCTTGAATGGCTTCAAATGGTTGATCTCGCCCAAAGTCTCGGTGTACAGAGAAGCTTCTATCAAAGCTATCTTTCTCGTTATCATTATTGGTATATTTAACCTGCACCGTTAGTTGGAACTTTGTTCGCTCGGCGAAATTATCCTGTTGCACCGCCATTGGCGTAAGCGTATAGCCAGTGATGACACATTCAAGCTCCAAATCGCCAGCTCTTGGCACAAGGTCAAGGCGAGTACGCTGTGTATAGAAGTCCTTGAGGTCTTCTGTCAGCTTAGAAGCCAAAGGTGGGTAGATGATAGAGGCTCTATTGTTTACATCTGAAATAGAGATTGTATGTAAACGTGTATAGTCCAGCGAACCTCCATTGAATTTGTAGCTAATGCTACAGCCTACCACCGCAAAAGAGCAAATCAACAGGGCGATAAGTCCAATAAACTTATGTTTGCTATTATAAATCCAAGCCATATTCTTTTATTTTTCTGTAGAGCGTTCGCTCCGATATTTTCAGTTCATCAGCCGTAGGGCGACGCTTGCCGTGATGTCTCTTCAGTGCTGATATGATCATATTTCGCTCCATATCTTCAAGCGAAGTGCTTTCGTCCGAACTTAGTCTTGCTTCAATGATTTGAGCCTCTACGTCTTCGGTGTTTGCTCCGTGCGAACCAAACTCGTCGCTGTGCCAAACATTCGCTTGGTAGCTTTCGCTCGTTTCTGTCTGTGGAGCTAAGACTCTTGGCGAAGGCATCAGTTCCTTGCTTGCTCCCCCTTCGGAATACTTAGGCATTGAGCCTTGCAGGAGCGAAGCCACAACCGACTTGAGTTCGCTCACTTCCTGTCGCAAGTCCATATAGAGCTTCCAAAGCATTGGGTTGGAAGCTCCTGACATCTGTTCGCTTCTGTCGTTTCTTAGGGCAGGGCGGTAGTCTAAGTCCATTGCCTTTGGGAGATATTGCTCTACAATCGTCTTGCTAATCAGACGTTCCTCTTCAAGCACACTAATCCTATCGGCTAAGTTTCTTAGCTCTCGGATATTGCCAACCCAATCATAGTTTTGGAGCAAGTCCTCCGCCTCTGGCGTAAGACGTAAAGGGGGCATATGGTATTTGTTGCCAGCTTGAGAGGCAAAATAGCGAAAGAGCAAAGCGATGTCTTCTCTTCGCTTGCGTAGTGGGGGGATCTGAATAGGGACAGTATTTAGGCGAAAGAGCAAGTCCTCACGGAAGCGACCTTGACGCACCGCCTCTTCTAAGTTTACATTCGTCGCTGCCACGATACGAACGTCCGTCTTCATCGCTTGGCTTGCCCCTACTGGGATAAACTCTCCTGTCTCCAAGACACGAAGCAGACGAGCTTGCGTCGAGAGAGGCAGTTCGCCCACCTCATCTAAGAAAATAGTCCCTCCGTTTGCTTCTTGGAAATAACCCTTTCGGTCGTTCATAGCTCCTGTGAAAGAGCCTTTTAAGTGTCCAAAAAGCTCCGAGTCTATCGTCCCTTCAGGGATAGCTCCGCAGTTAACAGCAATATAACTATTGTGTTTACGCAAGCTGGTTTGATGAATAATCTTGGGAAAATTCTCCTTACCGACACCACTCTCTCCGATGATCAGTACGGACATATCCGTGGGAGCAACCTGCATTGCTATGCTGATGGCTCTATCAAGCAGAGGGCTTCGTCCAATAATCCCAAAACGCTGTTTTATATCTTGTATTTCTGTCTTCACACTAATATATAAGTCAATAAGTTTTAGCTTTTTTCCAGCCAAAACTTTCGTGTTTTTTTTCTTATTCAAAGATAGAGAAAAAGACAGAGATACACAAACCTCTATCTTTCAGCCTATTTAGACCTTTGCACGGACTCTTTATGTTTTGCTTTTAATTGCTTCCCACTCCTTTTTGCTTCTAAGGACTGCGACAAAAAGAAGCTGGACGGAGTAGCGTGATATTCCCAAATGAACCCAAAGCCTTAACTCAAAAAGTCATACTACCCCGTCAGTTCGTTCGCTCTGCTCCCTCACTGCCACCCCTTCAAGTCTTTGAAGGGGAAAAATTAAATACTTCCGTATTTTGCCCCTCGCTCAGTGCGACCGACAACGAATATGGGCAGGATAAGACAGGCTGTGCCTGTTCCGAAAAGTGTTATTTGTATAAGTTGGAAAAGTGATTGGGAAGAGTCAGAAAAGTTTTTGGGAAAACTTTTAGAAATTACTGGGAAAACTCAAATGAGTTTTCGGGAACATTTTTTTGCCTTAAAATGAGGGTTTGTATCTCCTTGATAGATAAATGGTTGGATAAACCTGTCTGCGACAGTTCGGATTTGTGATACTTTTTCGCTTGTTGTCTTTGTGATTGGCAAGGTTTTTAGATTAAAAACAAAGAAAAATGAAAGGTCTAAACTTCTTGTATTTATAGAAGGGGGGTAGGGTATTGACAAGGATTTTCTGACTGGACAATGTCTTTTATTCATAAAAGAAAAGACCTTTTTATACTTATTTTGTGTGTTTGTTTGATGAATTTTGATAATTATGCTTTTTTGTTTGCAAAATAGTACCTATCTTTGGTAGAGACATAAGTTAAATCATAAAAACAAAAAAATCATTATGGCAAATTACAAAATTGAAGAAATCGAGGGCATTGGACCTGCTTTTGGAGCAAAGCTAAAAGAAGCTGGCGTAACAACAACAGATAAGTATTACGATGCTTGTCGTACGAAAGCTAACCGCAAAGCATTAGCTCAGGAAACAGGTATTGATGAGTCTAAAATCCTTAAATGGGCAAATATGGCAGACCTTTTCCGTGTCAAAGGTATCGGAGCTCAATATGCAGAGCTTCTTGAAGCTTCGGGTGTGGATACTGTCAAGGAACTTGCTCAACGCAATGCGGAGAACCTTACAGCTAAAATGGCTGAAGTCAATGCAGAGAAGAAACTTGTGCGTGTCGTTCCTGCTCTGAAGAGCGTTCAAGGTTGGATAGGGCAAGCTAAGGAATTACCTCGAGGTTTGGAGTACTAAACAAAGAGAGAAGTTCACTGAACTTACTTTGGGAATAACAGACAAAGGGTGTGCCGAAATGTAAATTTGGGCATACCCTTTCTTTATAGTCCTCATTCCTTGACCAAAGAGCAAGCTCCTGAAAAGTAAAGCTCTGAAAGTCAGAAGGCATTAAGCCTATTCATTGCTCTGCTATTCAGCCTTAAATTTGTATCTTTATGGCATCAAATAATTAAGAACCTATATTGCAATGCAGGAAAGTAATCGGATTGAATATAAAGAAAGGCTTACTAAAAAACTTGATTTAGAAAAAGAAGTTGTTGCCTTCCTCAACTATCACGAGGGAGGTTGCATCTATATTGGCATTGATAAAGCTGGTCAGGTCGTTGGTGTTGAAGATATAGATAATGATATGCTTAAAATCAAGGATAGGATTAAGTATAATATACAGCCTTCGGCAATGGGACTTTTTGACGTTGTGAAAGAGGAAATAGACGGCAAAGCTATTATTAAAATTATTGTCGCAAGAGGAAGTGAACAGCCTTATTTCAAGAAAGAATATGGAATGACAGAGAGGGGTTGCTTTATGCGTATTGGGACGGCTTCCGAACCTATGCCACAGAGTCAGATAGAACAACTTTTTTCTTCTCGCACACGTAATTCTATTGGTAAGATTAAATCCAATAGGCAAGACTTAACTTTTGAACTATTAAAGATTTATTATCACGAAAGGAAGAAAAAGCTTAACGATAAGTTCAAAGTAAATCTTGAATTACTTACTCCAAATAATGAGTTGAATTACGTCGCTTATTTGCTTTCAGATGAGAACAATATCTCGGTTAAGGTCGCTAAATATAGAGGAAGGACAAAGGTTGATGTCGTCGAAAGGAATGAATACGGATATACTTCTATTATTAAGGCTTGTAAGAGCGTCTTGGATAAAGTGGATATTGAGAATAAGACCTTTATCAAAATAACGGCAAAAGAGCGAGAAGAGACGCAGATGTGGAATAGGGAAGCTCTAAGAGAAGCAATTATCAATGCTTTTGTTCACAACGATTATACTAAAGAGATTGCACCAACGATTGAGATTTATTCAGATAGAATTGAGGTTACTTCAGCAGGTTCGTTGCAAGACCTCAAAGAAGATGAATTCTTCTCAGGTTTCTCAATTCCTCGGAATAAGGAACTGATGCGTGTCTTCAAAGATTTAGATTTGGTGGAGCAATTAGGTTCGGGTATCCCTCGTATCTTGGAAACTTACGGACGAGAATCATTTATTTTTACGCCCAACTTTCTAAGAATTTCAATGCCTACCGCACATGATACCGCACATGATACCGCACATGATGAAGGTGCGACCCTACAAGATAATCAGCTTAATAGTAGTGATTTAGAAGATTTGACCCTACAAGATACCCTACAAGACACCGCACATGATGCCATACAAGATAGCATACATGATGATATTATTACGATATCAGAGTTTAGCCTACTAATGACACTTAAATTAAAAGCATTATCAAGACCTAAAATTATGAATGAGTTAAATCTTACTCACAGGACTAATTTTAAAGAAAATTACCTCCAACCTTGTTTGGAGAAAAAGTTGATTGAAATGACAATTCCAGATAAGCCAACAAGCAGAAATCAAAAATACAGATTAACGGCATTGGGTAAGCAGGTGCTTGAGAGCTTTAAGGCTTAAAATTTGTATCTTTGTAGTTTAGGAAAATAATAACAAAAAAACATATAGAGACAATGTCAATAATAGCAAAACTAAGTCAAGCAGTCCACGGGGCTGTTAAGAGCCTCTACGAGGCGGAAGTTGGTGCAGAACAAATCCAACTGCAGAAGTGTAAGCGTGAGTTTGAGGGACATCTAACGCTCGTTACTTTCCCTCTCTTGAAGATTAGCCGAAAGAAACCTGAAGTTACTGCCGAAGAGATTGGTACATTCCTTAAAGAAAATGAGCCAATGGTTGAAGCTATTCAAGTGGTAAAAGGCTTCTTGAACCTAACGCTTAGCAAGCAAGCTTGGCTTGAGCTTTTTGATGAAATTGTCGCTACGGAGAACTTCGGACACAAGACTGCTGACGAGAATGCTCCGCTTGTGATGGTTGAATATTCTTCGCCAAATACAAACAAACCGCTTCACCTTGGGCATATCCGTAATAACCTTTTAGGCTTCAGCGTTAGCGAAATCTTGAAAGCTAACGGAATGCGTGTCGTCAAGACAAACATCGTGAACGATAGAGGTATCCACATCTGTAAGTCAATGCTTGCTTGGATTAAGTGGGGCGAAGGTGCTACGCCTGAAAGTACAGGTAAGAAAGGCGACCATTTGGTGGGCGACTTCTACGTGCTTTTTGACAAGCATTACAAAGCCGAACTTGATGAGCTAATCGCAAGTGGTAAGACGAAAGAAGAAGCTGAAGCATCGTCAGAACTGATGAAAGAAGCTCGTGCAATGCTTCGTCGTTGGGAAGAAGGCGATGAAGAAACCGTTGCCCTATGGAAGAAGATGAATGAGTGGGTTTATGACGGCTTTGATGAAAGTTATAAGCGTCTTGGTGTGGACTTTGATAAGATTTACTACGAATCAGATACTTACCTCGTGGGACGTGATGAAGTGTTGCGTGGTTTAGAAGCTGGTCTTTTCGTCAAAGATGAAGACGGCTCTGTTTGGGCAGACCTAACCAGTGAAGGTTTGGATAGAAAAATCTTGCTTCGTTCGGACGGCACATCGGTTTATATGACGCAAGACATCGGTACGGCTAAGCTTCGTTTTAACGACTACGCTATTGACAAAATGGTGTACGTTGTGGGGAATGAGCAAAACTACCACTTCCAAGTTCTGTCAATTCTATTAGATAAGCTTGGTTTTGAGTTTGGTAAAGACTTGAAGCACTTTAGCTATGGTATGGTAGAATTGCCAAAGGGCTTAGGACGAATGAAGAGCCGTGAGGGAACAGTCGTAGATGCTGATGATCTAATGGACGAGATGATTCAGACAGCGAAGACTATTGCCGAAGAGCAAGGCAAGGCGAAAGATATGGACGAAGCTGAAGCAAATGAGGTGGCACGTCGTGTAGGTCTTGGTTCGCTTAAATACTTTATCTTGAAGGTTGACCCACGTAAGAATATGGTCTTCAACCCAAAAGAATCTATTGACTTCAATGGTAATACAAGCTCATTCATTCAATATACTTACGCTCGTATCAGCAGTTTGATTCGTCGTGCGGAGGAAGCTGGCGAAACGCTTCCAAAAGCATTCAGCACAAGGAATCTTGCTATTGCGGAGAAAGAAGTAGAGTTGATTGCTCGTCTTGGCGAATATGCGGACGTTGTGCATGAAGCAGGAGCGAACTACAGCCCTGCTGTTTTGGCAAACTATACTTACGACCTTGTGAAAGAATACAATCAATTCTATCACGAGTTCTCTGTCTTGAAGGAAGAAAACACCGAATTGCGTGAGTTCCGTCTTGCTCTAAGTAACGAAGTAGCTAAGACTATCCAACGTGCAATGCTTCTCCTTGGCATCGAGATGCCTGAGCGTATGTAAGCAGATTATGATAGACATACAAGAAATAATACGCCCGATAAGGGAGCGGATTGAGAGAAGTGGCTTGAAAGAGCCGAAGATTGCGGTGCTGGCTTCGGGAGGTGTGGACAGTTCGGTCGTGATACATCTCTTGACGGAGGCTGGCTATCGTCCGACACTTTTCTATATCCAGATTGGAATGGATAAGGACGGCTTTGAGGACTGCTCTTGGGAAGATGACCTTGCCATCGTCAATATCTTGGCAAAGAAATACGACTTGCCTATGCAAGTTGTGTCTCTGCACGACGAGTATTGGGCGAACGTTGTACAATATACTATTGACAGCGTTAAGGAAGGACTGACGCCAAACCCTGATATGATGTGTAACAAGCTCATTAAGTTTGGTTGCTTTGAGGAGGCTTGGGGCAAGGACTTTGACTTCATTGCTACGGGGCATTATGCGACAACTTCATTTGTCAATGAGCATTTATTTCTTTCTACTGCCCCCGACCCTGTGAAAGACCAAACGGACTTCTTGGCACAGATTAACTTCAGACAGATTAGCAAATTGATTTTCCCTTCGGGACATCTGACGAAGCCACAAGTAAGAGAAATCGCAGAAATGGCTCAACTTCCTTCGGCTCATCGCAAAGATAGTCAAGGTATTTGCTTCTTAGGTAAGGTTAATTATAACGAGTTTATTGAGCGTGCTTTGGGAACGAAAGAGGGACGTATCATTGAGCGTGAGACAGGAAAAGTTGTTGGTCGCCACAAAGGTTATTGGTTTCATACCATTGGGCAACGCAAGGGCTTGGGCTTGAGCGGAGGACCTTGGTTTGTGGTTAAGAAGAATATCAAGCGAAACATCATCATTGTTAGCCGAGGCTACGACCCTGCTGACCAGTACGGCGAGCATATCATCACGAAAGAGATGAACTGGATTTCCCTTTCGCCTTGGCAATATCAACGCTTGATGAAGGGCGAAGTCGTGGAGCAAGGCGAAGAACTTGCCAAGACAGAGGAGGCAATGCCTCCTATCAAGGTGCAGTTTAAGATTAGGCATACGCCTGACTTTACCGAGGGGATTCTTGCTTACGACAGCAAAAAAGAAGAATATCGCTTAGACAGTGCCGAACGTATTCAGGGCATTGCCCCCGGTCAATATGCCGTAATCTATGACGAAACTTGTACAATTTGCTTTGGTTCGGGTGTGATTCATAAAGGTTTTTAGACTTATTTAGTCAAAGATGACGATAAACTAAATGGAGCAGTAGAACTCAGTTCTACTGCTCCATTTTTCTTTTAGCCTAAAGTTGGCAGAATTTATTCTCCTTCCTTTGGCAAGAGATAAAGGACTACGCTAATTTGTTGGTTAGGGTCTTCATCAGGACATATTTGATTGATGTAGATCTCAAACAGATCATCGTAGCCTTGTCTAAGCAAACGAGCGATGAAGCCATTTGAACGACGAGGGATATAACCAAGATGATACTCGCCTAAGTAGATAGCAACCGCCCATTCATCGTGAGGGTTGTTTGGTTCTTGTTCAAGCCTTAGCCTTGTTCCTATTTTCAGTTGCTCCCACACCATTATGGCATCGTAGTAGCGAAGCCCACTGATGAAGAAGTCATCAATATATAATCGTTTCATATTCTTTTCTGTTTTTTGTTCTATTTCTATATTTATTCCGTATTGGTTGTAAGCTTTTGGCTTACTTCTTTGTAGGCATTGCCTTAGGGCTTAGGACAACTTCAATGTAATTGTTTTGTTTGACCAGCTCTTTAAGCAATTTCTCTACTTCTTTTTTCTTGATACCATCAACAACTTTGTCAAAATCACGCTTCAAGAATCTTAAATCAATCGGCTTAGGGCTATAGTAAGACATCAACAAGCCTATCCAATAGCTGTTTTTCCTAAGTCGCTCTTCGTGATACTTGTGCCAAGACTTAATCGACTTATCAAAAAGCTCTTGCTTGATGCCCTCTTTGTTGATACGAAGCAGTTCGCTCTTGACAAGCTTGTTGAGATGTTCGGCTTTCTCTGGAGCTGTTTCAAAAGAAATAGTTAGAGAGAGCTGATTCTTTGGATAATGGCTCAGACCCGTAGAGACCGAAACACCATAAGTTCCGCCTTCACGCTCTCGGATACTCTCCGTATAAGATTGCTCTAATACTTCGCCGAGTATTTGAGCAAGGAGCTTATTTCGGCGAGAACTTTTGAACTTAGCCGTATAGCAGTCATATATATAGGTCTTAGGCGTTTCCATTGGATTCTGGAAGTGCTTGATGAACTGACCCTTTGGCGTAGGCTGGATTAGCTTATATGGTACTTTGTGGGGTTTTCTTCCTCTTGGGAGTGAGGCTATGTATTGCTCCACAAGAGGGCGGAACTTAGCCATGTCTATCGTTCCGATGAAAAAGAAAGTCATACCATTGACACCGCTAAACATCTTCTTGCGTAGCTCAATAACCTGCTTATAGTCAATAGACTTAACCTCTTCTATGGTTGAAGTTCTCGTTAGATCATAAAACTCGGGGGGATTTACGATTTTGTTGATGCTATCTGAGAACCCTCTTGTAGGATGAGTCTTAGCTTGCTCAATAGACACAATAGTTTGCTTTCTCCAGTTCTCAAAAGCAATGCTATCGCTACGCTTAGCCGTCATATTCAGGTAGATAAGCTGGAACATCGTCTCCATATCGTCGTTGATACAAGAGGCTGAAAGCCCCTCATCTCCGATTCCATCAGACAAGGAAGCCCAAGCCTGATGTCCTGAAAGCACCTTAGACAGCTCAATGCTATTGTACTCTGCGAGTCCGCCCATATTCAGGCAACTGCCTAAGCCTCTAATCGTAACGTTCTTTTCTTTGCCGATATAGGGGAGTATGCCTCCTCGTCGTACAGCTGACATAGAGATGTTGTCTGCCTCAAAGTCTGTCTTCTTGAAGATAACCCTTGCTCCATTGCTAAGCTTCCAAATAGTAGAACCAAATTTTCCCTTTTTCTCTTTGACAATCTTCCCAGCTTTAGGCTTATGCTTCATTAGGACAAGTTCTTGCTCCTCTTGCTTATTAGCCTTAACTTCTTGCTTCATCGCCTCTTGATACATCTCGAGCAGTTCTGCTTTGCTTGGCGTATGAATGCTGTCATTCTGAGGTCCAGTATAGCTAAGGGCTACTTCAGCTGAACTAAGAGCTTCACGAATTTCGGCATTGATGTCCGCAAGCGTAATCTTTGTGGCGTACTTCTTACTCGTTCTATAGTCCACACTATCTTGAATGCAGAAGGCATCGTTCCCATCATTAAGGAAGTAATCCACTCCCATTTGAGCATAAGTGCTATTTGACCAATCCTTACGATTCTTAAGATATTGTTCGTTAGCGGTTAGCTTATCTTTCCTTGCACGCTCAAGTTCTGCCTCTGTAAAGCCAAACTCTTTGAGCTTTTTCATCTCACGCACGAGGGCAAACAGCCCCTTACGTAGTTCGCCTGCTTTTACGCTTACATAGAAAGCGTCAGCAGAGTCGTCTGGGAGCAAATCACCCCAAGAAGAACGTCCATAACCTGCGTGCAAATAAGGAGGATTAGGCTTGTGCATAATGTCGGCAAAGCGTTCGCCAATAATCGAACTTATATAGCCATATTTGACGTTACGCTCATAGGCTTTCTCTGTACGCTTCCACTTTTTAGGGAAAGGCTTACGACGGAAAGCAATAGTCATTGAAGTATGTCCATACTCAGGGTCTGTGGCAACCGAGACGATTGTTCCCTCTTGCTTTGGATAGCGTGGCTGATAGACTCTTTTGGCAGGATTGATAGGCTTAGGAATATCTGCAAATATCTTCTTGATACTCTGCTCTACCTCGGCACGATTGACGTCTCCACTGATGATAATGGCTTGCAAGTCTGGGCGATACCACTTCTTGTAGTAGTCCCTAAGCTCTTTGTACTTAAAGTTGCGTACCACTTCCATATCTCCGATTGGCAGACGTTTGACGTACTTAGATTGTGGGATTAACTGCTTCACTTCTTCTATTGAGATACGTAGCCCTGCAGAGTTTCGGCTTCGCCATTCCTCTTCAATCACGCCACGCTCTGCATCAATTTCCTTATCTGCAAGCGTGATAGCGTTGCTCCAGTCGTGGAGAATCAGCAGACAGCTATCAACAGTAGCACGACGCTCAACGGGAGCGTTGATCAGCGTATAGACAGTTTGGTCAAAGCCTGTTGAGGCATTGATTTCACTACCAAAGGTCATACCCAAAGTCTCTAAATAAGAGATGATACCTTTATCAGGGAAGTTTTTTGTCCCATTGAAGGCCATATGCTCAAGGAAGTGAGCGAGTCCGCTCTGCGAGTCTTCCTCAAGGATAGAACCAACCTTCTGAGCGATGTAAAAGTCTGCTCTGCCTTTAGGGTGCTTATTCTCACGAATGATATAGGTAAGACCATTATCCAAATGTCCGATGTACATAGCCGTGTCTATCGGTAGTAATGGAACGTCTTGTGCTTTAGCTCTCTGAGGTAAGAAAGCAAGCACGACAGCCAGTGCGATACTGCTGAATAGTTGCAATCCTCTTTTCATATAATGTTTATTTATGTAAATGTACTACAAATATAAATTCTTTTTACTTGATAAGCAATAAGTTCAATCTCCCCAAAGCTATTCATTTGCTTAAAAACTCCTGTTGATCGCACGAAGGGGCAAAGCTATTTATCCTTAGAAAACTCTTTATAAAAAAGTCATACTACCCCGTCAGTTCGTTCGGTGCGACCGACAGGGGGCGTAGACCCATTTATGTCCTTCAATGAAACTATGAACACCAAGATGCGACCATTGCATCGGTCGTTGAGCCTGTCGAAACGCCAAAAATCAGGTAAAATCTAAGCCATTGCGGTTCATTTCGACAAGCTCAATGACCGAATGTTGCCTGTTCCGATTTGTGGTATTTGGGTGAGTTTGAAAAGTGATTGGGAATAGTTGAAAAAGTTTCTGGGAAAACTTTTAGAAATATTCGGGAAAACTCAGATGAGTTTTCCCAGTAATTTTTTGACCTTAAAAAGAGGGTTTGTATCTCCTTAATAGATAGCAGGTTGTATAAACCTGTCTGCGACAGTTCTGATTTGTGGTATTTTGCCTAATTAAGAGCTAAGAATGAAGCCTTAAATAAGGGTTTGGAGACGTTAAATCTTCAGATGTTTATTTGCCTCTGTGCCTTCTTTTTATAGATAAATAAAGTTTGCTCGTGAAGTAGCATAGATGATATGAAAAATTATCATCTTTATTTGTCTTGAAAGACCTTGATTGTCAGCCCTTTATATAAATTGTGTTATTTTAATATATTAAATGTAGTACTGCTTATTATGTTTATATTATAAAATATTTATACCTTTGTCAGGATTGGTTTTATTTAATGGTTTTGTTTATGGGCGAATTTATATTAAATAAATATATGTCTCAATGTTAAATTTTAGTTTATAAAGACTGTTTATACGACTAATCATACAATATTGTATTATAAGTAAATGTAAGATAATAAAGAGTATGAGAAAAATTTCACTTTGGGCGAAAGGTCTGATCTTTCTGAGCCTTTTTGCCGTGCAAGTAAATGCACAGGAATTGACTTCGCCGAATAAGGCTTTGTCAATGAAGTTTGAATTGAATGCCAAAGGAGAGGCTCATTACGAGCTTAAAGCTTCTGACGGCACAACGATTTTGCGTCCAAGTCTATTAGGTTTTGAAATGTCTAAGCCAAAGCTTAATCTGTCTTCGGATTTTGAACGTGTTGAGACGAAAACAAGCACATTTGACGAAACGTGGCAACCTGTTTGGGGAGAAGTGTCGCAAATCAGAAACCATTACAACGAGCTATACGTTAAGCTAAAGCACAAGAAAGATAATATCTTATTGGGGCTTCGCTTCCGTCTGTATGACGATGGTTTAGGTTTCCGTTATGAGTTTCTTGGCGGTAAGGGACAGAATTTCTTTGTCGTGAAAAAGGAACTTTCGCAGTTTGCAATGACAGGGGATATGAAAGCTTATTGGATTCCTGGGGATTATGATACGGAAGAGTACGACTATACGACGAGTCGCCTCTCGGAAGTAAGAGGTCGCTTTGACAAAGCCTATACGATGAACTGTTCGCAACAAGCTTTCTCTAAGACAGGAATGCAGACACCGCTTATGCTCAAGAGCGATGACGGCTATTATATCAACCTGCACGAGGCTGCTTTGATTGACTTCCCTGCTATTAACCTTGATTTAGATGATAAGCATTATGTTTTCAACGTAGAGCTTACTCCTGATGCACAAGGTAATAGGGGACATATCGAAGCTCCATTCAACACGCCTTGGCGTACAATCATTGTGAGCCGTGATGCTAAAGATATTTTGGCTTCTAAGCTGACTTACAACCTCAACGAGCCTTGTGCCTATGAGACAACAGATTGGATTAAGCCAGTTAAGTATATGGGCGTTTGGTGGGAAATGATTACTGGCAAGTCTTCTTGGGCTTATACGGACGAACTGCCTTACGTGAAGATTGGTCAGACAGACTACAGCAAAGCTAAGCCTAATAGCAAGCACGGAGCTAACAACAAGCACGTGAAGGAATACATTGATTATGCTTCTAAACACGGCTTTGATGCTGTTCTCGTAGAGGGCTGGAATACCGGTTGGGAAGACTGGTTTGGGCAGTCTAAGGACTATGTCTTTGACTTCGTAACGCCTTACCCAGATTTTGATGTAGCTATGCTAAGAGATTATGCCAAAGAGAAAGGTGTTAAGCTGATTATGCACCACGAAACTTCAGGTTCTGTGCGTAATTATGAGCGTCATCTCGATACGGCTTATCAGTTTATGAAGGCTAATAACTATTCGGCTGTTAAGAGTGGTTATGTCGGTGATATTATCCCTCGTGGCGAACACCACTACAGCCAAAGTATGATTAACCACTATCTCTATGCTGTGAAAAAAGCAGCTAAGTATGGTATCTCTGTCAATGCTCACGAATCGGTACATATGACAGGTTTGAGCCGTACTTATCCTAACTTGCTGGCACAAGAGTCGGCACGTGGACAAGAGTATCAATCTTTTGGAGGCAATAACCCTAATCACTTGACAATCTTGCCATTTACTCGTCTTATCGGAGGTCCTATGGACTATACACCAGGTATCTTTGAGATGGATCTACGCAAACTAAACCCTAATAATGGTTCGTGGGTTAATAGTACTATTTGTAATCAGTTGGGTAGCTATCTGACAATGTACAGTCCTCTACAAATGGCAGCCGACCTTATTGAGAACTATGAGCGTTTCCCTGATGCTTTCCAATTCATCAAAGACGTTGCCGTAGATTGGCAAGATAGTAAGTATCTAGAGGCAGAACCTGGGGAATATATCACTGTAGCTCGTAAAGCTAAGCATAGTGATAATTGGTTTATCGGTAACGTCTCGGGATATAATGGGCATAAGAGTAAGCTCAAACTTGATTTCTTGGATAAGGGCGTTAAGTATATGGCTACTATTTACCAAGATGGACGCAAGGCTCATTACAAGAAGAATCCACAATCTTATAAGATAACGAAGAAGGTTGTACGTAAGGGTAGCACGCTTCGCCTCAAATCAGCTGTTGGTGGTGGCTATGCTGTTTCGCTAATTCCTATTAAGAAAAAATAATATAACAAAACCCTCACGAATGCTCCTCCCAGAGCAAGCGTGAGGGTTTAATTTAATAATGTAATAACTAAAAGTAGAGTATTATGAAGTTATTCAAGATGAAGTCCAAAGTATTTTGGATTGCACTATTGGGGCTTGTCTGTACGAATGTTGCAGTTGCCCAGCAAGTCCTCGTCAAAGGAACTGTCTTTGACCAGAAAGGAGAATCTATTATCGGAGCGACAGTAACGCTCAAGGGTAAGCCAGCCGTTGGTATGGTTACGGACTTGGACGGAAAGTTTCAGCTCAAAGCAAGCCAAAAAGATGTTCTTGTCGTTTCGTATATTGGCTATACGACAAAAGAAGTTAAGTTGGCTACGGCAAAAATGCCGTTGAAGATTACGCTAAGTGAAGACAAAAAGCAGTTGTCTGAAGTTGTCGTTATCGGTTATGGTACAATGAAGAAAAAAGACTTGACCGGTTCGGTGACGAGCATTAGTGAGAAGAATTTCCAAAAAGGAGCTATCTCTACACCTTCGGAGCTACTTGTTGGTAAGGTAGCAGGGGTACAGATTACGCCTAATGGCTCGCCCGGAGCTGGCGGTAAGATTCGTATTCGCTCGGGAGCTTCGCTGAATGCAAGTAACGATCCTCTTATCGTTATTGACGGAGTGCCAATCGACAACTCAGCTACGGCGGGAGCTCCAAGCGTTTTAAGCTCTATCAACCCTCAGGATATTGCTTCTATGAATATCCTCAAAGATGCTTCGGCAACGGCTATCTATGGTTCACGTGCTTCGAATGGTGTAATCATCATTACGACTAAACGTGCTAAGTTTGGGCAAGAAATGCAAATCAATTTCTCGACCAACAACTCGCTTGCCCACGCAGCTAAGTTTGTTGATGTGATGGACGCTAATGAGTATCGTGCTTTCATCAAAAAAGTTGCTCCAAGTAAAGTGTCAGAGCTTGGCAAAGCTAATACAGATTGGCAAGACGAAATCTATCGTATGGCTTATACAACGGACAACAACCTAAGCATTAGTGGATCACTCAATCGCTTGCCTTATCGCCTATCTCTTGGATTATTCAGTCAAGAGGGTATTCTCAAAGGCGACAAGATGAAGCGTGCAAGTGCTAGCTTAAGCTTAAACCCTCGTCTCTTTGACGGACATCTAAGCGTTGATGCTAACCTTAAAGTATCAGGGACAGCCAACGACTTTGCTAATAAAGGAGCTATCGGAGCTGCGGTTCAGTTCGACCCAACTCGCCCAATACGTGCTAAAGGCTTTGATAAGCTTGGTGGCTATTTCTCTTGGATGAGAGGTGGAGCACCTAACCTTCTTGCTACAGCTAACCCTGTTGCTCTGCTTAACCTAACAGATGACAGCAGTAAGGTTTTCCGCTCTATCGGAAGTGCGAAGATTAACTATAAGACACATTTCTTGCCTGAGCTTCGCTTCAATATGAATCTTGGTTACGACTATACAAGTAGTAAGGGAGATATTTTCGTGCCAGAGACAGCTTCTTGGCAATGGACAAGAGGTAAGGTCGCAGGTAAAGGTGGTACAAACAATCACTACGAGCAAGAGAAACGCAATTTGCTATTTGACTTCTACGCTAATTATGCAAAGACTTTTGATGCTATTCGTAGCCGTGTAGATGTAATGGCTGGGTACTCTTATCAAGACTGGAAGACAACTATCCACAACTATGCAGATCATACTGCTTCAGGTAAGGTGATAAGCAAACCTGTTTATCCAAATGATTATCCACAGAATACGCTTGTATCATTCTATGCTCGTTTGAACTATAGCTTGATGAACCGCTACCTTCTTACGGCAACAGTGCGTACCGATGGATCTTCTCGCTTTAGTGAAGATAATCGCTGGGGTGTCTTCCCATCTTTGGCTCTTGCTTGGCGTATCAAGGAAGAAAGCTTCCTTAAAGATGTCAAGGTACTTGATGACTTGAAGCTTCGTCTTGGTTATGGGGTTACAGGGCAACAAGATGGTATCGGTAACTATAGTTATCTACAAGGTTATTACCTAAGTCAGAATACCGCTACTTATCAATTTGGAGATCAGTTCTACAATATGTATCGTCCTGCCCCTTATGATCAAGACATCAAATGGGAGCAAACAGAAACGTATAACGTAGGTCTTGATTATGCCTTCTTTGACAACAGACTTACTGGTAGTATTGATGCTTATTACAAGAAAACGAAAGACCTCTTGAACGAGATACCTGTTCCTGCTGGATCTAACTTCTCAAATAAAGTATTAACAAATGTTGGTAACATTGAAAATAAAGGTATTGAGTTCACAATAAATGCTGTTCCTGTTCAAACGAAAGATTTCTCTTGGGACATTAGCTATAACTTAAGCTTCCAAAAGAGTGAGATCACAAAGCTAAATCAAAAGGAAGATCCTAATTACCTTGGCGTACTACACGGTGGTATTAAGGGGGGAACAGGCTACAACGTGCAGATTCACTCTGTAGGGCATACACCAAGTAGTTTCTTTGTGTACAAACAGCTTTACGATACTAATGGTAAGCCTATTGAAGGTGCTTTTGCAGATCTTAATGGTGATGGCGTCTTGAATGACAATGACCGTTATCATTTGAAGTCTCCTGCTCCAGATGTATTGATGGGCTTCTCTACAAGCTTGAACTACAAGAAGTGGACACTTGCCACATCTCTTCGTGCAAGTTTCGGCAATTACATCTATGACAATGTAAATGCTTTCCTTGCAGTGAAGACAGAAGCTATCAACCCTAACAGCTTCTTCTCAAACACTACTTCAGAAGTTTACAAGAGTGATTTCTCTACAGGGCAGTATCTCTCGGACTACTTCATTCACAATGCTTCATTCTTGAAGATGGATAACCTAAGTCTATCGTACGACTTTGGTAAGGTTTATAAGAAGTTTAATGTCCGAGCTACAGCAACAGCTCAGAATGTGTTTACAATAAGTAATTATAAGGGTATTGACCCTGAGCAAGGTATCGACAACAATCTTTATCCAATGCCTCGTACTTATTCATTGAGCTTAAATGTAACATTCTAAGGATTAAATAAGATATTACAATGATACAGATAAATAAGAAACTGATTATTTCGGCTGGGCTTGCACTCACTGCACTTTTGCCTTCGTGTGTGAAAGACTTAGACCGTTTGCCAACGAATACAACTACGGAGGCTACTATTTTTGATAATGAGCTTAAGACGAAGCAGGCCTTAGCTAAGGTATATGGAGCTTATGCCCTTACGGGAAATAGAGGTCCTGCTGGCGAAGGTGACGTCGCTGGTATTGACGAAGGCTTTAGCGACTTCTTGCGTAACTACTTCAACCTACAGGAGCTATGTACGGGCGAAGCTATTTGTGCTTGGGGTGATGAAGGTCTGCCAGACCTACACAATATGAACTGGTCTTCATCAAATAGATTTATTACAGGTTTGTATTATCGAAGCCTCTATCAGGTTAAGCTGGCTACTAACTTCTTGAGGACGTCTCAAGCTAAGCAAGAGGATAAGACTATTAAGGTTTATCGTGCAGAGGCTCGTTTCCTTCGTGCTTTCCAGTATTGGATTCTAATGGACTTATTCGGTAATCCGCCAATGATCAACGAAGAGCTTGGAACGGGTAAGGTTTATCCTAAGCAGTTCAAGCGTGCTGAGCTATTTGCTTATATTGAGAGCGAATTGAAAGCTGTTGAGGGAGACCTCGCAGCTCCTAAGACGAATGAGTATGGTCGTGCAGACCGTGCTGCCGCTTGGGCATTGCTCTCTCGCCTATATCTCAATGCAGAGGTTTACACAGGTCAGGAGCGGTATGCGGAGTCTGCTAAGTATGCAGAGAAAGTAATTGCTTCGGGCTATAGTCTTGCTCCTAAGTATGAAACGCTTTTCTTGGCAGACAATAATATGAATAACCCTGAAACGATCCTATCAATTAATTATGATGGTATCAAGGGACAAAACTGGGGTGGTATGACATTCCTTACCAACTCATCAACAAGCGGAGATGTTCAGAAGGAATTGGGTATCAACTCTGGCGTTGGTGGCTGGGGTGGTAACCGTGCAACTTCAGCTTTGAATGACTTGTTTAAGGCTAAGGATAGCCGTCATCTGATGGGGTATAAGACCGCAGAAGTCTCTAAGGTTTCTGATTTTATGCAGGGCATTTGGGTATATAAGTTCCGCAATGTCAAGGCTGACGGCTCTCCTGCTCAGCACAACAACCACGCTGATGTTGACTTCCCTCTATTCCGTCTTGCAGAGCTATACCTGAACTATGCAGAGGCTGCCGCTCGTGGTAAGGCTGATAAGGCTAAGGGGCTTGAATACATCAACAAAGTTCGTGAGCGTGCTTTTGGCAATAAGCTAAACAACTTTACTAAGCTTGAGCTAAAAGATATTCTTGACGAGCGTGGACGTGAGCTATATTGGGAGTGCCTACGTCGTACTGACCTAATTCGTTTTGGAGATTTTGTGAGCAACAAAGATCTATGGCCTTGGAAAGGTGGCGTAAAGGCTGGGCGTGCCGTATCGGAGCATTATCGTCTTTATCCTATTCCAGCCAATGATATGTTGGCAAATCCTAACTTGAAACAGAATCCTAACTACTAAACATTTAATTTTATGAAACAGATAAAGAAATATTTATCTTGGGCAGGTCTATCGCTCCTTGCCGTAAGTCTTTTAGGCTCTTGTAAGGACGATGTAGATGAGTTGAGATTGTCTTCTTCGGCGAAGGCTCCTATGCTCAAAGTTGATGCCTCTCAGCTTGATCTTGATGCTAAGAAAGCTGACGAGCCTGCTCTTGTATTGTCTTGGACGAAAGCGGACTTTGGCTTTAGTAATGGTATCACAAATTATATTCTTGAGTTTAAGACTGCTAAGGGTAAGGTAGAACGCCTTGACCTTGGTTCGGGGTTGAAGCATACTTTTACGCACAAGCAGTTGAATAGCTTTGCTATTGACAAGCTTGGTTTTGAAGCCTATGATGTTGCAGAGCTTAAGGTCTCTTTGATTGCTCGTTTGTATTCTAAGGTTAATTACGAGCTTAATACCCACAACTCTCTTAAGTCTAAGCCTATTGACTTGAAGTTAAACCTAACAGATATTAGTGTTCCTGATGCCGAAAAGACAGGTATTGGTATCGTAGGAGACGGAGCTCGTGGCTGGCCGGGAGGCAACGATGACTTAGAGAAGGATATTATGCTTACTCAAGATAAGAATAATCCTAATCTATGGAAGCGTAAGAAGGTTAAGCTCTTTGGAGGTAAGAGTATCAAGTTCCGTAAAGACCATAGTTGGGCTATGAACTGGGGACAAAGTGATGATGCTGGTTTCCCTAAGGGGGTTGCATTGATCAACTCTCCTAATAACCTTACGGTTGCTCAAGATGGTGAATATACGGTTACCTTCAATGATAAGACTTTAGCTTATGAGTTTGTTCGCACAGGCGATCTCAACTAAGGACTCAAGAGAACAATCTAAATAAGATTTGTTCGGCTAATAGCTAATAATATAGGCTGTCCCAATAATGGGACAGCCTATATTATTTATTGCTTTATCAAAGAAGGATTTTTTCACGATATTTTAAGGAGTTCCTCTACAAAATATCACAAATCAGAACTGTTGCAGACAGGTTTATTCAACCAACTATCTATCAGAGAGATACAAGTCTTAATTTTAAGGCGAAAAAATGACTGGGAAAACTCATCTGAGTTTTCCCAGTCATTTCTAAAAGTTTTCCCAAAAACTTTTTTGACTTTTCCCAATCACTTATCCAACTTACTCAAATGCCACAAATCGGAACGCCTCCCGGCGAGGGGCAAAATGCGGAAGCATTTGCTGTTCAAGGTTACTATGCAAGAATAAAAGAGGTTGTACCATTCGGTCAT
>PDWI01005959.1_pt1 | contig 29724 bp, 23 predicted proteins | sample 1430891 | NCBI WGS metagenome assembly PDWI01 (sample SAMN01162508, study PRJNA174530) | Oral metagenome, whole genome shotgun sequencing project. | biome: Marine environment; feature: Marine mammal; material: Swab sample of the gingival sulcus; isolation source: swab sample of gingival sulcus... | reverse complement strand
GGTAATCGCAGCCGTCAGCGTCGTTTTGCCGTGGTCGATATGCCCGATCGTTCCGACGTTCACATGCGGTTTGGTCCGCTCGAATTTTTCCTTTGCCATCTTAGACAATCCTCCCATGCCGTATTTCAGGCCGCAATTTCACCTCTGATTAACAGCGATGCCGCGTGATTAACAGCGATGCCGCGCGCACCTCCCGGAAGCCGTGCAACAGGAGAAACCACGCATGAACACAGCGCCATAATTCGGGTACCAACGTCATCGGATACCATTTTTCGGAAATATGCTCATAAAAAAACAGATCGCCCGCAAGGCGACCCGTAGCCTATGAAATCAGGTGGAGCCCATGATCGGAATTGAACCGATGAACCTCTTCCTTACCAAGGAAGCGCTCTACCGACTGAGCTACATGGGCTTGACAGCGGATGCGTTCCGGTGAAAACGGACACGTACGGATGACAAAAAAAGAAATGGAGCGGGAGACGAGGCTCGAACTCGCGACATTCAGCTTGGAAGGCTGAAGCTCTACCAACTGAGCTACTCCCGCCTGATTCGGCTTTCTCATCCGTTCCGGCCGACACCGGACCAGGACTGTATAGCAGGAAGTTGTGTAGTTCAAACCGGCATTCGCCTCCTACAGTCAACCCGCCCGTGAATGGTGGTGGGGGGAGGATTCGAACCTCCGAAGGCACTGCCGACAGATTTACAGTCTGTTCCCTTTGGCCGCTCGGGAACCCCACCATTTCTTTCTCTGGAGCCAACAGAGGGACTCGAACCCCCGACCCACTGATTACAAATCAGTAGCTCTACCAACTGAGCTATGTTGGCGAAAAAGAACGAAAACCTCTTATGTCCAAAAAATAACGAAATCTTCTACACTATCATTCTGATCAGATCAAGCTTTTTTTTCTTTTTTTTCACCGGGGGGGCGATTCGCGCCCGGCTCCGGCGGCGCCCTCTTCCTTAATTAACAGCGAACGCATTTCTCCGATAAGATACAGGGATCCGGCCACGCAGATCAGGCCTGCGGGGGGCGTCACCGCGCGGGCCAGCGCCAGAGCGTCTTTTGCCGTATCGGTCAGATCCGGCGAAAGACGCCCGGCGCACCGGGAAAGGGATTGTGACAGATCCTTGGCGGACAAGGCCCTGTCGGCGGCAACGCTGGTCAGGATCATCCGATCCCCAAGGGCCGCCAGGTGCGCCATCAGCTCCGGTGCGTCTTTATCGGACAATACCGCCAGGATCAGCGTCAGAAACCGTTCCCCGGTCTCTTCCTTAAGATAGGCGGACAACGCGGCGGCCCCGGCCGGATTATGCGCGCCGTCCAGGAGCACCGGCGGCCTTCCCGGAAAATATTCCAGCCGCCCCGGCCAGGCCGGACGGGCCAGACCGGCATACAGGTCTTCCGGACGAATCGTGAGCCCTGCGTCCTTCAGGATACCGCAGGCTGCCGCCGCCAGCGCGGCGTTTTCCTCCTGGTGGCGGCCTCTCAGGCCCAGAGAAAGGCCCTGCTGCGGCAGCCCCGGCCCTTCATAACGATACGCGACGGCTTTGTCATGGGCCGGCCCGCCCCCCCGAACAGCGGGAGTCACGGATTCGGGAACGAGCCGGAAGTCCGCTCCCGCCTCCAGGAGATTCGCGCCGGCCGCCCTTGCTGCCTGCCGGATCACGTCATCCGCCGGGGCGGAGACGCCGGACAGAACGGGCACGCCCGATTTAATGATCCCCGCCTTCTCCCCCGCGATTTCCCGCAAATTCCCTCCCAGGTACTGGCGATGCTCCAGGGCAATATTGGTGATGATGCACAGATCCGGCGTCAGGACATTGGTGGCGTCCAGCCGCCCGCCCATCCCGGCCTCCACCACGGCCCAGTCCACTTTCCGGCGGGCGAATTCATGAAAGGCCATGGCCGTGGAAAATTCAAAAAAGGTCGGATCCCGGTCGCCGGACAAAACGGATTCCACGGCCAGAAAGGCATTCAGCAACTCTTCATCGGATGCCGGGATATCGTCCACGCAGATCCGCTCGTTGAACCGTTCCAGATGCGGCGAGGTATAGCGGCCGACCCGGTATCCGGCGGAAATCAGGACCGCAGAAATCAGGGCCGCCGTGGATCCCTTGCCATTGGTGCCCGCGATATGAATGCTTCGAAACGCGTTCTGGGGATTCCCCAGCCCCGTCAGCAGCCGGCGCGTGGCATCCAGTCCGGGAATCATGCCGAAGCGGCGGTATCCGCAGAGTGTTTCCAGTTTTTTTTCCAGCTGTTCCCGTATGGATGTCACGCCCGCTCTTCCTTACGTCTTTCGCCGCTTGTCTGTAAAAACGCAAAAAACCCGTCCGCAGTACAAAACGAACGGGCCTTACCGGCCATGCGGCCCGCCCCGGAATCGGGCGGCGCGGCATAACACGGATCCGGACGGCTTACCGATACCGGGCCTTGGCGGCCGCGATCCGCTGGCGCCGCAATGCTTCGCGCTGCTTGCGGCGTTTGAATTCCGACGGCTTCTCATAGCTTTTCTTCAGTTTGAGCCGTTTAAACAATCCATCGTTCTGAATCTTTTTTTTCAGAATCCGCATGGCTTTTTCCAGATCGTTATCGTATACCTTGACTTCGATCGCCTTCAATCCCATCGCTCCCTTCTTCCATCCATATTGTATTCTGGCGGCGATTTCTGTTTTGGCCGCCTGCGGATGGTTATTTTCAAGATCAGGTAAGCATATCCGCCATGCGGAAACTTGGCAAGAGATAAATTGAGATTCCGGTGCGCCCGCCGCTTCGGCCGGGACAAATCCCTTGACCCGCGCGGTTCATAGGGATAAGAATTTCGCCGGTTTTGTGATCGGAATCCGCCCTGCTGACCGCGCCGGTTCCAGGCGAAACAATATTTCATTCCGGCAATTCCCGGACAGAGGGCCGGCCCCGCGCACCGTCTTCATCCGATATCCCTTTGCCGGACATTCGTATGTGGAATTCATGATATTTCCCGCTCTTCCCGTCCCCCTGCTCTCCTTTACGCTCATATGGCTGCTGGACGCCCGTTTCGGTGATCCGACGGCCTTCTGGCATCCCGTAAGAATCATGGGTCATGCCGTATCTGCCGGAGAAAAACTGGTCCGCCAGCTGCCCCTGTCCGAAGGTGCGGCCGGGCGTCTTCTGGTCGCCGTGCTCGTGCCCGGCGCATTCTGTTTCCTTTCCCTGCTGCTCCATATCGCGGATGCCGTCCATCCCGTTTTTTCCTTTCTGATCCAGATATGGTTCGGCTGGCTCTTTCTGGCCCGGCGGGATTTATCGGATGCGGCCATGGAAGTGTACGCTCCCCTGGCATCCGGGGATCTGCCGGCGGCCCGCCGGTCCCTGGCCATGATCGTGGGCCGGGATGTTTCCGCCGCCACGGAAACCGAGGCGGCCCGGGCCGCAGCTGAAACCGTCGCCGAAAACCTGGTGGACGGCGTACTGGCCCCGCTGTTTTTCGCGGCCCTGGGCGGCATTCCGCTCATGGGGGCTTATAAAATGATCAATACCCTGGATTCCATGATCGGATACAAAAATCAGCGGTATCTCCATTTCGGCCGTGCAGCGGCCCGCCTGGACGACCTGGCCAACTGGATCCCAGCCCGGATATCACTGGCGCTGATCCCCATGGCCGCCGTTTTCGGACCGGACGGATTCTCCACGGCCCGCCGCGCCCTGCGCATCGGATGGCGGGACCGCCGCCGCCATTCCAGCCCCAACAGCGGCCATCCGGAAGCAGCCTTTTCCGGGGCCCTGGGCGTCCGTTTCGGCGGTGCGGCCGCGTATCACGGCAAAACCGTGGAAAAACCGGTGATCGGCGGGGAATTTCCCGAAGCGGAAGCCCGTCATATCCCCCTGGCCCGCGACCTGATGCACCGGTCGGCCCTGATCGGGATGGGTCTTGCGATCCTGCTTTCTTTCGGCGTGCGCCTGATGCCGTTGCCCTGACGCGTCCTTTTCGCTCCGGCCCGCCGCCGGAAGGAGGTCATCATGTCCAGCCCCGTTTTCGGAACCGCCCGCCGCTCTGCCGCCGGATGCGCCCCTGCGTCACGATTTGCGGCGGACCGCGTGCAAAACCCCGCCCTGCCCCTTGTCCTGTCGGCGGCCCTGTTTCTGATATTCGCCGCAAATCCTTCCCGCGCACCGGCTGGCGAAGCCGCCGATCTTCGGGTGGCCCCGGCCGTGAAATCCGTCACCCTCTCCGGGTTCACCCGCGCGGGAACGGTCATGACCCTGTCGTCAGAGGTCTCCGGCCGGATTTTATCCGTAAATTATGACGTGGGCGACCGGATCGGGGAAAAACCGGTGGCCCGCATTGATCCGAGCTTTATTGATTTCGATATCGAGGCCGTGAACCTGTCCCTGAAAAAGCTGGATACGGCCATGGAAAAAAACACCAGCCGCACGGCCTGGCTGAAAAAGGAATTCGAACGCATGGACCGCCTCCACAAAGGCGACCGGGCCACGGAGGTACGCCGGGACGAAGCCCGGGAAAATTTCCGCCAGTCCCGGCTGGAAGGCGAATCCCTGGCCGCCGGGCGCCAGGCCCTGCTCGTGAACCGGAAAGAATTGCGGGAGCGCCGCCGCCGCCATGATATCGCCGGCTTCAAGGGATGGGTGGTGGTGGAAAAACTGGCCGAGGCCGGGGAATTCATCTCCCCGGGCGCACCCGTGGCCCGGCTGGCGGATTTCGACCGCCTGATCGTGCCGCTGGCCGTATCCGGCGACCAGCTCGCGGCCCTGCGGGAGGCGGGAGATGCGATCCCCGCCCGGCTGGAAGGCGGGGACGCGGTCTGCCGGATCAAAACCCTGAACCCGGAATTCAACGAAAAAACGCGCAAACTGGCCGTGGAAATGGAATTGCCGGGCCATAAGGGCGAAAAGAGGGGTGGGCTGCGCCTGGAAATTCCGCTGAAAATCGCGGCCCCGGGCATCCGGATTCCCCGGGCCGCTGTGCGGAACCGCTATGAAAATCCCCGCGTGATCCTTGCGGACGGCGGCGGTGAGTCCCGGACCGTGATCCTTTTGGGCGAAGACGGGGATTTCTTCACGGCGGCGGAAGATCCGGCCCTGCCGCCGGGCACGCGGCTGCTTCCGGCGGAGACGAAGGCCGCCGCCGATTAAGGTCTTGATCTCGCACCATCATTCCGGCAATGATTCGTCCGGAAAAACGCCGTCAACGCCAGGGAAAGAGCCTCGACCTCCCGACGCTTTGTGACCGGGCATTCGACGGAGTTGAAAAGCGCGGTGGCGGCAGGATTCATTCCAGGATCGCTGCACATCAAAATAATGCGGCCCCGGCTTGTTTCCGCCAGAACAAACCGGATCAACCCACCGGTTGGTTTCCACAGTCGGAACAGGTGAAGCAGTCGAAGACAGCCACTTTCTCCAACGTTCCGGCAAAGAATACGCCGACGGCAAACAGGTTCTGCCAACTGCCAACCTGGTTGAAACCCTCACCACCGGATCAGGGGCCGTCACCACCTACACCTATGAACCACACCGGAACCTGAAAACCGCCGTTGAAAACACGTACGGGATATCTGTAATTTCCCGGTACGCATACCGATACGACGATCTCGGCCGCAGAACCGACGTGGTCAACACCGGCACAGCCTTTGCCCAAAGCGCACTCAGCAAATACGGCTACAACGACCGCAGTGAAGTGGTTTCTTCCGAACGCTACCAAGGCGATAATCCCGATGCGCCGGGCACTGCCGTAACCGCAGAAAGCAGGACGTATGACTACGACCCCATCGGCAATCGCAAAGCGTCGGAATGTGCTGAACCAGTACACCGCCGTGACGGAAGGCGGGGCAGCTGTGGCATCGCCCGCTTATGACGACGACGGCAATATGACGGAATACAAAGACAAAGCCTGCACCTGGAATGCCGAAAACCGGCTGGTTGAAGTGGAAACGGGTGACAAAAAAGTCGAGTTTTTGTATGTGGGTGCAATTCAATAATTCAGATTGCCTAAAAAGCAGAAGGAGGCTTCCATTTTTATTCTTTTTTTAGTAAGTTACGGTTTCTCCAAACCAGCTGACACAAAAAGAAAGGGAATGAATGGAAGCCACAAGCATAACCCAGATGAAAGATACGATGATTACACTTGTAAAACAAGCCCTGTCTGAAAAACTTGAGAGTTGTCGCTGTGGTTTGAAGATTTGGTCTGGGAGGAATATTTAACGTCTTTATTTCAATGTACAGCTATTCTGACGTGGCTTCGAGCGCTGGGAGCTGAAAAAGGGTTGCGTTTCGTCTCATATCAAACAATATGGGTGACGCTGCCAACGGGAACAAAGATTCAGATTAAAAGCCCTTTTAGGGAATGCGGATAATTGTTCCGGGGATGATGATGTCCGATGAAAACCGGATAAAAACTCTCTTTGCGGGTGTTCCGGAAAGAACCGAATTCCCAGGGGAAAAAACAGGACAAAAAAAGGTCCGCCCGTGCAGGCGAACCTTTTTATAAAATAACTTTTTTATAAAATAACTTTTTTATAAAATAACTTTATAAAATAACAGATTTTTATAAACTGGCGGGTTTATAGAAAATGGCGGGAGCGACGAGACTCGAACTCGCGACCTCCGGCGTGACAGGCCGGCGTTCTAACCAAACTGAACTACGCCCCCGAATTTTCAAAGCGTGGTGGGCGAAACAGGGCTTGAACCTGTGACCCTCGGCTTGTAAGGCCGATGCTCTCCCGACTGAGCTATTCGCCCCGCTCCGCAGTTTTCCACAAAACAAGAGATTTTATACCGATGGTCTCGGGTTTGGTCAAGCACTTTTTTCAAAAAAATGAATCAATTGATGGCGGGCTGCTTTTCCTCCCGCTCCTTTTTGGGCACAAGATCAATGGACACCCCGGATGGCAGATCATCCGCCGGCAGCTCATCAGCTTTCAGAGAAAGATCCGGTTCATCTCCATCGGGTTCGGTCAGCAACGCGTGAAACAGCACCTCGTCCATATGTTCCACCGGTATGATCTCTACCTGACGACTGACCGAGGCCGGGATATCCTTTAAATCCTTTTCGTTCTCTTTGGGGATCAGCACACGCGTGATACCGCCCCTGTGGGCCGCCAGCACCTTTTCCTTGAGGCCGCCGATGGGCAGTACCCGTCCCCGGAGGGTGATCTCCCCGGTCATGGCGATATCCCGGTGAACCGCACGCCGCGTCAGGGCCGAAGACAGAGAGGTCGAAATGGCAATGCCCGCAGACGGGCCATCCTTTGGGATGGCGCCCTCAGGCACATGGATATGGATATCGTATTTCCCGTAGAATTCCGGGTCCAGCTTCAGGGTCTTGCTCCGGCTGCGGGTATAGGATACCGCCGCCTGGCAGGATTCCTTCATCACGTCGCCCAGTTTTCCGGTGACGGTAAGACGGCCCTTGCCCGGCATTATCAGGGTTTCGACGGAGAGCAGCTCCCCGCCCACCTGGGTCCAGGCCAGGCCGGTAACCATGCCCACCTGGTCTTTCTTTTCCACGCTGCCATGGCGGAATTTGGGCGGCCCCAGGTATTTACCGACGCTTTTTTCCGTGATCCGGTAGCGCCCCTTCGCCTCTCTGGAGCCGGCCGCAGCCTTGCCGCCGTTTTTGTCCCGCACGATATCCCGGGCGATTTTGCGGCAGATGGCCGCCACCTGGCGCTCCAGATTCCGCACCCCTGCCTCGCGGGTATGATGCCGGATGATCTCCATTTCCGCGTTGGGTGTAAAGGAGATGTCCACCCCGCTCAGGCCGTTTGCCCCGGTCTGTTTGGGGATCAGGTAATCACGCGCAATCCGTCTCTTTTCGATTTCCGTATAACCGGGAAGCCGGATGATCTCCATGCGGTCCTGCAAGGGAAGGGGAATGCCGTGAAGGGTATTGGCCGTGGTAATGAACAGGATATCGGTCAGATCGAAATCCAGGTCCAGGTAATGGTCATTGAACCCGTAATTCTGTTCCGGATCCAATACTTCCAGAAGAGCCGAAGACGGATCCCCCCGGAAGTCGGTGCTCATCTTGTCGACTTCATCAAGACAGAAGACCGGGTTACGGGCTCCGACCTTTTTGAGGCTCTGAATGATCTTGCCGGGCATGGCCCCGATATACGTCCGCCGGTGGCCCCGGATTTCCGCTTCATCCCGGACCCCTCCCAGCGACAGGCGCACGAATTTGCGCCCGGTGGCATTGGCCACGGAACGGGCCACGGAGGTTTTGCCCACGCCCGGCGGTCCTACCAGGCAGAGAATGGGCCCCTTGATTTTTTCCATGAGCGTCTGGACCGCCAGGTATTCCAGTATGCGCTCCTTGGGTTTTTCCAGCCCGTAGTGTTCGCTGTCCAGAATCCGCTCCGCCTCGTCGATATCGGTGTTGACCCTGGTGCGGTCAAACCAGGGGAGGGAGATGATCCAGTCGATATAATTGCGCACCACCGTGGCTTCGGCCGACATGGGGGTCATCATGCGCAGTTTTTTGAATTCCTGCCAGACCTTTTTGCGGGCTTCCCTGGGCATGCGGCGCCGGCGGATCTTACGCTCCAGATCGTCCAGCTCTTCCGTGGCATCGTCTTCGGCCCCCATCTCTTTTTTGATGGCCCGCATTTTTTCGCTGAGGTAATAATTCTTCTGGGTTCTTTCCATCTGCTCCTTGACCCGTCCCTTGATGCGCTGATCCACCTGGAACACCTCGATTTCCATGCGGATCAGCTTCAGCAGGGTACTCAGGCGGCGGGGAACGACCAGGGATTCCAGAAGCTCCTGCTTCCGGCCGATTTCAAAGGCAAAATGGGACGCAATGGTGTCGGAGAAACGGGACGGATCAGAAATTCCGCGGATGCTCGTGAACAGTTCCTTGCTTATATTGCGGTTGATTTTGGCATAGCGCCCGAACGCGTCCAGTACGGCCCGGCGCAAGGCATGGATTTCAGCCCCGTCCATTCCCACCTGGTCCACCAGGGGAACGGCCTCTACCTGAAAAAACGAATCCGTGGCCAGCCACCGGGAAATTTTCGCCCGGGCCTTACCTTCCACCAGGGCCTTCACCGTGCCGTCGGGCAGGTGAAGCATCTGCAGCACATTACCAATGGTACCGATTTCATGAATATCTCCCGGCCCCGGAGAATCCAGTTCCGCTGTTTTCTGGGCGGAAAGAAAAACGCTCTTTTCCCGGCTCATGGCTTCCGTCAGGGCGCTCACGGATTTGGCGCGCCCCACGAAAAGAGGGGCCACCATATGGGGAAAAACAATGATATCACGCAGGGGAAGCAGTGGTAATACAATTTTTGACATGGAATCGTCGTCCTTGCGGCGATGAAGAAACGCCATCAGCTGTTTCAATTGACGGCGCATGCGTCCTCGCATCAAACGAGCGGAAAAGCTCCCGCCTCACCGCCCTGTCTGCCGGCAATCCGGCTTTATGCCCGGCTACGCCTGTTTTTTGGTCTGTTCGTACAGCAGAATGGGTTCGGCCTCATTGAGTACCACATCTTCGCCGATGACGCACTCTTTTACATTTTCGCGGGACGGCAGATCATACATAATCTCCAGCATGGTGTTTTCCATGACGGCCCGCAGCCCCCTGGCGCCTGATTTCCGTTTCAGGGCCTCCTCCGCGATGGCCTTGAGGGCCGATTCCGTGAACCGCAGATGCACATTTTCCATGGCAAAGAGATGGCTGTACTGTTTGATCAGGGCATTGCGGGGCTCCACCAGGATACGAACCAGGGTCTCGGCCGACAGATCCCGCAGCGTGGCCACCACAGGAAGGCGCCCCAGAAACTCGGGAATGAGGCCGAAGCTGATCAGATCCTCGGGCTGAACCTGGCGCAGGAGTTCCCCGGTCCCCTCGGCGTTGGGCGCCTTGACCTCGGCGCCGAATCCCATGGATTTGGCCGACAGCCGCCGGTCGATCACTTTTTCCAGGCCATTGAAGGTGCCGCCGCAGATAAACAGGATATTGGAGGTATTCACCTTGACAAAATCCTGCTGGGGATGCTTGCGTCCCCCTTTTGGCGGAACGCTGGCCGTTGTGCCTTCTATGATCTTCAAAAGGGCCTGCTGCACCCCTTCTCCGGACACGTCCCGGGTAATGGAGGGGTTGTCACCCCGGCTGGCGATTTTATCAATCTCGTCGATATAAACGATACCGCGCTGGGCCCGGTCCACATCATATTCCGCATTCTGAAGCAGGGAGAGAACGATATTTTCCACATCCTCCCCCACATAACCGGCTTCGGTCAGCGAGGTGGCGTCGGCAATGGTAAAGGGGACATTAAGAAACCGGGCCAGGGTCTGGGCCAAAAGGGTCTTTCCGCTGCCGGTGGGGCCGATGAGCAGGATATTGCTTTTCTGGAGTTCCACTTCCGTGTTATTGGCGATATTGGATTCCAGGCGCTTGTAATGGTTGTACACTGCCACGGAAAGGACTTTTTTGGCGTCGTCCTGCTCAATAACATAATTGTCCAGCATGTCCTTGATCTCGCGGGGCCGCATGCTGGCCTCCACATCCGGCGTTTCCTTCTCATTTTCCTCTTCGATGATCTCGCCGCATAGCTGGATGCACTCGTCACATATATAGACCGCCGGCCCCGCAATCAGTTTTTTCACTTCGTTCTGATTTTTGCCGCAAAACGAACAGAACAGGTTTTCGGTCTCATCTTTACGCGCCATCCCCGTCCTCCTTCTTTTTCAGCACATCCTGCAAAGGTTCCTGAAGCTGATCCAGATCGTCCCGGCTGGCCATGACATGGTCCACGATTCCGTATTTCCTGGCATCCTGTCCGGACATGAAAAAATCCCGGTCCGTGTCCTGGCGGATGCGTTCTTCCTCCTGGCCCGTATGCCGGACCAGGATTTTATTGAGAACATCCTTCATCCGCAAGATTTCCCTGGCCTGGATGGCGATATCCGATGCCTGCCCCTGGGAGCCGCCCATGGGCTGATGAATCATGATCCGGCTGTTGGGAAGGGAGTAGCGTTTGCCCGATGCGCCAGCGGCCAGGAGCACCGCCGCCATGGACGCGGCCTGGCCGATGCAGACTGTGGTAATATCGGATTTGACATACTGCATGGTATCGTAAATGGCCAGTCCGGACGTCACCACGCCGCCCGGGGAATTGATATACAGATTGATATCCTTTTCCGGATCCTCGGATTCCAGAAACAGGAGCTGGGCGATCAGAAGATTGGCGATATCATCGTTAATCTGGGTGCCCAGAAAAATAATCCGGTCTTTGAGCAGGCGGGAATAAATATCATAGGTGCGTTCCCCCTTTCCGGTCTGTTCGACGACATATGGTATCAGCGGCACGTCCGTTCTCCTTTCGGGGATTGCGGGGCGGAAACAAAAGCCCCCCGGACCGATGGGGCCAGGGCGGGGCGTGGACAGCGCATCCCGGAGCGCGTCCATGAAACGGACACGGATGCCGGAACGGCGCTGCGGCGGAAGAAAGACGGAACAAAAATGAAACAGCCGGCCTGTGTGAAACAATCAGGAGGCCGGCGTTCCCGCATCCGGTATTTCAATTTCTGCGTCCACCTCTTCCACGGTTCCCGAATCAATGATAAGCTGAACGGCCTTTTTTTCAAGCAGGGTATGCTCCAGAAAGGCCAGACCTTCTTTATCGGTTCGATAATGCGACCGGATGGCATCCAGGGGCTGCTGTAAATTTTTCGCCACCTCGACCATGCCCGCATCCATTTCGTCTTCATCCAGTTTCAGATCTTCCTGTTCAATGATGCGGCCAAGGATGAGCTGACGGCGCACCTGTTTCTCCGCCGTTTTCCGGTGGTCCCTGCGAACGGTTTCCCGCAGTTCTTCCACCTTGTCCCCGGGCAGGTTATGGTAGGAAAAGGACTTTTCCGCTTCCCGGATGATCATGTCCAGTTCATACTCAATCATGGCGTCGGGCACTTCAAAGGACATGGTTTCCAGCAGGCGGGAAAAAATCTGTTCACTGACTTCCTGGTCGCTGCGCTTGTCATATCCCTCCTGCAAGGTCGCGATAATGTTGGCGCGCAGTTCTTCCAGGGTCTGAAACCGGCCTAATTTCCTGGCCATATCATCGTTGATTTCCGGAAGCTGTTCCTGCCGGATCTCCACCAGCTCCACGGCAACGGTTACGGAGACGCCCGCAAGCCCCCGGTTGGCATGGGTTTCCGGAAAGACGAGATCCACCGTGCGGGTCTCCCCGGGGGCCATCCCGATCATGGCGGCGTCCAGATCGTCATGGATGATGCCGTCTCCGATCTTCAGTATGAAATTTTCGGTGCGCGGCATCAGGGCAAACTCTTCGCCGTCCTTTGTCCCTTCATAATGAATGAGCGCCATATCCCCGGCCTCCAGGGGGCGGTCCTCTTCCACCTTGACATGGGCCACAAGGTGACGCTGCAAGGCTTTCAGCTGGATCTCAATTTCTTTTTCCTGAACCGCATACCGGTTTTTCTTCAGGGACAGGCCCTTGAAATCAATATCTCCCAGCACGGGACGGACTTCAACGGCGGCGTCATAGACAAGAGGCTTGCCCTTTTCAATGACGGGCTGCTTGATTTCCGGAGATCCCACGACAATTAATTTATTGTCGCGGATGGCTGCTCCCAGGGATTCTTCCATCAATTTGGCGGCCACATCGGCGTTTACCCCTTTTTCGTAGTGGCGTTCCAGCACCTTTCGCGGGGCCTTTCCCGGACGAAATCCCTTGATCTTGACATTTCTGCTCAAGTCCCGATAAGCGGAATCCAGTTCCCGTTTCACATCCGTCTCGGGAATCTCAATGTGCAGCGTTTTTTTTACGCTGCTGATATGCTCCACACTGACTTGCATATTCTTCCTTTCCAAGACAAATGCCTGAAGGCATGGCGCTCTTCAGGCATGCGGACATCCATCTGCTGTGATCGGGTTCAACCGCCGGCGCCGTAAACCGGAGCGGGACATAACTGAGTGCGGACCCGTACACGCCCCATACATGCCCATACATGAATGGTGCGAGAGGGGAGAATCGAACTCCCACTCCGTCCGGAGCTGGATCCTAAGTCCAGTGCGTCTACCAGTTCCGCCACTCTCGCATATTCCGCCCGCCAGCGGCGCATCTCGCGAAGTGAGGCACTTTAATCAGAAAGCCGGAAGGTGTCAAGACAATTGCGTCGTCTGCCAGGGCGCCGTCAGGAATATTATTTTTTGTCTGATTTCCCGCCGGCATAACCGTCGGCATACCATCCGCCTCCTTTCAGGCGGAAGGTGCAGCGGGACATGATTTTTCTGGCGCTCCCCCCGCATATGGGACACCGGATTTCCCCGGTACCCACCTTTACCATCTCTTCCGTGACGTTCCCGCAGGAACATTCAAATTCATAAAATGGCATCCGCCCTCCTCTTTTCCCGGTACCGCCATCTCCCGATCTTCCGCCGGAAGGGGAGACGGCACGGTATTTCAGTTGATGGCATCTTCCCGTAAGCGATTTTTCCGATCCTGTTTTTTCAGCGGCGCACCCGGGAAAAGAAACGCCGCCGTTTATTTTATCGAAGCAGATACTATATCCATGTTTTTGGATTGCAGCAAGTTTTTTCTTCCGTCCCCCCCGTATCCTGAAAAAAGATTGCACCCCGCCGCCGGATGCCCTACAAAAGGGAGGCGGAAACAGACGCCAGGGGGCCGACCATGAAATGACGGCGTGGCCCGGAGGCCGTGATCCGCAATCTGCGGTCCTCAAAAACAGCCTGCCCAGGGGATTTTATGACACCATATCAGCGGACGATCGCAAAAGCCGTTTCCTGCCGGGGCGTTGGCGTACATTCGGGCAGGACCGTCCATCTAAACGTCAAGCCGGCCCCGCTGAATCACGGCATACAGTTTCGCCGGGTGGACCTGCCGGACGCACCGGTGATTCCGGCCCGTTTCCAGAATGTGGTCGATACCAGCCTGGCCACGGTCATCGGTGACGGCGGCTGCATCGTATCCACCATTGAGCACCTGATGGCCGCCTTTGCCGGTCTCAGCATTGATAATGCCCTGGTGGAACTGGATAATTATGAAATGCCCATAATGGACGGCAGCGCGGCGCCTTTTGCCGAACGCCTGTTGGCGGCCGGCCTGGCAGCCCAGCGGGGCCCCAAATGTTATCTCGTCGTCAAAAAGCCTGTCGTGCTGACGGAAGGGGATAAAAAAGTGACCGCCCGCCCGGCCTCCGGCTTCGCCCTTTCCTGCACCATCTCTTTCCCCCACCCCCTGATCCGGACCCAGACCTTTGAGCTGGCGTTGTCCGCAGACAATTTTCTGACGCAGATCGCGCCGGCCCGCACCTTTGGTTTTCTCCAGGAAGTGGAAATGATGAAACGTTTCGGGCTGGGACGCGGCGGCAGCCTGGAAAATGCGGTGGTCATCGGACCGGACCGGGTTATGAACAAGACCGGCCTGCGCTTTCCGGACGAATTCGTCCGGCACAAAACCCTGGACTGTCTCGGGGATTTTTCCCTGCTCGGCCTGCCGGTATTGGGGCATATCTCGACGGAATGCAGCGGCCATGCCTTCAATCATGCCTTTGTCCGTCATTTCCTCGCGCAGACCGACTGCTGGGAGACCCTGACCCTCCACGATATTACGGATCTCAGGACACAGTGTCCTCTTTCCGTTGCCGGATAAGATCCCGGGAGTTCCCATTTCCATGCCGCTTCCGCGCATCCCCCGGCCCGCGCTCTTTTTTCTGGCCATGGTTCTCCTGTTTCCATCCCCCGGCTCCGGAGACCAGGGCGCGCGGCTGACGGATATCAAGATCACCAACAGCCCCAGCGATATCCTGCTCTATTTCAGGGTCGCCAACACCTTCAGTCCGGAAATCCAGGAAGCGGTCAAAAGCGGTATTCCCACCACCTTTTCCTATTTCATCACCCTGGAAAAAATCCGGAGCTTCTGGCGCGGAAACAAAACCGTCGCGGATATCACCCTTACCCATGAAATCAAATATAACCGGCTGAAAAAGGAGTTCACCGTCACCCGTTCCTGGGAAGACGACACGCCCATTTTTACTGCGGATTTCGCTGATGCCCGCCGCCTGATGACCGAAATCCATGGTTTCCGCCTCTTTCCCGTGGACAGGCTGGAAAAGGGATCCCAGTACCGGGTATGCGTCAAAGCCAAATTGAGCAAAGTCTCCCTGCCGTTTTATCTGCGGTATTTCCTGATGCTGGCGTCGGTCTGGAATTTCGAGACCGAATGGCATGAGCTGGAATTCGAGTATTGACCATGCGAAGGAATCTGCGCACATTTCTGGCGCCGCCGGTATCCAAAACGGACCGCCGGCGGCGAAAACGGGAATTCCTGCTCATGCTGGGCATCATCGCGGTTCTGGCCCTGCTCACCATTGCCGAAAATCAGATCATCTCTTTCGGCCCCCGCTTTTCCGTTTCCAGCACCATATTGATGTTCATTATTATCAATATCAATCTGCTGCTGCTGCTGCTGCTGATCTTCCTTGTCTTCCGGAACCTGGCAAAGCTTCTGTACGAACGCCGGCGCAATGTGCTGGGAAGCCGCCTGCGCACCCGCCTGGTATCGGCGTTCATCACGCTGACCCTGGCGCCCGCCGGCGTGCTTTTCTTTTTCTCCCTCAATTTCATCACCAACAGCATCGAATTCTGGTTCACCATTCCCATTGAGCAGGCCCTGGAAAACGCCCTGAACGTGGGACAGCGATTTTATGAGCGGGTCAATGAACAACACCTTTTTTTTCTCCAGCGCATCGCCTGCGAGGTGGACAGCCGCCGCCTGCTTTCCCCGGGAAAAGAAGCGGAACTGGCCCGCTACCTCACCAGCGCCCAGCGGGAATTCAATTTGCGGGGACTGGAAATCTATACGCCCTCGGGAGACCGCCTGACCACCTGCTTCGGGCCGGAATTGCAGGACATGGCCATTGCCCCGATTTCCGTCCGGAACCTGACGGGGTCTGCGGGCGCCCCGCCGGCCCCGTCCCCCGGGCGTCCGGACGTCCGGACCATGGCCCATATGACGGAACGGGGGGAATTAAACCGCTTTATCGTGCCGATCCCCTTCCAGGAAAACGCCGGAGAAGTGCGCGGCTATGTGGCGGCCATCGCCCTGCTGCCCCCGGAATTGACCGAAAACCTGCTGTCCGTTTCCCGTGGAGTGGAGGAATACGATCAGATCAAGCTGCTGAAAAATCCCATCCGGGCGACCTACTACATGGTCCTGTCCATTGTGGCCCTGGTGGTGGTCTTTTGCGCCGTCTGGTTTGGATTTATCATCGCCCGCTCCATTTCCATCCCCATCAAGCAGCTGGCCGAGGGCACACGGCGGGTGGCCGAGGGCGATCTGGAATTCAGCATCGCCATAACCTCGGACGACGAAATCGGCTCCCTTGTGGTCTCCTTCAACCAGATGACGCGGGAACTTCGGGCCAACCGCCGCCAGCTGGAACTTTCCGCCCGTATCTTAAAAGAACAGAACGCGGAAATCGAAAGCCGCCGCCGGTATATGGAAATCGTACTGCGCAATGTGTCCACAGGCGTGGTGGCCCTGGACGCCGGCGGATTCATCAACGCGGTCAACAAATCTGCGGAACGGATGACGGGGATCCGGGCCGCAGATGTGCAGCGCCGGAATTTCCGGCGCCTGCTCTCGGGGGACCGCCTCGCCCTGGCCGAGGAACTGGAAAACCGCCTGGCCCGGGCTCCGGAGCATGGCGTGGAAGTCCCCGTCCGCCTCACGCTGGGCGGGCGGCCCCGCAGTTTTTATGTCCATGCGGCCTCATTGCGGGACGATGCAAACCGCCCCCTGGGCGTGGTGGTGGTCTTCGACGATCTGACGGACCGGGAAAAAGCCCAGCGGATGGCCGCCTGGCGGGAGGTGGCCCGCCGTATCGCCCACGAGGTGAAAAATCCCCTGACCCCGATCTCCCTGTCGGCCCAGCGGCTGCGCCGCAAATACGCCGGCCGTATCAATGAGCCGGTCTTTGAAGAATGCATCCGCATGATCATTGAGCATACGGAAACCATCCGGAACCTGGTGAATGAATTCTCGAAATTTGCCCGGTTTCCCGCAGCCCGCCCCCGGCCCTGTGCGCTGTCCCCCATCCTGGACGAGGCCATCGCCCTGTACCGGGAAGGTTTTCCTCACGTTGTCTTCGAGGTTCTGATCCATCAGGAGCCGCCGGAACTGAACCTGGACCCGCGGCAGCTCAAACAGGCCCTGTCGAACCTGGTGGACAACGCCATCGCGGCCATGAAACAGGAAGGGACCATACAGATTGAGGTTTCCCTCGCGGAAACCGCGACATCCCGGCGGGTGCGCATTGATATCGCGGATTCGGGTCCGGGCATTTCCGACGAAGACAAAGCCCGCCTGTTTGAGCCCTATTTTTCCACCAAGACCACGGGGATGGGCCTGGGCCTGACCATCGTGAACACCATTATCGCCGAGCATAAGGGCGGCATCCGGGTGACCGATAACGCCGGCGGCGGCACCCGCTTTATTATTGATCTGCCGGTCTGACCCCTGTTTCGGCGAAACACGCCGCCTGCCGGCGGTCGCTGGGCATTGTCCGGTAACGGAGGAATTTTCTTTCATGTTTCCCACTGTCCTGATCATTGATGATGAACCCTCCATCCTGCAATCCCTCGGCGGTCTGCTCTCGGACGAAGGGTATGACGTTCTCACGGCATCCAACGGATACGAAGGCCTGAAAATCATTGAGGAGCAGTCTCCGGATCTGGCCCTTCTGGACATCTGGATGCCGGGAATGGACGGTCTGGAAACCCTGCGGGAAATCAGATCCCGCAGTGCCGCCACCCAGGTGATCATCATCACGGGCCACGGCAATGTGGAAACCGCCGTTCGGGCCACCAAGCTCGGTGCGTTCAACCTTCTGGAAAAGCCCCTGAATATTGACAAGGTTATCGTGGATATCAATAACGCCCTCCAGTTCCGCCGCCTGGAGGAGGAAAACCGTTTCCTGCGGAAAAAGGCCATTGACAAGCATAATTTTACCGGAAAGAGCCCCGCCATTGAGCAGACGCGGCGGCAGATCGCGCTGATCGCCCCCACGGATTCCTGGGTACTCATCCTGGGAGAAAACGGGACGGGGAAGGAACTGGCGGCCCGGTCCATCCATTATTTCAGCAAACGCGCGGAAGAACCCTTCATGGATATCAATTGCGCGGCCATCCCCCCGGACCGGCTGGAAAGCGAACTCTTCGGTCATGAAAAGGGAAGCGTGAAATGGGAAGCCCAGCGCCGGCGGGGGCGCCTGGAAATGGCGGACGGGGGCACCCTGTTTCTGGATGAAATCTGCGATATGCATCCGGACACCCAGGCCCGGCTGCTTCGGGTATTGCAGGAACAGCGATTTCAGCGGGTCGGCGGCGGGAGGGAAATACAGGTCAACGTGCGGATCATCGCCGCCACCAACCGGAACATGGAAAAAGAAATCCACGCCGGCCGTTTCCGGGAAGAGCTGTATTTCCGGCTGAACGAGATTCCGGTGCCGCTTCCGCCCCTGCGGGAGCGGCGCGAGGATATTCCGGAGCTGTGCAGGATCCTTCTGGCGGAAACCGCCCGGAAAAATGGACTGAAGGAAAAGCGCCTGCATCCCGGGGCCCTGGCGCTGCTTATGGCCTGGCAGTGGCCGGGAAACGTGCGGGAACTGAAAAACCTGATCACCCGCCTGGCCCTGATGACCCAGGGGGAAGAAATCACGGCCGGGGATATCCCATCCATCTACAACCCGGAGGTGCGCGACCGTCTGGACCGGGAGGCCCGGATTTTCTCCGGGGACAGTCTGGCCGAGGCGACCGAACGGTTTCGCCAGGCCTTTGTGCGGCGAAAATTCGCGGAATCCGGCAAAGATCCGGTCCGGACGTCCCGGCGCACCGGACTTTCCCTGGAAGAGGTGCACGGATTTCTGGAAGACAAGGCGGGTGGTGAAGAGACAGCGGCGTAATCCGGCCCCATGGTCTTTATGTCAGGGCCGCACCCGGACGCCGGGCGAGAGTGTCCCCTCCCCCTCCAGCCGCACCTGGCTGCGCTCTTCCCCGGCCTTGATGACCCTCCCTCTTCCGATTTCTTCCCCCGGAAGGAGAAAAAGCCGCCCCCCGCGCCCGGTGACGGCCTCTCCGGGTTCGTAAAAGCGCATCCGGTCGCCTTCCCCGATGCCCGCATTCCCGCCGGCCGGAATGACGCCCGTCTTTCCATCGGCGGATACCACCACCAATTCCCAGTCCCGGTCATGAACGGCTCCGCATACCCGGTCAGCCGCCTCTTCAGCCAGGGAGGCCAGCATTTCGGGGATTTCCATGAGATGCCGTGGATCACGGGCATTGACGGCGTCAAATTCCATCCCGTCGATTTCCGCCTCCCGGTGCATGGTTTCGGCAAGAAGCTTGACGCCGGTCAGGGTATCCCACAAGGTCAGGCTGATCCGGACGCGGCCGATATATTCAATATCACGGAACAGCAGAAACCCGGTTTCCCGCTCCTCGGCCTCCATATGGCCGGCCCGGACCTGCAATATCTGCTGCATCCCGTGATCACGAGCCAGGGCCAGCAGGGTGCCGTGGGGGATATTTCCGTCCGGATCGTACGTGATATGCCGCAAGGCGGCGGCCGCCTTGTCTTTTTCTCCGATGAAATCCGCGCCGGGGCAGGCCGAAGCCAGGCGCTCCATAAATGGCGCCTGAAACAGGCGGTCCACCGGTCCGTCAGGCAGCAGGCTCCGGTTTTCCAGGGGCGTGACGCCCACTTTCCGGTGCCAGCCACCCCCGGTAATTTCCCTGGCCGCCTGCACCGTATGCCGTCCCATTTTCCCGATCACTCCGCAGCCGGTCAGAAACAGCGGCAGCAGCGATACGGAAAGCAGGCAGGGCAGAACCATCTTCAAAGGACAACCGCGGGGAGCCGGAACCGGTCGTTGATCATGGGGCATGAAGGGGTCTCCTTCCGGCGGAGCGTCAGCATGGGATCAGTCGTCCCACCGCCGGTCTCTCATGGGAATCCAGGTGCGGGCCGTTTCGCCAATATATATCTGACGGGGCCGGCACAGCCGCCATTCGGGGTCGTCCATGCTTTCCTTCCACTGGGCAATCCAGCCGGGAAGACGACCGATGGCGAACATGACAGTGAACATATTCGGTGGAATGCCGATTGCCTTAAGCACGATTCCCGAATAAAAGTCAATATTGGGATAAAGATTGCGCTCTGCAAACCAAGAATCGTTCAGGACGGCCTCCTCCAGGTTCCGGGCGATATCCAGGAGGGGGTCTTCCCGCTTGAGGCGGTCCAGAAATCCGTCGCACAGATCTTTCATGAGCCGGGCCCGGGGGTCATAGGTTTTGTAGATCCGGTGACCAAATCCCATGAGACGGAAGGGGTCGTTGCGGTCCTTGGCCTTTTCCAGGAGTTGGGATACCGTCCAGCCCCTGTCCTTTATATTTTGCAGCATTTCGATAACCGCCTGGTTGGCCCCGCCGTGGAGAGGCCCCCACAGGGCCGCCACCCCGGCGGAAATGGCGGCGTACAGGTTCACCCGACCGCTGCCCACCAGGCGCACCGCAGACGTGGAGCAGTTCTGTTCGTGATCTGCATGAAGAATGAGAAACAGGCTCAAGGCCCGGACCACATCCGGGTTCAGTTCATAGGGCCGGACCGGGGAATCAAACATCATATTCAAAAAATTCTCGCAATAGGACAGATCCGGCCGGGGATAGACCACCCGATGGCCCCTGGAAATCTTGTACGACATGGCCGCCAGGGTCCGGATCTTGGACAGCAGCCGGGTGACGGTGAAATTTATTTCCTCATCGCTGTCGATGATATAGGGATAAAAACCGCGCAAGGCGTTGACCATGGAAGACAGGATCCCCATGGGATGGGATGCTCTGGGAAATTTCTCGAAAAATGTCCGCATATCCTCATGGACCAGGGAATGATCGTTGAGCAGACTGGAAAATCTGGTCATTTCCTCCCTGGAGGGAAGCCGCCCGTGAATCAGCAGGTACGAGACTTCCCGGAACGAGGACTTGACCGCCAGCTCTTCAATGGGATACCCCCGGTAGCGCAGAATCCCCTTTTCTCCGTCCATGTACGTGATGGCGCTTTTGCAGCTTCCGGTATTGGCGAAGCCGATATCCATGGTGATGCAGCCGGTTTCCGCGCGCAGGTTGGAAATATCAATGGCTTTTTCTCCTTCCGACCCGATGATTATCGGAAGCTCATATGATATTCCTCCTATGGTGAGCGTGGCTTTCTCCATTTCCTGCCCTTTCTTTCCGCCGGGAGCCATCCTTCACTCGTCTTTCCTTTGGCAATACCCGCTCATCCGTCTTTTGCCCGGCGCTGCGGGAACAGGGACAAAACAGTCCGCACCGCCGGATACCGGAGCGGCCACCTCGGCGGCTGACATGGATGCGGATATTGGTTACGGAGTTTACCCGGAATACGGGCAAGACGATATAAACGAGAGGAGCCCGGCGACATGATGATCCGCCGGTACGGTGAAGAGAAGGCCCCGTTGCGTTATTGAGATCTTCTCCGCCATTGGTATATGCTATCAGAATCAGCGGGTGAAGTCAAAACGCGCATCATCCCGGGCAGTTGCCGCAAGGCTGCATCAAGGAAATCCTGTGAAAATAAGGAGGGCTGCATGAAACGGTTTTCGGTCTTGTGTCTGTCTGTCCTGTTCTTGTGGCCTGCGTCCGGCTTTGGGGGGGGGGACGAAACCATCCATAAACTGGATGAAATTGTGGTGACGTCCACCCAAAAGGCAACAGCCCTGGAAACGCCCACCAGCCTCTCCATCATCACCGGAGAGGAGCTCCAGGAAATGGGGGCGAAAAACGTGGTGGAGGCCCTGGGCAGGATTCCAGGCGTCACGGACAGTAGCGCCAGAAGACGGGCCGTTGTCATTCGCGGCAATAAAAGCGCCATGGCGGGGGATGCGGTGGTTCTCATCGACGGGGTGCCCCAGAAAGTGGGCGTCTACCAGTATAACGAATTCAGCTTCATCCCCATCGACCAGATCGAACGCATTGAAATTCTGCGATCGGCCGGCATTGCATGCGGCCCCGGCGCGGCCAGGGGCGTCATCAATATCATCACCAGAAAAAGCAGGACAAAAGGCGTGCATGGAAACGTCTCCGCCTCTTACGGATCATGGGACACCCACGATGAAAACGCCTCGCTGTACGGAATGAAGGACAAGATCGACTTCCAGCTGAACGCCGGGAATCATCATACGGACGGATACGAGAAGGAAAAGGAAAACCGCCTCTCGTTCCTTGGCCGGGTGGGATATCATTTCCCGGGCAAATCCCGGATTGGCCTGCGGGTGAACCATATGGACTATGATATCGGCTCGGCGGCAGGCCAGGAAAAGGGCGGATGGCATCTGGAAAATTACCGGCGGGAAATTCATTTCCCCGTGAGCCCCACGGATCCTGACCTGATCTGGCATAACGAAACCGACCAGAAAAACACCATTATGGCGCTGGAGTTCTCCCACAAGGACGCCGACAAATTCATTGATTCCTCCCTTTCCTGGACGAAATACGACACGACGTTCAAGCGCCTGGATAAACTCTATGACGACCCGGAATCCGTGTATCACGAGTTCACCGGGCAGGACACCTATAGCGCCGTCATCTCCGGCGGATATCGTTTTTCCTTCGGCACGGTCGCCTGGACGCCGTCTTTCGGGTTCAATTACGAAGACATCGACAACACGGTGGACCGGAGCTATCCCTATAATCCCTCCAAAAGCACGGCCAAATATAATTTTGATCTCCAGGAAAAAATCTACGGCCTGTTCTGGGACAATGATTTCCGCTTCGGCGAAAAATGGGGCCTGAGCGTCGGCCTTCGCCGGGACCGGGCCGAAGTGGATCTGAAGGACAAGGCGGCCAATTTCGTCGATGAAAGCCGGAATATGGTCAGCTATTTTCTGGCCCCGTCCTGGCATTTCAGCGAAACGGGCATGGTGTACGCCTCTGCGGGAAGAAATTACTGGTTTCCCACGCCCCGCTACTACGGCTGGGCTGTGGAACGGGGGAGCGATATCAATCCGCCGGAAGACCTTGAACCGGAAGAGGCCCTGACATACGAGCTGGGATACAAGCACATGCTGAACAAGGCGTTCACCGTCAACGCCACGGTCTATTTCGCGGATTACAAGGACAAATTCGGATCGGTGTACGAAGGAAAGAAATATCGCGGCCAGGGCAATATCGGGGACGCCGAAGCCAGGGGCGCCGAACTGGAAGTGGACGGCAGGATCAACGAGTATTTCGGCTATCGCCTTGCCGCCGCCGTGCAGGACGTTGAATGGACGTCCGGCACGGCGTCCTCCTACATCCATCCGGACAACACCCGGGACCGGGAAGCGGACATATCCGGAAAGAAGGTCTACTGGGTTCCCGGATTCACCGGTCTTGCGGGACTGGATTTTTACCCGGTTGAACGGCTGAAAATCAGTCTGGACATGAACTATACGGGCGAGCGCTACGTGGATTATCTGAACCAGATCGAATATCCGGACAAGACCACCTTTGACGCGCGGATCGCCTACACCTGGAACCAGTGGAAATTCTGGGCCATCGGAAAGAATATTTTTGATGAAAAGCTGGAATACGTGTCCAATTCCACCGGCCGCCTGACGGGCGCCAACGGGGAGCCGGACAATGGCTACTATGTTCAGGACGGCATGTATCTGGAATTCGGCGTGCGCTATGATTTCTGATGTGGAGGCTCCCGCCGGCTGCTGCACACCCCCCGCCCCGGCGCACAGCAACGGCTACGATCTGCCGGAACAGAATTTATTTCCCGGATCCGGGACCGCCGCCTTCTCCCCGTCCCTTCAAATGCCGGCAGATGATCTTTACCAGAGCCTTCAGATCAATGGGTTTCATGATCATGACATCGATGCCGGCATCGGCCATGGCCTCTTCCGTCAGGCGTTCGGAATAGCCGGTGCAGATTATTACCGGAAGATCCGGACGGATATCATGGAGCCGGCGCCCCAGTTCCAGGCCGTTTAAGCCCGGCATGGTCATATCGGTCACCACTGCATCCACTTCCTCCGGCGCCTCCGCAAAAACCGCCAGCGCGGTCCGACTGTCCGTGAATCCCCTGACCTCGAATCCCTGACGCCCCAGGGCGCGGATGCCCAGGCGCACCTGGACTTCCTCATCATCCACCCACAGCAGACAGCCGGCAATCAGATCCTCTTCCTTCTCCGCTACGGGGATATCCGCCGGAATATTCTCCACCGTGACCGGCAGGTAAATACGAAATTCCGCACCTTCCCCTTCCCGTGAGCGCCATTGCAGGCCGCCTTTATGAGATGAAATAATGCCGTGAACGATGGAAAGCCCCAGCCCGGTCCCCTTCCCCCGTTCCCGCGTGGAAAAAAACGGATCAAAGATGCGGTCCCGGATTTCATCCGGAATGCCGCCGCCCGTATCCCGGACCGACAGGCAGACCATGGGGCCGCCCGCCGCTATATCCAGCGCCGTCCAGAAGTCCTCGTCCGGCCCGGCCATCTCCGCCGCTTCCCACAGCCGGATACGGATCTCTCCGGCGGCCTCACCCATGGAATAAGCCGCGTTGGTGCCCAGATTCATCAATACCTGATGAATCTGGGACGGATCGGCAAGAACAAGGGCATCCGTCTCAATGTCACATACAATCTCAATGCTGGTGGGGATGGTGGCCCGCAGCAGGCGATAGGCATCCCGTATAACGATCCGCAGGTGCGTATCCATCAATTCCTCGGCTTCCTTGCGGCTGAAGGTCAGGATATGATTCACCAGGGATTTGGCCCGCTCCGCCGAACGAAGCACCTGCACCAGATTATCCGCCATCATGGATTTTTCCGGGGCATCTTCCAATGATAATTCGGTAAATCCGATCATGGCGGATAAAATATTATTGAAATCATGAGCGATCCCGCTGGCCAGCGTGCCCACGGCCTCCAGCTTGCTGGTATGGCGCAAATGATGCAACAGGCGGATCCGCTCATTCTCGGCGCGGACCCGGTCCGTGATATCGTAGATGGATACGAAGACGCGGTCCCATTCATTCGCATGTCCCGGCGGAATGGAAGAATGTATGGATATCTGCCGTTTCTCCCCGGAAAACGTAGTACAGGTAGTCTCCAGGGCACTCAGATTTCCCTCCGCAACGGCGGCCAGTTCATCGAGCATCTCTTCTTTGTTGTTTTTAAAGATATTGTCGCAGTATCCGGTCATGAGCCGATGTTTGTCTCCGCATGCGAACAGCTGAAGAGAACGCCGGTTGACGTTCAGTATCCGGACAAGGCGGCAGCTCGCGGCCAGTTCATCCGGGTGGTCTGTCAGATACTGCTTCAAATTTTTTACGCCGTCGGCCTTTAGCTGGCGGCAGTACCGGCGAAATGCGGAATAATCCTTCACCAGCATGGAAATGGGGGATTCTTCAAACAAAATACGATACCGCGCCTCGCTTTCCTGCATGGCCATCTCCGCTCGCCGCCGCTCGCAGATTTCCCTTTCCAGAAACGCATTGGCGGATGCCAGGGCCTCGGTTCGCTCCCGGACCCGATCCTCAAGGAGACGCTTTCTTTGTCTCAGACGGTGGTACAAAGATGCGGCGACCAGAATCAGGAACAGGGTGAACAGGACATACCCATGGATGTAGAGGGTTCCCTGGCGCCATACGGCCCTGATTTCCCCCACGGGGAGGGCCTCATATGTCACGGGCCGGGAAAGAATGACCTCTGAGATCAATCCGGCCTTCACCAGACATGATTCCAGCAGGGGAGGAGGCTCCTTGACCTCGCTGAACACTTCTCCCCGGCGATCAAGGACCGTGAATTTAGAATAGCGGCTGGAGACGCTGGCGTTTCTCAGATAATCTTCAATGCCGCGCGGGTTGAGATTCCACAAGGGATGGCGGATCACGTTGGCATGGGCGCGGATGCGTTTTTCGGCGGAAACGCGGGACGTTTCGTGCAGGTGGACGGCAAACGCGGCGTACACCATCAGCAAAACGATGCTCAATACTCCGGTCAAAATGCGGGTTTCGCCTGAACGGCGCACGGTTATCGCCTCCGGTTTGCGGATTCGCCTCTTCGTCTCTCACGGGAGGGGGGCAATTCAGAGATCATGATGCCGAGAATCAAAACAGGCAGACCGGCAAGAAAAGATAAGGCACGGCTGGACAAGATAACCCGTACAGCAGCCGCCCGAAAGAATGACGGCCGCTGTACGGGAAATATACCTGAATTTCAGGAGAAAGGCGCGGTGTTAAAATTCCGGAAAACACTGCGCCCGGCCAAGGGCCAGAATTATTTTTTCTTTGCCTTGGGATGACAGCCGTTGCAGGAAGCCGGAGCCGCTTTGGTTTTGTTTTTCTTATTGTATTTCTTATGACATTTGATGCAGTTGGCGTGCAGGGCGTTGGCGTGATACTTCAGTTTCTCCGCGCCCTTGACGCCCTTGGGCGCCTTTCCCGGCTTGTCATGACAGGCGGCGCAGCCTTCTACTGCATCGCCCATTTTCAGGCCGCTTAAGGGATTGCCGCCGTCATCATGATGACATTCTCCGCAGCCGATTTTTATTTCCGTCGTATGTTTTTTATGGGGGAAGGACACGATGGTCTTTTTGTGCTTCGGATAAATGAGGTTGTTCATTGCGATGATATCAGCCACTTCGGTCTTTCCACCGGAGGAAGCGGCCTCAACAGGGGCTTCTGTTTTGGCGCCATCAGCCGGGGCTTCTGTTTTGGCGCCATCAGCCGGGGCTTCTGTTTTGGCGCCATCGGCCGGGGCTTCTGTTTTGGCGGCTTCGACCGGGGTTTCTGTTTTGGCGGCATCGGCCGGGGCTTCTGTTTTGGCGGCATCGGCCGGGGCTTCTGTTTTGGCGGCTTCGGCCGGGGCTTCTGTTTTGGCGGCATCGGCCGGGGCTTCTGTTTTGGCGGCTTCCGTGGTGGCCGCAGGCTCCGCTTTCGCGGCTTCAGCCGGCGGGGCGGCGGGGGCTTTCTTCACGGCCGCGGCGGGGTGCGCTTCTTCTTTATGAGCGGCAGAGGCATGCACATCCGCCGCCGTCAGCGGCATGGGTTTATGGGCCGAAACCATCACTACGGTGCCGGCATCGGTATTCATTGTGTCCGTTTTGTCGAAATCAATTGCCAGAACGCTCACCAGAACCAGAATCAGCAAGGATTCCACGCCCAGCAACATCTTGGTTTTCCTGTCCATTTGCTACCTCCTTAAAAATTTCCGGGAGAAACTCGGAAAGTGATGACGAAGGCGCCGGTCCCGCTCCTGAGACAGCCCGGCACACCGTCGGTTGAAAATTGCTGTTTGCCTCTTATAATCACCTAAACTGAGTGATTCTTATCTTAAATTTGTTCGAAGTCTTGATATTAAAGGTTTTATTCATTTTTTAAGTGCCGCCCATTAGGTGGAAACCGGAAAGCTGTTGAAGCCTTGGTATTACTGAATGGGAATCATATTTAGCTTTAGAATCGCTCAATTTAGGTGACGATGAAGACTCCGTTCTTCGCAGATTTTTTTTTTATTGGATTTACCATCTCTTACGACACGAAAGATTTACCATCTCTTACGACACGAAAATGGAATAATAACAATGCCGCAAACTTTGTCAACTCTTTACTTACATTCACCATCAGTTAGTTCCCGGCACTCAATGTCATAAATTTAACGGAAAGGCTTATAATTCATATGGAATTCCCGCTTATTGACCTTGTGTTCCCGTTTGAATTTACGCCCTGGCCTGATCCGGTTCGGCTGCCGCCATAAAAACAGCATGAAGATCCTTGATCAACTGCACAATCATTTCACGCGGTCTTTCAAAAAACTCGGCAGTCAGAAATTCTGTAATCGGCAAAAAGAGGTGACGCCGGCCATTTCACAGGAACCTATTACTTCTTTGTCACTTTACATCACAAATATCTGATTTTATCTATAAAATTGAAAAATGATGAAATTCCGCATATTCAATAAAATCAAAGGGCTGTCTTTTAATTTAATAAAGTAGCAACACAAAATATTTTTAAGATAGTCAATTAGTTCGGCACAGATTCTGGAGAGCAGGTTCCATGCCAGGTTGATTGGATTTTTCAGGCATTTTATTCTCCTTTCACAATAAATATTCCGGGCTGTCAGTAAGATTGATTATACCATAATTTTTTGTATTTACAATACTTTTCGAGAATATCCTTAACTTTATGACATTGACTTGACACTGCGTCAAGCGTGTGTTTATTTGACACCGTGTCAAGTCATTTTTATAAATTTCTAAGCAGGGGAGTGGCCGGCAATGACAGATCAGACCAGAACAAGATTTATCATGAACAGCGCGAAGCATCTCATCAGATTTACCAAAACAAAATAATGAACATACATCCGGATTGAAATCCGAGATTTTTTTGATAAGGAAAAACACAAGATGAAATCTGTGCACAAGTATTTGCTTACATGGATAATCTGTTTGCTTACGATCATTGTTTCAGGCTCGTCCCCGGCGCAGACCTCTGGTAGTTCAGCGGAGCATCCTTCCTCCCGTGCGGTTCTGTGGGAAAACGTGAAAATCTGTGCCCCTGACTCTGCAATTTCCTATCCGGGAAAGGTTTCCGCCTGTAAAAATACCCAGCTTGCCTTCCGGGTCAGCGGGCCTTTGCTGCGGATCAATGTAAAGCCAGGGGATCGGGTAAAAAAAGGACAGGTGCTGATGCAGATTGATCCCCAGGACTTCAGGGATCAGATCGCTGTACTGGAGGCCCAGTTGGCAGGGGCCAAATCCCGACTGACAACGGCGAAACTGGACTTGCAAAGGGCCAGAACCCTGTTTGACCAGAAGGTCATTCCCCAGGCGGATTTTGATCACGCGGTAAACGGCGGGCAAACTGCCTCGGCCATGGTCTCCCAGGTAGAGGCCCAGTTAGCCATTGCCAGACATCACCTTGCCTATACCAATTTAACAGCCCCCTATGACGGAATCATCATTGAAACCACCGTGGAGAATCATGAAATGGTTTCTGCCGGCAAATCTGTGGTCAAACTGCACGATATTTCGGCTCTGGAAATTACCGCAGGCGTTCCGGAAAATGAATTGATTCGCCATTCCCTTTCCGCCGGAGCCAAAGCCATGATCCGTTTTCCCGCTTTGGGAGAACAAGCTTTTTCTGCCACACTCAAGGAATGGAAAACAGCGGCTGATCCTGCCACCAAGACCTTTGAGGTTACCTTTGTTCTGAAAGCGCCGGAAACCGGACAGATTTTACCGGGCATGACCGCTGAACTGATCTGGCCCGACAGCCAAGGATCGGAATCTGTCATTACGGTTCCCACAAAAGCCATCATCATGGATAAAAACGGGGACAGTATGGTATGGATCTATCATCCGGATACCCATAGGGCCTCCAGGCGGAAAATTGCCACCAGCGGCTTTCTGGGGGCAAACCAGACCATTGTGTCCCAGGGCCTTTCCGGGAATGAGAAGATCATTACCCAGGGCATGGATTTTATCACGGAAGACATGAATCTGGATTCCCTGACCGGACAGGAGGGGACAAAATAATGAACCCGGCAAAATTTGCCCTGGAAAAAGCCACCTTCATGGTATTTATGGCCCTGGTGATTGCAGGGCTGGGCGTTTTCGGATTCGATAATATGGGCCGGCTCGAGGATCCTGAGTTTACCATTAAAACCGCCCTGGTCAT
>PDWI01002194.1_pt1 | contig 29729 bp, 26 predicted proteins | sample 1430891 | NCBI WGS metagenome assembly PDWI01 (sample SAMN01162508, study PRJNA174530) | Oral metagenome, whole genome shotgun sequencing project. | biome: Marine environment; feature: Marine mammal; material: Swab sample of the gingival sulcus; isolation source: swab sample of gingival sulcus... | reverse complement strand
GAATGGACGTTAGTAAATATAAATTAGATAAAGACTAAAATAAGAGATGAGACATAATAAGAAATTCAATCACCTCGGACGTAAGAAAGCGCACCGTGAGGCAATGCTTTCCAATATGGCAAGCTCACTTATCCTTCACAAGCGTATCTTTACTACTGTAGCTAAGGCTAAGGCTCTTCGTATGTACATCGAGCCTATGCTTACTAGAGCTAAAACAGACGATACACACGCTCGTCGTGTTGTATTCTCTTCATTGCAGAATAAGTATGCTGTTAAGGAACTTTTCGGTGCTGTAGCTGAAAAGATTGCTGATCGTCCAGGCGGTTACACTCGCATCATCAAGACTGGTTTCCGTCTAGGGGACAACGCTGCAATGTGCTTCATTGAACTTGTTGATTTCAACGAGAATATGAAGAAAGAAGAGAAGAAGGCTACTAAGACTCGTCGTTCACGTCGTAGCTCTTCTAAGAAGCAAGAAGAAGCTCCAAAGGTTGAAGAAACTTCAGCTGAGTAATAGCTCATTCAAACGTAGAAAAAGGCTTGCCGTTCGGCAAGCCTTTTTTTTTGCTCAAAACTTACTTAATATCCTTGTTTAGAGGGAAGGGTTATTATTTTTAACTGAAAGGGCGTACCGTTTTGGCACGCCCTTTCTTAGTTCTTGGATAAACGCAAAGGCTATTCCGCAGGCAACCTAAACATAATAGGTAGAGTGAAACGTTGTTTGGCAGCTTTACCTTGATGCTTTGCAGGAGTCCACTTAGGCATTGCCTTAATCACTCGTAGAGCTTCCTCGTCAAGTATTGGATTTACTGAGCGTACTACCTTAGCTTGCTCAATACTACCGTCTTCCGCTACAACAAAAGATACAATCACTCTTCCTGAGATGTTATTCTTCTCTGCAGCCTCAGGGTACTTGATATGCTCAGCTAGGTAGGTCATCAGAGCTTTTCCTCCTCCAGGGAACTGACAGGGAGTATCCACGACATTGAAGACTTCTTCTCCCTTAGTTTCCTTCTGTGAAGGAGCTGGCACTGTTTGTTTTTGTTCACTTTGGCTACGCTTACTATCCTGACTGCAAGAGTTTCCGCCCCAAAGCATTAGTGCCGTAATAGGCAAGGCGAGTACATAGCTCCATTTAGTAGAAGCTTTTCTTTCATTCTTCATCATAATGATACGTTTTTTTAATTGATTATTATATAAATACGGGATTCTAAAAAATTGACATACAGGCTCATAATCTCCTTGCATTGCAAAGCAAAGTAATGTGTATTGATAGGCTTTGCGTGGAATAGTCTTATCGCTAAGGACAAGTTCATCTGCCTGATATTCGTGCACTTCTTTCAAGGCTTGCTTGAGGTATTCTGCAAAAGGATTAAAGCACTGAGGGAGCAAAAGAAATTCACTCAAAAGCACATCGTAGGAATGTCCTAATTGAATATGTGCCATTTCGTGCTTTAGGATATAGGCTTTCTGAGGGCTATCCCAAACGGCTCTACTGAGGTAGATTGTACTAAGAAAACTAAATGCGTTCTGTTCTTCCCCCAATAATTCTCTTACTTCTCGTCCGTGATGATGACAGATATACTTTGATTGTTGATGAAGTTTGCCAAGAGTCTTGAGGCGTTTGATAATGCGATAGAGGTAATAGCAGGTAAGCAAAGCCCAAAGTATGCAGAGCGTTACAATCAGCGTTTTATGTTTATTGAGGTTAAGAGCTTTTGCTCCTTTTTGCTCCGTGCCAATAACTAAGCTTGGTAGCCATTGACTAATTTTATTATTTTCCTCTTGTTCAAGAGCCTCTCTTTGCTCTTGGTAGACGAACTTAATCTGCGGAAGTTTTAGGGGTAAAAAGCTCCCAAAAATAGGGGAGAGGCTCGTCATAAAAATAGCAAAAAGTAAAACTTGTCTTCTCTGCTTGTGGCTTGCAAAAGGCTTCAAAATAAGGAGGTCTAGTCCGACAAATAGAACCGAACCAAGGCAGGCAAGCAGTAGGTAGATGATGAGCGTATTCATACGATTTTAGTTTTTATTGAGTTTGCTTTATTCAAGCCGAAGTTTTTAACATTTCCTTTATAAGTCAATAACTAAGACTTAAGTATTTTCATTCTTGCTCTATAAGTTCAATAATCTCTTTGAGCTCTGTGGCGGAGAGTTTGCTTGATGAAACGAACTGCTGAACAAGTTCTTTGTAGCTCCCTGTCAGATAATGCTCCACTAAGTTGCCAACCGTTTGCTCTGAATACTCTTTGGCACTACATAATACTTCATATTCATAGCGTCTGCCTTTCTTTACACCCCTGAGATAGCCTTTGCTTTCAAGGTTGCTCACAACCGATGCAATGGTCGTATAGGGCGGAATGGGTTCGCTAAGATGCGTAAGCACTTCTTTGATTGTGCGAATATCTTTCTGCCAAAAGACGCTCATCACACGTTCTTCTTGCTCTGTTAATCTTGCAATTCCTTTCATTATTTATGTATCTGTTTTTACACTAAGTTCTCATCTTATTACGAAAATGTCGTAATAGTCTCTAGCACAAAGTTACGAAAGTTTCGGAGAAATAAAAATTTTTCTACGAAAATTTCAGAATTCATCCTAATTTTTTTCTGAACTCCTCCTTCATTAAACTCTAACGCCTTCAAAATACTCTCCTCTCTGAAGCCTTTTATTTTTTTCCAAATCCGCTTCCCAGCGGGGGTCAAAATGCACTTGCATTTTGTATTCTGCAACGAAATACAATAAATCGCCCTCACAGAAAGTCTTATTTTCTCGCTCAAATACCACAAATCGCCCTCACGGAAGGACTTATTTTTCAGTGCAAATGCCACAAATCGGAACACCTAAAGAGGACTTTCTTAGGCAAGTCTTAATCTCTTATTTATCAGATACTTATAAGTAGTCTTGATTTGTTAAAAAAGTTTCCCCGAAGACTTTTCAAAGTTTTCCGTGTAATTTCAAAAAGTTTCTGGGAAAACTTTCTTGAGTATTCCCACACACTTTCCAAACTAATCCGAATACCACAAATCGGAACACAGTCATTTAAGAACAAATATGTCGTAATCTTGTTTTATTTTGTATCTTTGCATTCTTAAAATAACTAATTAAATGATATGGGTAAAACCTCAAAGGTTTGATGTATAATTGTTTAAGAGAAAAGAGTTGAACGAAAAAGAAACAAAAAAGATTAAGTACCAAGCTCCAAAGGTTGAGCTAAGAAAAATGAAAGCTTTAAGCTTATTGCAAGCTTTTTCATCGTATGGTAAATTTATGGATTACGATGATGCAGGAGAGTGGGGCGTTGATGAATTTGGCAATCCTCTTGAGGAGATATGGTTTGAAGATTAAAATATAAGATTATGATATTAAAAGGATTAAATAGTTTATTAAGAGTTACTTCTGTGATTCTTGTGGCAACGCTAACTTATGCTTGTGATAAGCCAAAAGAATTAGATAGAGCAGAGGAAAAACCACTCGTAGGAACGAAGCTCTACACGGCGAGTTCGCTTATGGAGACTTATCGCTTTGAGGACGAAATTATGTCTTCTGAACTTGGAAATGATGAGAGCTTGCGTGCGATTTTGTCTAGTGCTGGTTATCAAAAGCCTAGTCTTAATCTAAGTACGGAAGAGTTTAAGGAGCATAACATTAAAGGGCATTTTTCTGTTGTTGGCGGAAGCGTTTCCGAGCAAAACTCTACGACAGAGCTTTTGGAAGCTGAACCGACAACTAAGCTTGATAAAAACGCCCTCTTTATCCGTGAAGCAAATGGAGCAAATGCTAAAGCTCAGATTGATATGTATTGTCAGTTGCCCAATAACCTTCAAACAACGGATACTTATGTTTGCTTGGCTCTTGGAGGTAAACTTGACGGTTCAAAGCTAGACTATATGAGCGAAAAAGGCACTTCGCCTAATAAGTTAATCAAGGGGATTAAGGCTGGCGAAGAGGAAACAGGCAGAGAGCTTCCTCTGATGACTAACTTTGCTCCATTTAATAAGGTCTTCTCTCAAAATGAAAAGACCGAGCAAATTTACAAACCACGTGGAGCTTTGATTGGTTTTTGCTTTGTGAATAAGTTGGGAGAGTCAGTTACGCTTACGAAATTTAGCTTTCCAGAGTCTAACGCTTTATTCTTTGAAGGAAGCTTTGATTTGGGAAAGACAGAAGCAAACGCATTACCTCAGGAAGCTGACACTAAGGCTCGCTTTATAGGAGTTGATAGGGCGTTTACCTTTGATATTGCGAGTGAGAATGCGACACTTGAACCTGTTGTAGAAGAAGTATCAACTGCAAAGACAAAACTTCCGCTTTTCTATGTTTGGGGCTTTGCTCATCAAGGGCAGGCTAAGCTAAAGATGAAGTTGCATTACACCAAAGGGAGCGAGGAGAAAGTATCCAAACTCATTGAGCTAGATGTTCCCGAAGGAGGTTTCAAAGACGGCAGTGCTTATCGCATTCCGCTAGTGCTTGGCAAGAAAAGTTCGCAAAATAAGCCTCAAGCAGAAAGCGAGGAGACGATTACAACGCTTAAGCCATATCAAGCTTTACCTAATAGGAAAGATTATAATGTTAGAGCGTTGGTAAATACAAATAAGAAATACCATTATCGTCTGCTTCTAGCAGTTAATAAACCAATCTTTGAGAAAGAATTTCATTCTTCTAAAAACGAGGTTTATGACTACTGGAGGGAAGCTGAAGCTTTCCTTAATGAGGCATATAATAGAGACCTTGGAATTTATTTTACAATACTCAAAGAAGATAGATTTATTCTCACAGATAAGGACGTTATTACTCCATTAAATGCTTATAATATTGGTTATCCCTCTGTAACTAGTAAAATGGATGACTTATTCGGAGCAGATAATTATGATGTCGGTGGTTGGTTGAGTCGAACTGGTGGTGCTAGTAAAGGATATGCTATAGTAGGAGGTGCTTATAGAAAAAGTAAAAGGGCTAGTCTTGTTGTGGCAGTTAAAGAACTGAATGTATTAGGACACGAGTTGGGACATCTCTTTGGTGCAAATCATATACATACAGATGATGCAAAAACTTCTCTTAAAATAGAAAAAGGACTTGGGCAGAGCTTTATGGGAGGGGCAGGCGATGCCGATTTCTTTAACCCAGCTTCTATTGCTGAGATTTTCTCATATCTTAATCATTATCCCTATGCAAAAGATACAGCAAAGAAGCAGATTATAGACCCTTATAGCCTTAGTCAGCATAATAATATCACATCAGTTGAGGAGCTGAAAAAGCGATATAATATCGTTTATGCAGAAGAAGTCTCTACAACTGCACCGCAGATTGACAGAGCTAAACTCAAACAAACTTACCGAGTACCTACAGGTTCGTTCTTTAGTCTGAAGATTCCTGTTAAGAATGCCAATAACAATATGCTCTACACTGCAGTACCTATTCAGAAAGACGATGGAAATTTTTATATCCATAGGGCAGGGAAGACTGGTTGCATCAATATGCAGAAGGTTTATAGCCGTGCAGGAGGTCTAGAATTTGCAAGTGAACCAGTGAAAGTCGCAGGAAAGCACAAACTTCGTTTGTCTGTTTCTACATTTAATAAGGGTACGAACCCTGTTCCACAATATGATTATGAAGATGTGGAGCTTGAGATTGTAAATGCTCAGCCTTTTGTGATTAAGACAAATTTAGGACAAGGTCAAGTTTCGGCAGGACGAAAAGTTAAATTAAAATGGGCTGTAGACCAAAGTTTCTTTAAGAACGATAGTAAGGTACGTATCTCAATGTCTGATGATTATGGGCAGACATATAAATATATTCTAGCAGAAGAAACTGAGAATGACGGCGAATGTGAAATAGTTTTACCTTATATAGAGACGAATAAGCTTACAGGGATTTATAATGAAGCAATCTATCCTTGCATTATCAAAGTTGAAGAGCTTGGCGGTATCGTCTATGCCCTAACGGAATATAATCCTAGAAATAAATGGGGGAAGTTTGCAGGAGGTTTTACGCTAAGTCAAAATTATCCTACTAATGGGACGATTGTTTTTGAAAACTGTCCTGTCTCTGTTTTAGAACTTAATTCTGAGGCTGATTTGCCTGCTGTAAGTACTTACGAGATTGTGGCAAAGTATAAGTTTAATAATCGCTATACCACAAAGTCTCATACATATAGTCAGAGTGAGACGAGAACACTCTCCGACGGCAGAAAGTATGTCATAAGAGAGTGGACTACTCCAGATCCGTCGTTTAGCAGACGCTTTTACGCCTTTAGGCAATATATTTACATCAAGAAGTAATTCTAAATTCAACTGAAAAATACAGATTTCTTGCCAAGTAGCAGGAAATCTGTATTTTTGTGTATTAGGATTAAAACATAAGCATAATGGCAGGAAATTATATTGTATCAGCTCGTAAATATCGCCCTGATAGTTTTCAAACTATCGTGGGGCAGAAGGCAGTTTCTTCTACACTCAAATCAGCTATCCTCAGTGATAAGGTAGCACACGCTTACCTCTTTTGTGGACCTCGTGGGGTAGGGAAAACAACGGCTGCCCGTGTTCTTGCCAAGACAATCAATTGTAAAAACCGAACTTCCGAGGGCGAGGCTTGTAATGCCTGTGAGAGTTGTAAGGCATTTGAGGAGCAACGCTCGTACAATATCTTTGAACTTGATGCCGCTTCAAACAATAGCGTTGAAGACATTCGCAGTCTAACGGAGCAAGTAGCTATGCCTCCTGTCTTCGGAACGCATAAGGTTTATATTATTGATGAGGTGCATATGCTCTCACAAGCAGCCTTTAATGCCTTCCTCAAAACCCTAGAAGAGCCTCCTGCTTATGCAATTTTTATCCTTGCTACTACGGAGAAGCATAAGATTTTGCCGACAATCCTCTCACGCTGTCAGATATTTGACTTCAAGCGTATCGGACTGATGGATATTACTCAGCACTTAGCCTATGTAGCGAAATCCGAAGGTGTGCCTGCCGAAGAGGAAGCACTTGCTATGATTGCTGAGAAAGCAGATGGCGGTATGCGTGATGCCCTCTCGATGTTTGACCGAATAGCGAGTTATTCGGAAGACGGCGTTAGCTATCAATCGGCTCTTTCTTGTCTGAATCTTTTGGACTACAATGCTTATGTTAAGTTTGTTAAAGCCTTGCTTGAGAGCGAATATCGTGAACTTTTACTTCAGCTAAATGATTTGTTTGCTCGTGGTTTTGACGGCTTAATCATTCTGCAAGGTTTTGCTTCCTTTACGAGAGACCTTTTAATGGCTCAGTTCCCGAATACGCTTCCACTCCTAGAGAAACCTGAGCGTGTTCAAGAGCTTTATCAAAAGGTTGCTCAGCATTGTCCGACAGAAGTTCTGCATAAGATGTTAAAAGAGTTAATCAAAGCAGAGCAAGCGTACCGAACATCGGCAAATAAGCGTTTGCTTGTGGAATTAACTTTCCTAAATCTTGTGCCTATTTTTGAAGAGAATGGCTTTGCAAAAGGTTTGGTTAAGCCGAATGAAAACCTGCAAGCTCAGCCCATACAAGGCACAGCGGTTGTTTCGGCAAAATCGGCAGTTTCTCAGACTGCAAGTACAAATGTCAAACAAACAGCTCAAACAACCTCTCAAACAGTTAAGATAGAGCCTCAAACAAAGGCAGAGGAAGAGCCAAAAGAGAAGCAAGTTTCGGCAAAAGAAGAGGAGAAAAATATAAAAGTTAAGCCTAGAGCCAAGAAAAATTTATCCCTAGAAGCTAAGCGAAAAGCACTCTTGCTTGCGGGGAAGTTTGAAGAGCTTGAAAAGCTTGATGCCCTTGAAGCTCAAAAAGAGGAAAACCTTATCCGTGAGGAGCATAACGACTTCTCGGAGGAAGAGCTGCATCGCTATTGGCTCGCTTTTGCTCAAGAAGAATTGAAGCCAACAGAAGCTATGATAGGAGCTATTATGCGTCAAGATTATCCTAAGCTAAAAGAAGGTTATAAGCTTGAATATAGCATTACGGATTCGGATATTGTTCGTGCAGACTTTACAGAGGTTTTGGCACGTTTAATGCCTTATCTTAAGTCTCGTTTGCATAATACTGACATCACGCTTGAGCTACTAGCTAAGACAGGAGATGCTCAACGTCGCCGACCTGCTAATATGGCTGAGCGAGAAAAAGCGATGATTGAACTAAATCCTAATTTAGCCAAGCTGAAAGAACGCTTGCAATTATTCTTATAAGCTATTAGAACTTATGCACAGCATTATTTCCCCTGCCAAGACTTTCGCTAAGAAGCCTCTGAACTTGCTTAAGGAAGACGAGCAAACTTCATTGCTCTTCCCCAAGGAATGCGATGACCTAGTCCAAGCAACGACCCAAATTCCTTTTGATGATTTTGCTAAAATGCTTAAAATCAGTGCCAAGATGAAAGAGGGTGTTGCTCAAACTTGGCAGAAGTATTACCTCGGGACTTCCGAGGTAATGCCTACATTAGAAGCCTATAGTGGAATGGTCTTCAAGAAGACTGATGCGAAAAGTTTTGACACTGATGATTGGACTTATGCACAGAGTCATCTAAGCGTTTGTTCATTTCTTTATGGCTTACTTAGACCAATGGACGGCATTCGCCCCTATAGAATGGAAGGGAATGTGGCTTTAGGCTTGGAGCGTGGGGCAAATGTCTTTGAGTATTGGCGAGATTTGCTGACACCGAAACTGATTGAACGTGTCAAAGCAGAGGGCGATAATACGCTCTTTTACTTAGCGAGTGAGGAAATGAAGCTTTTGTTTCATTGGAATCTTGTGGAGGAGGCATTGAATGTCGTTACACCTCAATTCCTGACAAGACAAGCGGACGGCTCGCTTAAGCAAATCGTTATTTATACTAAAATGGCTCGTGGCACAATGCTTAAGGCAATTATCAAAGGACGCATAGAGAGCCTTGAGGAGCTGAAAGCCTTAAAACCTGAAGGTTTTGTCTTCTCAGATGAGTTTTCTGACGCAAAAAGTTACGTTTATATCCTAGATAGTTTGTAGAACTAAAGCAAGAATTTCAAAAGAACAAAGCAATGAACTTACACCAACTAGAATATATTATTGCTCTGAATGAGCATCGCCATTTCGGACGTGCTGCTGAGGCTTGCAATGTAGCACAGCCTTCGCTTAGTACAATGATACAGAAGCTTGAGGACGAGCTTGGTACAAAGATTTTTGACCGAAGTAAGCAACCAATTAGCCCAACGCCGACAGGTGTGCGTTTGCTCAAGCAGGCTTCCGTCGTATTGCGTCAAGTGGAACTGCTCAAAGACATCGTTACCGATGAAGAAGAGAGCCTTGGAGGTGAACTAAAGCTTGGGATATTGCCAACGATTGCCCCTTATCTTATTCCTCGTTTAATCCCTCTATTAGACAAAGAATTGCCTAAGCTTAAAATCAATTTTATTGAGCTAACGACGAATCTTTGCCTTGAAGGCTTGGAGCTTGGCGAACTAGATATGGCGATTATTGCTTCACCTCCTAATCAAGAAGGCTTAGAGAGTAAGGTGCTATTCTATGAAGAGTTTTTTGCTTACGTCTCTCGTGAGCATAAGTTGTTTGCCGAGCCACATATTCGTAGCAGTCAGGTTGATAGCGAACATCTGTGGTTGCTTGATGAAGGGCATTGTTTCCGAGATCAATTACTTCGTTTCTGTGAACTAAAGCGTGCGACACCTCATCAATATAATTACGAGCGAGGTAGCCTTGAAACTTTTATGCACCTCGTAGAGCAAGGGAATGGTTTGACTTTTATTCCTGAGCTAGCGGTTGATTCCTTGAGCGAAAGTAACAAAGAGCTAGTGCGAACTTTCACAATCCCTCGCCCAACAAGAGCTATTCATCTTGCTTTAAGGAGCGATTGTATCCGTCAAAAGTTGTACAAAGAGCTGTCAAAATTGATTGCGTCTTCGGTTCCTGAAAGAATGCTCAGTCTAACTATTGAGCAAAAGCTAAGTGAATAGTTATGCGTCGTGCCTTGTCCTTTTTCTTGACTTATTGCCTCTGCGTCGTAAGTCTTGTGGGGCAAAAGCAAAATGCTAATAGGGAGACTTTACGGCAGTTCTGGGAAGAACGGCTGAATACACTTGCCGAAGAAGGACAGATTGATGAGGCTAAGCAAAGGCTTAGTCTTGAGATTTTGGAGCGATTGCTTGACGAACCTTTGGACATCAATACGGCTCGTGCTGAGGATTTTAGGCAAATTCCTTTTCTTAATGACTTCCAAATTTATCAACTAATCCATTATCGTACGAATAAGCGTGGGGAAAAGCTCTTGCTATCTGACCTTAAAGCAATTAAATCTTGGGATAAAGTTAATCTTCCTTTGCTTTTGCCTTTGCTAAGAGGTGCAGATGAAGTGGACTTAATGCCTAATCAGGCGAAAAGGCTGACAGGTGGAAAGTCCAAGGCTAGTTTGCTCTACGGCAGAAGACATAAGGCAGGGGACGAGCAATATCTAGCTTCGCCCTCGGCTCTTGCTCTGAGGTATCAGTATCTAAAGCCTAATAAACTAAAACTTTTTCTCGGAGCAGAGCAAGACTATTGTGAGCCTTGGCGATTTGGCAAACATAGAGGTTTTGATAGTTATGCTTACTCTTTTTCGCTAGATAATACCTTGAATTTGGAGCGAATAGTCGTCGGTGATTTTCGTGTTGCTTGGGGTCGTGGTTTGTGTTTGAGGCAAGGTTTTCGGCTCTTGAACTATGAAAACTTTTCTACTTATGGGAATAAGCTAAGTTCTGTCTCAGGACTTTCTGAAGGCAATAAGTTTAGAGGTTTGGGTGCAAAATGGCAGAAGGGTAAACTTTCCTTAATGGCTTTTGCCTCCTCTCGTAAGCTTGACGGACGCATTGACGACGAAGGTTTTATTTATGGCTTAAGCGAAACGGGTTTACATCGTACGGAACGAGACTTTGAACGCAAGGAACAAGTGCCGATGAGAGCTTGGGGAGGGCAATTAGCTTTGAGTTTAAAGCAATTAGAACTTAGCCTACATCATCTTTATTACGACTTTTCAAATTATCATTTAGCCCACGCTACAGGAGCAAGTGGAGAGGAAGCTCTGAACAGTATTCAGAAGCATTACAATACAGGGCTGAGCTATCATTGGCACGCTCGCAAAGGAGGAATAGTTGTTTCAGGCGAACTTGCTCGCAACTCTTTGGGAGCTTTTGCCTACGTACATAACACAAATTTTCATCTAAACAATGTAGGTAACTTTGCTTTAGGCTTTCGTGCTGTTAGTCCTCGTTATTGGGCGTATTATGCACAGACGAATACGCATTTCTTACGCCCAAACAATGAAAGAGGCTTGAGCCTTTCATTTAGCTCTAGGGAGCTGATAAATAAATGTTATCTAACGACTTATTTTGATTTCTATAAAGGAGTAAAGCCTTTTGCTAATGGAGAAGAAAAGTCAGGTCGTACCCTTGTCCTAAAACTTATGCACAGGTATAATAAACAAGTAAGCTTGGAGGGGCGTTGCTCTTGGAAGGAGGATAAGGGAGAGCCTGCTCGCTTACGTTTGGGACTTCGTCTTAGGCATCAATTAAACGAACACTTAACAATGAATAGCTCTTTGCAGACAAGCCGAGCAAAGTCCGAATGGGGCTATTCATTGGCTCATAAGTTTCGCTATAAGTTTGCAGAAAACTTTGATTTGCAAGGCTCAATTCTTTATCATAATATCCCTAATTGGACAGGACGTATTTACTATTACGAACCTCAACTACGCTATCAATATCAATCGCTTTTCCTCTATCGTAAGGGCTTTCGTCTTGCTGCTAAGATTCAGTATCACTTAGGAAAACGTTGGTTCTTGGGGGCAAAATTCGCCTATCATCAGCTCAATCATCTTAAGCAAGCTAATAAAGAGTTTGCCCTTCTCCTTTCTTTCCGCTAACCTTCGCTCTAAAAAGACGGAAATTTCTTCCTTTCACCAATTCATAATTGCCTAAGGGCGACCTTCGGCTCTTAAGTCAAAAGTTATTTCACTCCGTGGTGAAATAAATTTTATTCCGCAGTGAAAAGTTTTTCATCACGGAGTGAAATGAAAAGTCTTCCAATACATTTATCAGTTTGTGGCATCACAAACTGCAGTCTGACACGTCTCAGACTGAAATCTGTGGCGTCTCAGATTGTAGTCTGAGTAGGTACAGACTACAGTCTTTAGCCTTGCAGATTATAGTCTGTCAAGCAACAGACTGAGCAAAACTCACGACAAAGCGGAAATAATCTTAGGAATAAGCCAAAATAATATAGGGCATATCCTTTTGGATACACCCTATATTATTTTATTCTAGGCTAAAGTCCCTAGTAAGTATGCCCTTCAGGGTCGTTCATTTCTTGCTTAGTAATCTTGTGCAAGTCCAAAGCTCGCCAAGCATATACCATATAAGCCAAAACAAATGGTACTAGAAGTGAAACTACACTCATCGCTTTGAGCGTGAAAGGACTAGAAGAAGCATTGCGGATTGTTAGCGACTCTTGTAAATGTCCTTCGGCAAGTGTTGGGTAGAAAGAAGTGTCGTTCCAACCCGCAATCAAGAAAATTGCAAGAGCCGTTAGCACAACGCCAAAACCTTCGTACCAAATACCTTTCTTGAAGTTAGGCTTAAGCAAAGTCAAGATAATGCCCAAAAGCACTAAGACTACGCCAATTAAGAAAATAGCAAAGACTGCAGGCATCTCAATTAGGTTGTTGAAGTATTTGTAAGGCTCCATAAAGATTTCGCTTGTCTCTGGATTTACTGCGAAACCGTCTTTGAAAAGCAATGCTCCAAGGTAAGGCAAGAAGAAGAGCAAGAATGCGCCTGCATTCCAAGCAAGACGACGGCGTGATGCCTTATCTACCTCCTCATCATTGATATTATTGATGAAGTAAAGCAAGGCGGTCGTACGGCTTAAGAAAAGAACCGCCAGACCAAAGACCACATTCCAAGGCTGAAGAACTGCCTCCAAGCCGTGCAATTGTAAGTCCATTCCGCCAACGCTGTAAGTTTCCCATTGCGAAACGGCTTGCTGAACGTTTAAGATATTGTCCTTATTGATACTGTAGTTCGCTCCGAAAAAGAAGGTCGAAACAGCAGCACCAAGTAGGATTGGCACAAGCAAGCCATTCAAAAATAGAGCTACTTGATAGGTTTTACTACCCCAGATATTACCATTTTTATTCTGATATTCGTAGGATACAGCTTGAATAATAAAACAGAAAAGAATCAACATCCACACCCAATAAGCTCCGCCGAAGCTTGTTGAATAGAAATACGGAAAGGAAGCAAAGAAAGCACCTCCGAAGACAACCAAAGTCGTGAAAGTAAATTCCCACTTGCGTCCTACGGAGTTTACGAGCATCTTACGGTTTTCAAGGTCTTTTCCTAGAGTGAAGAATAAGGATTGTCCCCCTTGCACAAAAAGCAAAAAGACAAGGACAGCTCCTAAGACCGAAACAATCAGCCACCAATAGTTTTGTAATAATTCGTAAGTCATAATACTAATTTATTTTTTAGTTTCTATGATTGGTTTATTTAGTGGCTATCAGGACCTGCCTTAATAGCTTTCTTCATAATGTTTAGCTCTGCGATAAGCATTGCTGTAAATAGCACAGCAAAGAGCGTAAAGGTAAGGATTACCGAAGTAGGAGCTAGCTTAGAAACGGCAGCTTTGACAGGTAATAAATCTTGAATTGCCCAAGGCTGACGACCCATTTCTGCAACAACCCAACCAGCTTCCGAAGCAATCCAAGCAAGAGGCATTGCAATAATGGCAAGAGTCATTAACCACTTTTTATTAACGCCCGAAGTCTTACAGTGGAAGGCAAAGAAAGTGAGCAAAGCAAACACCAAAATAAAGAATGTTCCTGCCCCAACCATTACACGGAATGAGTAATAAGTTAGCGGTACATTAGGCACGGCTTCGCTTTTGTCTTCGAAGTAACCATAACCGAAGTGGTCAAAGTTTTCTTCAAACTTCGCACGACTAATAGCTTCTTGCTCTGTATTTTTATCCCTCTTTGCCTGACGGAAGTCCTTAAGAGCTGAGATTGCCAAACGACCTCTCTGCATTCTTTCGTCAAGCGATAGAGCCTTAACATTTTCTCCTTGGTCATTCTTATAATAGTAGTCTCCCTTTAGGATATTATTAACCCCTGGGGTATAAGAATTTCCATTAAAATCTAATAGAAGAGAAAGCAAGCGAGGAATTTCTATATTAAATAGATAAGGATTTGCACTTTCTTTTGTAATGTTGTTTTGCTCTGCTCTAAAATCAAAGCTAGGCTTGAGCATACCAATGGCACTCAGTCCTAAGCCTTTGCCGTCTGCACATTCAAGCGTCTCGGCATCATTCGTTCCCGCCTCATAAAGAGCCTCTACGGCTGCCATTTTCATTGGTTGTTTTTTGGCAATATCAATCGTAGAAGTGTGTCCTGTGCTTGCAGTTAATAGGGCAGCAATAAGACCAAAAGGAGCAATCACCTTTAGATTACGTCCCACAAATTGAAGGTTCTTCTTTTTCAAAGCATAGATAGCACAGACGCCAACCGCAAAAGCAGAACCTAAAGTCCAACTAGAGGTAACCGTATGGAAGAACTTATTGATAGCCGTTGGCGAAAGAGCTACAGCCCAGAAGTCTGTCATCTCGCTACGCATTGTCTCAGGATTAAGCTCCATTCCTACAGGGTTTTGCATCCAGGCGTTCGCAACCAAAATCCAAATAGCTGAAATCGTTGCTCCAATGATTGTTAGCCAAGTAGAGGCTAAGTGAAAGCCTTTACTAACTTTACCCCAACCGAAAAACATTACAGCAATGAAGGTAGACTCCATAAAGAAAGCAAGAATCCCTTCAATAGCTAGCGGAGCTCCGAAAATATCGCCCACGAATGTGCTATAGTTCGACCAGTTTGTTCCGAATTCAAACTCAAGAATAATTCCCGTTGCGACACCGATAGCGAAGTTAATACCGAAAAGTTTTTGCCAAAACTTTGCACTCTTTTTCCAAAAATCATCATTTGTACGATAGTATTGCGTCTCGGCAAGCGACATTATAATCCCAAGACCAAGTGTCAGCGGAACGAAGAGCCAATGATAAATCGCCGTCAGAGCAAATTGAGCTCTTGACCAAAGCATCAAAGATTCAAAATCCATAATCTAATTTGTGTTTAAGTTAATAATCTTTATTTATTCTTTTACTATGTTTATTGTGTCCGCGGATGTTGGCGTAATGCCACGCTCAATAAGGTCGTGTTGAACAAACTCCTCTTTAGAACTCATATTAAGTTGTTTAGCCATTTCCTTAGAATGATTAGGAAAGAAGAAAAGCTTCAAAACCGCAAACATCACGAAGAGCTTTAGGAAAATAATCAGCCACAGCGTTCGTGAGCTTTTGCTCAAGCCCTTAAAACCTTCAAGGTAAAATCTCCAAACTTTCTTTATTGGATTGCCTTTTCCCATTTATTTACTTATTTCTTAAAAATACGTCCATTTAAGTCCTACAAAGATAATAAAAATATCATTGCATTTAATTATCTAAACCATTAAATAAGGAGAAATTTAATATCTCGGCTTGATTTAGCTTAAATTCTAAGTGATATTTAGCTTTCAGGCTAACTTACCTTGCTTTATCTCCCAAATAAAATCCTAATAAATGGCAAAAAAGCTCAATTATCTAATCCGCTTTTTTCGTTCAAACACAATAAATCCGCTTCTCAGCGAGGTTTATTTTCTTGTTCAAATACGACAAATCGGAACAGTCGCAGGCTGTTTTATTAAACATTTGATAATCAACCCTATACAACGACTTAAATTTGTTAAAAAAGTTTCCCCGAAAACTTTCGGAAGTTTTCCGTGTAATTTCAGAAAGTTTTCCCAGAAACTTTCTTGACTATTCCCTCACATTTTCCAAACTAATCTGAATGCCACAAATCGGAACTCTCGCAGACTGCTCGCCTCAGGCTAATTTATTCGGCAAAGACAACCTAATTTTAAGAGTTAATAATGAATAATTACCTGATGCTTGTTAGAAACGACGATGATAAATTATTCATTTTTAATTAACAAAGAAAGAGCCTGTGCCGATTAGACACAAGCTCTTTATTTATTGTTTGTTGAGGGAAAAGTTATTTCTTTTCTTCTGCCTTTACGTCCTTAGCTTTGTAGTTATCATTCAAGAACTTGATGAAGTCCTCTGTGATGTTTAGGCTTTCTTCAGCAAAAAGAATGTTGTCATTGCCTACATTAGTCAGAATAAGCTTATAACGACCTGCGTTGAAAGTCTTTAATTGCTCTTTGACTTCTTTCATCATATCCTCAAGCATCAGCTGTTGCTTCATACCCATTTTCTGAGTTAGTTCCATTTCAAGGGCTTGAGCTTCTTGCTGTAGCTGTAAAACTTTGTTCTGCTCCGCTTTAGCTGCATCTTGAGAAACGAAAGCATTGATTTTCAGACGACGCTCAAAGTCTTTAGCTGCCTTTTGGAAAGCTCCTGCTTTGCTCTCTAGCTTTGCACGTCCGTCCTTTGCATCTTGCTCAAGAGAGGCTTGAACATCTTTGGCATACTGATAGTTAGCTGTAAGAGAATCCATTTGCACATAAGCAATTGATAGAGCTGTTTCTCCTTGAGCCGTTGCTTGAACTGTCGTTGCTTTTGCCCCTGATTGACAAGAGCTTGTCATCAAAATTGATAGACTAAGCAGAGAACCTGCAAGACCGTAAAATAAATTTTTCTTGTTCATTATTCTATGTGATTTAAGTTGATATTTTTATTATTGTCTTTTGGCACGAAGCTCTAAACGCTCAGCAAGATTAAGCCTGTGATTACTTGCCTTATGCTGTGAAGTGTGGCAAGAAATTCCTCGCTTACGCATTGCCTTATTGCTCCCAACGTGCGAGTTTGGAAAGCGACTATTACGCTTAAAGATTAACTTTATAGATAAGAGCAATACTGCTACCCCTATAAAAATTATACTGATGATTAAGACTGACATTATTTAATTTTCCTTATATTTGTAGGAGACAAAGATAAAGATTTTCTGTCGCTTATTATATAAATTCAAAAAGAAATTGTTTATGGATATTACATCTCTTAACCCTAAAATAGTGTGGAAATACTTCCACGAAATGACACAAGTTCCTCGTCCTTCTAAAAAAGAAGAAAAGATTATTGCTTATCTGGAAAGCTTTGCTAAGGAGCAAAATCTAGCTTATAAGAAAGACGAAGTAGGTAATATCGTTATCTCTAAACCTGCTACTGCGGGTTACGAAACTAGAGAAAAGGTTATCCTTCAGAGCCACGTGGATATGGTTTGCGAAAAGAATGCGGACGTAGAGCACGACTTTGAAAACGACCCTATTCAAACTATTATAGAGGGCGATTGGCTGAAAGCGAAAGGGACGACGCTTGGTGCGGATAATGGTATCGGTTGTGCTGCTCAGCTGGCAATCCTTGCTTCTGATGACATTGAGCACGGACCTCTTGAGTGCCTCTTCACGATTGACGAAGAGACAGGAATGACAGGGGCAATGGAACTCAAACCTGGCTTCTTTGATGCTAAAATTCTTCTCAATCTTGATAGTGAAGATGAGGGCGAATTGTTCATTGGTTGTGCAGGAGGTATGGGCGTTATGGCTACGTTTAGACCCGAATATGAGGCAACTCCAGAAGGTTATGACTTCTATAAGGTTAAGGTTTTCGGACTAAAGGGAGGACACTCTGGCGGAGATATTCACGTAGGGCTTGGTAATGCAAATAAGATTTTGACACGCTACCTCTATGCTCTTGAGGGAAATGCAGATTGGAGGCTTGCTGAGATTGCAGGCGGTAACCTGCATAATGCAATCCCTCGTGAAGCTTACGCTGTCTTTGGTCTAAAGAACGAAGACAAAGAAAAAGCTGAAGAGCTATTGGTTCAGCTTAGTCAAGATGTTAAGGAGGAACTTAAACGAGTAGACCCTAATGTGGATTTTAGTCTTGAGTCTATCGCAACTCCTAAGGAAGTGCTTGACAAGGCAACAACATCTCGCCTCGTAAGAGCTTTGTATGCTTGCCCTCACGGAGTGCTTGGTATGAGCCACGAGATTGAAGACCTAGTAGAGACTTCTAATAACCTTGCCTCTATTAAGATGAAAGACGGCATCATTTTGGTTGAAACAAGTCAGCGTTCTTCTACAAAAAGTCTCTGTCTTAGTGCTGCGGATATGGTCAAGTCTGTTTTCGAACTCGCAAGAGCAGAAGCAGATATTAGAGACCCATATCCAGGTTGGAAGCCAAATGCAGATTCTGCAATTCTTAAGGTAGCTGCTGAAACTTACAAAGACCTCTTCGGTAAGGAAGCTAAGGTTAAAGCTATTCACGCAGGGCTCGAGTGTGGTTTGATTCTTGATGTCTTCCCTGATTTGGATATGGTTTCTTTCGGTCCTACCCTAAGGGACGTACACTCTCCTGATGAAAAGATGCTTATTCCAACAGTTGACCTTTGGTGGAAACATCTATTAGAAGTGCTAAAGCATATCCCAGAAGCTAAGTAAAATAAGCAAAGTGCATACAACAAACAAGAGTGTATCTTAAACGGATACACCCTTGTTTGTTGTGGAGCGAATAAGAGAAAGCTAAAAGACTATTTGCTCAATCCTTATCTTAAAAAAATACTACCTTTGTGAAGTACAAATAATAGGATATTAAATAATTAAAATGAAACAACGTTATCTACACTTTGATTTACTTAAGGGAGTAGCTATTCTCCTTGTTATTTTAGGACATATTTTTTATTTCTCTGGGATTAGTCCTTATTCTGAAACAATTTTAGAGAATTTAATCGTGAGTGTACATATGCCTCTCTTTATTTTTATTTCTGGTTATTTTTCAGCTAAGGCTTTAGACTTATCTTCAACAGGAGTATTCAAATATTGGCAGAACAAAGTCCTAAGACTGCTCCTACCTCTACTATTTTTGCCAACTTTAATGCATTGGATTACGAGAGGCTTTGGCTTACATTTACCTTTAGAAGAGTATTTAGGTCGCTACTGGTTTACTTATGTACTGTTTGAATTATTCTTTATTTTCTATGTATTTAGGCTTGGTTTTGAGCTTATAAAGAAGGTAGTTCCTGGCGTAACTGGGGGGGGGTACAGCGAGTTAGCTTATTTCTTGCTTTCAATCATTGCCTTAGCAACTTTCCCTAAAATCTTATCCTGTCTTGGATTTGAACTTCCAAATTTTCTAGTATTCTACAAAATTATATGGCTATATAAGTACTTAGTATTTGGCTATCTGATGGCACGAAACCCTTGGCTTGAGAAATTAATTAGAGATGAACGTTTTGGAGCATTTTCAATCTTTACTTATGTAGCACTCTTGTATGTAGAGTATGCTTGTTGTTCTTGGGAAACGCCTTTTGCACGAGGCATTCCTATTACACTATTTGGTTTAGCGAGCTTTTATTATATTGCTTGTAAGTTTTCTGAACGAGCAAGTAAAGGTATTGACTTCATTGCCTATCTTGGACGAGAATCTTTACCAATCTATCTAACTCATTACTTCTTTTTACCTTATTTACCTTGGTTAAATAAGTTCTTGACAGATACTATATCAAATAAAACGCAGATTATTGCTTGGGAATTTTGGATTGGTTCTTTAGCTGTAGTGATGACACTTATTCCAACTTTAATTGTGATACGTCTTATCAAGACTAATCGTTATCTTGCTTTCCTTATTTATGGCGAAAAGTTTTAACTCTTAAGCAAGTCTAATATAAAAAAGAAACTAGAGGGCGTAATCAATTTGATTACGCCCTCTAGTTTATATATTATACTTAATACTGACTCTTCAGAAAGAGCTATAGTATTCTACTAAATCCTATCCACGAGAAGCAAGTTCTTTATCCAAGAACAAGAGATGATGCCCATCAAGAAGCTTAATTTTATCTACAAGTTCCATAGCATTTGCCTCTTCTTCTACTTGCTCTGCAATGAACTTCCAGAAGAAATTCTGCGTTGGCATATCTTCTTCTGCCTTCGCAACCTTCAAGACAGACTGAATACCTTCCGAAACAAGGCACTCGTGATTGTAAGCTTGCTCCACAATAGCAAGCGGAGATTCAAAGACATTTGGCACTTCTTTTACAGCCGTTAGCTCAACCTTTCCGCCACGAGCAATCGTGTAGTCAATCATTGCATAAGCGTGTTCAAGTTCTTCCATTGATTGCTGTTTGTACCAATGAGCAAAGCCATTAAGACCTCGTTGTGCAAAGTCGATAGACATTGCAAGATAAAGATTAGCAGACCACATCTCAAGATTCACTTGAGCGTTGATTGCTTCTTGCATTTTCGTTGTAAACTTCATAATTCTATTTTTATTAAGTGATAATAATACGAACGAAGTTCAGTCTAAGCAAATGCCAAGACTGACCTTAGATAATGTAAACCATTCAATAAACAATCTTACAAGATGAATGGTTCTCTTGGCTTAAAACTTCAGCTCCGTTACCGAACCAAAGTCTGGAATTGTTGCGAAAGCTTCCTCAAGTTCGCAAAGCCCTGCAAGCGTTCTTGCACAATTGATAACACCGCCGTGGCAAAAAACTGCAATCTGTTCATAGCCCATTGCCTTCTTTTCATCAATAAAATCCTTAACCCTTGCTAAGTGCATTGCTTGAGATTCGCCCTTCGGCACGGCTTCATTGATATAACGCTTGAAGAAAGTTTCCGTATCTTCTCCTTTTATAATCTCATTCCAAGGGCGACCTTCCCAATCGCCAAAGTTCATTTCTTTGAGGCGATCATCGTAGATAATATCTTGATAACCGCAATACACCGCTAACTTTTTTGCTCTCTGCAAAGGACTAGAAAAGACTGCGTCAAAATGCAGTCCCTCAAGTTTCTTTTTTGTTTCCTTAGCTTCTTCCTCAAAGCTATCTTTAACTTCCACATCGGTGAAGCCATAGCAAGTAAACTCACCATTAAGCTTCACCGAAGTATGTCTTATAATATATACCTTCATTCAGTTTTACCCCTTTCTACTCCTCACGACGCATACGCCCAAACTTAGGCGACTTAAAGCTCTGTTTGCGTCTATCTTTCGTTCTAAGAGGGAATGCTCCAAATTCATCATCGTCGTCCTCTAGGAGATGACGCTTTTTGTTCATTGGATTATTCTTGCTTGTCTTACGCAGAGCTGCACTTTTCGGCGACGCTTGTAGGCGTTGGCTCTCAGCACGCTCCTCGCCTTTGCTTTTGCTCTTTCGTTTAGCTTGCTTAACGCTTTCATTTTGACTAAGTTTGCTCTCCGCAACACTCTCCTTGATTAAGTCCTTTACAGGCAAATCAACTTCGTCAAAAAGCACAAGGTCAGTCTCCTCAACCATATCGCCTAGACGAGCTTTGCGACCATTGATTTTGACACGTCCTGCACGGATATAGTCCTCTACATCACGGCGTGAGCCTAGACCAGCATCACTGATAAGTTTGTTAATTCTTAATTTCATCGCTATAAATGTGATAGCTATTTGTTTATTTAATTATAATAGTTTGGATATCCTTTTCTAAAGCAACACTTTCTTTATATGCTCTACAATGCGTTCTACTTTAATGGCTTTACGATAGCTTTCAATATCAATAGAGCTATCCTTGACCTTACCAAAGATAGAACAAGGCGGATAGTCCTCTTGATTCGGCATAAGGCAATCGCTCATATCTTGCCCCAAGCTCATAAAACCAGCCCAAGGGTGCGTAGCACACCAAATAGTTACGACACGAGTGCCGAGCATTGCACCCAAATGAGCGTTTGCACTATCCATAGAGATAAGGCAATCAAGCCCTGCAATCAATTTCAACTCCTCCTCAATAGAAATATCTCCTACGAGACACAATACTTTTTCATTCCCTTCTGCCCAAGATTTGAGCTTTCGTTCTTCCTCGCCTTTTCCACCAAAGAGATAAATGTAATAGGCTTTTTCTTGAGAGAGGAGGCGAATAAGCTCCTGCATCTGCTCCTCATCGTAGGTTTTACTTTTGGTAGAAGCAAAAGGAGCAATCCCAATACGTTTAACAACTTTTCCTCCACTCTTCCCTTTCAAAGAATAGAAAACATCGCCCTTGACAAGTCTCCCTTCTATAGAGATTGACTTAATCTCTTTGGGAACTCTCAGCCCAGCCTTTCTAAGCAACTGACAATGCAAGTCAATCATCTGCGGAACAGGCTTCCTATCCTTACCTTTTGCCTGAAGAAAAGCTTTTCGCTCTTTCCTTGGTTTACTTAGACTAAAAACCTTTGTCTTACGCCCAAAACTAAGCCCTTGACGGATTAACTTCGTTCGGAGAACGTCGTGCAAGTCTACAACGCAGTCGTACTTCTCCTTCCTTAGCTCAAGAATATAGAATAAAAGCCCCTTTAAGCTCTTTTGCTCGCCCTTAGTATCAATAGTTTTAACTTTGAGGTTTTTAGGCGGATTAAGCAAAAGCCTTGCAAAGAATGGCTGTGTAAGGAAAGTAAAACTATCCTCTGGATTAGCCTCTGCTACGGCATAGAGCGTAGGTATAAGCATTACCACATCGCCCATTGCAGAGAAACGTAGCAAGAGATATTTCGCCACTTTTAGAGAGCTTTACCTTTCAGCATTGGATTTAGTTCAGGATCGTTGTACATCTTCATCTGCTTATAGACTTTCATATACTTACGCCCTGCTTCAATATCTGCAAGCAACTCGCTAATAGCCGTACAGAGGTCTCTATCCTGCTCTAGCAGAACATTTAATTTTTCTTGGCACTTAGCCTTTACTTCCTCTGTCTCTGCCGTCTCAATTCTTTTCTGCATATAGTGAATCTTTAGCTGAAGAATAGACAAGCGGTCTATCGCCCACGCAGGGCTTTCTGTATTTATTGTAGCTCCTTCTTGAGCCTTAGTTTCGTGATATTGCTCCCAAAAATAGCTATCAATCAGTTCAACTAAATCCGTACGGTCTTGATTACTTCTATCAATAGCTCTCTTAATCTTGAGAGCCTCTTCTGCTTTAATTTCAGGGTCTCTAATTACATCTTCCAATGACCATTGGCGATGATCAATCCAATTTTTACGAAAGAGATCGCCCTCAATAGTGCGTTCTGCATAGGGGTTCTTCATCTCTTTATCGATGCCTCCGTCTCTATCATAAGACTGAATGGCTTCCAAAAAAATTTTCTTAGCAAGTGTGCTAAATGTATTCATATTATAACTTTAATGTATAATTCAGTTGTCAAATATATGCTTTTTTCTTTATTCAGGCAAATTTTCAATCTCCTGCAACCACGACTTCGCCACGGCATCGCTTGGCATTCGCCAGTCTCCACGAGGAGAGAGACTTATACGGCTAACCTTTGGTGCATCAGGCATACAATTACGTTTGAACTGCTGAGCAAAGAAACGACGATAGAAAACATTCAACCAATGCTTAATTTCCCCAAGTGAATACTTACCCTCAAAGGCAATACTTGTAAGATATTGTATTTTGCTCGGAGCATAGCCATAAGCGAGGAAGTTATAGATAAAAAAGTCGTGCAGTTCATAAGGTCCAATCACGTCTTCCGTCTTTTGGCTAATGCCCTGTTTATTTTCCTCTTTCTTTAGTTCAGGACTGATAGGCGTTGCCAAAATATCATACAAAACGCCCTTTAACTCGTCGCCAATCTCCGTACCAAAGAAATGAGTATCTGCGAAATAGCGTACAATATGCTGAATAGAAGTCTTAGGTATGCCAGCATTAAGGGCGTAATTAGACATATGGTCGCCATTGAATGTACACCAACCGAGAGCAATCTCAGAGAGGTCGCCCGTACCCACTACGAGAGCATTATGCTTATTTGCCAAATCCATTAAAATTTGCGTACGCTCCCTCGCTTGAGTATTCTCATAAGTAACATCTTGCGTCTCGCCGTCGTGTCCAATCTGCTGTAGATGAAGCTTACAAGCTTCGGTAATATCTATTTCCATTGCCGTAACGCCTAGCAAATTCATCAGTTTGTGGGCGTTGGTTTTAGTGCGAGTAGAACTTGCGAAGCTTGGCATCGTAACGGCAATAATTCCCTTACGGTCTAAGCCCATAAAGTCAAAAGTCGCCACCGTAGAGAGCAAAGCAAGCGTAGAATCCAAGCCTCCGGAGATACCTAGGACGGCAGATTTACAGCCGATATGCCTTAATCTTTGGCTAAAAGCACAAGTTTGAATATCAATAATCTCTGCACAACGCTCGTCTCTTTGGTCTTCGGGCAAGAAGGGATTCGGCTCAATGCGACGCACAACCTCTTGAGATTCCTCTTCATTACGCAAGCGGAAAGGCACTTCCGTCAGCAAGCCTCTCTGTGTATGATGTGAAACTGAGGCACGGAAACTGCTATTACACAAGCGTTCGCTCTGAATACGGCTAATATCAATGTCATTAACAAGCAGACGCTCTTCATAAACAAAGCGAGGCATTTCTTCCACAATGCGTCCGATTTCAGCGACGAAGGCTTTACCCGTATAGACAAGGTCGGTAGAGCTTTCCCCATAACCACAAGAGCAGTAAACATAACCGCAGAGGCTTTGGCTAGAAAGTCCGCTAATAAGCGAACGGAGGTAATTATGCTTACCAATGCTTTCGTTACTTGCCGAAAGGTTAAAAACGATATGAGCACCATACAAAGCAAGGCGAGTACCAGGGGTATAAGGCGTCCACATATCTTCACAAATTTCAATGCCAATTGCCACTTCTCCCGAGCGGAAGAGCAAATTATGTCCAATAGGCACTTCAAACTGCCCAATACGAATCAATTGAAATTGTAAATCTGTCGCCGAAGAAAACCAACGAGCCTCTTGAAACTCTCTATAATTAGGTAAATAAGTTTTCGGAATAGCCCCTAAGATTTTTCCAGATTGAAAGGCAAGAGCTGTATTAAAGAGCTTTTCCTCCACACGGATAGGCATACCAACGAGGACAAGTACCTCGGTATCTTTCGTTCGCTCAACCAATTCTAAGAGTTTGCGTTCTGCCTCCTCGATGAGGAAAGGTTGCAAGAAAAGGTCGCCACAGCTATAACCTGTAATGCACAGCTCTGGGAAGGTAACAATCTCAACCCCTTTCTTATCAGCCTGACGTATCATACCTTCGATACGGTCTATATTATATGAGCAATCAGCGACCTTTACGAAGGGAACAGTTGCTGCAACTTTTACAAATCCGTGTTTCATAAAATTTTCTCTCTTTCTTGGGAACAAATTTAATAATTAAACTCCAAACAAGCACTATTTCCCTCATAAAGAATTAGGAATAAAGCGTCAAAATTGAATAATTAAGTATTTCTTTTTACTCTTTCGTCCGTCAGCTAATTATTACTTCTCAACTCTTAAAATTAGGTTGTATTTGCCGAATAAATCAGCCTGAGGCTGTTCCGATTTGTGATATTAAGCAAAAAGGAAATTTGCAGAAATTCAATCTTATGCTTATTTTTGTATAATTAGACATATACATAAGCTTATGGAAGAAAAACAGCAGAATTTGGACAAACGCTACTTGCGTATGGCGAAGATTTGGGCGGAAAACTCATACTGCGAGCGACTGCAAGTAGGAGCTTTGATTGTCAAAGAGGGAAGCATTATCTCTGACGGTTATAATGGTACGCCTCGTGGCTTTGAGAATGTCTGCGAAGACCCCGAGACAGGACGAACGAAGCAATACGTTCTGCACGCAGAGGCAAACGCTCTGACAAAGGTAGCACGTAGCACGAACGACTGCTCAGGTGCAACGCTTTACATCACAGATTCGCCCTGTATGGAATGCTCCAAGTTGATTATTCAGAGTGCCATTAAGCGTGTTGTCTACTCTCGTCAATATCGCCTAACTGAAGGGGTTGATTTGCTTCGTCGTGCAGGTGTTGTGGTTGATTTTATACCTTTAGACTAAGGACAGAATTAGATAAGTTAGAATAATGTATAAGAAAATTGCTTTAGCAATAGTGATTTTGCTGACTTTCTTCGCAGGTTTTACGGCGAGGTCGTGGTCGGATAAATCGCAGAGGAGTAAGGCTCAAACTGCAGATAGACTGGAGTTGGTCAATGACTTGATAGAGCGTTATTACGTTGATTCGGTAGATTTGGATAGCTTACAGCAGAAGGTTATTCCAATAATGCTTAGCAAGTTAGACCCGCATTCGGCTTATCTACCTGCAGAAGCCAATCGTCGTGAACAAGAGGGACTAGACGGTTCGTTCCAAGGTATTGGAGTTCAGTTTAATCGTTTGATTGATACGGTTGTGGTAACTCGTGTCATCAAGGGCGGAGCTGCCGAACGTGCGGGACTAAAGGCGGGAGATAGAATACTTAAAGCCGATAGTGTTTCCTTGGAGGGTGAGGAGCTAAGCAATGAGTTTGTAATGAAACAACTCAAAGGTCCTGCCGAATCCGTTGTAGATTTAACGCTTCGTCGTAACGGCAAAGAGCTTCATAGCTTGGTCGTTAGAGGGGCTGTACCTGTCTCTTCGCTTGATGCTCATTATATGCTTAACGATAGCATTTTTTATATTCGCCTCAATAAGTGGGGAGCAAAAACGCATCAAGAGTTCCTTAATGCCTACTTGCAAAATAGTCAAGAGCATCAAGTTAAGGGAATGATTATTGACCTTAGAGATAATGCAGGGGGCTATATGCAATCCGCTCTTGCTTTGGGGTCGGAGTTCTTGCCTCAAGATAAGCTAATGCTCTATGTCAAAGGGAAATCTTATCCAAAAGAGGAGTTTAAGTCTCTGAAGAAAGGTCTGTTTACGCAAGTGCCTTTAGTTGTGTTAGTCAATGAATTTAGTGCGAGTGCGAGCGAAATCTTTGCAGGTCTAATTCAAGACCACGATAGAGGTTTGGTTATTGGTCGTAGAAGTTTTGGTAAGGGCTTGGTGCAAAGTCCCTTTATGCTCTCGGATAGTTCGGTTGTTCGCCTAACGATTGCACGCTATTATATTCCTTCTCATCGCTGTATTCAGCGTGATTATTCCAAAGGCTACACGGATTATAGCCTAGATATTAGCGAGCGTTACGAACACGGAGAATTGTTCAACGCCGATAGCATTAGCAAAGGTGATAGCTTGCAACTCTTTCATACCCTTGGCGGTCGCCCTGTTTACGGGGGCGGAGGGATTACGCCTGATGTCTTTATTCCTCGTGATAGTACGGGTTTTAATTCCTATTATTTAAGACTTTTGCAGTCGGGTACGCTTCCTGTTTTTGCTTTTGATTATGCTGATAAACACCGCAAAACGCTAGAGCAATTCACAAGCGTAGATGAAATTTATCAATTTCTTTCGGCTCAACGCAAAGGCTTGCTTTTTGATTATGCTTACTATGCTCAGAGCAAGGGCATTGCTATCCGAACAAGTCTTTTACATCGCTCGGCGGACGTTCTCCTCTCTCAGCTCAGAGCTATGATTGCGGACAATGTTTCTCCAGATATGGGGGCGTATTATGAGATTAGGAATAAGAGGAGTAATGAAGTTTTGGCAGGGGTAAAAGCTCTACAGGACGGCTCTTGGCAACCTAAACTACCCATAAAGAGAGAACAAGACTCTATTTCTGCTGCCCCTACATTAAGGGAACTTCAAGCCAAAGTTTAGGATGACAAAAAAAGAGTATCGTAAGCTTTATAAAGTTTTGGTCAAGGACTTGAGCGAGGACGAACGACAAAGACGTTCACGCTTGTTTGTGGCTCAACTAAAACGCTTGTTACTTAGCCATTCGGCAAAGCGGATAGGCGTTTTTATGCCCCTAAAAGATGAGGCAGATATTACGGCTCTTTATGAGGACTTGTGGCGAGCAGGTAAAGAACTTTTTCTGCCAAAAGTTCTCTCTGATACGGAAATGGCATTCTACGCTTTTAAGAGCTTTGACGAACTTAGTCCAAGCGAACCTTACGGCATTCTTGAGCCGAAAGGAGACAATGCTCAAATGATTGATCCAAACGAACTAGAAATAATTCTTGTCTCAGGGTTAGCTTTTGATAGTAATGGCTATCGCCTCGGAAGAGGTAAGGCTTATTACGATAGATATTTGGCGAAATGTCCGAATGTTCATACCATTGGCTTACATCTCGCTCTGCTAGAGCTTGAAAACTTATCTCCCAATGAATGGGATATTCCTATGCAGGAAGTCTTAAAAACTGATTATAAATTAAATAAATGAAATCTATAGTAACAAAGAAACAAGCTCCAATATCATCTCTATTTGTTCTAAAAGCTATTTGTGCTTTTTTAGTTGTGGCTTGTCATACACCAATGACTATTCTGCCGGTACATATAAGGGATATTGCTGTTCCTATCTTCTTTATGATTACAGGTTTCTTTTTATATTCAGAAGATATTCAGCGAAGTATAGATAAGAGTAAGGGCTATATTAAAAAAAGTCTCCTACTAGTTTTAGCTTTTTCTTCCTTTTATGCCTTTTTAGAACCCCTAGATTTTACAGGATTATTAAATTATAAACTTTTTATTCGTTGGTTATTTATTTCGATTCCTAGTAGGTTAGGAGGGCCTATTTGGTATTTAGTCTCCTTGTTTTGGGGTCTATTGTTTTTTAGATTTTATCTCAAACTTTTCAAAGGACGAGGTATTGCATTCCTTATTCTCCTAATGTTTTTAGGTTTAATCCAAGGACGATATAAATGGCTTGTTTTTGGAGGGGAATCTTCTTATTTCGTATTCAACTTTGTAGTTCAGGCTCTACCAACTCTTTCAATCGGTTATTTAATACGGAAGCATCAAGCAAGAATATTGAAGTTCAACTATATCTTTGAAATTATAATTGTTTTATATCTTCTCTCCATAATAGAACAATATCTGCTTAAAAACTATTCTAATGGTTTGGCAACTATCGGATTTGGGGCGATGACAATGCCTCTATCTGCAGGTATTTTTGTACTAGCTCTTCAATACCCTCAGTTTGGTAAAAGTAGTTACCTTGAGAAAATAGGGAAGGACTATTCCGCAAACATCTATTATTGGCATATGGCATTTGTTTGGTTAATAGAGGTTGTCCTTCTGAGCAACATTCCTTTTTATAAAGAAATTGGTACTATTGAGGTATTTATATTAGCTTTGTTATTCTCAATAATGGTAGTTAAGATTTCAAAGAGATTTGGCTTAAAATTATTTATATAATCATCAAGTAAAACATCAGTTAATGAACGACGAACAGAAGAAAATCGAAGAAATAAAAAAGCTCCTCGAAGAACAAAAAACACCGACACCACTAAGACACGCAGCTAGTGCAGGGATTTTCTTAGGCTTATTCTTTGCCTTGAAATACCTTTGTTTTATGTATAGCTTCGAATATCCGCTTTTGATATTTCCTTTTATCGTGGGAACGCTCTTAGTTCCTTTCTTTGCTTATTCATTTACGAAGATATATCGTGAGCTTTATTTTGAAGACAAAGTATTTAAGTTCAGCGTGGCTTGGGTACACGGCACGTGGCTTTATCTCTTCTCTACCATTATAATGCTTTTGCCTGTCTATATGTTTTACTCAAGGGTTCTGCCTGACGCTCTGCCTATTCTTGAGCAATCATTTAATGAAGTTTATGCACAAGTTCCTCTGCTCAAGGATAAGCTTTTTTATGCCTTTGGGGAAGACCCAGTAAATGTCATTGCTAAGTACATATCTTCGGAGTATATGCTAGACAACTTACTTAGTTGCCTTAACAGAAACTTCATTGCAGGAGCTTTACTTAGTTTGATTAACGCTCTTATTTTACAGAG
>PDWI01002193.1_pt1 | contig 29731 bp, 26 predicted proteins | sample 1430891 | NCBI WGS metagenome assembly PDWI01 (sample SAMN01162508, study PRJNA174530) | Oral metagenome, whole genome shotgun sequencing project. | biome: Marine environment; feature: Marine mammal; material: Swab sample of the gingival sulcus; isolation source: swab sample of gingival sulcus... | reverse complement strand
GCTCTGGAAGAACTGCGAACGCAAACTGACGACAAGCCTGCACATGGTCATACTGGCATTTGTTGGTTTGTTGTTGAGGAGATTTTGAACGGGTTCTTATACACATCAACACCGTACAACACGCCTGCAAGATTATTTTTCCTGGACATACAGATTGAGACGCGACTGGTTATCCTGGCGTATAGCCACTACCCAGTACAAATAGCCCTCGCGTGTCCCGTCAATGCTACAACTCTCATCGACCGCCCCACCGTCCTTGGCAAAGCAGGCTCGCGTACGTTCGTTTGGCGCGAGGGCGTCATCTCCGATAAAGCGCTGCACATCGACCGAAGTAATCGTTTCTTCAACGCTCCAGGAGCGCGCGAGATACGGACAAACGCTCATACAGACAATCCGCGGCGGCTCGACCTGCTCAGCCGCGAGCTGCCAGTCCTCAGCTGGTTTGAATGTGTCAGCGACGCGTACGATGTCGTCGGTGCTGCCTACATAGAGTATGGCCGCCGCCATAGCCGCTAGGGTGAGGAGGAGTGCGCTGGTGATGCCTATAATCCACTTTTTCATAGGTCGGCAACCTTTCTATCTAGACGATGTATTTGCCATGATTTTTGAGTGCACCGGCGATCAGTGCTGCGAGTTTGTCTGTCTTGCGAAACGAATAGTTGGCGATCGGTCCGAGGCGGCTGGTAGCAATCCGCAGCAGCACCGTGTCGGGTTGCTCGCTGCGGCGCGTATTGCGAATGGTGCAAAAGCCAGCTAGTTCGCACTCCAAACGGCGCTGCTCATCGATGAGGTTGCGCCGCTGCAGTTTGAGGAGGCGAAAATGGAATGACGAGTGTGTTTTCACGTCGACGCCTATCGATTTTTTGGTGCGCGGATCGGTGATGATCATATCGACGCCCTTGGCGTCTTGGACGCGGCTAGTCATGCGCACCTGATAACCCTCTTTTTTGGCGCCGCGATAGACAGCGATTTCACGGCTCAACCCATGCACAATCGCGTCAAACTGGTCGTCATCAAATCCGTCGACCCGAAGTTTGGCGCACAACGCATTGAGCTCGGTTCGTAGCCGCTGCGTAAACCCAGTCAACTCCTCCTCTGGCAGCGCAAGCACAGTATCGACAAATGTATCGTTGAAATCTATCAGTTCGTAGAGCCGGGCTTTGCGGTTTTTGTAGCCGCCGTAGTGACGATCCATCTCATCCTGCGCTGCTGCTGCAGCTGGTACCAGCAGCAATAGTCGAGCCAGCAAATACTCCGGTGTCCGCGTCTGGCGATCGCGTAACATAGCCGCTGCCATACTAGCGCGTTTGATCGCTTGCTGTTTGCCGCGAACTCTTCCCCGCGTCGATTGGTAGGCGTCATGAGCAATCTGCCGAGCCCGCGCGTAGAGCGAATCTGACTCATACAGCGTCTTGTCGTCTAGTTTGCCGCGTAGTCGCGACCGAAATCGTCTCCAATGTGTTGCTGCGCGCATAGTTGTTTGTGTAACGCCCTCTCTATGCGCCAGTATAGCAGATCAGCTATACATCCATCGAATTGCATCAGCCAGAATTGCCGCGCCCGCCTCGAGTTCGCCATCAGGCCGAGCAAAGTTGATCCGGATGCATTGCTGGGCGTGCGGCCAGGCCGCAACGTCTTGCCCCGGAAAGAAGTATTCGCCAGGCACGACGACCACTCGACGCTGCTTGAGGTGCTCGTAGAGCTGTTTGCTCGTCTTTTTGGCGTCATCGCACCATAGCCAGAAAAAGTAGCTGCCCTCGTGCACATGCAGACGCCACGGCAATTCAGACGGAAACTGCGCCTCAAACACCGCACGGGCCTGCATAGCGCGCGCCGCATAAAACGGCTGGATGGTCTCACGCGTCAGCTGCATAATATCACCGCTGGCGATCAGTCGAGTCGCTATGCATTGTCCGATGCTCGGGCTGGCGAGGTTGATAATGGCATTGGCGCTCGAGAGCGCGCTCATGAGCGGCGGCGGACCGACAAACACGCCGACCCGCGAGCTCGGTAACCCGACTTTTGACAGACTCAAACTCAGCACTGTCATGTCGTCAAAAAACGGCGTCGCTGAATCGGCGATCACGCCTGGAAACGGCAGGCCATAGGCGCTATCGAGGATCAGTGGGATATCGTGCGCTCGCGCCAGCGCGGCGAGACGCGCGACCTCCTGATCGGTTACGAGGTTTCCGGTCGGGTTGGTCGGCCGGCTCAGCGCCAATGCAGCGATTGTGCGATCGATGTTGAGCTGATCAAAATCTACTTTGTATTTGAACTCGTGCTCGCCGAGCTTTTCGATCCGCGGCCGCAGACTGACAAATCCATCCGGCTCGATCAATTGATCAACGTAGCCAATATATTCGGGCACGACAGGCAGCATGATCTTGCGCGTTGTGCCGCGCGTTTCACCTGCCAGCAGATTGTAGAGCATAAAAAAACCGCTCTGGCTACCCGGCGTAATCGCCACATGCTGCGGCGTGATATGCCAGCCATACTCGCGTTCGACTAGTGTGACAATTGCATCGATGAACTCGCTGTTACCTTGCGGCGTGTCATAATTGCCTAGCATCGCCGCGAGACGTTTCTCGTCGGCGACTATCGCCTGCAGCTCCGTACGAAATGCTGCCGTCATAGCCGGAATCTGCGCCGGATTGCCGCCGCCAAACATCGCCAACGGCTTCTCGCCAGCAAGCGCTCGTCCGAGATCATCCATCAACTGCAATATACCTGCCTCACTCGTCATACGCGTGCCAAAATCCGATAGTTCCATGCATCTCATGGTAGCACAAGCATGATCGCTGCCGCACCCGCCCGCGCGGTCTCAATATGCGCTACAGATGTAGCTAGACGTCGCCCCAATTTCGGCCCGTGCTGACATCGACGTGGAGCTTGATCGGTAGCTCGGGGGCGATTGACTCCATGGTGTCGACGAGCAACTGGCTGACGGCGTCGGCGTTGTCGGCAGGACATTCGATGAGGATACTGTCGTGGATTTGGAGCACCTGAACGCCGAGTGGGCTGCCTGAATCAGCGGCTAGCTTTTTCTCGACTTGGATCATGGCTCGTTTCATCAGATCAGCCTCGGTGCCTTGGATCGGCATGTTGGCAGCGGCGCGCTCGGCGGCTTGGCGAACAACGAAATTACTCGATTGCACGTCCGGCGTCGGGCGGCGGCGGCCGTAAAATGTCTCGACGTACCCTTCCTCGTGCGCTTGCTTGAGTATAGTATCGATGTACTGTTTGAGCTTGGGGCGCACTCTGAAATATTCATCGATAAACTGCCGCGCCTCAGCAAAACTCATGCCAGTATTTGCCGCCAGCGCGTGCGGGCCCATGCCGTAGAGTACGCCAAAATTGACTACTTTGGCATCGCGCCGCTGTGCTTTGGTGACGTCCTCGAGCGCGATATTGTAGACATCGGCGGCGGTCTTGGCGTGGATATCGATGTTGTCGTTGAAATTGGCGATCATAGTTTCGTCGCCTGCGAGCACCGCAGCCAACCGCAGTTCGAATTGGCTGTAGTCAGCGCTGACAAACACATTGCCGCGCCCAGGTACAAACGCCTCGCGAATTTTGCGGCCCAGCTCGGTGCGAATCGGGATATTTTGTAGATTTGGATCAGTACTACTGAGCCGTCCGGTCGCCGCGACGTCTTGGTTGAATGTCGTGTGCAGGCGCGACTGGTCATCGACCAACCGCGGCAAGGCTTCGACATACGTGTTTTGGAGCTTGGTCAGTTCGCGGTAGTGTTCGATTTTCTCGATGATCGGGTGTTGGCCGCGTAGTTTGTCGAGCTCTTTTTGGCCGGTCGAATAGCCGGTTTTGCCTTTTTTGATACCAGTTGTCGGCAATTGCAGCTTTGTATAGAGAACTTCGGCGAGCTGCGCTGGGCTCGAAATATTGAATTCGTAGCCCACCATATCGTACATCTCGCGCTGGATTTTTTCGACGTCGCGCGACAGCTCCTTGTTCATCGCTGCGAGCAGGTCGGTATTGAGCATCATGCCGTGAAACTCCATACGCGCCAATATCGGGATCAGCGGAAAGTCGATATCGAGCGCGATCGCTTTTATCCGCGGCAGCTCATCGACCTTGGCGGTCTGCTCATCATAGACGCGCCACAGCTCAGCCAGCATGATGCCGACGTCATCTCCGTCGTAGCCAGTCACGTCGGCGATGGTACGCGATTTTTTCAGCGGATTGATCAAGAAGCCAGCTTGGCGCATATCCCACATCGTCTCTGGTAGCGTCAACTCGCCCTGCAGCAGATGGCGGCAGAGCGCGTCGCCGTCGTGCGTCACGATATGTGCGTGTCGTACGATATTTTTTAGTTGGCGAGGTGCAACCTCGGTATAGTTCGTACGATCATATGAGAGGTAGAGCTGGTCCTCGATGAGCTGGAGCAGCACCTGATCGGCCATCAGCGCGGCCGCCATGGACTCGTCGCTATACTTGCTCATCACGAGCGGCGCCGGCAGCTCAGTTTCGCTGCTATCGCCGCCACTATGCTGCATATGCTCGGGGAGATTGCGCAGCAGGCTGTTGAATTCGAGTTTTTTGAGCACTGCTCGCAATTTGGCCGTGTCGAGGTCGCGAATATCCATGGCGGCTAGATCCAGATCGACTGGCGCGTCGAAAAAGATTTGAGCGATTTGCCGGCTGAGATAGGCCGAGTCTTTGCCGTCAATCAGTTTTTTTTGTACAGCCCCGCTGATCTCGTCGATGTGCTGATAAATACTATCGAGCGTGCCGTATTGCTGCAGCAGCTTGACACCGCCTTTTTCACCGATGCCCGGCACACCCGGGATATTGTCGGACGAGTCGCCTTTGAGACTTTTGAGGTCGAGAAACTGGTCGACCTTGATGCCGTATTTTTGTTCGAAATCAGCAGGACGATAGAGTTCGATGTGCGAAAAGCCTTTTTTGAGTGCGTACATATGCGTATGCGGCGCGATGCACTGCAACATATCGAGGTCGCTGCTGATGAGGCAGGTCTCGAGCCCCTCGGCTTCAGCCTGGCGCGCCAGACTACCCATGATGTCATCGGCCTCGTAGTCATCGAGCTCCAGTAGCGGCCAGCTCAGCGCGTCGAGCAGCTCCTCGAGTATCGGAATCTGCGCATAGAAATCATCTGGCGCCGGTTTGCGCCCTGCTTTGTATTCGGGATAGATGGCGCGGCGCTTTCGAATATTGGTTTTGGGCTTGTCCCATGCCACGCAGACATAGTCCGGCTCAAGCGTTTTGATCAGTTCCAAGCTCATGGCGGCAAACCCATAGACGCCGCCCGTCGGCGTACCATCAGCCGTACTGAGGTTCGGCATCGCGTAGTAGCCGCGATAAAAAACAGACTTGCCGTCGATGATAGCGAGACGCTTCATGGTACTAGTATACGCTACTTGCCTAGGCGAGGAGCGGCTAGCTGGCTTTTTTGGCTGCGGCTCTAACGCGTTTTCGTGCTGCTTTGAGCTGCTTTATTTGCCCCGGCGTCTTACCGCCCGCTACAGCGGTGACAGGATATCGGCTCTCGAGAGCATCCTCTAGGCACGCTGCCTTGACTGGACACTGCTCACAGATAGCTTTTGCCATGCCTCTGCGTGCTTTTGTCTTTGAGTCAAACAGTTCCAAGCTGTCGGGTCCGCACAGCGCGTCCTTGCGCCAATCACCTCTAGGTTCTTTGTCAATCATGCGCCAAATATAGGCGAATAAGCCTACGATTGCAAGCATGAGTATAGTGATGATGCTACACTGGTGAATATGAGTACACATCCGACACATCACATCATCGTATTTGTCGGACTGGCGGGCAGTGGCAAGAGCTCGGCAGTCGACTACCTGACAGCAAAAGGTTACCCCAAAGTATATTTTGGCGGAATCGTCTACAAAGAGATGAAAAAAGCTGGTATCACACCGGGCGATTGGGGGCCTGAGCGACAATTTCGCGAAGACTTGCGGGCGCAGCACGGCAAAGGCGTCATCGCCAAATTTGTAGCCAAAGAAACACATGACTTGATCGCCGCCGGGCAGCATCACATCGTATTTGACGGTTTGTACTCGTGGAGCGAGTACAAAGTGCTCAAACACGAGTTTCCAGGGGCTATCACGGTCGTCGCTGTCGTCACTCCCAAGCACCTGCGCTACCAACGAATGGCCAATCGTCCCGAGCGGCCGATGCAACCATCAGAGGTCGACGAGCGTGATTGGAGTGAAATCGAAAATCTCGAAAAAGGCGGCCCTATCGCTATCGCTGATTATTTCATCCACAACAACAAAGACCTCAGCCATCTGCATCGGCAGCTCGACGAGGTCTTGGTACACTGTAAATTTGCGGGATAATGTCTATACATAGTGTAGATTGAGAAGCGGCGCGGAGCGAGTATCTGAGGTACCCGCCCCGCGACCGCTTCGGTTGCCGTAGAGAGGAAAATTCAGCTGATTCGCCGGTACCACTTTGCGGGTACAATCCTCGGCACTATCTCGTCTGCCTGCCAAAACAGAAAATCTCGGCCGTCCTCCGTCTCGGTCCGCTGGTTGCTGAGCGCAAGTATGCGACCACTTATATTGACAAGCATGCCACACCTGATCAGCTCCCAGACACAGTCAGCCCATGCCTCCCCCACACGCAGCTCACTGGGTAGCGTATACCCATCGAGCACAGCTGGAAAGACACTGTGGTCGTAGACCATCATGCTATCAGCCCTCGTAAGACCGAAGCTGGTAGAGGTGACAATCGTCGTAACCACATCGTCGACGACATACCCATACGAGACGAGCTCGCCGAGCGAGGTGGGCAGAGTCACAACCTTGTCAAGCTGCGTCTCCAAAGACGGCACCTTGCCTGTGTCGTAGTACATGACAACGAGCTTGTTCTCGGCTCGCTGTATCTGGTACGCTGGCATGGAGGCGCACGCGAACCGCATTACGCGACGGGCCAAGCCTTTGTTATACTGCAGCTGCACCGCCTCGCTGCGCGACGACAGGATGACGCTACTGACTAGGCGACCCTCAGCGTCGCTTCTCGTCGTCTTTGCGCCAGCTGGCTTTTCAGACGCTTCCTTGAAACGCCGCCTAAAAAGCCTGTCAAACTGATTGATTGCATGTCTGTCGGTAACACCAACACTTACCCAACCGCGCATGATAGTCCCTACTTCCCTGATAGTACGAGAGAGACGTCCAGACGGACGCCTCCACCCTGCCGACTACAGAGCACTGATACTATATCATATATTTGCGACTACTGTAAGTATTCGTACAGCTTGCGTGCGTCTTTGTGCTTGCGCAGTTTGGTCAGGGCTTTTGCCTCAATCTGGCGAATACGTTCTCGGGTGACAGCAAATTCCTGGCCGACTTCTTCGAGCGTATGGCTCTTGCCGCCGTCGAGTCCAAAACGCATCTTGACGATTTTTTGCTCGCGGTCGCTGAGTGTCGAGAGCACGGATTGGACCTGCTCTTTGAGAAGCTGGTTGGTCGCTGATTCCTCAGGGGTAGTGCTATCCTCGTCCTCGATAAAATCACTCAATGTCGAATCGTCGTCGCCCTCATCGCGGCCGAGTCCAGCATCGAGCGACGAGATATCTTGTTTGATCTTGATGACGTACTCGACTTTTTCTGGTTCCATCTCGAGCTCTTTGGCCAACTCTTCGATACTCGGCTCGCGGTTGAGCTCCTGGGTCATGCGGCGCTGAGTGCGCAGCAGTTTGTTGATAGTCTCGACCATGTGCACCGGTATACGAATCGTTCGCGCCTGGTCGGCGATGGCGCGGGTGATGGCTTGGCGGATCCACCAAGTAGCATAGGTGCTGAATTTGAAGCCTTTGTCTGGGTCAAACTTTTCGACCGCTCGGAGCAAGCCAGTGTGGCCTTCCTGGATCAGGTCGAGAAAATCCAACCCTCGGCCAGAATAGCGCTTGGCAATTGACACCACCAGACGCATATTTGCTTCGGCCATTTTGTCTTTGGCTTTTTTGTCGCCATCGACGACGCGCTGCGCAAGCTCTAGCTCTTCCTCGGCAGTCAGCAGCGGAATCTTGCCGATTTCGCGCAGATGCAAACGCACTGAATCATCAGAGATATCATCGAGATACTGGTTGTTGTTGAGGACGTCTTCGGCTGCGTCTTCTTCATCGAGATCTGTGATGTCCGGTTCATCGACGTCATCTGATGGATTGAGCGTCGTTGGTTTTGGCTGCTGATCATCTGCCATTGGCTTCGTCTCCTTTGCTGGCGAATACATTTATGCGTCGTGTGCTATATTTGTGTTGTTTTGTATGTTGCCAAGGCCGATACGAGCGTGCGAAAAGCATCGTCAATATGTATGGCACGATATTTTGGGCAATTATACCACGCGCGTCTAGGCTGGAGCAAATTTCATGACGGCAGACTACCTCTAGCAAACGGCTACAGATAGTGGTACCGTAGGACCAGAGCACTACGAAATCTGGGATGTCTCATACACATTCACACTAGGAGAGGAAGAAACATGGAAAGTTTTATCAACAGCCTAGCAATGCTACTGCCTATAGCGGTCATGGCCTCGTGGCTAGCTGTACTGGCCTGGGCTATTTGGGTTACACGCAGCATCAGAGAGCTGCAGCACAAGAAAAAACGTTAAGCTACCCGCCCCCCAGGCTCATTGGTACGAAAAAGACATAGCGCTACCATTTGCGAGCCAGGATTTTGATCAATTCGTTGAGCTCCTGGCGTAGTGTCGCCGCGCGCGCATCATCGTCGTCTTCGGCGCGGCGCAGCTCCTCGAGAAGCGACTGCTGACGCGCACGATTGTGCTCATACTCTACTCGCCTGATGAGGCGTGAAATGTGCAGTGTACGATCATCCGGCTGCCAAGCGCCGAATTGAGTCTCGGCGCGTAGCTCCAGCTGCGCTAGATAGTCGTGGTCATCGTAGTCAAGCGCCTCGGGCTGAGCAATCAACTGAGCGGCCAGTTGAGCCCTGGCTTCGCTATGCCACCATGCAGCCTCAATCGCCGCTAGCAGCGAACGCTGCGACGGGTGCGCGATACACAGGGCGAGCAAGTCGTCTTCGAATTCGTACGCATCTACAGCATTCGTCTCGCCATCACTGCTTGCGATTCGGCGCAAACGGCGCGCTGGTTCGGCCGCGAGCCGCTCGGCTTTGTCGCGAATCGAGGCGCGCGTCGAACCGATCTTTGCGGCGATCAGTTCCTCGTAGTGATCGCGTTCGACAGAATCGTCGAGCCGCGCGACCAGCGCCAGCGCCGCACTCGTAAATGCGCGCTTGCCTTTTGCGCTTGATAAATCCTCGCGTGCAGCGTACTGTTCGATCACCCAGTCGACCGCCACTCTCGGCGTTTCGACCGCTCGTTGCCAGGCATCGACCGACTGCTGAATTAGCTCGTCGGGGTCTTTGGCTGAGTCAGGCAACGACACAATCGACAGATCGACGCCGACATGCGTTCCGATACCGATCGCCCGCTCAGTCGCGGCGATACCCGCCTGGTCGCCGTCAAAACACAGCCGGATATCGCTGGTCAATCGCGCCAGTGCTTTGAGATGCTGTTCGCTCAAGGCCGTGCCAGCTGTCGCTACCACCTGGCGTACACCGACCTGATGGCTACTGACAACGTCGAGGTTGCCTTCGACGATCACGACGTAGTTGCAGCGGCGAATCGCGTCTTTTGCCTGACTCAGACCAAACACATGCCGGCCTTTGTCGTAGAGCAGCGTCTGCGGCGTATTGAGGTATTTTGGCGCGTGCTCGACATCACCGATGATACGCCCCGTAAACCCTATCACCTGCCCGCCCGGGTCCTGCAGCGGCACCATCATGCGGCCGCGAAACAGATCGCCGCCGTAGCGATTGAGCAAACCGGATTTTGCCAGTTCTTCACGCGTGAAACCTCGTTTTTGCAAAAATCGCACTAGCGCATCGCCTGTATCCGGCGCGTAGCCGATCGCAAAATCTTTGACAACGTCTTTTGACAAATGCCGCGTTGCAAATGTGTACTCGAGTGCTCGTCTGGTCGAAACCAGACTCGCCTGGTAATAACGCACGGCGAGTGCATGCGCTGCTAGCATGCGTTTTTTTTGCTCGGCTATCCGGCGGTTGCTGCCTGATTGGTACTGCGAGAGATCGACGCCGGCTTTGCGCGCCAAATGCTCTAGCGCCTGCCGAAAGTCCATTCCCTCTGCCTCCATCACAAAACTAAACACATCACCGCCTTTGTTGGCAGAAAAATCATGCCAGATCTGCTTGTCCGGCGATACAAAAAAACTCGGCGTCTTCTCGCCCGAAAACGGACTGAGTCCTTTGAAATTGCGTCCAGCACGCCGTAGCTGCACATAGTCGCCGATCACATCCTCGATGTTGAGCCGCGCCCTGACCTCTTCTTTTGCCTCGCCCTGCATAGATACAGTATAGCATTTTTACCTCTGTAATGCCGCAGCAAACGTCTGTTCATCACGACGTGTTTGTGATTAACTACTAGCATGAACCCATCGCAACCGGATTATTCGATTGACTATCTCAACGAAATCGCTGGACCTCCGCAGCGCTCGCGAGGCCCGAGTCCGCGCGTCATGATGATCGCCATCATCGGTGTCGTCATCTTGGTGATCGGTTTTTTGCTTTTCCTGGCGTTTGGCAGCGGCTCGTCGAACACTCAGCGAGCCAGCGAGATCTATCTCCGGCTCGAGACGCTCGAGACGCTGGCAAAAGACCAGCAAAAACTCCTGCGCAGCAATGCGTTGCGTACGCACAATGGCACGCTGCTGATATTTCTGACAAATGCCAAGACAGATATCGAATCATTATCCGAAACGTATGATTTCAATCCCAAAAAAATACCAAAAAACCTCGAGGAAAAAGAGAAAACCTACGTCACCGACCTCGAGACAACATTTGAAGACGCCCATCTCAACGTCGTGCTCGACCGCACCTACGCGCGCCAGATGTCATACGAGCTCACTACTCTCCAGGCGCAGCTGGCGTCACTCTACAAGCACACCCGCAGCCAATCAGCTCGCGACAAGCTCGCACAGATCGACGAAAATATCTCTCCGACTATCGAGACGTTCTCTAAGTTTGCGGCGACGAAGTAGCCGTACCCGTCACGAGCTGATAGCTATGACGTATCAGGTCTTTTAGCTCATTTGTGTCGAGCTGGCCGCTGCATACGATCGTGTTCCAGTGTTTTTTGTTGAGATGATATCCTGGCTGCACTGATTCGTATTTTGCACGCAATGTCTCGGCCAAGTGAGGATCGCATTTGAGACTGAGCTGCACCGGCCGAGCACCCTCGCGGATAAGCGCAAACATCTTGGCGCGCTCCTCGTGCCCGACCTTGTAGACGCGCGCCTCTTCGCCAAATGGATAATCAACCCACGCACCAGACATCGTCAGCAAAAACTCGTCGATATCCTCGAACCGTACACTCACGACGCAACCACTTTTTTCAGGTAGTACTCGAGCTCCTGAATACTGCCGCGAATATCATCGAGCGCTCGGTGGCTTTCTGGTTTGCCAAACTTTGTGTTGAGTTTGCCTTCAAACACGACCTTCCAGGCGCTGACATCGAGCATCCTATAGTGCAGCCGCTGGCTGAAACGTGGCCACTCGCGGTCGATAAATTTTCGATCCTGATGGATCGAGTTGCCGCCAAGCAAGACGGGCTTGTCAGCCTCAAAGTGCTGCTCGACAAACGCCAGCATCACCGACTCTACTGCGTCGCTCGGCTGGCCGCTCTCATTTTGTGCCACTAGAGTATCGCGTACGTCCGAACACCCGTTCCAAAACGCGGCTTGCTCACCCTCAAACATACGTCGGCGTATGATTTCTTCGTCGACTCGCTGCACCGCTGTGTAGGTCGCGATTTCATTCAGATCCCAGTCAGTCGCGATCGCTGCGACTTCGAGAATCCGATCTTCCTCGGGCGACAAACCTGTCATCTCGAGATCCATCCATAATATCGTTGCACGTGGTTCCATACGACACACTATACTACGTTTGCCGAGTAGCCGCTACAGCTACCAGACGCAGGTCACGACGTCCTGCGGATTGAGCGTCAGGCTGATGGAGCGCTCCCCCTCGATGAGCTTGAACGTCTGCGGCGTCAGAGCATCGCATAGAATGTGGCAAACAGTCGAGCCGTCGGGATTTTCGTAGACATTTGCGAGTACATAGCCAGTGCCGTAGCTCGTACAGCCGATTCGCGTCGCGCCCTGCTGCAGCTCGTGCGATACATGGAGAAGCCCGTAATACGTCGAGTAGCGCTCGCTGACCGCGCCATTGGTCACCCGCACAGCACCTTGCCCTCTAGTGTAGCCGCCATTGAGCGGCCCGTTTGACTCATTGAGCGCGAGATTCCAATAAATCGCCGTGCGCGCCCAGTTCTGCGGTGCACCGATGCCGATATTGCGCATAAACCACTGCAAATCACCAGCAAAATTGCCCGGCTGCGAGGCCGTGATTTCGGTAAAATAGATGTCCTTGTCCGGAAACGCGTCATGTACCACCGATTGTGCGCTCGGTTCGCCGCCGTAGGCGTGCCAGGCGCTGCCAGCGACATACTGGCCGGCATTTCCCAGTACTTCCAGTGCATACGCCGTGTTTTCCCAGTTGTGGTCGTAGGCGATGATTTTGGTCTGTAGGCCGGCATTCTCAAACGCCGGACCGAGAAAACGATTGACAAACGTCACTTGCTGCGCCGCACTCATGCTCATGCTAGGGTAGCCGTCAGTCGTATGGAGCGGCTCATTCTGCGGCGCAACCGCATAGATATCGAGCCCGTGCTCCTGATAGGCCTGGATAAATTTCACGAAATACTGGGCGTAGAGGGCCGAATACTCCGTGTTGAGTTCGCCGCCATTGAGCTCAGCCGGAGTCTTCATCCACGCTGGCGGCGACCATGGCGCTGCAAAGAGTTTCAGCTTTGGGTTGCGCTGTTTGGCCAGTTTGAGCAATGGAATCGTGTACTCTTCGTCGACCTCAATCGAAAAATTGTCTAAATTTGGATCTGGCTGACCGTTGTTGTCGTCATACGTATAGGCAAACCGCGCAAAGTCGCTCGAGCCTATCGGCAGACGCACAACATCGAGATGCATCCCGCTCTCAGCAAAGCACTCATCCATCAACTGATCGCGAGCTGCTTCTGGCATCGAGCCGATCACCGACGTCGCTGCATCGGTCATCGCCGCGCCAAATCCGACCATCGTCTGATACTGCTGGCCGCGGTCGACGATCAGCGGCCGCGCACCCGGTTGGCCGTCGTATGGCTCCCACGTCAGCTCATTCTGCTCGGTGTAGAGATTGGTTTTGTCAGCTGATGTCAGCCACCAGCGAACCTTCGGGAGGGGTGGCTCCGCCTGTTCTTGTGTGTGTGCCCGCCACAAACGCCGGCTCGCTATACTCATACATATCAGTGTACACTATGCCGACTGGTTTGGACGAATGTTTTGATGATATTTGCCGATCGCCGTACGACGACTGTGCCAATACTACATCACGCCCGGGCTCATGCCGGGCGTGATTGGTTGAGGCTGTGCGAACGCTTACTTTTTGTCCAAACGATCGAGCTTCGCGAGATGAATGATGTAGTAGATCACCAGCGCTGTCGCGATCAAGGTGATGAGCGAGCTGATCACCGCGCCCCACATGAAGTCTGCGCTACGATCGCCGATCTCGACAGTCCATTTCGCAGCCATCAGGCCCTCTTGCGAGCCGACGATCAAGCTAATGATCGGGTTGATCATACCCTCGACGAGCTGTTTGACAGTATCGCCGGCGGCTGCACCAATCGCCAGACCGACAGCCAGTCCGACAACTCCCTGCTCACGTACAAAATTCATAAAACCACTTGCATGTTTTTTCACCATATCCTACTCCTACTCTCCTTTGGTTTAGTGATACCTAGGATTATAGCACACTCATACTCGAGCGCTACATACGTTCGGGCACCTTGATACCGAGCACGCCCAGACCGGCCTGCAGAATATCAGCGTAGAGAGCGACGAGGCTGATACGGTGCGCTTCTTTTTCGTCGCCGATCACATGGTGTTTTTCGTAGTAGCGATTGAACTCCTGAGCGAGCTCGAACAGATAGTTGCAGACATGGTGCGGTGCCAGCTCGCGCGTGGCGAGGTCGACCGTCTCATGGTATTCGCTGAGTTTTCGTATCAGCGGGCGGTCTTCGTCGTAGAGCTCGTGCGGCAGCGCAAACCCATGCGACGATTTTTCCAAAATCCGGCGAGCCCGCGCATGAGCATACTGCAAGTAGCTGCCGGTGTTGCCGGTCAGGCTGACGGCTTCGTTGATATCAAACACTACGTCGCCGCCGATTTTTACTTTCAAAAACTGATAGCGCAATGCGCCAGCAATAATCTCATCCGCCGGCTCGCCGCCGCGTTGCTTGATCGCTGCCCCAAACTCATCAAACAGCCAGCCAATCGTCACGACATCGCCAGTGCGGCTGCTCATTTTGCCGCTGCTGAGTTTGACAAGGCCGGTCGGGTAGTTTTTTAGTTTGCCGCGCAATTCGGGCAGCGCCAGCTCTACAGCCGCAATCACGCCGCGGAAGTAGGCGGCCTGCTCGCCGCCAGTCACCACGATACATTCGTCCATGTCGGGATAGTCGGCGCTTTTTAGCTGAACCAAACCTACATCACGCGCGCCGTAGAGTCCGAGTCCGCTACTGGCGACAAACACATTGTCGAAACTACCGTGCTTGCTACCCTCAAAAATCAGCGCCCCATCAGATTCGGTAAATACGTCGGGCACGTGTGCGCGCACCGTCTCGACACCGCGCGTATCAGCGGCGCTCTCTAGGTAGCGACGCTCGATCGGCAGATTGCCGATCCGCGCCATGACAGCATCGATCTGCGCAAAACTCCAGTCAAATACCGTGTCATAGACGCGCGCATAGAGCGGATCCTCGCGCGTGAATGATTGGCGCGCCAGCTCGTCGATCTCATGCGCGGCTTGTTCGTCCTCTTTGGCGGCTTTGGCGCCCTCTGCGTACATCTTGCCCATAAAGACATTTCGCTCGCCAGCTGGGATCGCGCTCAGTTTGTCCGCGTCGCCGCCGCAGTAGCGCAGCAGCGCCCACATGCTTTTGCCGACGTGTGCGCCGACATCGCCGTGGTAGCTGACGCGTTTGACGTCTGCCCCGCTCACAGCCAGCAGATTTGCCATCGTGTCGCCCAAAACCGCGTTGTAGGCATGACCGATATGCATGGGCTTGAAGGGATTGGGGTTGTTGGTCTCAATCACGACCTGCCGGCCGCGACGGATCGCCTCTGGACGTGTATAGATCTGCCGGATCAGCGCCGCATCACTCAGGCGGATATTGATAAAACCAGGCCCCGCCACGCTGACCTCTATGAAATCCTCATTGGTGCGCAGTTTTTCGGCGATTTGCTCGGCGACGTCGCGCGGCTTTTTGCCCAACCGTCCTGCCAGCTGCATCGCCACATTGGTAGCGTAGTCGCCATAGCGCGACTCCGGCCGGCTGAGCTGCACCTCGACAGCCTGCCCGAACTGCTCGGCAACTACGTGTGTGATAAACTCTCTCATCGCCCTCTAGTATAGCAGAATGCTGGGCGGCTATATCTTTGTGTGTACGCGCTTGCCGCAGACCGCGATAAGATATCCCGATCTGCTCGCAAAAGCAACACTATATGCCAGAGACTATGCATCCCTCAAGATATCCAAACACACTTGTGTTTGTCGAGAGGCAAATCGTCGATCTTTTGGGACGATTTCGTTTATAGCTGTAGCAGTGCTTTTGTAGCTGTTTCGCCGTTTCCGGCTCATCAGGGCAGATACACATCTGCCGACAGACGCACGAAAGGCCCACCTATGCCTCGCTGGCCGCAATTTTGCCCATCGCAATACGCCCGCGTTCAGCCCATCGTGCAGCAAAGGCCCGCTCAAACTCATACAACGACACAAAACTACCGCTCGCTGCTACCTCGCGTATGACGTCCATCTGCGCTTGAATACCCGCAACTTCCGTCTGTCGTTTGACGACGGCTTCATCAACAGCCCGTATGCACGCAGCCAGCACCTCAGAATTGCGAGAGTCTGCGAGCTCTGGGTGTTCAATAAAATACGCAACCAGACTATCGAACAGCACATCTGCCACCACTTGGTCGTCTTCGGTAAATTGCCCGCAAAACGTCTCTCGCTCCATACCTCCCAATTTGGCAACACCGCCAGAACTACTTGAGACAGTCGCCGCCAACGTATACATACCGTCATCGGAGTCGCCTGGCTCATACCACTGTTTATTTGCCGCTACACGACCCGCTTTGGCTGGTATCGTAATATCGCCTATCTGCAACTGCGTATCATCCGCATCACAAATTGCATTGCGCAAGATTTGCGTAGTGTAGTGCTCGAGCTGCCCCATCTCGACCTGAAGCTCGTCTACGAGTTGCTCTCGACTGGCGAGCAATTCACCTATAGTCGTCTCATCCGCCGGAACACTCTCGGAATCATACGTCGCGACATGAAGTGACTCTTTGGATACATTGCCTCGCTGACAAGATGCGAGAAGCTCATCGAGGAGGTCTAGCTTCGTCTCGAGATTTTTTTTGCGTCTCTGCACCCTCTCGAGCATATTGGTGAGCATCGCTGCCTGAGCTGAATCCGATAGGTCCGAGTTGATAAAAAGCGGCTTTCCGCCATTTCTATCGTGTTGTGTAATCATCCGCTCCTTGAATTCATCTGCAATATCGCATAGCAACACCGTTTTTTCCAGATCACGATCTAGCCTGGTGTATGCATACGATTCGCCACGGAAGATCAGCTCCCCTCTGGCGACTACGTCGCCAACCTCTACTTCAAAACGCGAATCATTCACCTCGTATCTAATAGCCTTTTTTTCCAATAGTCTTTCGGTTTCTTCGGTAGTTTTTAGTTCATCGTTCGCTTGATACATCCACTTCTGAATAACGGGCTCCAGAGCTTCGGCACCCTCGACGATTGCAAGGTTTTTTTGGCTACCGATTCCTCGCTCATATATTAGATCGCTGACGATACTACCCTCGTTTGCATATGGTGTTGTATCACTATGGTATCTGCCATCGTGCGGAAAATCGCCCGGTCTATCAACATAAAACACTAGCGGTTGCACTTCATGGTCTCCTATAAAGTACCCCACGGGACCGGCAGGTCGTAATTCGTCGGTCGCTGGATCGCGAAAGGCGACGTTTGCAGGACCGCGTAGCGCCAGATGCTGCGGATAGTAATATATACCTGGGGGGTATTTCTCCTCGCGCTCTCGAAGCCGCTGTTCGATATCGCGCGCGCACGGCTCAGTCGTCCAACTTGTCGCTTTAGGCGCAAGCTGTTTTTTGTGTGTAGCGCCTTTTTTTGGAGGGCTCGGTTGCTGGATAGCGGATATTGCGATCTGCATACCCTTTTCGATTACCGGCGAGTCCTGCTTGCTATCATAGTCCCTCTGCGGCCAGGCTACATAGCCGAGCTTGTAGTTAGTATATCCGTCCTCATGAAAGAAGAGTTTGACATTTTTACCTCTGATTTCAGCCGTGCAAAAACCAAATTTTTTTTCTGAGTCATAGTACACCACCTCGCCATACCTAAAAAAACGATGCTCAGGCGTGTTTGATTCCTTGTCACGTTGTTCTGCGCGCTTTACCGCACCCTCGGCTCCGAGGGCAGCCGACTCCATAGCCGGTCTCTTTTTGCCAAATATGTCACCAGGCGTTGGTACTTCGCGTGTCATCGTAGTGTATCTCCTCTCATCGCTTGAACTTGAACGCTCACGCTTGGACAGCGGGGTGTTTATATATGAGTATTCAAGGGTAGCGGGCGCGTATTTAACGAGACGCGCCCTGAAAACTCGGCTCTCATTTTTTTATCCTTGGCAGAGCTCACCAAGCAGAAAGCTGGCGGGGTCGTCAGATCAGATGTTTTCTGACGATCTCGACGACTTTGTCAGTCGCGACAACCGACGATTCGCCCTGCGGCGAACCGCCGATGGTGGGGCTGCCGCCCCAGCCTGGCTCGGTTTCGTTGAGATCGGCAAATACCGACCTCAGTTCGACCAAGCCGGGCTGCTTCTGGCAAACCGTCACCTTGCGGTGAGGCTCGCCACCCCCGAACTTGAATTGGGGGTTAATTGCCACGACGACGTCGGCCTTCCCGTACGCGGCAGCCACCGCGTAGCGGGATTTTGATTCGATGACTGCGATGCAGTCATCGAACAGGCTGACGCTATCGAGCAGGTCAACGGTTTCCCGCCTCTCTTGCTCGACAGCAAAGGCTGCCTCAGCCGACCCGGCGAACTCGCCGGTCGTCAGCCAGCTTTTTACGAGGTCCACTCGTTCTTCGAGTGGTCGGCGGAAGTTCATCACTTCCGCCCTTAACGCCTCGAACGTGGTCGCTGGACGGAAACCGTCCAGCGGCGACCACTCACTATGACTTTTGTCCGCGTCGGCAATGACGCTGACGCGGACACCGACGTTTCCGTTAACGGAAACGTCCTCCTCGCGCAACGCGAGGACAGCCATTGCGCCGACGCTATCCGCATCGGCGCGAATGGTCACCAGCTGCGCACCCTGGGGAGGCAGCGGGCAGACCGCTGCCTCCTCGATGGCGGCGACGCTTGCGTCGCCGCCAAGGTGCTGTGGATCGATGTTGCCGAGGCTACACGCCTCGGCAAGCTTCGACACCGTAACCTCCAGCCCCATTGAGGGGTTGGAGGCAAGGTAAGCCAGGACCCCTTCCTGGTTGGCGGGACGGGGGTCAAGCGTTGCGAAGGTGTAGGTGGTCATTTTGATCACTCTCTCCTGCCAGATTCCAGCTTCACCCTTTTTTGGGGGTGTAATCCCTGATCGGGATTGTGGCTGGTTGCACGGTGTCCACGCTTTTGGTGGACTTCGTAACCGCGTCTGATCAGGTCGCCCGCCTCTAGAATTACGAGTGACCCGATCAGACACGTCTGTCAGAATTCGCTCTAGGCACAGCCTCGAGCAGTAGCGTTTCCCACGTTTCAACGTACTTGAGCTTTGTCAAACCTTTTTGGCATGAAAGCTCATGCATTCTGACGGAAGTGTCGTCAAGACGTATGAGATTTCATGAAGTGTGGGGAGCGGCTGACGTGCGCTCCCCGTAGAACTGTCCTCTGTGTGGGTAGTTCTGACGGCTCAATGAATCTGTAGAGCTCCAGAAGTAGAACCGATGTGAGGACGAGGGCTTGGTACTGCACCAGCTCGTCGTCACTTGTTGTCAGGTCGTCGGTTCGGCCTGTCGTACGTTGTAGGCGTAGGCAGTAGTGAGCTGCGCAACGCCCTGTCGATGGCAGTGGCGACTACGTATGTAAAGGTAGTCGTTCAGCGCCTTTAGCCCTCGCTGGGCGTGCATCGGCTACTTGCCGACACTCCGGGGTGACTGCCCGTTCAGTTGCTCGGCGGATCAGCCGCCGAGCTGCTTGAGCTGCGCCCGGGCGGCGTGAAGCCAACCGGCGGCGCCCGGCTGCCCCCGCCGGTTGGCGCGGATTGCCCGCGCCAGCTCGGCGAGGGCGTCGTCGTGCTCCTTGCGTGCGGCGCGATCGCGCCGCACCCGGTCCGCGCAGGCCAGGTCGGCTGGTGTGATAGCCGTATGGGTGGTCATTTTAGACCCCTCCTCCTAGACAGATCATGTGCACCCGTGCTGGGTGCGCGGGGTCATGTCTGGCCAGGTTGGCGGCTTCTAGAATTACCGCCAATCTGACCAGACGTGTCTGTCAGGAGCAACATACCTTACGTATGATCGTGTGCGTAGGGTCCACCAAAATTGTTCCCTGCGAACACTCCACCGCTTTCAACGTACCTGTCGACCAATTTGCCTCTCGATCAACTGTTTGACATGGTAGCACGTTTCGTACTATTTGTCAATAGCTATATCATTTTTTTGCTATTTTGTAGCAACGACAGAGGTAGAAAGCGTGCTACTATACGTACCATACTTTTTGTCGATTGGCAACACTGTTTCTGCGCACCCTGGATCAGTGCAGCATATTCGGCAGCTAGCGCAGCTCGTCTTTAGCCATTTTGCTCGGCGTCGGCGGCGCCTTCTGCGCCCCTTTTTCTTTTGTAATGCTTATCTTTGTCACTATACATCTTTTTGTCGGCCTCTTGGACCTGCTCTGACGCCACGACACTTCCGCGAGTTTTAACCTCCTCGCGTAGCCTGCCTACCGTCGTGCCAACCGCGCCGGCCGAGAACGATACTTTGACCGGCTCGACACCGTCGGCCAGCGAAGACTCATTTTGTTCTGTAATCGCTGCATTGATCGCCGTGACTTGCTCATCGACTTTTTCTCGAATGCGCCTTAGCACCGCATCCGCATCGACATGCCCTGTCTCCCCAGAATACTCATGTTCGCCCGCAAACGCCAGAATCACGAACTCATCTCCGCCCGTCCTCGCGACGATGTCGTCGTCTTTGCGCACACTGCTCGCCAACACCTGAGCGATGTTCGTGATGTATTTGTCGCCCGCCTCGTGCCCCTCATTATCATTGAGCTGCTTGAGACCGTTGACATCGATACATATCACCGCTAGCTGCTCCTCATCGTCATGCTCCAAGTTTTTGAAATACTCTTCGAGGCCGCTACGATTCAGCACATCAGTCATCTCGTCGAAAAAAGCTTTTTCGCGGAGAGCTTTGATCGTTTCGTCGTTTTCCGCAATCTTCTCTCGCATACGCTGCACTTGGCCCTGTAGCGCCTGCACCGCAAAAATTAGCTCGCCATGCGAAAGCTCGCTCAGCTTCTCACCTGAGAAAGCCTCAGGTGTGCTCGGCATAGATCGGTCTGATGGTGAAAATCGTTCGTTCATATTCCTTCCTGGTGGGCGATATACGTCTAGTCTGTATGTACAGATAGACTCCCATGTATACCATGATAACACATCGTTGCTCAAATGTCAACTATGACGTTACAACGCCTTTCACAAGTCATCACCTACGAGACGGTCATTTCCTACATACAGGCACAGATCAGCTGCTCAAATAGCGGATGCGGACGCATCGGACGCGAGCGAAATTCAGGGTGTGCCTGAGTCGCGATAAAGTACGGATGATCTGGCGCTTCGACATACTCGACCAGTGCCCCATCGGGACTCAAGCCGCTGATCGAGAGGCCGCCTTGCTCGATATCGGCGCGATAGGCTAGATTGACCTCATAGCGGTGCCGATGCCGCTCGACTACGTGCGTCGTGCCGTAGATGGCTGCGGCCCGCGAATCCTGCTGAAGTGTCGCTGGATAGTCGCCGAGGCGCAGCGTGCCGCCTGTCGACTCTTGGCCGGCTTGATCTTCCATGATATAGACCACATCGTGTGCAGTATCGGGTGCAAATTCCGCGCTGTGAGCGTCCGAGAGGCCGCCTCGACGCGCTGCAGCGATGACCGCGACCTGCAAGCCCAGACAAATACCGAGATACGGCACAGCGTGTTCTAGCGCATGTTGCGCTGCGGCGATCTTGCCATCGACACCACGCGTACCAAAACCGCCTGGCACCAGTAGTCCGTCGACCGCGGCAAAATCCTCCTCTCGACAGCGCTCGGCGTCAATCCACACGATCTCCAGCCCGGCTTGTTGGCTCCACGCTGCGGCACGCAGTGCTTCGACCACCGAGAGATACGTGTCTTCGTTGTCGAGATATTTGGCGACGATACCGATCCGGACTTTGCGACGCGGCGCGGCGTGTTGGCGAGCGACGAGTGCGTCCCATTTGTGTAGATCGGGCCGCAACGGCTCGCCGAGCAGCGTCTCCATCACTTTGAGCAGCCCATTGCCAGCGACGACGCCAGGTATCGCGTAGACACTCTCGACATTTGGCATCATCTGGACAGCGTGCTCTGGGATACCGCCATAGAGGGCGATTTTGCGGGCGATAGCCTGCGGCGCCTTTTTTTCCGAACGTACCACGACGGCATCTGGCACAATGCCAAATCCTCTGAGGTCATTGAGCGCGTTTTGGGCGGGCTTGGACTTGAACTCTTTGCTCGTGTCGATAAACGGCACATAGACTACGTGCACGAACGCACAGTTGTCGCGGCCCTCGACCATCGCAAATTCACGAATTGCCTCGATAAAGCTCAGGCCCTCATAGTCGCCAACCGTGCCGCCGATCTCGACAATATGGACATCGCTCTCGGCCCCTGCGTCGCGAATAGCTTTTTGGATGGCGCGCGTCAGGTGAGGCACGAGCTGGACCGTCTGTCCGCCGAATTTGCCAGCCCGCTCGTCGTTGATGAGATTGAGCAGCAGCCGACCCGAGAGTGTGGCGTTTTTTTGCTCGAGCTCGATATCGAGAAACCGCTCGTAGTGCCCGAGGTCGAGATCCGTCTCGGCACCGTCGCGCGTCACGAAGCATTCGCCGTGCTCGCGCGGATTCAAAAGACCCGCATCTACATTGAGATACGGGTCACATTTTTGGATCGAAACGGTTTTACCGCTCGCTTGTAGCACAGCGCCTAGTGCCGCGGCGGTGATGCCCTTACCTACCCCCGAGAGTACCCCTCCCGTTACGAAGATAAACTTTGTTTGTTTGCCCATGGTTTTTGTTCCTCCCATGGGATTTCAGTATAGCAATTTTTTGGCCTCGTTCGCTAGATGCTGGACGTTGTAGTTTTTTCTAGAGCAGCACCAGACTCAGCGATACGATCACCATGCCGCCGATCATACCGTAGACGACCTGGTGGTTGTGCGTCATGTAGCGGCGCGCGGCTGGCAGCAGCTCGTCGATAGCGACGAATACCATCATACCGGCGACCAGGCCGTAGAGAATGCCAAACAGCGAGTCCGGTATCACCGTCGAAATCAGCAGCATGCCGACCAGTGCACCGAGTGGCTCTGTCAAGCCGCTGATCGTCGCCCACCAAAAGGCTTTGTTGCGGCTTTTGGTCGCTGCATAGACCGGAGCCGCCACAGCGATACCCTCTGGAATATTGTGGATCGCGATCGCAAACGCCAGCGTCAGCCCGAGACCCGTATCCTGATACGTAGCGATAAACGTGCTCATACCCTCGGGGAAGTTGTGCAGCGCCAGCACCAGCGCGACCAGTAGGCCGCCGCGAATCAGACGGCGGTTATTGGCTTTTTCTGATTTGGTCAGCTCGTCTTCGCGGCCCTCTATCTGGGCTGGGTTGATCGAACTCGGGATCAAACGATCAATTAGCAATACCAGCGCTACGCCGCCAAAAAACGCGATATATGCCCACACGCTAGCGGTTTGATCGTCCATAGTCACCGCGAGCGACTCCACGCCGACCGGCAGCATCTCGGCAAACGACACCATCAGCATAGCGCCAGCCGCAAAAGCCAGGCTCACCGCCAACCATTTTCGCTCGCGAACCCGATGGTGCGTGGCGAGCAAGCCGCCGATTGAGGTAGCGAGTCCTGCTAGGGTCGCTACCAATAATGCTACTAACATTTTCTTTCTCCTATCTTTGTATACTTCGTGGCCGCGAAGCTCGCGCGTTCGTACGTAGTGCGCACGCAAACCATTCGCAGATACGTGACTGCGAATGGTTGCCACGGCTAGACGCGTGTGATGCGGCCGGTGTGTTATTTGTCGCCGGTTTTGGCGCTATCGTCTTTGTCTTTGTGCAAGGTACTCGCCGAGTTGCCGGCGTTGACCTCGTAGCTAGTATTGGTTCGTTCAAAGAAGTTGACCAGCTCGTATGTGTCGTTGGCCGCTGCCATCCATTTGGCGGGATTTGATACTTTGTACTCTGGCTCAAAGCCGAGCTCCTCGAGGCGGCGGTCAGTGAGGTATTTGACGTACTGATTGACGTAGTCGGCGTTGAGGCCGAGAATACCGCTCGGCAGCATGGCTTTGTTGTATTCCTCCTCCATGGCGACGGCGTCGAGAATCATTTGCTTGATCTCATCGGCAAATTCTGGATCCTGGAGATCCTCGTTTTCTTCGAGGGTTGTCAGGATGAGATTGATGCCAAACTTGAGGTGGAGGCTCTCGTCGCGCACGATCCAGTCGATCAGGCTGGCAAAGTTGCTCAGCAGATTGCGCTGGCGGAAGCTCAGGGCTACCATGAAGCCTGAGTAAAACCAGATTCCCTCGAGAATGATATTGTAGGCGATGAGGTTGCGCACAAAATCTTTTTTGCCCTCGGTCGTCGCAATATCTAGTGTCTCTTCGGTCATGCGTTTGATATAGTGCGTCTCAAACTCCTCTTTGACCGCCATCGTCGGCTCATCGACGTGCGATGCATAGGCGCGATCGCGGTCGATCGGAAATGTCTCGAGCACGTATTCAAACGCCATGCAGTGATTGGCCTCTTCCCACATCTGTTTTGCCAGATAGAGGTGGCACTCGGCGGCGTTGACATATGGATAGACGCCAAACGCCAGGGCTTTGTTGACTAGCAGCTCGTTGGGATTGAAGTAGCCGACGAGAAACTCAACCGCGTCGCGCTCTTCCTGGGTCATTTTTTTCCAGTCGCTGAGATCCTGTTGCAACTGGATTTCGTTTGGAAACCACGTATTTGCGACTGCTTGATCGTAGAGCTCCATCGCCCATGGATATGTGATCGGTTTTAAGAGCAGTCCGTCCTGGATACCGCTCCCTAATATTCCTGGCATATGTCATCCTCCTTTTCTCTCTGGTGACGTATTGTTCGTTTGCGCCGGTGGCTTAGGGGATTTTGGAAAGCTGTGCTGCAGCTGCAGCTTTGCGTGCAAGCTCCTCAGCAACAGTGATCTCTCCTGCTCGCATCTGTCGATGCAGTTCTGAGACAAGTCTCATATACGCGCCAAGCTTTATCGGCTCTAGCGGCGCCGGCACCTCTTCGGGCTGTGGTTTACCCTCCATGCTTGTAGTATGCTACCCTCCGTTAGTTATGTGCAAGCATAATCTAGTTTTTTTGGCTATTCGCAGCCATCGCACACTGTCAGGCTCGCCGGATCGAGCGGTGCAGACGCCTGGCCGTTAGCTGCAGCCTGCTGGTCGGCGGCCGCCTGGGCGTTTTTCATCGCTTGGTCGATCGCCGCGAGTTTCTCTTCGAGCGACATAGTATCTTCGTCTTTGCCAAAAATTGCTGATGCGTTCATGATCGTGCGTTTCGAGCTGATGAGACAGAACCTATAGGTTTTTTCTCATCGCACCGTCTGCCGGGGTGAATCCGCCGTGCGGGCTGCTCTTTTTTCCTTCCCTTTTTTTAAAAAATCTTAATTGTTCGTGTGGCTTTGATCTGGCTCACCTCTTGCAGGTGTCGCAGTTTTGGCAGCAGCTACAGCTACAGCCGCAGTTTGTGTCATTCATCTGTCCTCCTTTTGTGTGAATTATTTTTTCGCAAACCCGAACCCTGTCCGTTTCGTGCCGCCTGACTTTTTGGCAAGCTCTTCGGCCTTGTTGACCTTGGTGGTTGACTGTTCGGCCTGATGGCGCGGTTTGACATGCAGATAGTAGGTCGTCTTGAGGCCGCGCTTCCAAGCTTCGGTGTAGATCTCGACATAATCGTCGATGTTGCGGGTCTCGAGGTACATGTTGCGGCTGATCGCTTGGTCGACCCACTTTTGCGCGCGGGCCGCCACTTCGATGAAGGCATAGGGGCTGAGCTGAAAGCTCGTCTTGTACACATTTTTGATGTGCTGCGGGATGGCGTCGATCGTCTGGATGTCGCCTTGGTTGGCGAGCACTTCATCTTTGACCTGATCCCAGAGGTCGAGCTCTTTGAGCTGATCGACCATATTTCGATTGATCTCGAGGAATTTGCCGCTCAGGGTTGCCCGGCTAAATATCTGTGCAAATTGCGGATCGAGACCAGGTGTCGTGCCAGCGACGAGACCGATATTGGCAGTCGGCGCGATCGCCATCAGGGTCGCATTGCGCATGCCTTTTTTGGTCTTTTTGCGCAGCGCTTCCCAGTCGAGGCGCTTGCGGCGAGAGATGGCGACTTTTGTCTTGCGGATTTTGGCCAGCTCGTCGAGCGTGTCGATCGGTAGTAGACCGCGGCTCCAGCCGCTGCCTTTGTATTCTGGATAGCTCCCTCGCTCGCGCGCCAGGTTGGCCGATTCATCGATCGCGTAGTAGCTGATAAATTCGGCGATCTGGTCGATCAGCTCATACGCTTCCTCGGAGTCGTAGCTGTGTCCGAGACGCTCGAGCACTTCTGTGAAGCCCATCAGACCGAGTCCGACGGCGCGGTTTTGCAGGTTTGAGCGCATCGCTTCTGGAATCGGCGTACTGGTGATGTCGCAGAGATTGTCGAGCTGGCGAGTAGCGGTGCGCACCGACTGCTCCATACGATCCCAGTCCCACTTGCCGTCTTTGGCAAGGTGGCGGCTGAGGTTGATACTGACGAGGTTGCAGACCGAGACGTTTTTCTCGTCCTGCGGCAGAGTGATCTCGGTGCAGAGGTTCGAGCAGTGGATCGTACCGGTGTTGTTGTTGAGCGCGCGTACGTTGATGGTGTCTTTCCAGGTCAGCCACGGGTGGCTCGTAGCCTGAAGCGAGGTCAGGATCTGACGGAACTGTTGTCGAGCCGGCAGCTTGTCAAACATTTTCATTTCGCCGGCGTCGGCTTTTTTGACATACTCGGCGTAGCGTTTGGCAAAATCGTCGCCGTAGAGCTCGGGCAGGTCGCTGACCTCGGCCGGGTCAAAGAGGTACCAGTCCTGGTCTTTTTCGACGCGGCGCATGAACTCGTCAGAGAGATACACGGCTGTGTTCATGAGGCGCGTACGCAGGTATGGGTCGCCTGAGTTGGCGCGCAGATCGAGAAACTGCGGAAAATTGATGTGCCAGTTTTCGAGAAACATCGCCGCGGCGCCGGCTTTTTTGCCTTTTCGCGAGACTGCGAAGAGGGCCGAGTCGATCATTTTCATAAAAGGAATTGGGCCGGTGCTCTCGGTATTTGTCGTCTTGACTGGACTGCCGGCGGCTCGCAATTTGGTCATAGTGATGCCGATACCGCCAGTGCCTTTGGCGATCCACATCGTGTCGCGTACGCTTTTGGCGATCGACTCCATGTCGTCTTGGACTTCCATCAAAAAACAATTGGACAGCTGCGGAAACGCGCCGCCGGCGTTGATGCGTGTCGAACCGCCAGCGACATACTCTAGCTTGCTCATGTGCTCGTAAAATTTGAGCGCCTGCGCGGTCGGGTCTTTTTCGTTGAGCGCCAGTCCCATCGCGATACGCATGTGGGTGAATTGCGGCACCTCGAGCGGCGCGCCTGAGTTTTTGCGCACGCTGTAGCGATTGCGGCTAGTGACCGCGCCGATGTATTTGAACAATTCGTCGTTTTCGGGGGCAAGTGCGTCTGCGAGTACCTTTAGGTCAAAACGACCATCGCTCATCCGCGTATCGAGCAGACCGTCTTTGACCGCTTGCTTGATGTAGGCCGGAAATTTCTTGGCGTGCAGTTTTTTGAGCTGCGCGGCATCGTCGTAGTCGCCGAGGATGTTTTTGTACATGTTTTTGAGTAGCAGCCGAGCGGCGATCTTGTCGTAGTCTGGATCGTCTTTTACGTTTTGGAGCGCCGTATGGATGACAGCCTCGTCGAGCTGTTCGGTCGTGATGCCGTCAAATAGCGTCAATTGCAGCTCTGTCGCGACCTGTACGACTTTGCTGATCTGATCTGGCAGTCCCTCGGCGGCCTTCACCAGAGCCAGGTTGATCTTGTTGGCATCGAACGGTACACGAGTGCCGTCACGGTGAACTACGTGGATTGAGCTCATTCCCTATTCCTTTTTGTTAGTTGGTTACCTTCCACACCGACACCTCCCAAAGCATCGTACAAGCCAAGAACACCGCCTAGCTCTCTAGGTGGAAATATGTCCTCCCGCTTGCTAATGTGTGTGTTTGTTGCACTACTGCATATGTAGCGTCTACCCAGCATTATGGACGCTACATATGCGTTTTGCAAGCTTTTTGTGCACAAAAAAACGTAAAATACAACGAACCAACCCGCCCTCCTCGAGAAAACGCCATATAGTGTCTGTTTTTTATTTACAACTCTATATGTAGTGCGTATACGCTGAGCGAGTCGTTGCTTCCAAAAGAATACGCCTGCCCCATCTCGCAGTCTGCGGCGGCCGTCATAAAGCTACGAGGGTGCTACCACCTACAGCTATTCATTTTCCCAAACGCCGATGATCTCATCTGCGTCTTTGAGCAAGATGTCTTTGATGTGTTTGTCGTGAACTTCTAGATAGTCTTTTACGACAGCATAGCCAAGTGTGTAGCCGGCGCAGTACGGTATATCGGCGTATTCTGCACCATACACCCACGCGATACGATCGTACTGAGTCGATTTATGCTCTTTGACAAATCGCAACTTCATGCGCTCAAACTCTTCTTTCGGCAGGCTATCAATCCACCCTGTATCTTGTTTTGGATAGAGAAAAAGACTGAAGTGATCAGCGAGACCCTCTCCCACGACATCATCTCCGAGGCTACAATACGGTACTGACGGTAGCCCTGCCTGTGCCCGCAGCAGATGTATTAATTCGTGAGCTACGATAGGCGCTAGGTGCACGTCTATGTTTTTGCGAGGGTGCTTTTCGTCAAGGTCGAGCGCTAGGTAGATCTCGTGAGCCGTTGACGTGAGGCCACCGACTCCCTGGCCTGGGTTTACCCGTGTCCTATTCTCTGCAACAACAACATCGAATGGCTTGAGGGAATGGATACTCTCGTACCGTTCAATGACAGTTTTGACGATATTGCTGATGCTGTCTTTATAGTCGGTCAGGCGACCTGTTGCGTTGAGAAAATGTATCATCTACGTGTATTATATCCGCATACTAGCCGCGTCGGCAAAAGCAAAAGGTAGGTCATGAATCTAGTCTACGCCACAACCAACCAGCATAAGTTAGCTGGAGCGAATCAGGCACTCACGGAAGCCGATCTCACATTCGTTGCTCCCAAACTGAGCCTGCCTGACTTGCCCGAGATCCAGTCAGATGACCAAAAAGCTGTGTCTGTCGATAAAGCACGCAAATATTATGATCTACTCAAATGTCCATTGGTAGTGATGGATTCTGGATTGTTTGTCGAGGCACTCAGAGGCTTTCCCGGAGTCTATACAAAATACGCACTCGATACTATCGGGATTGCGAATATCATCCGTCTGCTCGATTCCAACACAAACGCCTACACACAGCGAACCGTAACGTATTTTGACGGCATAGAGCCGACGACGTTTACATTGAAGGTGCCTGGTCATCTGTCGACCCAACCCCGCGGCGACAATGGCCGAGACTATGATAAATATTTTGTCGTAGATGGCGCAGACAAAACGATAGCCGAAATGAGCACAGTTGAGAAAACTGAGATAACAGCGAAAGTGTGGAGAGACTTGGCAGCGTGGCTGCGGAAGAGAGATTGAGTGAGGAGATACGCTCTCCTCGCGTTTTTCAGGAGTAAGCTGAGTGCAAGCATGTGCTATAAAAGATGGTATGGACAAGCACGGCGTAAAACCAAATAGATATTTCCAATTTTGGCTGCCTGTCATTGGCCTGCACATGCTGCACCAAGTCGAAGAAAGTATCAGCTTTTTTCAGTGGTACGTCGATCATGCGGCTGAGATACCAGGCTGGCTATCGATTCCGATCGCAAATTATGATGCACGTATGTCGATAGAGCACCCCGAATATTTCATCTTTTTGACACTGGGGCAGCTGTTTTTGGTCTCGTCTGCCGCGTTCTTGTCTAGACGCAACGAAAAAGCCACCAAGATACTGCTACTGCTATACATTGCAGGTTTGGCATTTTTCCTGGTTTGGCAC